>Ga0210394_10000666_pt1 | contig 66531 bp, 46 predicted proteins | sample IncBWC12MmetaG_FD_160121 | JGI IMG/M metagenome (GOLD analysis project Ga0210394, IMG submission 160121) | Forest soil microbial communities from Barre Woods Harvard Forest LTER site, Petersham, Massachusetts, United States - Inc-BW-C-12-M | ecosystem: Environmental > Terrestrial > Soil >...
AGAAAAAACGTCGGAGCGAGGGTCGGCCGTCATGCCGTGCACCTGCTCGGGCGACATGTACATTACCGTGCCCAGCACGACGCCCGTGCGCGTCATCGAGGAGGCACCGACTCGCGCGATCCCGAAATCAACAATTTTCACTTGACCGCTGGTGACCACGACGATGTTGGCGGGCTTGACGTCGCGGTGCACGATGCCGTGCTGGTGGGCATAGTCAAGGCCCTTGCAGGTGTCGATGACGATCTGGACTTTTTTCAGGATCGGAACATCGCGGCGCTCGGCGATGATTTTCTGAAGACTTTCTCCTTCGAGATACTCCATGGCGATGAACGGCACGCCATTCGCTTCGTCGATTTCATAAATGGTGACGATGTTAGGATGGGTAAGCTTGGCAGCCGCTTGGGCTTCGCGATAGAAACGCAGGAGGAGGTCGGGATTCCCGGCTACTTCCGCATTCGTAGTTTTCAGGGCGACAAGCCTGCCCAGCCTGGGGTCCTCGGCCCGATAGACAACGCCCATGGCGCCGCTGCCGAGTTCGCCGAGGATTTTATACTTGCCGAGTTTGCTTAGCATAGCGAGCTGGGCTGCCTCGCAGAGCCAAATTTCACACGTCCAACCACATCGCGACGACCGCGCGCAATTCTAAGCACTGGGTCAATCCCGCTCAAGCCCGAGAGTCCGTGAGTCGATCAGCAAGCACGCGAAGCAGCTGGTTTCCAATCATCAGAGTATCGCCGTCGCGCGCCAACGCACGTTTGCGGATCCGAGCGAAAGTGCCGTTTCGGGTTCCTAAATCTTCGAGAAAATAATCGCCATCGCGACGCTTGATTCGCGCGTGGGCGGCTGAGAGATACGGGTCGTCTGGAAAGGTGAAAGTCCCTTTGGAGCGCCCGAACGAAGTCTCGGCGCCAAGGAGCTCATAGTGGTCCGTTTCTTCATCTTTCGAATTTAGTTTGACCACCGAGGCCATTTGTGCCGTGGCCGCCGCGTCCGGAACGAAGGCAATCGTGCGGTCCGGAGACACTTTCTTTGGGAAACGTACATCGCTTCCATGTGCCACAAAACGCAGCCTTTGTTGCCCGATTTGGAAGATATCTCCAGCTTTCAGCCTGTGCGGTTCGCGAAGCCAGACGTATACGCCTCTCGGGCTGCCCAAATCCTCGACATACACTCCGTCGCCGAGCTGAGTAAGACGCGCGTGCTCTGGAGCTATCAACGGGTCGTCGGATAGGGATATCTCTCCCTTCTGTCCCGCAATTATGCCGGGATGATCAAGCACATGTCGCTCCCCCAAGCTGCCGTCCGCGCGAACCCGCACCAACGCAAAACGTAGCGCCTTCCGTGGGAGCTCTTCAATACCTGCCGCGCCGAGAATCGCGGTTTTGTCGAGGCCGCGAGCAGAGGGCGAAGCCACGCTCGCTTGCGCCGAGTCGGGGCCAGCAGTGCCGCCGCTGGTGCCGCGCTGAACGAGTTCAGCTAGATTCGAATGCAGGCCCGTAGCGAACGCCAACTGTTCTTTCGAGGGGCGGGGAGGCGCAGGCCCCACGCTCTCGTCCGGACCCAACACAACCGCATACAGGTCCAGCTTTCCCACCTTTCCCTTCAACTCTACACCGGAGGCCTTCTTCCGAACGTGGATATCGGGAAGATGCCGGATTTTCTCGTAAACAGAGGGCGAAATAGCAATTTCGTCGGCATCGGTGGCGGCCTCGATTCGAGCAGTCACGTTGACCACATCGCCGAAAACATCGTTGCCCTTCAGGAGGGCCAATCCAACGTTGATCGCGACGCGAACGTGAATCTGATCGACGGGAGGCCTGTGGCGATTGCGCTCGGCCATGTTGCGTTGCATCGCAACCGCAGACCGCACCGCGCCTTCGACATCGCAGTAACGTGCGAGAACCGCATCGCCTATCGTCTTGATCACCGTACCACCGTGCTGTTCGACCAACGGGATCAGCACGTCCAAACACTTTTGAACCATCACCAAGCCGGCGACATCGCCATGCTCGTCGTAAAAGCGAGTGGACCCGACGATGTCCACAAACAGCACAGTGACCAGTTCTTTGCAGCGCTCGAGCTCGACATCCAGCCGAGCTCGCTCGCGGATTAGTTCTTCCAGTCTTCTTGAGGGTTCCTGTTCTATCATGGAAATTCAGCTCTGCCACTCGGCGAGCACAATCGTACACCTGACTTCTTGCTGGTGCCACTGGTCGCTCTACTGCCGTACCCAAAATCAAATAGTCTTTGAACTTTCGGCCCCGCGCCACGAGTACACTGGCTGATGTAGCGAGGGCAAGACCGAAATTCTATTGTCCGTCAATATAGCGAAACTCCAAGAAATAGAGGCTTCCATCGCGCCCAACAATCAGCTAGGTATTGGGTTCCTAATGCATTCGTTCGTGGTTTCGCGCATCAAATCCGAAAGGGGCTGTGTGGCGAAAGTCCGATACAAACCGATCCTCCTGGGCGAGACGTGGCGCCTGGCTCTGCAAGCGCTGAGAGTGAATAAGATCCGCACGATGCTGACGACGCTGGGCGTAGTCATTGGCAGTGCGTGCATCGTTCTTGTGGTGACGGTGGCGCTCACGGGGAAACGTTACGTCGTGTCGCAGATTGAGGGCGTTGGCGCGAATCTGGTTTATGGACAGGTGGTGCAATCTCGCGCTGAGCGGCTGGCAGACGAAATTACTCCCGCCGACCTAGAGGCTATCAAAGTTGGAGTCCCGAACGTGGTGGAGACAGCGGGCACTAACGATAATCCGATGAAGATGGCCGTCAACGGTGTCGAGCATTCGATAAGTCTCGTGGGCGTCACGCAAGGATTTGAACGAATCCGCAGATTGATCATAGTGCGGGGGCGATACTTCGACGAAGACGAGTTCGCGACCCAAAGTAAGGTGTGCGTCCTTTCTGAAGCGCTCGCTACCACTTTGTTTCCCACCGAGTATGCTGTGGGGAAGAAGATCCGTGTCGGCGAGTTGTACTTTACGGTGATCGGCGTTTTCAAGGAACGCGTCACCACATTTGGACAATCGGAAATAACCTCTGAATCGATCCTTGTCCCATTTTCTGTGATCAAGAACTACACGGGGACGGAGTACTTCAAGACATTTTATGCACAGGCGGACCGGCCCGAGGATGTGCTTGGAGTGACGGCAGCGGTAGGTGAGATTTTGCAAAGTCGGCATCGTCCAGAAGCACAGTATTTGGTTCAGAATTTGAGCGGCATCCTCGAAACCGCGAGAACGATCTCGGTGGCGCTGACGGTGCTTTTAATTCTGGTGGCATTCATTGCGTTAACCATCAGCGGAATCGGGATCATGAATATTATGCTCGTGACTGTGATCGAACGAACGCACGAAATTGGGATACGCAAGGCCATCGGCGCATCGAGCGACACGATCCGGCACCAGTTCCTGATGGAGGCGTTGTTGATCAGCGGGGTGGGGGCGCTCCTGGGCATTGCGATCGCGGTATTGATTCCGGCGGCGATCAATTATTCGGTCAGTTATATTCCGGCAGCCGGAGGTCTTCACGTTCCGATATCATGGATGTCCGTTGTGCTTTCCTTCGTCGTATCGTGCTCGACCGGATTAGTGTTCGGGTACCTCCCTGCGAATCGAGCAGCGAAACTCCAACCCACGGAATCGCTGCGCCATGAATAAGCGGTCCGACGGGATCAGATCGGCAAGTTGTAAACTCCCACCTCTTATTTCTTGGTTGCTTCTCCATACTTGCTCCCAGCGCCGCCAGCAGGACTGCGAAATGTCTTTCATAGATAGCAATCGTTCCCAGAATCTCCTGGACGGTTGAAATTTTTGTCAAACGTTGCAGCGAGCTTCCCGGAACCACAACTAGTGGACCCATGATTCCTCAGGCAGCAAGAATGGTTCTCATAGAAATCAAAGTCGGAGACGTCATTTTGCTAATCCTGCGAGGACCTTAACTTCACACTGGATTTTGTCGAAGCGGACGCGGCCGCGAGTGGCTGATTCGTCATCACGAATTTTCCACCGCTGTCCGCAACCATGATGAGTCTTGTGGACGCTACCAGATTCTTCAATCGCGGGAGCGCCGATTCGCTAGCTACCAAGTAATAGCGGTCTGTTTGTAGCCACAATTTTTCGAATTGCGAATCGTCAATAAACACGTTCGGCGCCCCAGGAGCGTAGGATCCGTATTCGAGATTGTTGCGGCGGCCGTTTAGAAGCAGGACGCCACGATTCGTGTAAAACATCACGGAGGAATACGTGTAATACTGGCGATCCACGATCAGCTCGCCAGGCGGGGATTGCGACAGCGCTTCGGCAAGCGGCCGGGACGATAAATACGGATCGAATACAACCAAGGCTAATCGAGCGGCCTGGAAAAAAATCACCATCATGATGGCGGTCGTCAGAAACGCGCGCTGACTCGTCGCGCGAATGGTTCCCACCATGCCGATGAGGAACGCGAATGCTGCGACGAGCAGCGGCCTTCGAAGATAAGCAAGAGACGTAAGCGTCAGGTCTTCCATATGGCCAAGTGCAAGAGTGTAGGCGCTGGGGTGTCGTGTAAGCGCGGCGGAAATATCTCCGGGCGCGGGCGTATGTCGCACCAGGAAAAATAGGGCGAAGGCTGCCAACGCCGCGGTTCCAGCGATAGCCCCAAGCACTCGCGTTCCGCGCCGGATCCAAATGCTGTCTTCCGCCATCGCCGAACCCAAGAGCAACGCGAACGCGGAATAACACGGCATCGAGTAATATTCCTGCGTTGTAGAAAATGTGAAGAAAATGAGGACGAAGCCAATCCAGCAAAGCGCCAGCAATCGAGTACGTCCGGCGCGATCGATAGGTTTGAACGAGAGCTTTGCGATCGCGGGCAGATACGCACTCCACGGAAACAGCCAAAGAAGATGCAGTAGCCAGAAATAAAGGCGAGGAACCGTGTTGTAATCGCGCGGATAACGCAGATTCAAAAAACGAAGCACCTGCTCGTTCATGAAAAAGAACCAGAGAAAACCGTGATATTGACCGGGCACACTCCGGAATGTGAAATCGAAATACGGCGGGTTACGTAGTGTGGCGAGTATGTGCCAGGGCGCTGCGATTAACAGCGCGATTGCCGATCCGCTGAACGGATGCAGGCGCTTCCAGGTTCTGGCGGAAAATAGCTGTCGCGTCACAAACAAAAAGATCACGCCTGCGGCCACGGGGAAAAGCACAGCCACTAAGCTCTTCAGTAAAAGACCGATACCCAGGCTAGCTGCAAGCAGGAACGACCAGAACCGGGGGTGCGGTTCCTCCTCTTCGAGCGCCCGGAGCATCGCCCACATCGTCAGCGTCACTGTGAACGTCAGCATGACATCCGGAATCAGGACCCGCGTGAATAGAAACAGCCCGACGCACGTGGCCAGGCAAAGACCCACATAGAATCCCGAGCGGCGGCCGAAAGCCCACGCGCCGAATGCAGCTGTTAGCCAGCAGAGTCCGATGGCAGAGAGCGCAATCGGGATCCGAGCAGCCCAGTCGTGCACGCCAAACAGCTTGTACGCCATCGCTATCGCCCAGTAAACGAGCGGCGCTTTTTCCAGATAAACGATTCCGTCCAGTCGAGCAGTAACCCAGTCGCCCGAAACAAGCATGTTCCGGGCAATCTGAGCCTGCACGGCGTCGACATCATCCACCAACGACGGCGGTGAAACGATGCAGGCGAGATAAACAGCCGCCGAGAACAGCACGACGACTAGGTATAGATAGCGGCTCGTTCCGTGACTGTTTGTTGGCGCACCATTTCGCGGGTTGACTGAATTCGCCATTTCTTCATCCACATGAAAAGGAGCATTATTCCCCACAGGTGATATCCAAAATTTGCCTTCCTTTCGAGATGGTGACGTACATGCGTCTGGAGTGCGTCGGGCTGGAACAGCTCAGCGTGATCTAAAACGCCTGTGGACACGGTGTCGAGCAGCAGTGAACGGAGCGGACCGCGCAGCCATTCGTGTGTTGGAATATCGAAGCCAACCTTCTTTCGCCACGGAATAGAATGTGGCAGCTTGTTCTTCATCAATTCTTTGAGAATGAATTTCTGGCGCGTACCACGAATCTTGAACCTCTCGGGCAACGTGCTAGCAAATTCAACAATCCGGTGATCGAGGAATGGCGGCCGCACTTCTACCGAATGAGCCATGCTCATTCGATCGGACTTGACCAGAATGTCGTCCGCCAGAAAATATTTCTGATCGAACCAGAGATATGGCGCCAGACGATCGTTCGTAGCCGGCAGACCACGCATCTCTCCGAGTAAACCGTCGAGCGAACCCGGAAGAGCAATACGCAACATCGAACGCTTTTCCGCCTCCGAGAACGTGCCGTTCCAGTAGATATGGGCACGCTCCGCAGACATGCGGCAGCCTTCGAGGAAACGCTTCGCTTTGTAATCGAAGCCGATCTTTTCATCCGAGACCGGCCCAAGACGTGTAACACCGAGCGCCCCTCCAAGGATACTCGCCGGCAATTGACGCGCTCGCGTTGCGAGCCGGTTTGCGCGGTATGTTAGATAGCCGCCGAATAGTTCGTCAGCCCCTTCGCCGCTGAGCGCAACCGTAGTTTTTGTTTTGCTCAACTTAGACAAAAACCAAACGGGCAATGCCCCGGCGTCGGCGCTCGGTTCATCAGAGAAGAAGGCGAATTCTTCAATCGCGTCCTGCAGATTCGCGCCGGCATTCAAGTCCAATTCGGTGTGGTCGGTACCGTAATGGGCGGCGACTTTATGTATGTAGGCACTCTCGTCGAAACTTCGCCCCAGAAACGAGATCGAAAACGTCTTTAGCCGTGAATCGGACAGTTTCGAGGCATAGTGCAGCACGGTCGACGAATCAATGCCTCCGCTGAGCCACACGCCCAAGGGAACATCCGAAATCAGATGCTCCTTTATTGATTGTTTCAGAAGTGAGTCGAGCTCTTCCTGCGCATCGTGTAGCGTCCACTTGTGTTGCTGATCAAAAGGCAGTCGCCAGTAGGCTTCGGAGGAAATCTCTCCGTCTCGCCATTCAAGCCAATGTCCGGGCGGTACTTTTTCTATTCCGTCGACAAGCGTCCATGGGCATGGCACATAGTTCAGCGACAGGTAACAATCCAGACCTTCCAGGCTCAGACGGCGCTCAACTTCCGGATGGATCAGAATTGCCTTCAGCTCCGAGCCAAAAAACAGGTCTTCTCTGAAGCGCGCGATGTAAAGGGGCTTAATTCCCATCCGGTCTCGCGCCAGAACAAGCCTACGGGTAGATTTCGTCCATATAGCAAGGGCAAACATTCCCCGCAGTCGGGCGAAGCAGTCCGTGCCCCATTCGACGAAAGCGCGAAGAACTGTTTCTGTATCGCAATGGGAGCGAAATCGATGGCCGCGGCTCTGTAACTCGGCACGGAGTTCCTTGTGATTGTAGATTTCGCCATTGAAAACGATAGTGAAGTCGCCATCTTCGGTGGTGAGAGGCTGGTCGCCCGACTGGAGATCAATAATTTTCAGGCGCGTTGCTCCCAGCGACACGGTATGCGTTTCGAAGACACCTTGCTGATCAGGTCCGCGATGGACCAGCGTTTTCGTGGCATCTCGAATGCGACCGGGATCAGAAACCCAGTCTTTGTGTGTAAAGCCGACAATTCCGCACAACTGGCAGCATCCCGCAGCCCGCGGCAACTTGAAGTCGTCGCCTCGCCGCTCACAATCGGTATTCAGCTCGAGCAAGTCTTAACTTCATAAGACTTAGAGTCAAGCGTCATCTTGGAGGTTGCCTCACGTGGGTTTGCAACGAAAGGAAACAAAGTGTTGAAGCGGTGGTTGAACTAAGCGCTGGCTCGCCGAGGTCTAGTCGCGGTCGTCGGGTCTTCTGCCCTGAGAGACTCGTCCCAAAACTCCAATCGCGGCATCAATGACCGCCCGTCGCCATGACGGCAGGCTAACCCCAGGCTTCGATGCCGGCGCTTCATCCCACGTCGACCGATCATAAGGTTCCGGCAGCATTCCGCCGGACTCGATCTGTGGCGAAACAGTCCGGGCATCACTGTTCGCTGCGTCGGACGGTCCGAGTGAAACAATCACGTCAGGCTCGGATGGAATTCCGCTAACCGCGGGTGGAGTCGATACCGGTAGCCTTTTCCCGGCGGAACGCGCAGGCGGCTTCCTGTGCGCAATCATCCTTGGGGAGGCCGCCGAGAACCCGACAGGGTCCACCAACGGAGCACGGACCAGCAATGGTGGAGCGACGTCGATTGCCAGGGAGAGGGAGGACCATCCCGCGAAGACAACACATAAAGCAACGAAGGCGACCGAAATAGCGAGTTTCTGCATTCCGCGACTGCGCGGACGTTTTTCGGCCAACAAGGTCCGCACTCGAAAAGCCAAAAACGAGTTCAACAATGCCAAATGCGAGGGTGGATCAAGCTGTCGGCCGAGAACGCGGCGGCGCGCCAACCGCGCAAGGCACGAGGCGTAATCCGCCCGGCGCCCGCCCCGCAATTCCATAACAGCCCCGTCACATGCCAGCTCGCGCTCGCGATTCAGATTCCTCACAGCTAACCAAACCGCAGGATGAAAAAACCACAAACAGATAACGACGTCTCCCAGCGTGCCCCAGAGGAAATCCAGACGTCGAACGTGCATCAACTCATGGTACATAACGTCAATGAACTGTTCGCCGTCAAGGTACAAATCAAGGTCCTCAGGAATCAGGACCACCGGCTTCCATGTATAAGCAGTGCCTGGCGAGGAAAGCCCGGGCAGCTCCAAAATGCGGAGTCGCGAAAGCCCGAGGTGACGGCATTCATGTTCAAAAGTGCGATTCAACTGCGTGGAAACTGGCCGCGCCTTTCTCAGGGCTTTACGCAGCGAACGCCGACGTCGAGCCAGGCGAAAAAACATGAGCATTACACCACCTACGTATCCGCACATGAGAAACTCACTGGCCAATTCCACGCGGTAGTTCCAGGCAATCGGAATCGTAACCTTGGTGGTTGCGCCGCTGCCGGGTGCGGATGGGTCTGCTACGACCCAGCGAGCAGCGACATCTGAGAACGATTGCGGCTGGAAAATTTGTGACAATAGGGTTGCCCAATAGAAGCCGGCCCCGATAAGAAAAATAAGCCACAGAATATGACGAATACGCGAACGTGAAGTCAACCGCGTCAGAGCAATAAAAAGTACATAGGCGGCCAGAATTCGAATACAACCGCTGGCGATCAGCCCAAGTCCGGCTAGATGTTGAGTGGATCCCATCTCACTTTGACTATTCACCCTTCGTTTTTTGATCCCGATACCACTGAATCAACGCTTCGAGTTCATCAAGTTCTTCTTCCTTCACATGATTGCTATCGAGCAGATTCACCAGCATCGCTGCATAGGAACCCTGGAAATTCCGATCGAGCAGTCGCTTCGCCGAGGCTCCCCCGACTTCATCGCGAGTCACGCGCGAAATAAAAATAAAAGCCCGGCCGCGCCTCTTGTGTTCCACGAAGCCTTTGTTTTCCATAATTCGAAGGAGGCTCTGAACCGTTTTATAGTTTGCGCGCGGTTTCGCCGGTAGCCGTGCGGCGATGTCTTCCACCGTGCCTTCTCCTAGATCCCACAGCACATTCATGATGGGAAACTCCGCATTGGTGGGCAGGGCTACCTCGGTCTCGGAGCGTGAACGGTGTTTCAACATCGTTTGGGAGTCTAAGACAGCAGATTTGCGGCGTCAACCATAGCGCGCCTTGATGGCGCGCCGCTTCTGGCCCGATTCGGACCCAATTGGTTACAAGATTCGGCCACAGTTCACGCGGCAAAGGTATTTCTGGATTCCAGAGTCGAGAAACTTGCCGCTGACGATTGTGGGGGTGGTCGGAGACATTCGGCACGGGGGCCTGGCCGAAAACAATCTGCCCCAACTCTATCTGCCATACCTTCAAAACCCGTCGTCCATCATGAATTTGTTGGTGCGTACCAAGTCCGAGCCCCTTCATTGGGCCAATGCCGTGAGGAATCAAGTTTGGGCTGTGTAGCAATGCTTCGCCGAAACAAAACGATGGCAGACCAGTCCGGGGTGGTCGGATGTCGTGCTGTCCCGTGGAAGTGACCGTCCCTTCGAAACCGGACACGGTAACTCTGCACGTCGCCGGCGATCGCGATTTCGTTCTGAAATCCGATCTTGGTTTGATGACTGTTCGGTTTTTTCATTCAGCGGAATTTGTTCCGCTCTTCAGGCACAGTGGCAGAGACACACTCCTCGAAACACAGCTGCTGCGCATCTAGAAATCTTTCCACGAATTTTGCCTCGATATTCGCTGATGGCGTTGCTATCAGCCGACAAAAACTACCATGATTGATTTTTCAAAGGAGAAAAATCCATGAAGAAGATACGTGCAATTGTGTTGATGGCAGTAATCGCGCTCGGCTTCGCGGGAGCGGTGAAAGCTGCGAATGTGTCATGCTGCGATTCAGCCGACTGCTGTGCCTCCTGCAACGGGTGCTAGCAACAAGGCGGGGTAGTTGAGTGCGGAGGGCGCGAGCTGTTCGGCTCGCGCCCTCTCTTTTGAAAAGCGTTTGAACGTATGAGGTGCTAACCGGATATGTCCGTTAATCCGACTTATGGGCAGTAATCGTCTGCCTCCGCACTTCCGCATTTCTAAATCGGAGTAAGTTCAGTCGGCTGCCGGGCCAGCAAAGAGGATGAGATTCTCATCTGGATCGATCCGCTTCGTCCGGCACCCGCGCTCTTCGGTGCTTTGCGAAGACATAGACGGCCTAACGCTTCACGCTCGGCGATGTTCCCGTATCCGCGCGAGCCTGCTTCGAGCAGTTCACACGGTAGGCCACGAAATCACCCTCGTGTTTGGTTGTAATCGTCTTCCGCTCGGTCTCAACCATTTTCCAAACCCGCTCGTGCACTTCGGGGCTGATCAGGATCTCCCCGCCGACGGCGCCTGCGCAATACCGCGCCGCCCGATTAACAGCATCGCTTATGACGGTGAACTCCATGCGGTCCGCGGTGCCGACGAATCCATGGACCACTTCGCCGCAATGAATTCCGATGCCGAACTCACGTGCGGCGGCTCCGCGAGATTGTCTCGCTTCATTCAATTTCGCTACCGCTGTTTGCATGTCCAGCGCAGCCAGTACAGCGTTCTGATGCTGCTTTGGATCTGGCTCTGGACTTCCGAAGACCGCCAGAATGGCATCACCCATGAATTTGTCAATCGTGCCGCCGTGCTTGAAGATCACCGGCACCAATACCCCAAAATAATCGTTCAGCATTTCGACGACATCATCGGCGTCCATGTCGCGAGCGAGCTGCGTAAAACCGCGGATATCTGAATTGAGAATCGTTACCTCGCTGCGCTGTCCGCCCAATCGAATGCGGCCACGAGCAGCCAGAAGCTGCTCGGCAACCTTGGGTGAAAACTGACGTAGGAGATTGGCTTTTGCGACAGATTCCCGGCGCAGTTGCTCCTGTAAGCGGTGGCTCGCAACAGCCATTGCAGCGTACTGCGCCACAACCGTCATTAGTCGAAGGTCTTCTTCGGTGAAAGGGGCGTCCGCCTGGCGAGAGCTCGCGCAGATTACGCCGGCCGCTTCGTCCTGCCATACCAGTGGTGCGTAAATGCCGCTCTCCATCGCATTGAGGACGATGCTGCCGCTAGTGTCGCGCCCCATATTGCGCCTCCAAATAAATGCCTTGCGGTCGTCGATGGCGCGACGCATGAGAGTTTCGCTCAAGTAAGGCTGCTGATCGCAGCGATACGCCTTCAGGAGGAGCGCCTCCGTGCCGGGTTCGCGTAGTACCAGCGCCCAAATTTCGCCCGCGGGGATCAGGGCGTCAAGTTGATCGAGGATTGCCGGCAGCAGAGTTTCTAGCCGAACCTTCGCAGCGAATTGCAGCGGAAGGTCGTATACCATGCGCAAGCGGCGCGCGGATTCTTCTCCCGAGCCCTCGATCCGCGGGGCGGCGAAAACCGTCGCGTCCATGTCATGAGCGATGTCGATTCCGGAGGTAGCGTGGCTTCTTTCGGGGGGTACGTTTCTTCCCAGTTCGAGATAGTTGGTGCGATTAAGCGCCGCGAGATCGTCGAGTATATCGATCCGCAGGGTGGTGTCACCCACGGATAGAACATCGCCGGGCTGAAGCTGCTGCTTCCCTTTCCGCTTAATCTCAGCGTCGTTCAGCTTCGTGCCGCGTGTGCTGTCTAGATCGTCAATCCAATAAAGACCGTCCTCGCGCCAGATTCTGGCATGCAGGCGCGATACTTTTTGGTCTGGAGAAAGGTCGAGAATAACTCCCGAACCGTCATCGGCCCGGCCAATGACCAGATCGGTGTCTGCCTTTTCCCAAACCCTTTGTGAACCCCGATAAGAGCAGACGATTCGCATCGATGGTCAGGAGGAGCTCAAAGCCGCGCTGAAAAAAACCGGCGAACTCAACCGGCTAGCTGTCGGTCACTCAAAAGCTATACGAGATACCGCCCAAGGGCACAATCGTCGCGCGCAGGCCTCCGTCGTCCAATTTGATGAGGACGTTGCCGGTGAGCACCAGCCGGCTAACGGGGCGCCATTTGAGACCGACCGAAGCATTCGTGATGTTGTAGCTTGCATTCGGAATAACGCTCAGGTTCGCGTGAGCCGTACCGGGCGTCAGAACGTCGCAGTTGATGTCGTTGCATTTCCCAAGGTCGGTGTACGTCGTCGGAATCAAACGAGGCACGCCCAAAAGGCGCTGCCCGTAAATATCAAAGGCCGCCGTGAGGTGGTTGTTGATCGAAGCGTCAGCGCCAACCGTGTAGACGAATCGATTGGGGAGCGCGGCATTGTTGTTCGTCGCATTCGCGCCCACGAAATTTCCCGCCAACACCGATTTTCCGTTCACCTCGTAGCCAACTTCGGCGTGCGGCGCAATTCGAGCGCTGTAAGAAACCACGGCGAATGGCTTCGCGCCAATCGCTCCAGAGCCCAAAAAGTTCTTGGCATCTCCCGTAGGAACGCGAACGTCCACCCCCTGGGCGAACCCAAGGCGCTCTCCCTTGTACAGCTCGTATTTCGCGCGAACGACGATATCTCCGATTCCGCTGGCATTGCCGCTGTCCGAAAATTTTCCGTTCAGGCAGGGTGTTCCGGGCGGAGGACATCCCGGCACAACTGATGGATCGAACTGGTGGAATACGCCGCCGGGGAAATTCGGCGAGGGTGGCGCCACGGAATTCGGCACGATCGTAGCGTTCGAAGTCACTCGCATCTGTACATTTAAGAACGGTACTGCCACGGAAAGATCCAGATGACTCGTAACTCCGTAAGTAGCGTAAATTGTGTATTGCTGAACCTTTAGATCGATGTTGTTCGTGGTCTGGATAAAATCGCGCACAAAGCAAGGGTTGTTCTGAAAAGCGCCCGTCATCCCCGACTGATTCGGGCACGAAGTAATGAAATTCGACGAGAAAGGCGGCGGAAAGGGTTGGTGCTGAAATATGGCCGGTAATTTGTTCATATTCTGGCCGTCGATCGTGCTGAAATCGAAATACTGAAAGCTGAACGCTTCGTAAAGCTTGTTGCGGCCGATCGTCCCGGCGCGTTCACCAAGAATCGGTCCCAAGCTCTCGTCGGTCGAGGGGGTGAACGTTTTCAGCGCAGGGTCGTAGCTGAAGGTAATGCCGGCGGAGGGCGAAGCAATCGGCAGTTGGGAGACCTGAATTCCTACTGCTTCGGTGATGGGCTCGAATTGAGTTACGAAATCGTTTTCAAAATGCGCCTCGTGGCCATCGGCAAGAAGTGGCGCACCGGTTCCGCTGCCGAGTCCAACCGGGCCATACACCTGCGGAATTAAACAAATCAGCTTGTTGTTCGACGTTCCGTTTAATGGGCATATGCCCTGCGCGGAAACGCCGCCCGCCGAAACAAAAACAAGGGCGAGGATTCCTAGAAGCAGTTTTCGTGACATTGAGTTCCTTCCTGTGTGAAGTCGCTCGCTGAAGTCAGGCGTACGATACTTTCAGGAAATTGCCGCGCTACACCCCGCGTATTGCCGGGAGTCTACACCGCGACTTGAAATTGTCAATATGGAATGCTGGATTCTAAACTGCGGCTCTTATTGAACGTCCGTGATGAACCAGGCACCGTTTTTCATCGCAAGTTGAAAGACGTAAGTGTCTTTAAGGCTCGTCGTCTTGCCGCCTTTGGGTGTGTACTGCTGCACAGCGGTGGAAGTGACTGTCGCGGTGGCGCCGTCCTGTCCGACCTCGAGGTTGGAAATGTTGATTTCCATGTGGATCGACGCGGCGCTTCCAAACGAATTCTTGAAGCCGGCGTAGCGTTTCCCCATGGATGGCCAGATTTGGCGTAATCCATCGGCATCTCTTTGATCGAACGCCAGGGCGTATCGCTGGATGACCGATCGAATGGCAGGGGCTGGGTCCGCGGGTCTGCCCGGCGCCGCTTCCGGTTTCGTAACGGATGAGGGCGCAGGTGTAGCTGCGGGAGGGGCCGATGAATTCAGCGCAGCGAGCTTATTGTTGATCTCACTTAGATACTGTCGCGCATCGGTGGCGTGCGGCCCTCCGCCTTGGGCAAGGACCTGAAACGAGTTCCGAGCCGCTTCCAATTCGGCACGATCCGGTGTGTTTGCCGCTTGCTGATACTTCTGGAGGGCTTGTTCAAACGATGCGTCCGCGTTCTTGTTTGCAGCGCGGGATTGGATCGTCGCGATCGCGCCCGGAATCTGATCGGAGTAGCTTCGAGCCAGATCAGCTCGCGGGCCCGGATCGATGTTTCCCGCCAGGCTTTGAAACTGCGTCTGGAGCGATCTTAATTGCGGGACCGCCGCACTATCATCCCGCTGCGATAGCTGCTTGAATTGTTCAGTCAACGCGTTGAGGCGCTCCTGCTCCCGCTGCTCCAGCTCCTTTTGAAGCTGCATTGGATCGCCGCCATTCTTCTGAAACTGATCGATGATCTGGCGAACCGATGCGAAATCCCCCTGCTTGAGCACTTGGCGTGCCTGCGTCCCCAGCCGATCCTGCGCTTCGCGTTGCGGGATTATTGTATCGAGGTACTTTTGCGCGTCGGCGCTGCGAACGCCGCCCGCCGGCAAAGTTAGGATTTGATGTAGGTCGTTCTGGGATTCCTTATAACGCTTGGATGCAACAGCTCCCATCGCGCGTTCCCACAATTGCTCCTCGCGTTGCCGGAGCTGCGCCAGATCCTTGTTCTTCATCGATTCACGGACGTCGTCTTCCTTTTTCTGGATTTCCTGCGTCAAGGGTCCATTAAGATTCGCCGCGTCCTGTAAGATACGGAGCGCGCCCGCGAGATCGTTTGCCGCAACTAGCTTGCCTGCGTCGTCCATTGCCGTGCGCTGCCGCATTTCGAGCGGGTCAACCGAGGGCCTGACCGGCGCCGAATTCTCCATGCCGGGTTTGGGAACCTCCACCGGCTTCTTTAGCCAGAGTTTGTATCCGCCTGCAACCAGCGCTACGACAACCAGCGCGGCTACGACCAGAAGGCCTGCCTTCTGCCACGTTCCCTGCGTCACTACCGCGGATTCATAAACCGTCGGAGCCAATAACGGACCGCTCTCCTGGCCTCTCGGTGATTGACGCGAAACCTGCTCTTCGGCCGCACCCACTGTATTTGGCGACAGCCGTGTACCTTGCGCCATTCCTGGTTGAGATGCCGATGTCTGGGCGCCCGGCGCATCTACGGCGGTGCTCTCGGGCAAGCTTGGAGCGGGCTGCAAAAAAGCATATTCCTTTGTGGGGTCGGCGGGAACTGACGGCGGCGTCGACACCCCGCGCGGAGCCGGGCGCGATTTCGCAACTTCGATCTCCCTGGCCACTTGCTGGATACGCGAATCAAGCGGGTCGAGCAGCTTCATCGCGATCGCCTCATCCAAAGTTCGCCGCGCGCCCCCAGGATTCCCCGACTCGAGCAGCGACCGAATCGCGGCGAGTCGTATCTCCTGCTCCCTCTTCTTCTCGCGCGCATCGCGTTCTACCTCGGCCGAAGTGAGAAGCTGGGTCACGCCGCTGTCGGGCCCCATCGTTGCCAACGTTTGTTTTGCGAGTTCAATCGCTTCGCTAAACTTTTCGCGATTGATTTTTACTTTGATCTCGCGAATGCGACGCTCTACATCTTGCCGCGTCTGTTGTTTTTTCTGCTCGGTAGCCGCCGAATCGCCTGTCTTGGAGACCTCCGCAGTGCCCGGCTTCATGGCCGGCTTTAGTTCGGTGGTCAACTTTTCCAGCATGTTGCGGACTTGAAAGTTCGTGGAATCAATCTGTAGCGCCTGCTTTAACAGGTCGCGCGCGTGAGGAATGTCGCCCTTCTCCGCGAGTTCGCGGCTCTGCTTCACCATCGCTGAGACGCTCTCGTGTTGCAGCGTCTTGCGTATCGGATCCAAATCAACGAGCAATTCCTCCATCGACTGATATCTTTCATTCGGTGATTTTCGCAATAACCGGGCGACCAGCGCTTCCAGTTCGGGAGGACAATCGTGAGCAAGTTCGCGAAGCGGCCGCGGTTCGTGCTGGCAAATGTTCAGCATCAGACTGGCAGGAGTGTCGCCGACGAAAGGACGCTGGTAGCAAAGAAGTTCGTAGAGCAAAACGCCGAATGACCACAGATCGGAGCGCTCGTCGGCATGCTCGCCGTGATATTGTTCCGGAGACATATACGCGAACGTGCCGATCAGCATACCCGTCTGCGTTTTCGAGGTTTCGAGAACCCGCGCGATTCCGAAATCCACCACCTTTACCACGCCTTCTTTGTTGACCATCATATTGCCCGGCTTGATGTCCCGATGGACGATTCCGCGCTTGTGCGCGTAATCGAGCGCATTGCAAGCCTGCATCGCGTATACCAACTTCAAAGGTAGCGGCACGACCAGTCGCCGTGAGATCATGTCCTCCAGATTGTTGCCCTCGATCAACTCCATGGCGATGAAAGCGACTCCTTGTTCATCGCCCAACTCGTAAATCGTCACAATGTTCGGATGTTGCAAGCCGCCAGCGGACTGGGCTTCCCGGTAAAACCGCTGGAGCAAACTCTGGTAGTCGGCGCCGCTCGCCGTAATGGTCTTCAGCGCCACCAGCCGATTGATAAGAGGATCGCGTGCGCGGTAAACCACACCCATGGCGCCGCGCCCGAGTTCCCCAAGCACCTCGTATCTCCCCAGTTTGTTCAGCTCACACCTCTGCGATAACAGGTTCCTCGCGGAACTCTACGCCGCAAGGTTTCGAAGCAGGCAGGCCTTCTGGACACGCGCGACGCCACGCGAATATCCGCCAGCAAGTGCGAATGGTATTATCTCCAACTCGGGTTGAATAATCCCAAAGCCATTCGAACGTGTCAACGGAGAGATAAAGAGTAGCCCTGAGGGCCAGCACTTTCCGGCAACCGCGTCGTTCAGGAGCTGGCTGAATTACCGTACGGAGTTCAAGATGAACCCCCGCCGCACGGGTGCTCATCGCCAACCCTTAAACCCATGGCGGACGCAGTCCGGCTCCTGCCCAGAGATACATGTTTATGGGCAATCGAAATCGCTAATTTCTGATGCGCCAAATCAACGGCTTGCCGGTCGGATAGAAGTGGGGTTTGTGGGCACCTCCTGAACGTGCCGGGGCTTCGATTCAAGCAATCATTTGGTCGAAGTTGCCGGTCTGCGCGAAGACAGAGGCCCAAGAACGTGGTGAAAGAGCTCCCGATAAACCAACACCGATTCGACGCTACCCTACGTCCGGACGTTGGCGTTGCCGTTCCCGCTCACGGTCGGAATTAGAGATCAGGCGTTTTGCCGTTGCGCAATTGCCGAGCGAGACGCGCGTAGCGGTGGGCATCTGTTTCTTAGAAGAAGACCAGCACTCCGTTTGCGTCAGCGCTGGTGATTCCAATCACGACGTAATGATTCGTCCCCAGCGGGTAGGCGGCGAACGAGTTGGCCCCCACGATGTTCGTCGTGCCCGAAATCCGCGTCAGCCCGGCACCGGTTGTGTAGCTTCCCGTCAGCGCAGCGGAATTCTGATGGCTCGTCGTGTTCCAGAACGCGATGTTTCCGGAAAAGTTTCCCGTACTCGATCCGGTCGGCGCCTGCGTCACAGTGTTCAAACCCACCGTAGTTGTGGCGCTGTTCACGCCCAAAAACTGCGTCCCTCCGGCAAACTTTGCGCTCGCGGAACCGGCAGGATTGAACGGCCCCGCGGGTGTAAACGCCGGCCCGAATGAGCCGAACGAAACGTTGCTCCCCTCGCTTAGCACGACGCCGGTGTCAATATCGTTCAGCACGAAATCAATCACTTCGCCCGAGGCGGGCGTAAAACTTCCCGTCCCATCGGCGTTGTAATTGTATGTCGCGTTGATGCTGCCGGAGGTGACAGTTCCGCCGTTGTTTTCATCGCGCAGCAGGCTGAACGCTCCCGCCGTATTCGACTGCGTAGTGAGCGAAGCCAGTCCGGCCAGCACAAACGAATTGCCAGTGAGAAAATTGCCGCCCGTAGCGCCGCCAAACGCGAATGTGCACCCCAGATTTGCCGCCGCTACGCCGCAATCGAGCGCGGAGTTTGTGCTGTAGGGCCCGTTGTGCTGGCTGGTGAGGATGCCGGCGACGAACGGCGCAGCGGTGGTGAACAGCAGGATATGGTTCGCGCTTTCATCCGGATTGAGGTCCAAGATGAAGTATTCGAAGCTGAGGCTCGAGAATGCGGGCGATGGCGTTCCGGTGATTGACGTGAAATTTCCGCTGCCCTCGCCGTCTGGGGCAAACACGAAACAATTTGTCCCCAGGCTGCCGGTAAAGCTCACGCCTTTGCTCAGCGTTCCGCCGCTGTTGATCGTCCCCGTGGCTCCCGTGGACGCGAGATGGCAGTTTCCGTCCGCAGACAGCGCCCCCAGCAGGCCTAGCCGCGAGTTGCCCACCGTGCCCCCGATCAACCCCAGGCTGTACGTGCCGTTGAACTGGGTTGCGAAGTAGTCGGGCGTGTCCAATTGCAGGAAGCCCGAGCCGCTTTGCGTTCCCCCGCCTGGAGCAAACGTCGCCCCGGCCGGGTCGAACTCGATCACCGATCCGGACGTCCCGGTGGCCGGATCGAGCGCGAACTTGAACACGTAATTGAATCCGCCCGCCGGCTGCGCGTTGATGATCAGATTTCCGAGGCCGTCGGCGTCGAAACTGTAGTTCGACCCCGAGCCCGACTGGATCGGAGTGCTGCCCGATCCGAGTGCGACGTCGATCACCCCGCCCGAGGTGACATTTCCCAGGCCGTCGGCAACAAACTCTATCACCGTGTAGGTCGACCCGGCGTCCCGCGTAAACAGAATGTATTGGCCGCACAGGTTTGCAGGTCCCGGGGTGCAATTCAGAAACGCCGAAGAAAAGTTCGAGGTGGCGCTCTGAGCTCCCGGCGCGGAAAGCGTTGCCGTCGCGGTGAAGCTCGGTGTTCCCGCAGTAGCCTGATACGTTAGTACCACTACATGCACGTCTCCCGGGGCGAACGTGCCGGAGAGCGTGCAGGAGAGCGTCGCCAGAGTGCAGCTCCCCGGCGGGCTGAAGATACCCAGCGCAACGGCGGTAACTCCGACTCCCAAGCCCGTGATGCTCACATTGACATTGTTGAACCCGGTTGTTCCGGTGTTCTTGAATTCCACGATGGCGTTGGCGTCGGTTGAGCCGGAAACGCTAGCGGGCGCCAGAACAGTGCTGATCGTCAATCCCGCGACGGTGCCACTGGTGATGATGGTCGGGTCGGTGGCCGTTGCAGGGGTTGCAACCCCGCCACCGGAAACGGAGACCGTATTTGTGACGCTGCCTGAGGCGCTCACTGCCACGTCCACTTGCAGCGTGATAACCGGGTAGCTCACGCCGGTGGCGAGCGAATCGTTGCGCGTGCAGGTGACCGACGTCCCACCCCCGCCCGTCGTGCAGCCCCATCCAGAGCCCGTGATGCTTGAGCCTGCGGTCAAGCCCGAGGGCAGCGTGTCCGTCACCGTAGCTGTGCCGCTGGTGGCGGCGTTTCCCGAGTTGGTGACGGTGATCGTATATGTGCCGGTTCCGCCGGCAGGAAAACTGCCGGTGTGGGTTTTGGTGATGGTCCACGCTGGTGCAGCTGCCGGAGCGACGGGTGCTGTATCGCTGCCCGTTGCGGGGTTCAAGACGCCTCCTCCAGAAATGGTGGCGGAGTTCGTGACGCTCGCGGGAGCGTTCGTGGCGATGGCTACCGTGAGTGTAACATTTGGGTAGCTGCCGCCCGCGGCGAGTGAGTCGCTTCGCGTGCAGGATACGGTCGCGGCAACGGTGCAGTTCCATCCTGTGCCACTGGCGGTGGCTGGAGTGAGGCTGGCAGGCGGAGTATCCGTAACCGTCGCTGTTCCGGAAGTCGCCGCAGTTCCCGAATTCGTAGCCGTGATGGTGTAGCTGCCGGTAGTGCCCTGAGTAAAAGATCCGATGTGGGTTTTGGTGATGGTCCAGGCCGGGGTCGGGCCGCTCGGGTTAATCGTGAAGGTCTCGCCATTGCTTACCAGGTCTCCCGGCGGCTTCTCGAATACGGTGACTGTGACCGCAGAATCACCGGTCGTCTGGCGGAGTGCATCTCCCCTGCGAGACTGCATTTGCCCGCCCGTCGGACTTGCCGCCGCGCTAGCGATGAGCGACGCAGGCACGAGCGCGTCCAGTTCCGTGCCGCTGACGGGTACGGTGGCCAACGCTGCTCCATTCCACAGGACAACGTCCGTATTCAAGAAACCCGTGCCCAGGACTTTCAGCGTGAATGCCGGTCCGCCGGCAGCCGCGTTCGAGGGATTCAGGCCGGTGATGACCGGAGCGCGCACGGTATCCGAGGCGCACCCAGACATCGCGGCAACGAGAAGCAGCAGCGCAACGGCGCGTACAGCGCAGTTCGTCCAGGACCCTCTATTCTTCATGACCATTCCTCCGCACACGCCTGCGATCCCCGTTCATTTTGCCGGCGCCCCGAAAACCGAGAACATGACGCCGAAGGACGCTTCATTCAAATGAATGTCTACCGGACCCTTTTGGAGAGGCAAGTAGCTCCAGCCGACCACGGCACTCATGCGGTGGGTGAGTTTCGCTTGCAAACGCGTGCCCACCATCCAACCGGTCCCCGTGACGTGTATCGTGTTGTTTGAGGTGTTCGTGGTGGTTCCGCTGGCCACCGTTTCCCGCGTGTCGATCGTGGCGTGCCAGAAGTTGCCGCCGCCGAAGAGGGACACTGAGAAAGTGTTTCCCAGCGGGATTCTTGCTCCCGCGGTCAGGTCAATTCCCTGATTCTGCTGGGAGATCCTGGCGGTATCCGTGCCTCCGCCCAGCAGCGGTCCGCTGCCATTGGAGTCGCTGGCATTGGCTCGCCAGAGATCCACGCCAAACACGCCGAACCCGACATTCACAGCGCCATTCAACTCGCCCGCGAAGGCATTCGTCCCCGGTTTGAAAGTCCCTCCCGGGAACGCGCTTTGGAAGGCAGAGATCTGGCCGGATGTACCGCCAATGTTTTTGAAGCCGATTCCGCCGCCGGCCCACACGGTCACCAAAGAGTTCCCCGGCACTGGCGCGCCGGTGCCCTCGCCCGTCTGCGTTACACCAGGGTTCTGTCCGATCTCCACCACCACGTTCGGCCCGCCATCGAACCAGAACGCGCCGATGCGGCGCGTTTTGCAGTCATTTGTGTCCTTCGGCAGCAGGTTTTCGGAGCCGACCGGAATGATGAAAACCTGTTTCTTTCCGTCCACGCAAACCTGCACGGTGATTTCCAACTGAGTATGCGGTTTGTTGGGTGAGAGCAGCCCAGACAAGAGCACAGACGAACTTCCGGTGCTGTTCGTGACAGCCACGGGAGGAGTGGTCGGCGAAAACTTGTCTCCGCCGGCCAGCGTGAAGATGCTGACGCCGCTCTGAGGCTGGCCGTCCAGATTTACCTTCACCGAAATTGTCCGGTCCTGGATCGTTTGTTGCTGCGCCGCCGCCGGGCGAGCAACGACGAGCGCCCCGGCAAGCGCCGCTAGAAACACAAGCCTTTGACCTGTGGTCATCGGATCCTCACCATGCCGCAAAATAAAACCCGCCCAGAAACAACAGACGTTCCTGATCCATCCCATGCCCTACAGCTCGATCTCGGAGCCGGCTGCTGAACCGTCTACGCCGTGCCCGGTCTCGCCGGGCCTAGGGAAGCTTCTTCGCTTGCTCCAGCACCTGCGAAATGTCTTGCCACCGTCCGGGCGCAAGCGTGCGCACTGCCTGGTCCATCTGCTGTGTCCATTGGGCGCCCATTGCCTGCGCATTCTTCTTGGTGTGCTCGAGAAACATTTCGGTGAATTTCTGTTGGTCCCAATTCTCGAGCCGGGCCCAGAGCGAATATTGCTGGATCGCATCCGCGTACTGCTTCGGATCGCTGTCGGGATGCAGCGTCCCGCGCGCGGCCAGTTCACGGCCGGCCCGCAGCACGGACGAAACACCCTGATACTTCGCCTGCACTGACGGCGGCGCCAGGCGGTAGAGCTGTCCCGGCTGTGGCGGCAGTTTGGCGCGGTCCACGCAGTATGCCGTGAGCTGCTGAGTGATCCGCTTGCCGCCCGGAGGCGCCTGCATGGGCACAGGGTTCGGTGTACCGCGCTTGAGCGGTTCGAGAATCGCGCCCTCCAGCAATTCAACCTGCTGCAGCTTCCCCGAGGGATCCATCGCTTGCAGTTCCAGCGCTTCGCCGCTCGATTTTCCATTCGCCACTATCGAATAAACGATGCCGCCTTTTGGCTCCTCCGCCGGTTCCTCCTCCAGGGGGGAAATCACATAGCGAGCGGAAGCGAGCGCATACCCTCCGGGATGCCAGACAGCGAACTGCAGCCGCCCCTCGGGCTCATCAGCCAGGAAATCAACAGGCCATGCTCCCTCCTGCTTCTCGGGGAAAGTGGAGGGCGCGAGGCTTCCCCTGCCTGGGATGAAGCTGACTGGGTTGCTGATGGTTATGTTCTGCTCGAGCGGCGCCACTGGAGTGGATCCATAGAGGATGTTGCTGGTCAGGATTGCATTCGTCACCGGCAGCACTCCGGTCGGACTCAAGAAGCCACTCCCTGAGAGAATGGACGATCCCGACGGACTAGGTCCGCCGATATGAGGCGTGTAGTTGGTTGGCGGTGCGGCTGGCGGCGGGCCTCCACAACCAGTTGCGCAGTACTGGTAGGCGTTTTGCGCAATGGGTAGTAGATCTTTGTAATAACTGTATTGAGGGGAGGGCCCTTGGGTGCTCAGCCGCTCTAATTCCCCTTCGACAAACTGGAGCTGGTTCCACTCCTTTTCACAGCCCGGGCAAGGGCAGGGCTTCCCAGGAGGGGCCCCACCGAAAAGGCCGCCACCAGTTGCGGCTCCGCCCTCGTAGGTCGTCTTACCAGTGTTAGTCGGGGTTGTCGTGCCACCCTGTTGCGTCCCACCCCCCTGTGTCGCCCCACCACCCGTCTTCGCGCCACCGCCATCCCCGTTGTCCGGCGAAGTCAGCTCAGGCGCGTAGCCAGCAGGGCTGAAGGGAGGAGGGTTTCCACCTGCGGTGGGCCGGGACGAGAGTTGATGTTCCCTCATTATCCGCTCACCCCTCTCGAGCTCTTCGTGCAATAGTTGCCGCTGTAACTGCTCGAATCGAAGGGCGTATTGACGGTCGCGACAGGCCCCAAGGCATTTCGCGTATTCCCTTAGGGCATTCTCGAATTTTTGGCGGGCACTTTCAAAATTCCAGAAGTAGTTAGGGTCAGTAGGCGGCCTTCCCGGTCCAGGCATGTTAGCCAGGTAGTTGGCCCGCATCTGGTCCGCTACGGCCTGCAACAAGAGGACCTGTTGTTCCAACGCCCGGCACTCGTCGCAGCGCGCTTCTGCTGGGATCGTAACCGTCTCGTAATGGTTTTCCTCCACGAACCCCCAGTAGAGTTTGAACACGAGGTCGCCTTTCGGCGCAAACCCGCTCTGCGTATAAGCGTTTTGGATGTCCTGCGTGCTGACCTCCGATGCTGCGTTCCCGTCGGGCTGCGGCGGCGGCGTACCTGGGCTCCGCGTTTGCGCCGTGTCGCCTTGCTGCGTTCCACCCCCCTGTGCCACTCCACTGTCCGTTGCGTTTTGATTCGAATCAGGATTCGTCAGTTGAGGCGCGTAACTGGCTGGACTAAATTGCGTATCCTTCGCAACAGTGGTGGTCGTCGTGGTGGTAACTTGATTCACACCGCCTGCAGGGTTTCCCCCGGGCACGCTGTTGGTTGGCGGCGTGCAGCTCTGCCCGGCGGCTGGCACGCATGCGGTGGGAGTGGACGATGTGCAACCTTTTCCGGATTGGCAGTTCCCGCTGGGAATTGAGGAAGTGCAGGAACCATCCGTGCTTGGATTACAAGTGCCAGTTGGACTCGAAGTGCAGTTCGGTCCGGTGCAGGAAGTCGCGGGAGTCGACGTACACGCCGGGCCAGTGCATGTGCCAGGAGACGACCCGCAAATCTGTCCTGGCGGACACGCGTTGGGGTTTGGCGCTGGCGAGGGAATCGCCGGAGTCGGCGGCGCCGGCGGCGTAACCGCGCCGGGCGACTGGCACCGCGTTTGTTCGCACTGGAGCAGGTTCGCCTTCGCGGCGTTCAGCTGCGCGTTCTGTTGCGCAATCTGGTTGTCGAGGTCATCCAGCTTTCGCTGGTCGCTCTGCAACCCTTGCGCTTGCGCGGCGTTGATTTTTTCGAGCCCATCGATCTGGTTTTGTGCGCCCGCCTGCGGATTCAGATTCTGAGCGTACTCGATTGCGGCAATCTGGTTTTCCCGCTCCACCATAGCGCGGTGCGTGATGTCCATGCCCTTCTGCAGATTTATCTTCTGACTCCACAGGTAATCGAGAGTGCTGGCTATAGAATTGAATTTCTCGGCGGCCGCATTGCATGCGGGGCACGAAGCATGCGCCTGCGGCAGCGGTGGCTTTGTATAGACGCCAATCGGCGGCAGTTCCTGGAGCAGTTCCGGCGGTACTTTTTTCAAATCCGGCGGATCGGGCCCCAAGTCTTGCGGGCTCGCATAGCTCAGCATGCCGCTAGTATTCATCTCCAGAACCGGGTTCCAATCCGATCGCGTCCGGGGATCGGGGTCGTCGCAGCATCTGCACGCCGTCCTGGAATTCATGATGTAGAAGGCTTTTATTTTGCCCTCGCGCAGTTCCTTGCGTGCCAGGGCTTCCTCTTGTGCGCTCCACCGGTAGCTGACACTCGTCCAGGTTTGGCCCCCGCTCGAAGGCCCGGTTCCTGGCTCGTACTCGATCATGATGGTGAACGAATCCGGCGCGAACCGAATGCACGCAACGCATTGGTACTGATCGAGGAGGCTCAGCAGCCGCTCGGGAAATCCCGAAGCGCGCATGCTGGCCTTCTTGGCTTCGCGCTCCTGGTCGGCGGCAGCTTTGTTCTTGCAATACAACGGTCCGCAGGGAGGACAGGAAACGCCGCCGGAGGATTGGCCCCCGCTTCCGGGAGCAGATTCCGGGGTGCAGGTCGCTGGTGTGCTGCTCGTAGCTACGCGAGTCGCGCCGGAGTGTTCAGCAGCTCGGAAGTGCTTTGGAGACGCAAACGCCGGGCTGGCCCATAACAACAGCGCAAAAAGGAGCGGTGGCCAAAGCGTTCTGTCCGCGCGCAGGCGCGCACGTTGCTCTCCGCACACTCCGCACCACCCCAAACGATTTGTGTATTTCATCTGCTTGCCGCCTGTCTTGTCCGACTCGCCGTCTGACAGTGAAGCAAGAAACCGGAATTTCCGTTTGGAGCTTCCCGTTGCCCCCGAATCCTAGCCATCTCGACCCGTTGTGTCCACCGAAAAAAACGGCGCTGGCCCCGGTGCGGCGGTAGTGCGTCTCGTTTTGATCGTATAACCCAAGCGCATTTTTGCAGTCGCCGCCAGTTCCGAACCGCCACTACCATGACTCGGACACCGCTGGCTCTCCGAGGTTGCGCGTCATTTACAGGTCTGCTTGCCCAAAAACTTTCGCGATTCCGCCCCTTTTTGGATTGGAAGGGCACGACTTAGTTCGTGGGTTTCACCTGGCCCAGATACAGATGTTTTTGGGCAATGGCTCATCTGGCGTTCAATCCAAGCTACTGCGTGATCTCCAACGGACTCTGCCCGCTGGCACTTCGCTGAAACACAAATTCATAGACTCGTGCGGCGACCTGTTCCGTTTCCTCGCAAACGTTTCTTCAACTGTCACCCGGTCCTTCTCACGGTTGTAGTCGGCGATGATTTCCTGATTCTTGTAGAAATCCATTCGCATCGGATTCCGCGCGAGCATCTGGGCCAGCCTCTTTTCAACCATGTCGCGAATGTCTTGCAGAGCAGCATGCTTGCGCTGCACTTTGCTGGCAAACTCATCCCGCAGTTTGCCAAAATCAATCGGTAGCGTGAAGAAGGCGCACAGAGCCGCTGTCGAGCGCGCCAAGATCAAGCGCCATTTCCGGCTCTACGATCTTCGTCATACGTTTGCGACTCGCGCCGTGGCCTCTGGCGCCGATCTCCCGACCCTCAGCGCGTTGCTCGGCCACGCGAGTATTCAGATTACGATGCGGTACGTTCATCCCGCAGCGGCGCAAAAACGGTTAGCCATTGAGAAATTCGAGAAATTTCGCACAGAGGGAAATATTGGCGCGGCCGCGGCTCAACGAAGTCAGAGAGTACCTACAAAAGTCACTACAGTGGACCGAGTGAACTGATGAGGACAATCTGTAAGTCGTTGAAAAGAGTGGCGCGCCCGGAGGGATTCGAACCCCCGACCCTCTGCTTAGAAGGCAGACGCTCTTTCCAACTGAGCTACGGGCGCTTCCCGATTCTAAAAGATTTTGCGTCTTCGCGACCATCCATTTGTTACTTTCGTATCAAAGGGTAGTGAACCGCTTTCTTGAGGCGGTTGGGGGGCGCCGATCAGCTGCCGATTCGGTGAATTTGTGAGTATCCGGGATAAGAGTCGTCGGCAGCCTGCCTGGTGGTGTCTTCACGGAAGCCACGGAGGGAAGACCTACGAGGAAACCATGCTTTATTGCGATGCGGGGAACGAGTCGAACCGCAGGTACGTCGTAAATTAACTGCTATCCAATAAGCATCGCAGTACCCTACAACCCCTTCCAAGCCACGTAAGCGGCCCCGATTAATGGGCACTGTTCGTTCAACACGACACGGATCGGGATTTGCTCGAGGAATGCACTGAGTTTTTCCTTGTTCCTGGCCGCCGCGACGAATCCACCTTCCTTGAGCTTTGGCAGAATTTTTACAGCAATCCCGCCTGTAATGTAGATCCCGCCGCGTGCCACAGCTTTCAGCGCCATGTTGCCGGCTTCCGAACCGTAAATTTCGCAAAAGAGATCGAGCGTCGCCACACAAGTCGTACACGTTCCGGCCAATCCTTGCTGCGTGATCCCCGGCGCGGGGTCAACGGAATTGTCGTCAAAGCCGGGATGCCGGACCGAAATATTCAGGAATTCGTGGAGGCGCTTGAATCCCTTGCCCGCAAGAATCGTCTCGCAGCTGACAAAATCATTGCGCGCCTTGAGAAACTTCCAGAGGTCCGCTTGCTGATCGTTGCTGGGTGCAAAATCCGCGTGGCCGCCCTCAGTCGCGATCGGCACATGCTGTTTGCCGTCCCAGAAAAGAATCCCCTCGCCCAGTCCCGTTCCCGCAGCCACTACAACACGGTTCGCGTCCGGAATTGAGACTCCCGCGTGCAGAGTTTCCACATCTTTCGGTTCGAGTACACCGACGCCGTAAGCCGCTGCTTCCAAATCGTTCAATAGGCGCACGCGTGCGATACCCAGATGCTTGGCGACAATCGCGCCGTCAACAATCCACGGAAGATTTGTGGCTTTGACAGTATTGTTCACCACCGGCCCCGCAATTCCAAAAGACGCCGCCGTGACCTCTCCGCTCGTGCTCTGGAGGAACTCCTGCATGATCTGCTCAGCGTTCGGATAGGCCTGGCTGGAAAACCGCTTTTCGGCAACGCGCACCAGCTTGCCCTGCTGCACGTCGAATAACCCAAGATTTGACTTCGTGCCACCGAGGTCACCCGCAAGAATCATCGAATCCTCCGATCTCCGATTTTGAGCGGCCTACTTGTCGCGTACCAGGGTGATTCTACAGCGGACGCCAGCGCCGGCCGTCGGAATTTGTCAAATCGGTTGCCGCGCGCGGTCCGTCACTTCCGGATGGGTAGTTCGGGAAAGGAGGGGCCGAGGCGCTTTGCCACGCCTCGATGATTGGATCCACAAGCGCCCACGCGGCCTCAACGCTATCCGCGCGGTCGAACAATGTCGCGTCGCCGCGAATACAATCGTTGATGAGTGTGGCGTAAGCCTCGCGCGAAACTCCACCGAATGCTTGCTTGTATTGAAATTCCATTCTTACCGGGCTGATGTGTAAATCTGAGCCCGGCGGCTTAGCTCCGAACGACAGCGAAATCCCTTCGTCGGGCTGGATATTCAATACGAGGGAATTGGACTCCGGACTCTCGCCGCGAAAAACCTGGTGCGGCGCTTGCCGGAATTGAATTGCGATCTCGGTCAACCCGCGAGCTAGCCGTTTGCCCGTGCGCAGGTAAAAGGGGACACCTTGCCAGCGCCAATTGTCTACGTGAAGTTTCAAAGCTACAAACGTTTCGGTAGCTGAATCGGGTTTCACGCCTGGTTCCTGCCGATATCCCGGCACCGCTTTTCCATCAATGTTTCCGGGCCCGTATTGGCCGCGCACCACCGACTTCCAAACAGACTCCGGTGTAAGCGCTCGCATCGATTGCAGCACTTTTATTTTTTCGTTGCGCACCGATGTCGCATCGAACGTGGACGGCGCCTCCATTGCTACCAACGAGGTGAGCTGAAGCACATGGCTCTGAACCATATCGCGGAGCGCTCCTGCCGATTCGTAAAACGCGGCACGGCGCTCCACTCCCAGCGATTCCGCCGCGGTAATTTGCACATGATCGATATAGTTGCGATTCCACAGCGGCTCGAAGATTCCGTTCCCCAACCTAAACACCAGCAAATTTTGTACCGTCTCCTTGCCCAGGTAATGATCGATGCGATAAACCTGCGACTCGTCAAAAACTGACAGAAGCTCTCTGTTCAATTCATGTGCCGACTTCTGGTCGCGGCCGAAGGGTTTTTCGATGATGATGCGCGTCCACGACTTTTCATTCTTTGGACGCGCCAGGCCCGCCTGTTTCAATTGCTCCACAACCTGCGAATAAACCTCCGGCGGCGTCGCGAGATAAAACAGACGATTCGTTCCGAGATCGCCCTCGCGGTCAAGCTCGTCTAGGCGCTTTGCCAGACGGCGATAGGCTTCTGGATCGTCATACTTCCCGCTGAAATATTGAAGATGCTTTAGGAAATCCGCGAGCTTCTGGTCGTCCCCGCCAGTTTCCCTGGCCTTGCGTAATGATTCCGAGGCTGTCTCGCGGAACTTGTCATCAGTCATCTCGGTGCGCGCAAATCCCACCAAGCGAAAACGTGGCGCCAGGCAATCGTGCAAGGCAAGATCATACAGAGACGGCAAAAGTTTGCGGCGTGCCAAGTCGCCCGAGGCGCCGAACATCACAATCACGCACGGGTCGGCGGGAGCTTCGCAGTAATATCCATCCGTTTTGCGATCTACTTTAACGTCTGTCGGGCTGGAACTCATCGCCGGTCCCCCGGAGCTCTCTTAGTGTGCGGCGCTTCCGGAAAAACAAAGCGACGCATTGCACAAGAGCCTATCACAATCTCTTGGATGTTCTCGGTGTCCCGTCCGGTTCAACCTTCAGGTCCTCGCAAATCGACCGCCCCGGTTGAACTGGCATTTCGAATCTCGTTGAAGTATCTTGGAAATGCAACGCACTTGCCCGGAGGTAGTCATGGCTGATGATAGCTGTTCCGACCGACCCGCAGCGGTCCCCGCCGCGCCAGCTGCTCAAGGTACGCGCATGGTGAAGTGCGTGAAATTCGGCAAGGAAATGCCGGGACTAGACCGCATTCCGTGGAAGGGCGAAATCGGCAAACGCGTTTACGACAACGTTTCCAAAGAAGCCTGGAAGCTGTGGCTCGAACACTCGAAAATGATCATGAATGAGTACCGCCTCAATCCGTTGGACCCTGGGTCCCAGAAAGTGATGGAGGAGCAGATGGAGCAGTTTTTCTTCGGCGAGGGCGCTAAACTTCCGGAAGGTTACGTTCCACAAAGATCCAAAGGCTAATCAACCCTATCGAGTCTCGGTTCGCTTTAGAATCCCATCGAATCAGTTGCCGCGAAGGCCGAAATTTGTCTACGCCAGGCTAGCGGGCGGAAATGGAATCCTACGCCTGCACTCGCCCCGTAGCAGGATGCTCCACGGGCAGGCGAGGTGAAAATTTGAACTGAAGTTCCGAGTGCGCTGTGCGCAATGTGGCTTCAGCCGCCGCGGGCGATTCGCCGTGGGCAAAAATAAACCCCAGATAGCTCGAACCTTCAGGCCATGCGGCGACATAATCCCGCAAGCGCGCCGTGATCCGGATTTCATCGATGCCGTGAACTTCCTCAGCCTCTTCGAGTCCGTCGACACCCTCGAAAATCCCGCTGCGAGGCACAGGAATCATCATGACGCCCGAGGCGGCTTGTTCGCGCGGTAACTCGTCGCCCCCGAGACCCAACGCCTGCCGAACCAACAATTCCTCGAGTGAGATGCGCTCCGGTCCGAATCGCAGCGCCTGCGAGCACAATCCGCCGATCGGACGCGGCGCCGCTTCGAGCACCCATGGCCCGGCGTCGTTCACTCGGAATTCAGCGTGCAGCGGCCCTGTCGTCAGTCCGAGCGCGCGAACAGTTTTCACGGTGCAATCTTCTAGTGCAACTTGTACGTCCGCCGGCAATCGCGACGGCGTCACGTAAATGGTCTCTTCGAAGTACGGGCCTTCGAGAGAGTCGGGCTTGTCAAAAATTGCCAGCACCCGAACGCTGCCTTCGCTAATCAATCCTTCGATCGCCACTTCCCTTCCTGGTATGTACGTTTCCACCAGCAGACGGTCCAGCGCCGGCTCACGAAGAACTTGAACTTCGGGTGACGTCAGAAGCAACTGAATTCGATTCACTGCGCGCTTGAATTCGTCAGGATTGTTTGCTCGGATCACGCCCTGGCTCGCTGCGAGCGAAAGTGGTTTCGCGACGCACGGAAATTTCACACGAGGCATCACCTGGGCGAGGTCGTCGGTGAGCGCAAAGGAGAAAAACGTCGGAACTCGAACGCCAGCGGCCTCGAGCACTTCGCGCTGGCGCAGTTTGTTTCGGCAAACCTCTACGGCGCTCGGCGGATTGCCCGGGATCCCCAACAACTTGCAAGCGTAGGCCGCGGTGGGCGTCGGCCGATCACCGAGCGCGAGAATGGCGTCAGTCGGATCATCGTGCATCGCGCGAGCGATCTCTTCAGCGGCGTCTTGCGGCCTTTCAAAATGCAGCGGCAGCGCGCCATCTCCCCAGGGATCGTCGAGTTGGTGGCAACGATCCGTCCCGAAGCGAACTTCCACGCCGAGTTTGTCGGCCGCATCCGCGAATCCGCGTGTCTGGTATCCAAGCTTGCTCGCCAGGATCAACAGTCGTTTTTTGCGCGAAGTTTCAGGCGACATATTATTCAGAGAATGTTCAGACGAATGTGTCAGCCTGTCCAAGATCCTTCGGTGGCTGACCAACTTCCGCAAGCTGATCGGTTGTTGGCTCGGCGCAGCAATACCAAGGCTCGTCAAGATAAGGAATCGTCGTAGGTGCAGCGAGGATGGGAAAGGCATCTTTCTGGGGTGAACGTGGACTTGCGACGCCTCTAGCGGAATATGCCGCTTCTTCAATTCGCTCGAACGTCCGATTTCGTGACAAATTCATCTTCTCGCACGTATGGACGATCTCTCGAAGCTGCGCACTCAGCACTTCGACGCGGGAATCCGCGTGCTTCCAGGGATATACAAGCGCCGCTTCGTCGAACGCACCAATGATGCTCTTCATTTCGGGAAGCTCGAGCAATCGTGAACCCGCGGGAATCAACAGTCGAATTGCGAGTTGTATCGGCGCAACGTTTTCAATCAACCGATGTTCGCGCAGTAGTTCGAGAAGTTCGCAATAGCTTTCAAGTGTAGTCCACGGCGTGAATGGAACGAACGTCGGTTGAAATGCCAAGTGAACATCGCGAAGCATTCGAACGGCATCGAGGAAATCCGCTCGCGTGTGATTCTTGTCCAGTTTCTCGAGCACGGCGTCGTCCGCCGATTCCACCGCGCTTGTCACAAAAAGGCAGCCGGTGTCGCGCAACTTCGAGAGGTATTCGCGATGCTTCAGCAAATGCTCCACCTTGATCGTAACGTCGTAGCTGATGTCCGGAAACTCGCGGTGCAACTCTTCAACGAGCGGTAGCGCGTGGCCCGTGCCATTAAAAAAATCAGGGTCTCCAAAAGTAATATGCTGCGCGCCCGCCGCCACTTGCTGGCGCACGTCCTCGAGCACCACTTCGCGGCTCACGATTCGAAACGCGCCGTTGTAAACCGGCACGATCGGACAATGCCGGCAACGATGTTTGCATCCTCGGCTGGCCTCCGTATAGCCGACCACCCGCCGGTCCCCGCCAGGCAGCGTGAGATGCGCGTATTTTTCGAGCGGCGCCAAGTTACTTCGATCCGGCACCTGAAATTCCAGCCGCTCCAGCGAAATCACAGGCTCGCTCTGACCACCATTCTTGCCGCTCGCCAGCCTCTCGGCCAGCGATGCCAGTCCGGCCTCAAATTCGCCGCCAAGAATTGTCCGCACACCTAAACCGCGCAGGTAGGCCTCGTTTACCGGCGCATACAAACCGTAAAAACAAATATGCGCGTGCGGATTGACATCGCGAATCGCGGGAAGAAGCGCCACAGCGAGGCGCGTCGCGGTGTGCATGGGCACATAGCAAGCAATCAAGTCAGCGGCACGCACAGCATCTCGCGGCAGGCCCTCGCGCGAAAGATCGGCGCACGTCACTTCCCCGCCGCGCGACCGCAGCCACGCTGCTGGCGACGCCAAACCAAACGGTTGCCGTCCGAGTTCATAAGTTGATAGCAGTATGACTTTCATTTGCCGCGCTTGCCTCGCGACGCTCCTATTGCGCTAGGGCGATCGCTCCAACCCCAACATCAGGCTAGCACGAAGCGGCCGCGTTGCAAGCGCTCGCTGCTTCTCCCGAATTCTGAAAGCGTCCAAGGGCGCGGTTGCGTTAGAATGAAAGGTTGAACAAAGAGGAGAACTGGCTCCGGCATGAGCACCAAATCGAACAATTCTTTTTCGACGCGCGCTACGCTGAATGTTGGCAGCGACAAATTTGATATTTTCCGCCTCGACGCACTCGAGCGCTCCAGCGTCGGCAAACCCTCGCGATTGCCTTTCTCGCTGAAAGTGTTGCTCGAAAACCTTCTTCGCCACGAAGACGACCGCTTCGTTCACGCCGCGGATATTTGGGCGCTAGCGGCATGGGAAGCGTCGAGCTCGGCCGAGAAAGAAATTTCATTCATGCCCGCGCGCGTTCTGCTTCAAGACTTCACAGGCGTGCCCGCGGTCGTCGATCTTGCTGCCATGCGCGAGGCGATGCGCAAGCTCGGCGGCGATCCGAAGAAAATTAACCCGTTGCTCCCGGCCGAGTTGGTAATCGACCACTCTGTGCAAGTTGACAAATTCGGCGCGGCCAATGCTTTTGCATTCAATGCTGAACTAGAGATGCAACGTAATATCGAGCGCTACGCGTTTCTCCGCTGGGGTCAAAAAGGCTTTCAGAATTTCAGGGTCGTCCCGCCCGACACCGGAATCTGCCACCAGGTGAATCTCGAATATTTAGCTCGCGTGGTATTCAGCGACAATCAAAACGGCGTGCGCGTTGCATTTCCCGATTCGCTGGTCGGCACCGACTCGCATACCACGATGGTGAACTCACTCGGTGTTTTCGGCTGGGGCGTCGGCGGAATCGAAGCAGAAGCCGCGATGCTCGGCCAGCCGCTCTCCATGCTGATTCCAGCGGTCGTTGGTTTCAAATTGCACGGACGGCTGCCGGAGGGTGCCACCGCTACCGACCTCGTTTTGACCGTCACAGAAATCTTGCGCCGAAAAGGCGTTGTCGGAAAATTCGTCGAATTCTACGGCACAGGCCTTTCGAGCCTCACGCTTCCCGATCGCGCTACGATCGCCAATATGGCTCCGGAATACGGCGCCACGATGGGCTTTTTCCCTGTCGACGCGGAAACGCTCGCATATCTGCGCTTCACCGGACGCAAGGAAGAAAACGTGCTCCTCGTCGAGGCTTACATGAAGGAACAGGGCCTGTTTCGCACGGACGAAACGCCCGACCCGATTTTCTCAGATCGACTGGAACTGGACCTCGCAAAAGTTGTTCCGACGATGGCTGGGCCAAAACGCCCTCAGGATAGCGTTCCGCTGACGCACGCAAAATCATCCTTCGACAAACTCTTGGGCGCGCCCCTGAAACACGTGAGCATCCAGAACAATGGCAACAGCTTCGACTTGAGCGATGGCTCGGTGGTCATCGCCGCCATCACAAGCTGCACGAACACGTCTAATCCCTCGCTGATGCTCGGCGCCGGCTTACTCGCTAAGAAAGCAGTCGAGCGCGGACTCAGCTCCAAGCCCTGGGTCAAAACGAGTTTCGCGCCGGGTTCAAAAGTCGTCACCGACTACATCGAAAAAGCCGGGCTCTGGCCGGCTCTTGAAACACTGGGCTTTCATCTCGTGGGCTACGGTTGCACGACCTGCATTGGCAACAGCGGTCCGCTTCCTGACGCGATTGGAAAAGCGATCAAGGACAATAATCTTGTCGCCGTTTCGGTGTTAAGCGGCAATCGCAATTTTGAAGGGCGCATTAACCCCCTCTGCCGCGCCAATTATCTCGCTTCCCCGCCGCTCGTGGTTGCCTATGCGCTGGCCGGCCGCATGGATATCGACATCGTCAACGAGCCGCTCGGCAACGACAAATCCGGCAAACCTGTCTATCTGCGCGATATTTGGCCCACGCCGCAGGAAGTGGAATCGACCATGCGCTCATCGGTTACACGCGATATGTTCCTCAAGGAATACGCGGACGTCTTCACTGGTGATGCTCACTGGCGCACCCTCCCGATTCCGGAAGGCGATCTATATGCGTGGGATTCCAAATCCACGTACATCAAACATCCCACGTTCTTCGAAAACATGCCGCGAACACCAGCAGCGCTTTCAAACTTGCGTAATCTGCGCCCGCTCGCAGTGCTGGGTGACAGCGTCACCACCGACCACATTTCGCCCGCAGGCTCCATCCCCGCGGACAGTCCTGCGGGAAAATACCTGGTCTCGCACGGAGTTCTGCCCAAGGATTTCAATTCCTATGGGGCGCGCCGCGGTAATCATGAAGTGATGGTGCGCGGAACATTTGCGAATATTCGACTTCGCAATCTGTTGGCTCCCGGCACCGAGGGCGGCTGGACCGTTCACCAGCCTGGGGGCGAGCAAATGACGATCTACGATGCGGCCATGAAGTATCGCGACGAGAACGCGCCGCTGCTCGTTATCGCCGGAAAGGAATACGGCTCCGGCTCGTCACGTGATTGGGCTGCCAAAGGAACGATTCTGCTCGGCGTTCGCGCCGTGCTAGCGGAAAGTTATGAGCGCATTCACCGCAGCAATCTTGTGGGAATGGGGGTGCTGCCCCTTGAATTCCTGCCCGGAGAAACCCCCACTTCGCTGGGTTTGACTGGGCTTGAGTCCTTCGACATCGAAGGCCTCGCGCAGAACTTCGAACCGAAGAAAAAAATGATGGTTCGCGCGCGCGACGCCAACGGAAAAGAAAAGGCCTTCATGGCCGTGGCGCGCGTGGACACACCATTTGAGGTCGCTTACTTCCAGCACGGCGGCATCCTGCAATACGTGCTCAGGCAGATGCTCTAGAGCTGTTGCTTTCTTGCATGCGGAGGGCTGCTTTTCGTGCGCTGGCTGAAATGGACGAGTATTGCGCTCGTAGCGTTTCTGCTGATTGGCTACGGCGTCCTCAGCCATTTCATGGGCGGGCCGCGCGACGTCTACGGCTTTCTTCGCTACGCCCTTCCCCAGTGGCATCGCGGCGGCCTTCGCGTAGGCGACCCCGCGCCAGACGTGCGATTGATTTCGCTCGACAGCCAGTCCACCTTCTATCTGCATGAACGCATCGGATCGCGCCCTCTCGTTGTTGTTTTCGGAAGCTACACTTGACCGCCCTTCCGCCGCGAGGTGGGCCATCTCGCCGAGATGTACCGCGAATACAGCGGCCGCGCCGAGTTCCTTGCCGTTTACATTCGCGAAGCTCATCCGCTCGATGAGTGGCAGATGAAATCAAACGTAGATCAGGGCGTCTGCTATCCCCAGCCGCAGACGCTCGCGCAGCGCGTGGCAATTGCCAATGACTTTACGGCGCGATTCCAGTTTCCCATTCCTATGGGCGTTGACTCCATGAGCGATCTCGCGAATCGCCTTTACGCAGGCTGGCCCGAACGCATCTACATTGTGGATGAATCCGGGAACATCGCCTATCGTGGCGGGCTTGGCCCCTTCAATTATCATCCCGAGGAAGCGCGCGCTTGGCTGCAGAAGAAGTTCCCGCCTGTTCGCGCCGGCAATTGATTCAGGCGACATAGCTCGTATTCCGTACATTCACCGCGTCGCTCGACTATTTCTCCGCGGATCGATTTCAAGCTCATCTGGGTGGGCCGAGCCACTTTGATCTGCCGGCGGTCCGGAAAATTTCGCTAGCGGCTGGGACCGATTTGTGCTAACGTGGTCTTGCGTTTGTTGCTCTTGTAACACCTTTAGATTCGATTGAAGGGGCTGCAAGTAACACTTGCGGCCTCTTTTGTTGTACGGCTGGAGGCGGTCGAGCAGCATCAAATAGCTTAAAAAGAAGGAAGTAAATCAGTGAGAGAACAAGGAACTGTGAAGTGGTTCAATGCAAGCAAGGGTTTTGGGTTCATCCAGCGCCAGTCCGGCGAGGACGTTTTTGTCCACTTTTCCGCGATTCAGGCGGAGGGCTACAAATCGCTGAACGAAGGCCAGGCGGTTGAATTCGAAGTGACCCGCGGCCCCAAGGGCCTGCAGGCAGCGAACGTCACCAGCCTGTAGTTAATTTGGGCGAGCCGGCGACCGCCGGCTCGCCTTTTTTTTCGGGCACCATTCGGAACTCATGAGCGCAAACATCATCGTACAATTCGTCGGCTTCCAATCCAAACCGCTCTTCCGCGAATACACTTTTACCGTACGTCATCCTTCAACGGAACCTGAAGAATTCACGTTGGCAATACCGAACGAAGCATTCGATTCGCGACGGGTCCGTTATCAGGACGCGCCGGACATCTGTTCGCACAAGCTCCACAGCGAGCTCGCCGCGGCTGAAAATCACCCTGCGAAAAATCATTTCCGCCTTTCTAACGAGGAATTGGACGCGTACCGCACTTCCCACGCTCCCAAGCACCCGAAGTATCCGTACGCGCCAAAACCCGAGCAAGACTCAGACTCTTAGCCGATTCGCACGCCGCAGCCTTCTCCTGCTTCCGTCGATTCCATTGCAACGCCGAAGAAGTCTCGTCCTATCTTTTATTTTTCTCCCGTACAGGCGCTGTCCGGCGAGGCCGATGCCCACGTGCTATTTCGCGCCGTCGTAAAGGTCTTCGACCTCTTTCCAGCGCGGGGTCGTGATATGTTTGCGGGCAGCGAGTCAATCCAACCTGCGGGGTAGAGACGCAAACGTTGCCGCCTTCGTCCGATTCGACAGATTCCACGAAGATCGAAACCAATCACGAACTTCGGACCGATTCGTACCCGAGAACTCCTGTCATCCCGCCATCTTTTGCTTTTTTTCACCAACACGCCCTGAAATTCCTTGCCATCTCCGCCGCGGTACTAACTCCTTGCTTCTGGCACCGGAATATCGAAGCGGGCGATTTGGGCAGCCACCTCTACAACGCCTGGCTCGCGCAGTTGATACAGCGCGGCGAAGCGCCTGGACTATGGATCGCACGGCAGTGGAACAACGTGTTGTTCGATTCCTTGTTGTCCGGACTCGGCTCGATTTTCGACTTGCGCGTCGCTGAAAAAATCGCAGTCTCGCTCGCCGTACTCGTTTTTTTCTGGGGAGCTTTCGCGCTCGTCTGCGCAGCCGCGCGGCGCGCCCCCTGGTTTCTCGTGCCGTTGTTGGCCATGATTTCCTACGGCTGGACGTTCGAGCTAGGCTTTTTCAACTATTACATTTCGCTAGGCCTTTCGTTCTTCGGTATCGCGATTTTCTGGAGAGGCTCTGCACGCGAACGTCTTGTTTCTCTCGCGCTCGCACCACTGGCTTCTCTGGCTCATCCCCTCGGAGCAATATGGCTGGTCGGCATTGCGGTTTATTTGGCCCTGTGGGAAATCATCCCCCCTCGCTTTCGAATCAGCGTGCTATTGGCGGCAATCGGGATGCTGGTCGCCTTACACTTCTGTTTAGCACACTATTTCATCATGGATCCGCCCGACGAACCGCTCTATACGTTCACCGGAGCCGACCAACTTTTATTATTTGGCGCACGCTATCGAATCCCGGCGACAGCCGCCGGATTATTCGTCCTGATCGTGGTCGCAACGGATGCGGTCCATCGGCGACTCAACTTGGCCTTCTGGAAAGATTACCGGCTTCCGGCGGAGCTTCTCTTGGTGCTCGCGGTCGCTGTCGTGGCGCTTCCGGATGGAATTCATCTACCGCAATATCCTGCCCCGGTGGCCCTTCTGACCGAACGCCTCACGTCGATCACCGCTGTATTGTTTTGCTGTCTGCTCGGAGCCGCGCGCCCGCGGCGATGGCATGTGCTGGGTTTTGGAGCGATCGCTGCCGTCTTCTTTTCGTTTCTCTATCACGATACTGCGGTAATAAATCGGATGGAGGCGACCGTCGAGCGGCTGGTGCGCACGATACCCCGGGGTCAACGCGTGATGGCAACGATCGTCACGTTCCCCGGGTCGCGCGTGCTGATCCAGCACATCGTCGACCGGGCTTGCATCGAGTACTGTTTCAGCTACGGCAACTATGAACCAGCCACGCAGCAATTCCGCATCCGCGCTCGCCTCGGCAATCCTTACGTGATGACGAACGATCGTGACACCGCCGCGATGGAAGAGGGGTTCTACACAGTTCGCCCACAAGATGTGCCTGCGTGGCAAATTTACCAGTGCAGCCTCACGGGCACGGATTTGTGCATCCGTACTCTTGGCGCGGGAGAGGACAACGACGAGACTGGAATGCACCCTGACGTTCAGGGCGATGCGCCGCCCAACGCAGCGTCCGCGAAACCGCATTAGTAGCGTTCGATCGCAGCCTGGAAAGCTTATTTACGGCGATAGCAAGCCGAAGACAGCGACACCCGTTGCCGTCGGTACGAAAACCTTTCCATTTGCGATCACGGGAGTCACGAACTTGCAGTTCCCATTCGTCGGGTAGTGATCGCGACCGTTTGCCGCTTGATTGCTGTTGTAAAGTTCCGTCGCCAAGTTCGTCGCATCATAGGCATGCAGCTCGGCCGTGGCATTCTCCATCGCCCAGACGATTCCGTTGGACGTACCGTTCGCCGAGATACTGGGCGTCGCCCCCGGGTAACCGAACGATGTTGAGGTATGATTCGGAGCAACTGAGAGCTTTGCGTTTGAAATTGTGAACGCTTGGAGCGGGCTTCCGACGGACCCATAGTAAACGGTGCCGTTGAAGTAAGCCGAAGTGGACCAGACACCACCGGGCAATGCGCCATCCAACTCCTGGTAGATTGCGTTGTCGTTGCTCGTATTAAATTTTCCCATCATGCCGCGATTCACAACATAAATCCTGCCGTCTTTGCCCGCACCCACGGCAAGGTTCCAGTGATTTCCCGTGTTGTCCGCGATGTTGTCCGGAAGAATCATTGATCCACCTGAACCAAGGTCGCTATCGTGGCTTGTCTCGCTATCTGTGTCATGCATGTTGAAATAATCGGCTACGGCCAGTACGTTGCCGGCCGTTGATATTTTTAGAAAGCCATTGCCAAAGTCCGCGTTAACCGGAAATGAGTTCGAATCGAGCGTATCGTCGAACGTGCCGTTGCCACTCAGGACGTAAAAATTCCCATCCGAGTCCGCGGCCGGGCCCGCGCCGGCTCCCCAAAACGCGCCGAGGCTTCCGTTCGGCGTGATGTTGAGCACGCTGGTCTGCAGAAGCGTGGATTCGCTATAACCCATGATCCAGCCCTGGTACGGACCGATATCGCAGTGCGAAGCCCACGTTGTGTAGATAACGCCGTTCAGAAGAAGCAGCGCCGAGCGTTCTTTGTATTGCTTAGGATCGAACGTCGCCACCTGTCCGGCATGGCCCGGAAGGGGAAACGTCGCTTGAATCACGGTCGGTGTGCCGATCTCGCTACCCGTCGTGAGGTCGAGCGCGTGCAAGCGTTGGAAATAATTTGATCCATTTTTCGACATTGCCACGGCGAAAATTGTTCCGTGTGGACCGGCTTTCAAATCGATCACGGGAGTAGATGTGATTCCGATTTCTGGAGCGACCTGACCACAATTTCGGGCATCGCTCGTGGTCTCGTTGGCGGCGAGCAGCGACGTCTTCCAGAGTTGCGCACCCGTATCCGCGTCGAACGCAAAAACGGAGTCGTGTTCGGTGGCCACGAATAAAACGTTATGCGACGCGCCGGCTACTGTGAGATTCGAAACGTAAAGAGGTTCCGCATCGACGAGCGCCGTGCTGGCGTTGCCTTCGAGCGTCGAAAAGAATCCAATCTTGCCAAAGGTAGCGGCCGTCACATTCGCGGTGGTCAGCGTCGTCTCGCTCAGGTTTTGCCCCGTGCGGGCGTTGTCGTTGTGATAGGTAAGAACGTTGGCCGAACCGGTCGACACCGAAGTAACGGTGAGCGTGGCGGGATTGCTCGTGACCGACCCGGCTGAGTTCGAGACCATCACCTTGAACGTTTCACCGTTGTCAGCCGCCGTCGCGGCAGGTGTTGTGAAACTGGGGGAATTTGAATTCGGGATATTCGTGCTGCCCTGTATCCACTGATACGTGAGCGGCGCAGTTCCACTGGCAACGACGGTAAATGTCGCCGTCGCTCCCACCGTCACGCTCTGGTTCGCGGGCTGCGTCGTGATGGCCGGTTTTGTGGTCGACGTGACCGACAGAGTCGCCGCATTGCTGGTGGCGCTTCCCGCGGAGTTGCTGACGATCACTCGAAACATGGCGCCATCGTCACCCGCCTGGGCTGCGGGTGTCGTGTAGGTGGCGGAATTGGCATTCATGGTGATGTTCGCCATGTTTTTCTGCCACTGAAAGGTAAGCGGAGCTGTGCCACTGGCTGCGGCGGTGAAAGTAGCAGTCTGCCCTACCATGACGGACTGAGACTGCGGTTGCGTCGAAATCGAGGGCGCTGTAATCATGCCCATGCCACCGCCGCTCTGGCATGCGGCGTTGGCGATGCACAGCCCGACTACCATCATGGTTCGCATGAGTACGCTGGTCCGAGAGTTCAAGAATTGCACCTCTGGGAGAAATTAGTTCGATCGTGAATCCCGATCTCTCGCACGGAAGCCGCTAGGCGCTGAACATTTTCACCTGGCTTACCGGCCCTATCGGCAGTCCGGCCTGATTCGTCATAGTTTACTCTGATGCCCAGAGGAGCGGGACCTGTTCGGGAGGCTACATTTGGAACAGTTACCTGCGAACAGTTGGGCAGCGCACTTCGCGATTCAGCGACGATTAGAAATCTGCATATGGCTGATTCAAAACAACTTAGCGTAGATTCTAATCGGTATCCTCTGTCGATTAGAATCGCCCGGAAATCGATGAATTCGCCTCGATACTTCTCCACCGGCGAGCGCACAATTCGGCGGCGGCGTGACGACCCCTGAGTTTCTCCCCGACCAGAAATGGACCGAGCCGGTGCCCCGCGCGGGCGGACAAGTGGGGCCGTCCCGCCGCGGTGAGTTCGGCGTCCTTGCCCTCTTACATCGACTTTGTCGTGTGCCGACATTTAGCCAGAATTATGCTGGCACGAAGGCGGGGGAATTTCAAGAGGTATTCTTTCTAAGAAGTCATCAGACGAATGATTCAGGTCACAGGTGGAACGCGACGCATCGTGATCGCGCCCCGGTCATTGCGTGCGTTGTCAGTGGGCGCGTGAGGGAAGCAGGTTGCGAAGCTCGGGGCGGGCGCTCGGCGAAGGCGCCCGAGCTTCTTTTGCTCTCACAGCTGGCGACAGGGACGGTTGCGGCGCCGCTGCTGGGAGATCGACCTGGATTACAGCAGGCGCAGGTTCCGACGCTTGCTGCGGGCGCGCAGCGTTGCTTGCGGATTCTTGCAAAAGCTCACGAAGGCGCAGCCGCGCCTTGTGCAATTGAGATTTCGAATTTCCAACCGAGCACCCGCGAAACCTGGCGATCTCATCGTGTTCGAAGCCTTCGACGTCATGGAGAACGAACATGGCCCGGGAACCGGGCGGCAGCTGTGCAATCGCGCGATCGAGGGTCAGGCGGTCGACCACGCCTGCGAGATGGAGGTCCCGTGCGCCGGGCTCCCAATGATGGCCTTGTGCCTGGTCGTCGCATTCCTTCATCTCCTCGATGGACGCGACGACGTGGGACTTCCTGCGGAGGCGCATGAGGACGATATTTACGGTGAGCCGGTGCAGCCAAGTGGAGAAAGCGGATTCGCCGCGAAAACTTCGGATCTTTCGAAACAACTGAAGAAATGCATCCTGCGTTAGATCTTCGGCCAGCGCCAGATTGCCGCCAACCATGCGCATACAGAGGGAGTAGACTCGCCGACTATGCAGGCGATAGAGGCATTCGAAAGCGGCAGGATCGCCCTGCTGGGCCAACCGAATGGCTTCCGACTCCGCCAAATTGCAGGATTCCGCCAAGGGCATTGCCCCCTTTGATTGCGTAACTGGAGTGGCACCGGTTTTATTCCGGATACTTGGGGCGGCAAGTGCGAAAGCATAAGCGTCGTGTTTCCATTCAGTTGCAAAGGCGTGAATTTCGAGGCGCAACTATTGACTGCTACGGGTGTTTCACCGATTGTCCGGCTTCCACGGAAACGCGGGGCCGGCATTTTGTGATGGCAGTTCGAATCAAACGACGGGGAGGCAACAGATCATGAAGAGCAAACTAATATTGAGCGGTGCGGCCCTTATAGCGTTCTGCGTACCAGCAGCGTTCGCACAATCGACAGGCAGCTCGACGTCAAGCGGCACGGCAGACGCGAACAAGCCGCCGACGATCCAGGAACGCAAAGAAAACCAGCAAGATCGCATCGCGCAAGGAATCAAGAGCGGCCAGCTGACTCCGGGCGAGACGAAGAATCTCGAAACGAAAGAAACGGGCCTGAACAAAGAAGAGCGCAATATGCGCGCGGCGGACGACGGTCATCTAACCGCCGCCGACCGCGAAAAGTTGAACAACCAGCAAAACCACTTGTCGAACCAGATTTACAACGACAAGCACAATGGCCGGACCGACAACTTCAAGGGCGAAGTCGGCCAGCGCTAGGAAAATCAACAGGACCGTATCGCGCAGGGTGTCAAGAGCGGACAATTGACGGCCGGCGAAACCACCAAGCTCGAAAAGCAGCAACAGGGCATCAACCGGGAAGTTAAGGGAATGCGCGAAGAGAATGGCGGCAAGCTGTCGAAGGCGGACAAAGCGCTGGTGAACAGGCAACAGAATCGAGCGTCACGGAATATCTACAACAAGAAGCACAACGGGCGCACGCAAGGGAAGTAAGCAGGCGCACTGAACGACGAACACCGAGGCCCCAGCTTTTCACGCCGGGGCCTCTTTTTTGATCGCGGTCGAACATTGGGCAGTCGCACAGGCTAAGGCTTGCTTGACAATACGTTTCTCGATACCTAAACTCAGCGCGATTCAGCAACTCCCTCAAAGGAAAATCTGATGCGACATGCGAAAAGCTGGGCAGCGGCCCTGGTGATTTCGGCTGGGCTGTGGATGGGGGCGGGCGGCGTTGCGCGGGCACAAGATGCGCCGGCCTACAAGGTCGATCCATCGTGGCCGAAACAGTTGCCGAACAACTGGATTATCGGGCAGGTGGGAGGGCTAACGGTGGACCGCGAGAATCACATCTGGGTGCTTCAACGCCCGGGGTCGGATACCGTGGATGAGCTTGGCGCGGCACAGAATCCGCCGCGCTCGGAGTGCTGCGTGGCGGCACCGCCCGTGCTGGAGTTCGACCGCGAGGGTAACCTGCTGAAGTCGTGGGGTGGGCCGGGCCAGGGCTACGATTGGCCCACTACAGAGCACGGCATCTGGGTTGAGAAGGACGGCAGCGTGTGGATCGGCGGAAACGCGCCGGGCGACCGGCAGATCCTGAAGTTTACGAACGACGGGAAGTTCATTCTTCAGATCGGCCACCCTTCAACGGCGCCGGTGAACAGCGCGGACACGACGATGCTCGGGCGGCCTGCTGGAATCGAGGTCGATGAGGAGGCGCACGAGGCATTCGTAGCCGACGGCTACGGGAACAAGCGGCTCATTGTGTTCGATTCGAAGACGGGTGCGTACAAGCGGATGTGGGGTGCGTACGGGAATGTGCCAAGCGACGCCGATCCGGGAGCGTATAACCCGGCGAGCGAGGCAGACCAGCAGTTTCGAAATCCAGTCCATTGCGTGCGCATTTCGAACGACGGGCTTGTGTACGTGTGCGACCGCACCAACGACCGGATTCAGGTTTTTACAAAGCAAGGGAAGTTCGTGAAGGAATTCTTTGTGCGCAAGGAAACGCTGGGACAGGGATCCGCGTGGGCTTTTGCGTTTTCGAGCGATGCGGAGCAGAAGTACATGTTCCTGGTGGACGGCGAGAACAATGTGTTCTGGACGCTGCGGCGCAGCGACGGCAGCGTGCTGGGAAAGACCGGACACAGCGGGAGGAATGCGGGGCAATTTCATTGGGTGCATCAGATCGCTTCGGATTCGGCAGGAAATCTATATACGGGCGAAGTGGATAACGCAAAGCGCATTCAGAAGTTCGTGCCTGCCGGCGGGAGCGGGGCGAAGCGATAGCGCCGGCGAAAGCGTCGGGCGGCTAGGCTTTCGCTGGCGGGACGACCGAGTACAACACGGCAAGAAAGTGGCAGATGCTTCCGGCCATGACAAAGATGTGCCAGATGGCGTGATTGTAAGGCACGCGCTTCGACGCAAAAAACAGGACGCCGATTGTGTAGAGCAGTCCGCCCGCGACCAGCCAGATCAATCCGGCGGTTGGAATCGCTGCGAAAAGCGGCTTCACGGCAATCAGCGCGAGCCAGCCCATGGCTATGTAAATTGCGGCGGAAAGAAACTGAAAGCGATCGACGAACCAGACTTTGAAGACAATTCCCGCAGCCGCGAGTCCCCAGACGACACCCAGCAACGACCAGCCCCAAGCTCCACGTAAATTTACCAACAGAAACGGCGTATAAGTTCCAGCAATCAATAGATAGATGGCGGAGTGATCAAGTATTTTGAGGATACGCCGGAAGTGGGGCAGCGGAATCCCGTGGTAAAGCGTCGATGCCGTATAGACGCAGATAAGCGTGGTCCCGTAAATGGCACAGCTGACGATGTGCCAGGCGGTGCCGCGCACGGAGGCCAACACAAGCAGGACGACGAAACCGGCAATACTCAGCGCTAGGCCGATGCCGTGCGTGATGCTGTTGGCCAGCTCTTCGATTGCGAGCCGAGATTTGAGTTTTCGTGGCATTTTTTGAAGCGCACGACACTTACGCGCACATTTACACGCAGCTTAATTGTTCTCTGGCGGTGCATTTATAGCAATCAGCAATTTCTTATGCGCCGCATTTAAGCGAATTATGGGGTGCCGCCGCACGCAGACAGGCTAGGCGGATTCGGCGGTAGTGGGTTCGTCCCGTTGAGCGGCGCGAACGGCGAGCGGCTGCTTGCGTCCATAAATCCACGAGCCGAGGCGCCACGCCAACAAAATGCCAACCAGGAATGCGTATTGCAGCGGCTTGCGGTGGTCGGATTTCACGAGCCAGTAATAGTGGATCACGCCGGCGATGGCACTGAAATAAATCGCGCGATGGAGCAACTGCCAGCGTCTGCCGCCAAGGCGGCGAATCCAACCGGCGGTGGAGGTGATCGCGAGAGGAATCATCAGGACGAAACCGAGGAAACCCACGGTGATGAAGCGGCGCTTCTGAACGTCTTTCCACATTTCGGCGAAGTCGAAGAATTTGTCGAGGCCGATCCAGGTGCTGAAATGCAGGCAGGCGTAGAAGAATGCGAAAAGGCCGAGCATGCGGCGAAAGCGGATGAGCTGCGGAAGGCGTAGAATTTTTCGCAGCGGCGTAACTGCGAGCGTGATGATCAGGAAGCGCATCGTCCAATCACCGGAGAAGTGGGTGATGAACTCGATTGGATTCGCGCTGAGATCGTGGTGCAGGGCGCGCCAGACGAGCACGAAAAGAGGCGCGAGGCAGAGAAGGAACACAGCTACTTTGGTCCACTTGCTTGTCAGGATGGAATTCACGCGATTTCGGCTCAGTAATTCTTGCGCAGGTCCATGCCGTTGTAGAGGCTTGCGACCTGATCCCCGTAACCATTGAACATGAGCGTGGGGCGGCGGAGAAATTCTCCGAGGCGGCGTTCTTTGGCCTGACTCCAGCGCGGGTGATCGACGGCGGGATTCACGTTGGAATAGAAACCGTATTCGTGAGCGTTCGCGATATTCCAGGTGGTGGGCGGCTGTTTTTCTACAAAGCGAATTTTTACAATTGATTTGATGCTTTTGAAACCGTACTTCCAGGGGATGACCATGCGCACCGGCGCGCCGTCCTGATTGGGAAGCGTCTCGCCGTACATGCCGACGGCGACGAGCGCGAGCGGATTCATGGCTTCATCGAGCCGCAGGCCTTCGACATACGGGAGTTCGATTCCGGCGGATCCGGAAAGCGGCATCTGTTTGCGATCGAAATAACTTTCAAACGCGACATATTTCGCTTTCGAGGTTGGCTCGACTAGATTTGCAATCGTGCTGAACGGGAAACCGATCCAGGGAACCACGATCGACCACGCTTCGACGCAGCGATGGCGGTAGATGCGCTCCTCGAGCGGCGCGAGCTTCATGATTTCGTCCATCGAGAATTTGCGCGGCTTTTTTACTTCGCCTTCGACGGAGACGGTCCACGGAGTGGTGATGAAATTCCTGGCGTTCTGGGCGGGCTCTTCTTTCCCGGTGCCGAATTCGTAGTAATTGTTGTAATGCGTGACGTCGTTTTCGGAAGTGGCCGCTTCGGTGGTGCTGTAGGGCCACTTTGTAACACCGGTGATCTTAGTCGGGACCGAGCCGGTGCCCGGGCCGTCCAGCAAGTAGGCATACTTCTTCCAGCCGGCGACAGCGGCGGTGGTTACCAGCAAGCCGAGCAGGAAATTCCGCCGGCCCATATACAGGCCTTTGGGAGTGACGTCGGAATACTTTAGATCGGGCGCTCGTTTAGTGAGCATTCGTGCAAATCTCCTGCTATATCCCTCTCTAATGATACGCGGAACACTACAAATTGGATGCTGGAAATGGCAGAAGAATCGAGCGGTAGTAAATGACGGCGGAAGAAGCAGTTGCGCGAGCAAACTCCTCACCGGGGGTCTATCCGCGCATGGGCTGCTGCCGATTCGCTTGTACGGCCAGAAAATCGAGAACCGCATGATTCACCGCTTCTTGCTGGTCGGTTGCGAGGATGTGGCCTGCGCGAGGAATTATCACGAGCTTTGCGCCGGGGATTCGCGCGGCGATTAGCCGGGCGTTCGCGGTGGGGACGAGCTGGTCGGCGTCACCATGAATCACGAGAGTGTGCGCCGAAATTTGCGGGAGGCGGCTGTATGCTTCCCACGCCATGATTCCCTGCAATTGCGCGAAGTAGGCGTCGGCAGTTGGAAACCACTTGCGGCGGAGGACCATGTCTTCCTCGATCCGCTCCGCCGGCGTGGCTGCGTGATAAATGTAAGGCGAGATCGCTTTTGCGGCCGTCTCAGGATCTACACCTCGAAGCATTAGAATTTGAAGCACCTCGGGCTCTGCGCGTACGGCTTCGGTGCCGCCCGGCGCCGTGCAACCGAGGATCAGCGAGCGCACGCGCTGTGGATATTGAAGCGCAAATTCCTGCGCGATCATTCCTCCCATGGATACGCCAAAGATGTGCGCGCTGTCGACTCGCGCGGCATCGAGAACGGCGGCGGCATCGGAGGCCATCTGGGCTATCGAATACGGTCCCGGAGGGACATCGCTGCGCCCCACTCCGCGGTTATCGAAAAGGATCGTGCGGTAACGCTTCGCGAGAGCCGGACGGGAGCGAAACCAGAGGTCGGACGTCCAGCCAAGCCCCATGATGAGCAGGATGGGCGCGCCTTGTCCCTGCTCTTCCCAATAGATCTTGACGCCTTGATTTTCAACGAAGGGCATCGGAGTTCCTTATTTGGCTCGTGGGTTCCGGCAACGGCACAAGGGCAATCGGTCTTATGCTTCGGCGACCTTGAGCACGAGCTTTCCAGTATTTTCGCCCTTGTACAGCTTCAGCAACGCGTCTGGAAAAGTTTCGAGGCCTTCGACGATATGCTCGCGCGATTTGAGTTTGCCCGTTTTGATCCAGCCCGCCATTTCGCGCGCGGCCTCGCCGTAGCGGTCCGCGTAGTCAAATACGACCATTCCTTTCATGCTGGCGCGATTGACCAGCAGCGAAAGATAGTTGGAAGGCCCTTTGATTGGCGTGGTGTTGTTGTACTGCGAGATGGCGCCGCAAATCACGATTCGCGCGCCGCGCGCCAGCTGCGTGAGTGCGGCGTCGAGAATCTCGCCGCCGACATTATCGAAATAAACGTCAATGCCCTTGGGGCAATGCTTCTGCAGAGATTTGCGGACGTCTTCGGACTTGTAATCGACAGCGGCATCGAAGCCGAGATCTTTCACGAGGTAATTACACTTGTCCGCGCCGCCTGCGATGCCGACCACAGTGCATCCTTTTATTTTTGCGATTTGCCCTACGACCGTGCCAACCGCTCCGGCTGCGCCTGAAACGACCACAGCGTTGCCAGGCTTCGGCTGGCCGATATCCAGCAAACCGAAATAAGCCGTCATCCCGGGCGCCCCAAGTGTGCCAAGGTAGACCGGCAGAGGAAACGCGCCTGGGTCCACTTTCGTAACGCCGCTGCCGTTCGATATGGCGAATTCTTGAACGCCGAACCCCCCATAGAGATGGTCGCCGACGGCGAACTTGGAATTTTTGGAGGCGATGACGCGGCCGAGCGCGCCGGCGCGCATTACTTCGCCAATCCCCACCGGAGCAATGTACGATTTGCCCTCGTTCATCCAACCGCGCATGGCGGGATCGAGCGAGATGTACAGAATCTTTACGAGGAGCTCGCCATCGCCGGGGTCGCGGACCGGCTCTTCCTTGTAGGTCCAATCGCTTCGTTTCGGCAAACCCACGGGACGCGCTGCGAGTTCGAATTTGTGATTTGTGTTGCTCATTGCTCTTCGCCCATCCTAGCGCTGGCGTCCTCGGCAATCGGTTGCGGGATCAAGTGTTGATAGTCGCATACAGATGAGAGTGACTAACGCGGCGGGCATTGTATATAATCGCGCGCACTATGCCAAGCCAAGAGACCCTCTACAATGTCGCCGACCGTGTGGCGACAATAACGCTGAATCGTCCAGACAAGTTAAATGCGTGGACGGCAGTGATGGAGAGCGAAGTGCGTGCGGCCATGGGAGAAGCCGAGCGCGACAACGACATTCGCGTAATCATCTTGACGGGAGCTGGCCGTGGGTTCTGCGCCGGCGCCGACATTTCGCTACTAAGCAGCGTCGCCAAGCAAGGGCTCGATAAGAGGCGCCGCGCTCAGGCTCTGAAAAACACGAACGTCCGCAAACTGAAAGGCGTGCGGCCCGACTTCCAACGAAAATATTCCTACTTCCCTGCGGTCAGTAAGCCGGTGATCGCGGCGATTAACGGACCCGTCGTGGGATTGGGTCTCGTTATCTCACTCTACTGCGACCTGCGGTTTGCGTCGGACGCGGCGCGATTCGGCACGGCGTTCGCGAGGCGAGGTCTGATCGCGGAATACGGAATGGCGTGGATGCTGCCGCGGCTCGTGGGAGTTCCGAACGCGCTCGACCTGCTGTTTTCCGCGCGGATGATTGATGCGGCCGAAGCGTTAAGAATGGGATTGGTGAATCAGGTCTATCCTCAGGATGTTTTCGCGGATAAGGTGCGCGCATATGCCCGCGATCTCGCATCGGGAGTAAGTCCGCGGTCGATGCGCGTGATCAAGCGTCAGGTGTACGACGCCATGTTTCAGACTCTCGGCGAAACTTTCGAAATTTCCGAGCGCGAGATGATCGCCAGCCTGCTCTCGGAAGACTTCAAAGAAGGCGTCGCGCACTTCCTCGAAAAGCGCGCGCCGAATTTCCAAGGCAAATAAGGAAGGCGCGTGAGCTTTGAATTCACCGACAAAGTGAAGGACTTGCAGCGGCGGTTGCAGTCCTTCATGGACGAACACATCTATCCAAACGAGGAGCGCGTCCAAGAAGAGATCGAACGAAACCGCTGGACGCCCTCGCGCACGATCGAAGAGCTGAAGCCAAAAGCGCGCGCCACGGGACTGTGGAACCTGTTCCTGCCAAACGACGCGCACGGCGCCGGACTAACGAATTTCGAATACGCGCCGCTATGCGAGACGATGGGACGAAGCATGATCGCACCCGAAGTGTTCAATTGCTCCGCGCCGGACACCGGCAACATGGAAGTGATCGCGCGCTACGGCACGCCGGAGCAGAAAGAAAAGTGGCTCAAGCCGCTGCTCGCGGGCGAAATCCGGTCATGCTTTGCGATGACCGAACCCGCTGTGGCGTCGTCGGATGCGACTAACATCGAAGCAAGCGTGGTTCGCCAAGGTAACGAGTACGCAATCAATGCGCGGAAGTGGTGGACCTCGGGCGCAGGAGACCCGCGCTGCAAAATCATCATCTTCATGGGCAAGACCGACCCGTCAGCTGCGCCGCACAAGCAGCAGTCAATGTTGTTGGTGCCAATGGCAACGCCGGGAGTGAAAGTGGTGCGATTGCTTTCAGTGTATGGCTACGACCACGCCCCACATGGCCACGGCGAGGTGGCGTTTGAGAATGTTCGCGTTCCCGTCTCGAACATGCTGCTCGGAGAAGGCCGCGGATTTGAGATCGCGCAAGGGCGTCTGGGCCCTGGGCGCATTCATCATTGCATGCGTTGCATCGGCGTCGCCGAGCGGGCGCTGGAAACCATGTGCAAACGCGTGCAGGCGCGCACTGCGTTTGGCAAGCCGCTTGCGGAGCAAGGAACAATCCGCGCAGACATTGCGAAGTCGCGCATGGAAATCGAACAGGCACGGCTTCTGACGCTGAAGGCGGCGCACATGATGGACACTGTGGGAAACAAGGCGGCCCGCGCCGAGATTGCGATGATTAAAGTAATCGCACCGAATATAACGCTACAAGTTCTAGACCGTGCAATTCAAGCGCACGGCGGCGCCGGCGTTTCACAAGACACTTTTCTCGCGGCCGCGTGGGCCGGAGTGCGCACGTTGCGGCTGGCCGACGGGCCAGACGAAGTTCACGCGGAAGCAATCGCCAAGCACGAGCTGGCGAAATGGGGAAAGCCCCGGACGCATTCGGCGCGAGAATAATTCCGAAGGCGCCACAAACGGAGGGTCACATGGCAGGAGCACCAACAAACGTATTGAACGTCCCACGACCGCCGACGTTCGCAACCGCCGCAGAAGAGCGTTTGCATCGCAAGCGCATGCTGGCCGCGTCATTCAGGCTTTTTTCTCGCTTCGGATTCGACGAAGGGGTGGCGGGACACATCACCGCGCGCGATCCGGAACGTCTCGACCATTTCTGGGTGAACCCGTTCGGAATGCACTTCGGGCAAATTCGCGCCTCCGATCTGATTCTGGTGAATCATCGCGGCGAAGTGGTCGAAGGAAAGTATCCGGTGAACGGCGCGGCATTTGCCATCCACTCGCAGGTGCACGCAGCGCGTCCCGATGTGATTGCGGCGGCGCACGCACATTCGATGTACGGGAAATCCTGGGCGACGCTCGGGCGGCTGCTCGATCCAATCACGCAGGATGCCTGCGCGTTTTACGAGGACCATGGATTGTTCGCAGATTTCACCGGCGTGGTCTATGAAACCTCGGAAGGCGAGCGGATCGCGCAAGCTCTTGGACAGAACAAGGCCGCAATCCTGCGAAATCACGGGTTAATCACCGTGGGCCATTGCGTGGAAGAAGCGGCGTGGTGGTTCATAACCATGGACCGAAGTTGCCAGGCGCAGCTGCTCGCGGAAGCGGCGGGCGCGCCAGTGAAGATCGATCATGCCAACGCGCTCGCGACGAAAGAGCAAGTAGGCAGCCACCTGGCGGGATGGTTCCAGTTTCAACCGTTGCTCGCACGGATCACTCGCGACGAACCCGATCTTCTCCAGTAGCCTGGCACTGACAACACTTAATGCCACCGCTCATCATCGAAACACCAAACTCTTTGAAGGACTTTGCAGGCCGCGAGATCGCCGTCACGGATTGGTTCGCGGTGACACAGGACCGTATTCAGCAATTTGCCGAAGCAACCGAAGACCGCCAGTGGATTCACCTCGACGTAGAACGCTCGCAGCGTGAATCGCCGTTTGGCACTACCATCGCGCACGGATTCCTAACACTTTCATTGCTGAGTTACTTCATGAAGCAGGCCCTCCACGTAAAAGGCGGACTCCGCATGGCGATCAATTACGGCTCGAACCGCGTGCGATTCCCCTCTCCGGTTCGTTCCGGCGCTAAAATCCGCGCGCGTGTGAGCCTTCAAACCTTCAAGGAACTTCCGGATTGCGTGGAAGCTGTTTTCGCCGTTTCCATGGAATCGGAAGGCGGCGAGAAACCGTGCTGCGTCGCGGAAACAATCGTTCGTTACTACTGGTGATTAGATGGCTCCGTTTTCAATTCCCCGTAGAGAGGCCCGCAACAGCGTCTGGATCAATTCAGGCATGGTCGCAAATCGAGCGTCCTTCGTGAGCCCCTGATGATATCGGTAATAAATTTGCTGGACGATGACGGCAATTTTGAATCGCGCGAACGCGAGATAGAAAACCATGCCGGACACGTCGCGGCCGGTCGCGCGCGCGTACCGCTCGAGCAACTGAGAGCGGGTTAAGCTGCCGGGATTGTTCGAAGGGCACCAACGCAATCGCTGCAGCTCTTCGGGATCCCGCGCATCCACCCAGTAGGCAAGCGTTGTGCCAAGATCGGTGAGCGGATCGCCGATTGTGGCCATCTCCCAGTCCAGCACTCCGACGATTTTGGTTATGTCCGCCGGATCGAGCACGACGTTGTCGTATTTGTAGTCGTTGTGAATAAGAGTCGCAGCGGTTGATGCAGGCATGTTTTCTTTGAGCCAGGCGGAAATACTCGCAACTTCCGGCAGTTCGTGGGTCCGCGAACCGGAGTAGCGCGCGATCCAGCCGCGCACCTGTCGCTCAAGATACCCCTCAGGCTTTCCCAAATCGCCGAACCCGATCTGCGCGTAATCGAGCGAGTGCAGGCGCGCAAGGTTGTCGATAAATGATTCGCTGAGGCGGCGCGCCGTTTCTTCGGTAAACGGAAAATCGCGGGGTAGGTTTCTGCGAATGATGATCCCACGAATTCGATCCATGAGATAAAATGGCGCGCCCAATATGGACTCATCGTCGGAATACAAAACCACTTGCGGCGCAGGCGAATAAGCCGGATGCAGCTTTGAGAGCACCCGGTATTCGCGGCTCATGTCGTGCGCGGACTTCACTTTGCTGCCGAAAGGCGGTCGCCGCAGCACGAATTCGCGATTGCCGAGGCGCACGAGATACGTCAAGTTCGAATGGCCGCTCGGGAATTGCTCGACGGAGACCTTTCCGGATGCGTCCGGAAAATGGCGCAGCAAGAACGGTTCAAGACGGGCGAGATCGAGTTCTTCGCCGGGCCGTACCGGAGCTGGATGGTCTTGCGGATCTTGCACGGTGCTTTGCGCGCCTCCGTCAGCGATACGTGAGCATCGTGGGATCGTCGAGATGCGGAAAGGCGTTGAAGGTGCTCAGTGTAAAGCGGTCGTTGGAGAAAATAAACTCACTGTAGGAACAGTTTCGCGACATCCAGGTTACCTGGAGCGCATTCTGCGGCGAAAGATCCAAAGCGCGCTGCATGGCGACGGCGATCGGACCTCCCGAGGTGAATATCACCGATTGTTCGCCAGATCTCGATTGGGAGACGAATTGCGAGATTCCTAAGTTCACGCGCGCGCAGAATTCGAGCCAGGTCTCTACGCCGGGAACGACAATGCCACCGGCGACCCAATCGCCGATGATTTTCGCGAAGAGCTTCTGGAAATTTCTGTGAAGTTCCCTCGTATTGGACGAATTTTGAAATGCCGCATGGAGCATCTGAATTTCTTTGTCGTTTTCGAGAAGCTCGGGCAGGCTCTTTGCGAGAACGGCATCGCCCTGGTATTCGTCGAATTCCGGCATTATGACCGGCTCCGGAAACTGGACGCCGGCTTTTTGGTACGCCTCGCCGACGAGGCGCGCAGTTTCCACCTGTCGAACGCGGGGGCCAACACCGACGCGACGAAAAATCAATTTTCGCTGAGCCCAGTATTCACCAAGTTGGCGAGCCTGAACTTCGCCGATGGCCGAAAGCCTGTCATAGTCCGGCTGAAGGAAAGAAGCCTGCCCGTGCCGCGTGAGAAAAACTCGGCTCACGACAATTTTTGCGCGCTATGCACTAGCGCCTTGCTCTTTCTTGAAATCGGCGAACGACTTTCCCTGCCCGGCGAGCTGTTTCAGTAAGGGAGCGGGCTCCCACAACTCGCCGTGCTGTTTGTGCAATTCGCAAATGCGATCGTAGACTTTCTTCAGGCCGACGGTGTCGGCATACCACATCGGCCCGCCGCGATACGCTGGGAATCCGTAGCCGTTGAGGTAGATGATGTCAATATCGACGGCGCGCAGGGCGTAACCTTCTTCTAGAATGCGCGCGCCTTCGTTGACCAGAGAATACACGCAGCGATCGACGATTTCATCAGCTGCGATTTGTCGCTGCGTGATGCCTGCCTCCGCTGACCATTTGCGTACCATGGTTGCGACTTCGGGATCCGGAATCGCGCGGCGGTTCTCATCGTATTTGTACCAGCCGGCGTTCGTTTTTTGGCCGTAGCGCCCCAGCTCGCAGAGCTGGTCGCCGGCGAACGCTTGGCGGACGCCGGGTTTTTCGAGGTGACGGTATTCCTTGCGAATGCGCCAACCGACATCGAGGCCCGCGAGATCTCCAACGGCGAGAGGGCCCATCGCCATTCCGAAATCGTAGAGCGCGGCGTCTACGGCCTCCACGCTTGCGCCTTCTTCCACAAGGAACACTGATTCGCGAACGTACCCATGAAACATCCGGTTCCCGACGAACCCGCGGCAATTTCCAACGAGCACGCCGATCTTGCCAAGTCTCTTCGACAGCTGCATGCAGGTGGCAATCACTTCCTTGCTGGTGGCTTTGCCGCGCACGATTTCAAGCAACTTCATCACATTGGCAGGACTGAAAAAATGAGTACCGATCACGAACTGCGGCCGCGCGGTGGTGGCGGCGATTTCGTCGATGCTCAGCGTGGAGGTGTTGCTCGCCAGAATTGAGCCGGGCTTGCAGATGCGATCGAGTTCCCCGAAAACTTGCTTCTTGAGGGCCATTCCTTCGAACACGGCTTCAACGACCATGTCCGCGTTCGAGAAGCGTTCGTAGTCGAGGGTTGGCTGAATGAGTTTGAGGCGCTCATCCACAAATTGCTGTGTGAAACGGCCACGCTTCACGGAGCTCGCGTAGTTTTTTTGAATGTTTGCGAGCCCGCGATCGAGCGCGGCTTGATCGGCCTCTTTCAGCACCACTGGGATGCCCGCGTTGGCAAACACCATTGCGATGCCACCGCCCATCGTTCCGGCGCCGACCACCGCGACGCTGTTCACCGGGATAATCGGCGTATCTTTCGGGACGTCCGGAATCTTGGCAACTTCGCGTTCACCGAAGAAAACGTGAATCAACGATTTAGACTGGCTCGAGAACAGGCATTCCATGAAGAGTTTGCGTTCGTACTGGCATCCTTCATCGAACGGGAGCCTGACGGACGCCTCGATCGCGTCGATGGCCGCGAGCGGCGCCGTCATGTTGCGCTGCTTCTTGCGAGCCCTGTCGCGAGCCGCCGCGAAGATGGGAGCGTTTTGCTCTGGCGTGCCGAGCTTTTCGTTGCGCTCGCGAGTTTTCCGGGCAGGCTTTGCGGCTACTTCGCGAGCAAATGCAACAGCGCCGGCAAGCAAGTCGCCGTCGATCATTCGGTCTGCAATACCGGCCTTCACCGCATCTTCGGCTTTGACCGGATTCCCTTCTGCGCACATCTCGACAGCTTTGGCGACGCCTGCGAGGCGCGGGAGACGCTGGGTCCCAGCCGCACCGGGAATAATTCCCAGCTTCACTTCCGGCTGACCAACTTGCGAGCCGGGAGCGATTACGCGATAGTGTCCGGCCATGGCAAGCTCGAGGCCACCACCGAAAGCGGTTCCATGGATAGCTACCACGACCGGCTTGCGGCAGTCCTCAATCCGCAGTAGAAGGGCCGGCAGGTCCATCGTGTTGCCGCTCTTTCCGGACGTTATTTTTCCAAATTCCTTGATGTCTGCGCCGGCGACGAATGTACGCCCGCCGCCGATGAGCACGGCTGCCTGAACGCTGGCATCTTTGTCGATCTGCTCGATCGCTGCGGCAATTCCTTCGGGCACGCCGGGACTCAGCGCGTTAACCGGCGGATTGTTGATGGTGATGACGGCGATGCCGTTGTCTTTCGTGACTTGAATCAGGTCGCTCATGATGGATGGCTCTCTTGTTTGAAACTGTCAGGCGCTCTTGGCGAAATTCGCGCCGCTGTCAATCACCTGGCGGGCGATGCGTTCGCGATGGAAGGTCGCGTCGCCGAACATCGTTTCCGACGATTTGGCGCGCCGGTAGTATAGATGGAGATCGTTCTCCCACGTGAAACCCATGCCGCCGTGAATCTGAATTCCGCGATTGCCGACGGTCCGGCAAGCATCGCTCGCGTACATTTTGGCGATCGAGACCGCAACGGAAGCGTCGGGAGCATTTTCTTCGAGCGCCCATGCGGCGTAATAAGCTGCCGAGCGGGAACTTTCAGTTTCGAGATACATGTCCGCGCACTGATGTTGTACGGCCTGGAACATTCCAATCGGCTTGCCGAACTGCTTTCGCATTTTTGCGTAGTCCACGGAAACCTCGAGCGTGCGTTGCATGCCCCCTACCATTTCGGCAACCAGGGCAGCCGTGGAAATGTCGAACGCGCGGGACAGCGCCGCCGCATCGCCCAACTTTTCCGCCGGCGTGTTGTTGAATTGTATCGTGTAGAGCTTGCGTCCCAAGTCCATACCCTTCATCGGCGAGATCTTCATGCCGCTAGTTTTGGCATCCACGACAAAGACGCCGTCTCGCGCTACCACGACGATGAAGTCCGCCACCGCCGCATCCGGAACAAAGAGTTTTTCTCCCGTGAGCTTTCCACTGGCGCCCGCTATTTGGATTGCAGCAGGGTCCCAATTCGCGGATGCTTCCAGGACCGCAACTGTAGAGCGCGCATCTCCGCGGCAAATCGGCGCAAGGTATTTCTTCTTTTTTTCGGGGCCCGCCACCGCATCAATCACGACGCCTGCCAGCGCGACCGTGGAAAAAAATGGCCCCGGCAAAAGAGCTCGCCCTGCCTCTTCCACGAGCAGAATTAACTCGACCTTGCCAAGACCAACACCGCCGTACTCTTCTGAAAAAATGATGCCGGTGTAACCTTGGTCGGCGATTTTTGACCACAGGCTCGCGTCGTAAGCAGTGTCGGTATCCATCAGACGGCGAACCTCTGCGATCGGACATTCGCCCGCGAAGAATTTGCGTGCGCTGTCTTTGAGAAATTCCTGGCTTTCGCTCAATCCGAATTGCATGGCGTATCCCCTTAGTAGCTTCTGGGCAATCCCAGCACGAAGTGCCCGATGATGTTGCGCTGCACTTCCGACGTGCCGGCTTCGATGGTATTCCCGCGCGTGCGCAGGTAGCCGTAGGCCCAGATTCCCTTGTCGACGGCATGGCTATCGCCGGCGAGGAGTTGGCCGTAAGGACCCATCATTTCCTGCGCGATTTGCTGGACGCGCTGGTTCAGTTCGCTCCAGAAAATTTTCTGAATCGAGCCTTCCGGGCCTGGAATACCGGTTGCGCTGATTCGGCTGAAGGCGCGCATCTGGTTCCATCGCATGATTTCAATTTCGGCGTAGCATTGCGCGAGCTTCTGACGCGTAAGCGGATCCTGCGCAGCCGCACGCCCATTTTTTTGAAACGTGCGAGAGAGTTCGATCAGCCGGTTAATGCTGCGCTTGAAAAGAAGGTGAAGGCGCGCGCCGTAAGAACCGCGTTCGTGCATAAGCGTGCTCACGGCGACGTTCCAGCCGTCATTCACTTTGCCAAGAACGTTTTCCACCGGAACGCGCACGTCGCGGAAGAACAACTCGTTGAACTCACTCTCGCCCGTCATCTGACGCAAAGGGCGCACCTCGAAACCCTTCGATTTCATGTCAACCAGCAGAACGGTGAGCCCTTTGTGCTTGGCCACCTCTGCATCGGTGCGCACCACGACCTCGCACCAATTCCCCACCCAGCCGTAGCTAGTCCAGACTTTTTGTCCGTTGACGATGTAGTGATCGCCATCAAGACGCGCTTCGGTTTGAAGAGCCGCAAGGTCGGAGCCGGCGTTCGGCTCCGAAAATCCCTGGCACCAAATTTCCTCGGCGCTGAGAATCTTGGGGACAAAGCGCTTCTTCTGCGCGTCGGTGCCGTACGCAATGATCGTCGGACCGATTAGCCCCAGACCAAGCGAATTAACCATTGGCGGCGCTTCAACGCGCGCCATTTCCTCCCAAAATATCGCCTGTTGCATCAGGCTCGCGCCACGCCCTCCGTACTCCTTCGGCCAGGAAACGGCAGCCCAGCCACCTTCATAGAGCTTGCGCTGCCAGGCCCGCAAATACTCGAACGACTCCTCGATGGGCTTCTCTCGCCACTGGTCCCAGTCCTGGGGAGAATTGGCTTCCAGCCACGCGCGCAATTCGTCGCGGAACTGTTGTTCTTCCGTAGTGAGATTCAGATCCATTTCAAAAACTCCTTTACTTTCACATTGCCGCCGCATGGAATTGCTTCACGCGTTCAGCGGCGAATGCTTCGTCGACAAAGCCAGCTACTGTTTTCCTTTCGGGGTAGACATTTCCGGGCGAATCGTCTCACCCTGCCAATATTTCCTTCGCAAGTCTCGCTTCAATATTTTCCCGGTGCCGGTTTTTGGTAAACTCTCGAAGAATTCCACCGACCGCGGCGCCTTGTAGTGGGAAATTCGAGAGCGGCAGAATTCAATGAGCTCTTCCTCGGTGGTGCTCGCGCCGGGTTTCAGCACCACGAGCGCCTTTGGCACTTCGCCCCAGCGCTGGTCCGGCACCGGGACCACGGCCACTTCGTACACGTGCGGATGCGCGACCAGCGCCTTCTCTACTTCCAGTGAAGAGATGTTTTCACCGCCGCTGACAATGATGTCCTTCTTCCGATCCACAATCAGCAAGTAGCCATCCTCGTTGATCGTCGCCATATCGCCGGTGTGAAACCATCCGCCGCGAAGCGCCTCGGCGCTGGCTTCCGGCTGCTGCCAATAACCCTTCATCACGCCGTCCGTGCGCGCGACGATTTCGCCGATCGAGGTGCCGTCGTGAGCCACGTCGTTGCCTTCCGCGTCCACCACGCGAACCTCCATCGAAGGAGCCGCATATCCCGCCATCGAAAGATTCGAGTGGCGCTGATCGCCTTCCCATTGCAGCCCTTGCTTCATATGCGAGGTGGAGAGCATCGGCGAAGTTTCCGTCAATCCATAGCCCGAGATGCACGTACACTTCAATTTTTCTTCCACCTCGCGCACGAGAGTGGGAGACGACGCGGCTCCACCAATCACCACGCGCGTGAGGCTGCTCAAATCGTATTTCGGCCGCTGCGGGCAGTTGACCAGCGCCGTCGCCATCGTCGGAACAAGGCTGCACGCGTCCACTTTTTCTTTCTCGATCAGCCGAAAAACTTCTTCGGTATTGAAACGCTGAATCATCACGTGTTTGCCGCCCAGAAGCGTAAGTGAGTGCGCAACGCCCCAACCGTTCGCGTGGAACAGTGGAATGGTGTGCAGCTCCACGGACTGCTGCCCGGTATTAAACGCGAGGCCGACGCTCAATGCATGAAGGTAAATATTCCGGTGCGTGAGCATCACACCTTTAGGCGTAGCGCTTGTCCCACTGGTATAGAAAAGTTCCGCCAGAGCGTCTTCATCAACTTCCATAATGTCCGACCGATACGGTGTGGCCGCGGCGAGAGTCTCTTCATAATTCTCTGGGGAAAGCCAGTTCGCCTTTGGCTGTCCGTCGAGAAGGATAAATTTCTCAATCGTGGGAACGTCTTTACGAAACGACTCGACCGCTCCGAGGAAGTCTTGTTGCAGGAACAGAATCTTCACGCCCGCATCATTCAAGACAAACGCGAGTTCGCTGTTAGCCAGGCGGATATTCAGCGGAAGCAGAACGGCGCCCGCATCAAGTACGCCGAAATAACCTTCGAGAAGCCGGTGGCAATTCGTGCTGAGGAAGGCCGCGCGATCGCCGGACTTCACTCCTCCAGCCCGCAGCGCGCCTGCAAGTTGGCTCACGCGTGCCGCGAATTGCCCGTAGGTAAAACGATCGTCTCCGCAAACCACACCCGTTTTCCCGGAGAACTGCGTCTGCGCGTAGCGCAGGAACCGTAGCGGCGTGAGCGGAATATTCATCGCGTTGAATCCCCGATCAAGCGGATTGCCCTCCGTCGACTACCAGCACGTGGCCGGTAACAAAATCCGAGGCGTCGGAAGCCAGGAATGCTGCCGCACCCTTCAAATCATGCTCGTTCCCGAAACGATTCAGGGGAATCGTCTTTCTCAAGGATTCCTTGTTCCGTTCGATCAGAACTCCGGACATGTCCGTGGGAAACCAGCCGGGAGCGATGGCATTCACGTGGATGTTGTGCATCGCCCACTTGCACGCAAGATCCTTCGTGAAGATGATGACGCCGCCCTTGCTCGCTTGATACCCGATCGCCTGGAATTCCGGTGACGAGCCGCGCAAACCCGCCACCGACGCGATATTAATAATCTTTCCGCGGCGCTGCGCGATCATCACTTTGCCCACGGCCTGCGAAAAAAGAAACGTGCCGGTGAGGTTCGTCTCGATCACTTTGTTCCAGTGTTCGATCTTCATTTCCTCCACAGGCGCTCCCCACGACGTTCCGGCGTTGTTGATCAGGATATCGATGCGGCCGAACTGCGACATCGCAGCATCGACCACCGCTTGAATGCTCGCCGGATTTTTGACGTCACAACTCAGCGCCAGGGTCTTGATGCCGGGTCGCTTCAGTTCCTCCGCGGCCCGTTCGCAGCGCTCTTTTTTGCGGGCGCAGAGGACGAGGTTCGCGCCCATTTCCGCCAGACCTTCCGCCATTTGCCGCCCCAGCCCAACCCCTCCGCCGGTGACAATCGCCACGCGCCCCGTGAGGTCGAAGAGTTGTTTAACGCTGGTAGCGTTCGCAGTTTCCGTTGGCATCTGTTCGGCCCAACTGCAAAATTTCGCTCGAGCTGGAATAACGTTTGTTCCGATACACGTTGTTCCGTTCGCCGCGAACGTAGATGGAACCTGAGGCGTTAAGCCGCACGCGCGACTTCTTCATGCCGGGGACCAACGGACTCGGGGGAGAGTCCTGCTGGCCCCAGCATGTCAGAGCAAATTAAAACTGGAAACGCACACCGAGCTGGATTTGACGCTTCGGGAACGCCGAAGTGAAAGCCAGTGGCGTGCTGGGGCCGACCGTCGACCCGTCCGGCAGTATGGTCCCGGACCGGAGACCGTGCACGTTAAACGAAGTATTACCCGTGGCGCACTGCCCTGGGATGGAGCATACAGTTGGTCCCGTCTGAATGCCGAACAAAGGATTCACCTCGTTGTTCACACTGGCAAAGTTCGTGCGGTTCGCCAGATTGAATCCTTCTGCCGTCAGGATCATGGTGGTCTTTTCGCCCAACTTGTGCCGCCAGCTCAATCGCATGTCGAAGTCAATGTAGTTGGGACCGAGACCCGTATCGCGCGGCGCGCCGAGAGGACGCTCGTTCGTGGTGTGATTGTTACCGTTGACTTCGCCGCCCGCCAATAGATTGAAAGGCAGCCCGCTGTGGTAGCTGAAAATCGGTGACAGTTGGAACCCCGAAAGAATCGACTGGTGCCACGGGCTGTCGAACACTCCCGCGATTACTACCTTGTGCCGCTCATCAAACTCCGACAGGCCTCGATCCAAGCCGAGGTTCGTCGGGTCCTGTGGACCGTAATCGGTGTTGAAATCGGTAGAGGTGTCGAAGCCCTTGCTAAATGTGTAGTTGCCGAACATGGTGAAGTGGTCGCTGAACCGCTTCTTCACTTCTAGAATCAAGCCTTCGTACAGCGCCGACGCTGCGGAAGTGTACTGATTGTTTTGAATGATCAGCGGGTTCACGAAGCAGCCGGCACCTGCCGGTGCGCAAGGAAGACCTTCGGTGCCCCCAAGTGGATCGGTAAGCGGAGACGTGTTCCAGTTCTTGTAGGTAACAGCCTTGCCGTTCGCCAGCGTCACCGTCGAAGTCGGTGTCGTTGGGAATAGGTTCGTGTCGATTGCCACGGGGAGCCGCGTGGTGTGCGAATAGATTCCGCTGACGGCGATCGAGAAGCCCGGCGCAACTTCTCGCTCAATTCCCAGCGAAGCTTGCTGCGCTTGGGGCGGCCTGTAATTAGTCGGATTGCTGAAGAGCACTGTGAGCGGAGAAAGCTGTCCGCTGTTCTGTGCGAAGATGCCAAACGGCGCCACATCCGCTGGCGTGATGCATGCGTTGTTGCCCGGCGCCGGCGTTGTGCACTGAATCAGGCCTTGCGCAAAGAGCCCCTGAAACACTTGCGCTGACGTCTGTAGAAACGGAAGCGGAGTCGGCGTCAGTGGATCCACGTAAATGGAAATGAACCGAGTGCAGGGGCTCGTGCCAGTCCCCGGAATGATTACACCCGCAGGGCCAAACGCCGTGACTCCCACTCCGCAAGTGCCCACGGCATTGTTGACCTGATCGGGAACCTGCGATTTGTTGTGCTGGTTTTCCACCGTGGTTCGATTCTTGTTCAAAACTCCAAGGCTCAAGTCCACCTGGGCAATCTGCGCATCCACCGGTCCATAGAAGATCCCGTAGCCGCCGCGTACGACCGTTTTGTGATCCTTGAACGGATCCCAGGCGAACGCCACCCGCGGCCCGAAGTTTTTGTAATACGTGTTCAGCGGGTTGTACTCCGAATCGATGTCGTAGCGCAGACCGTAGTTCAGCGTGAAGTTGGACGTGATATTCCACGAATCCTGAATGTAGAGTCCCGTCAATGGCCGGCTGTACGCAGGGTAGTCCGCGTTGCCAAAGCCTTGCTGATAAACCTGCGGCAGTCCCAGTGAGGCGGTCTGGAGCGAGTCGATGCTGGCCCCCGGCGTCACGACGCCGCAAGGGTTCGCCACTCCCGGCGCGGGAGAAGGTACGAAACAGTCGGTCAGAGCGCCTCCCGCGAGTGACCCGAAGACGAAGCGGCCCGGCAGAAACGTATGGGATTCGGAGTGATTGCCGCGCAGCAACTCGCTGCCCCCGAATTTGATTGTGTGGTGGCCGCGAATCATCGTCAGGTTGTCGGCAAACTCGTAGCGGCGCAGAATCGTGAGATTGGGCAGGAAGATGTTGGTCCCCAAATTGTTTATGAAACCAGGAATCTGGATTCCCACCTGCCCCGGCTCATTAGGAATCACATTGAAGCTGTTGTAATCCCATTGCAGCCGCAGCTCGTTCGAAGTGGTGGGGTTGAACTGGTGAAACCACGCGCCTTGCAGATTGTTGTCGTAGTCGTGGATCGAACTGCCCGCTGAAAAGGCTGTTAGAGACTGCACGTCGGGGTTCTGTTCGAGATCATGTGCATAGCGATAGCTCAGAAATACCTGGTTTGCCGCGTCCACGCGGTGATCGAGGCGCCCGGAAGCCAGGTAGTCGCGGGAATTGTAGTTGAAGAGTCCTCCTTGCGTTTCGAACTGATTCACGAGGAAGCTGTTGATTGCATTTTGACCCGGCGACAAGCCTGTTGCCTGGCTTACGGTCAACGCGCTGGTGAGCGCCCCTGCGCAAATAGCGGCGGGCAAGTTGGTAACAGTGCCATCCGGATTGTTGAAGCAAGGCACTGACGTGCCGTTGCCCTCCGCGGTAAGCGCGGCAAGAATCGGATTCTGGGCTGCCGTTGTGCGCAGAATATTTGTATTCGTCAGCAGTGGGACCGCGTTCTGTGCATCCTGACGCAACCCCTCAAACGCAACAAACACAAAGGTTCTGTCCTTTCGGATTGGGGCGCCAAACGAGCCGCCGAACTGATAGCGTTGCAACGAATCTTTGATGGGCGCACCCACTGAGTCAGCCGCGGTGGGATCGAACACCTGCCCGGGCTGCAACGCTTGGCTGAAGGCAAACGGGTCGCGCGCGTCAAAAGCATCGTTGCGGAAATAACCGAACAGGCTGCCGTGCATCTCATTGGTGCCTGATTTCGAGATGATATTTATGGACGCGCCTTGCGCACCGCCCAACTCCGCCGTGTAATTGCTGCGATTCACCTGGAATTCCTGAACCGCATCCTGGCTGATCGTCGGCCGCACGCCGCCCGCGTCATCCTGCGCCTCTCCGCCGTCAACCGTGATGCTGTTGCCGCGGCCGTTGCTTCCGTAAAAAGAAAGCCCGCTCTGCGGTGTTTGCTTCACACGGAAATCCTGGTCGTCCGCCAGCCGCGTGGAATCGGACACGCCTGGCAGCAACAAAGTAAAAGTTAGGTAATCGCGACGGTCTATCGGAAGGTCGGTGATGTATTGCTGCGTCAGCGTGTTCGCCTGGCTGCCTCTTTCAGTTTCCACCACCGGAGGCACCGCCGTAACCTCGACGGTCTGCGCTGTCGTCGCCAGTTTCAGGTGGAAATCGAGAACAACTGTCTCTCCGACATTCACCACAACGCCCATCATGGCCTGCGTCTCAAACCTGCCAATCTGCGCCGTAACTCTGTACGTGCCCGGGAGAACGCCTGCAATGCGATACTCCCCGCTGTCATCTGAGACAGCTGAATATTGCGCTCCCCGCGCTACCTCGATTGCAAGAACGCTCGCCTTGGGGACGACACCGCCCTGAGGATCCGTCACGGTTCCGCTGATGCTCCCGGATGTGCCTACACCCTGCCCATATGCAGCAGGGTTGGAGAAGAGCAAGCACAGCAAGAACGCGAAAGTAACCGCCAGTACCTTAGCTTTCATAGAACCTCCTGATTGAACCCAAGACGCCTGCGGAGCAGGCGCGAGCCTCTCTCCACCAGATTAGGAACCTTTTCGAAATCACGGAACCCAAACCCACACAACCGACATCCAAAATTTTGATAGTCAATATCACATATTAGAAACTAACGTCAAGACGAGATTGGCGAATCGCGGCACTAATTATCCAAGCCTGCAATGGGGAACCGGCTGTCGATTCACCGTACTCTCAGGTTCCGCGCAATCGCACACCTAATGGCAAGTAAGAACAACGCGGCCGGCAACGCGCCCGTGCCGCAACTCGTCCAGCACCTGATTAGCGTGCGCGAGCGGGCGCGTCGCCGTTAGGCAGCGAACCCCTCCAGCAGCTGCCATCGCGAGAATCCCGCGTAAATCCTCGCGTGTCCCTACGGCGCTCGCCTGGATGCGAATTTCACCCGACGCCATCATAATCGGCGGAAAGCATATATTCTCGGCAGGCAGACCCACGGCCAACAGAGTCCCAGTAGGCCGCAGGCAATAAAACGCCTGATCGTATGCAGCTTTCGCCGCCGATGCTACAAGCGCAACGTGCACGCCGCCCTTGCCGCGCAGGTCCTTCACCACGTTGGTACTGGCTGCGTTCAGCATCGTCGAAGCGCCGAACGACTTCGCGAGCGCCAGCTTCTCCTCCGAAATGTCGATCGCCGTAACTTCAGCGCCCAAAGCGCGGCCGATCTGTACCGCGATGTGTCCGAGCCCGCCAACGCCAAATACCGCCAGCCGCTGCCCACGCGAAATTCCTGCATGCTTGATCGCGCGGTAGACCGTCACGCCAGCGCAGAATAACGGCGCTGCCTCGACGAAAGAGAGATTGTCCGGAATCTTCAGCGCGTGGCTCGCCGGCGCCTTCACAAATTCCGCGAAGCCTCCGTCGACCGTCACTCCCGTAATCTTCTGTCTTACGCAGA
>Ga0210394_10000667_pt1 | contig 66257 bp, 58 predicted proteins | sample IncBWC12MmetaG_FD_160121 | JGI IMG/M metagenome (GOLD analysis project Ga0210394, IMG submission 160121) | Forest soil microbial communities from Barre Woods Harvard Forest LTER site, Petersham, Massachusetts, United States - Inc-BW-C-12-M | ecosystem: Environmental > Terrestrial > Soil >...
GATCGGGTGATTTGACAAGTCCAGTTTTTGAATTGGAGTATTGGTCATGAACCATCCGCCGCGAAACAAGCAAGGCCGCCCTTGCGAACCCTCACTTTGGGCTAACGAGCCTATCGACGACGCTCTACCGCCACTTGAGGATGCGCTTCGAGAGGATGAATCGTCACTTTGGGTTGACGAGCACACTGACGACGTTCAGTCGCTGCTTGAGGAAAATGCTCGGCTTCGAGGGCTTTTGGTTCAGCTATCGAACCTCATCCGCAGAAACGTCGTTCACGCTAGGTAACGACGTATCATGGCAGAACCAATCCGATTTGCGGTCCGCGCGGGCCGCGAAATGACAAGTCTTGAGGTGAGTAGCGCTGTGACCTCGCAGGCGCCCTCGTCATTTTCTACCGTGGCACCGCGTGGCACGGGGAGAATCGACGAGAACCACGAACAAATTCGCGAATTTAGCAGCTTCCTTGCCCGTGAGTGGAGAGGGAGCCGTCATCATTCTTATACCGTTCCTTCCAGAGGAAAATCGTCGGCATGGTCCCGAATGATTGGTGGCAAATGGTCGGCAGTTGGTCTGGCGGATGCGGTATCGAAATATTCCTGGAGCGGAAAAAGCTTTTCCGAGCATAAGGCCGAGTCAGATCAGTTCGCTGCCGATTTACAGTCCGCAATCCAACGGGATTCCAATAATGATGTTTACGAGATCCTGCGGGCGATCATGCATTGGGGCGGTGTGGATAACAAGTATCGACAGAAGGGAACGCTTGATTGGATCGAACGCAACGCGGATGAGATTTCTTTCAAGCTTTTCAACGCAGTCGATTTGATTAAAGACGAACAGGCGTCGCTGAATCCGTTTGACGGCGTAAACCTGATAATGAACGCGACGATGACGAAGCTCGTGAGCCTCGCCGACCCCGAACAGATGCTTGTGATCTACGACGGTCGGGTCGCTGGTGCGCTCGGCTTCTTCGTTGCCAGATTTACGGAAGAACGACAAATTCATCAATACGATCTTGCCGAGCAACTACTTTTCGCGGTGGACCAAGAGGCCAAACGGTCCCCCAACACGAAGCGCATTCATTTTCCGGCATTGTTCGGCAACGCCAGGGATCGCTGTCATGCCTCAATGGTGCGATCGGCATCGCAACTAGTCTGGCAAGTCGCGAAGGACTGCCAGGCAAGTCCAAGAGAAATCGAAGCTGCCCTATTTATGTGGGGGTATAACGTTGCAGAAGATCCAGAAGATTTGTCGTGTGGATATCCGAACCCAAACGTTCCATAACATCTGATTGACGAAGAGGGCGCCGCTATGAAGCGTCTATTGCTTAGTCCGTGTCAAATGCAGCGTTCTCGGAAATCCTTCGAGCGTCAGATGTGTGGTTGGGTAAAGTGGCCGCCATCCGTTGTTGTCGTTCAGTTCGATTAGGCCCGAGGATTGTAAAACTCGGGCCATGCGTGTCGCCGCCGACGTAGTTCGTCAAAAGAGGAAGAGAACGGCGAGAAACGCCAGGGCCGAAACTACGATGCCGAGGCTCACAGCAAGAATGACCACCGCGTAGAGTGGGGTTCGATCGGAAATTGACCGATTGGGCATGGTCAAAATCTCGTCCGGGGACGCTCCCTCGAGCGCTCCATGTCCCACGGTCGCAAGCCGCGAGCGGCCTGCCCGGGAATCGGAACCATCCTGCGAGCAGGCCGCTGCACGACGTCCAAGCCCAGCAAATCGGGGCATCCTAGGCCGGCCGTTTGCATCGCGAACCCTACGGTTGCGATTCTTGTCCCCGCAAAATTGCCCTGATAAGTTTCAATCAAAGAGTTCATGCGACGATCCAACTTCTCTGTCGCAATACTGCGGATACCTCTCGACGGCGCTTTACCCGTAGGTTGCGAAAGAATGCTATGATAAGGTTACAAAACCAAACTGTATCGTTTATATAATTCATCTTCGGCGACCTGACAAGGAGGATTTTGGTTGACCAGAGCGGGGACTAAGGCTCTCGAGCGGACGATCCGGCGGGTCGGCGGCCGTCCCACCCGGGAAGAGGCTGAGGCGCGTGACGCGCGCTTGCTCGACGTCGCAACGCGGCTGTTCATGGAGCGAGGCTTCGACGGCACATCCATTGACGCGGTTGCTGAGGCGGCGGGCATAAGCAAGCCAACCGTCTATGCGCGCTACGACGACAAGCGGGATCTTTTTGCAGCTGTACTGCGCAAGAGGATTCGAGACTGGTTGGCTCCCTTATCGGCGGCAGCTGAGGCCGAGGCTACCGAAGCCAAGCCCAAAAGCATCAAGACGACTCTGCATGAGCTTAGCCGTCATATGATTGCGTACACGTTGGCACCGGAGGCCGGCGCGTGTCAGCGGATCCTTTCGGCGCAAGCCGTCCAATTTCCTGAGTTGGCAAAGCTTGCAAATGAGGAAGGATGGCTGCGTGCGGTGCGAGGAGTTTCAAGTATATTGCGTCAGTCCGCCGCCCGCGGTCAGATTAAGGTAGACGACCCGGAACTTACGGCTGACATGTTCCTCAATCTTGTACTCGGGCACTCCAAACGCCTCGCACTCTACGGCATCGCGGCGGATCCAGAAACCGAAGAGCGGCATCGGAAGGCTGCCGTTGACTTCTTCCTGAATGGGATTCGTACCAAATGAGCCAAGTTGGATTATGAGCAGCGGCGCACACGATATTTGCAAAGCTATTTTCGGAAGCTCCACGGCGCCGTTCAGCCTCACCCCGTTCCGGTCTAACTGACCTTGGACATAGCTTAGGTACATATCGGTATAGGCAAAGCGGCTTCCTTGCTCTCTAGGATTCTACGGGAGCAAACGCGCGGCTCGGGACGAAATCTTTCATCATCTCAAATTTTCGCTTGCCAGTGCGCTGAAGCTAGTTTAAATAAACGACACAGTGTGGTTTAGTAATCGATACGGCCAGGATTTACAGAGGTTTTCGATCACGGCCTCGCAAGTCGACTACCCGCATGCCTATGAAAGTTTCCGGTTGATGGAAGCAGAGCCGCCCACACTTGCCTTCTTGTTGCACGACGTGGCTCGCCTGCTGAAGAAGAGGTTGGAACAAAATTCCCACGGATCCGGCCTCACCCGGTCGCAATGGCAAATTCTGGTCTACCTCGCGCAGAACGAGGGCATTAATCAAAAGGGACTCGCGGAGCTTCTCGAAATCGAACCGATCACGCTTGGCCGCATCGTCGACAAGCTCGAGACGCTGGGACTGATCGAGCGCCACCCGCATCCGACTGACCTCCGCATGCGGCTTCTACATCTGTTGGAGGCCGCACGACCCAAACTGAAGCAGATTCGTCAGCTCGGCGATGTCATCCACAGCGAGGCATTGGCTGGCGTTTCCGGAGACGACGGACAGCGCCTGCTGCAGACGCTCGAAGCAATGAAAGCGAACCTGACCGAAGCATGCGAAGCGGCGATTGCAGGACAAAAACGAGCAAGCGATGGCTAATCGAGAAAATAAGCTGAATGAAGCGACGAGTTCTCCGCAGGACGGAGCTGGCGTTCGCGATGACACGGTGCGTCGGCTCGCTCGCCTTGCGGGCGCAGCGAAAGATGCATCGCCTTTTGGTGAAGCTGCGCCACCGGACGTCAGGGTTTTGAAGCCGGGTAGCCGTGAAACGGAGGTGAAGGACGTGGGGCCACCTCCCAATCCGGAGCCGGACACTGTGGACGCACCGAAAAAGCCGCTGCTCCGGCCATTGATGTTTGCGCTATTGCCGTTGGCGCTCGTCATCGGCGCGTACTGGTACATCACGGGCGGCCGCGTGGTTTCGATGGACGACGCCTATGTCGAAGCCGACAAGGTCGGCATCTCAACCGACGTTCCCGGAATCGTCGCGGAAGTCGGTGTCACGGAGAATCAGCATGTCGAGGCGGGTCAAATTCTGTATCGACTAGACGATCTCCAGCTGCGGCTCGCATTGGCGCGCGCCGAGGCACAGATCGGTACGGTCCGAAATGCCTTGAACGCACTCAAGGCAAATTACCGCGACATGCAATCTCAAATTCAGCAGGCCCAGAACGACATCGAATATTACGGCACCGAATTCCACCGTCAGCAGGATCTTTTGGCCGCGCACGTCGCCTCGCAGGTGACCTTCGATACGGCTCGCCGAAACCTGCTAAATGCGCAGCAGAAGCTCGCCTCCCTGACTCAACAACTTGGCGCGATTGCCGCCAATCTTGACGAAGACCCCACCGGCGCCGTGGAGAATAAGCCCCGCTACCTCGACGCCGTGGCGCAGCGCGATGAAGCCGCGCGGCAACTGGCGCACACCGTTGTCAAGGCACCTTTCGCCGGCATCGTGACCAACGTTCCTGCGATTGCACCCGGCAAATATCTTCAGGCATCAGTGACGGCCTTCTATCTTGTCGCCGTGGATCACGTGTGGGTTGTCGCCAATCCCAAAGAGACCGAGTTGACCTACGTTCGCACAGGACAATCAGCCTCGGTAACGGTGGATACCTATCCCGACCTACAATGGCGTGGAAGCGTAGAGAGCATTAGCCCTGCGGCCGCGCAAGAATTCTCGCTACTGCCTGCACAAAACACCAGCGGCAACTGGGTAAAAGTCGTACAGCGCGTCCCGGTGCGCGTGCGGATCGACACAAATGAAATGAGCCTGCCGCCGTTGCGCCCCGGAATGAGCGTCGAGGTTGACGTCGATACCGGGCATAGCCGTGGCCTGCCGCACTTCCTGACCGCAATGTTCGCTCATGATCGGCAGGGACGATGATGTCAGCGCCGGTCGAACTGTCCAAACACACCAGGGTGGCGATCACCATTTGCGTGATTCTCGCCACTCTCATGCAGGCGCTCGACACGACCATCGCCAATGTCGCGCTTCCCTATATGCAGGGCAGCGTTTCAGCGAGTCAGGACGAGATCGCCTGGGTGTTGACCTCATACATCGTTGCGGCCGCGATCATGACGCCGCCGACCGGTTACCTCACAAGCCGCTTCGGACTGAAGCGTCTTTTCCTGGTTTCGATCGCAGGCTTCACTGTGTCCTCGGTGCTGTGCGGCATGGCGCAGTCCCTGGTGCAGATTGTGCTGTTCCGGATTCTGCAAGGCTTGTTCGGCGCGGCGCTCGTCCCGCTCTCGCAAACTGTACTGATGAACATCAATCCGAAAGAGCGGCAAGGATCCGCGATAGCATTATGGGGAGTTGCGGTGATGGCGGGCCCCGTTTTGGGGCCGGTGCTCGGCGGCTGGCTGACCCAAGCCTTTAGTTGGCGCTATGTCTTCTACATCAACGTGCCCGTCGGAATTCTTGCCTTTTTCGGAATGATGACTTTTCTGTCCGACACGGCACGGAACGCGGCAGCGAAGCTGGATTGGTTCGGGTTTGGCACTCTGAGCCTCGCGATTGCCGCCATGCAGGTTTTGCTGGACCGTGGCGAAGAGCTCGATTGGTTTGGCTCCGGCGAGATAGTTGCCGAGGCCATCATAGCGGTCTCCGCATTCTACCTGTTTCTCGTCCATACCTTTACCGCGCGCGAGCCCTTTGTAAGGCTCTCTTTGTTCCGTGACCCCAACTTCACCGCTGGAGTTTTGTTCATCGCGATTGTCGGGCTCACCTACTACGCCTCGCTGGCGCTGCAGCCTCCCTACCTGCAGAATCTCATGAACTACCCGATCATCAGCGCGGGCCTGGTGCTGGGACCTCGGGGCGTTGGCACCATGGGCTCCATGTTGATTGTGGGAAAGCTGATCGGGCGCGTCGACACGCGACTTCTTCTGGCCCTGGGGCTTGGGCTCACGGCCTGGTCATTCTATGTGATGACCGGCTGGACGCCGGATGTGTCGCAGAAGACTATTGTCGTCGTCGGTATAATCCAGGGTGTTGGCCTTGGCTTTATCTTCGTGCCGTTGAGCGTGGTGACGTTGTCGACGCTGGCACCCGAGCGCCGGGCGGAGGGCGCCGGCCTTTATAGTTTGTCGCGCAATATTGGCTCCAGCATCGGCATTTCCGTGGTGAACAGCCTGCTGACGAGGAACACGCAGGTCAACCACGCCGAAATCGCGCTGAGCGTCACGTCGGTCAATCGGGCATTCGAAGATCTCACGGTTACGCAGTTCTGGAACCCGGTTGGTGCCGCTGGACGCGCCGCACTCGACGCGGTGATTACCCAACAGGCTCAGATCATTGCTTACATGGATGATTACAAACTATTGATGATCGCGACGCTCGCTGCGATCCCACTCCTCATCATCTTCAGGAAGCCGCCGCCCAGCGCGACCGCCGAGTCCATGCACGTTATGGAATGACGATGTCGACCACGTTATTCCGGATATTACTTCGCAATGTATCGCGCTCGGGTGTGCGGATCGCCGTGGCCGCGCTTGGCACGGCGGTCGCCGGTTGTACCGTCGGTCCGGATTTTGAGGTACCGAATCCTCCATCGGTCACACGCTATACCTCACCTGGCGAGACGGTGGTCCCTGGTCCTGATTCCACAAAAGCGGTGCCGGCGCAGGCGATCGCGCTTGGTGAGAGGGTGGCGGCCAATTGGTGGACGCTCTTTCGATCGTCGCAGCTCGACCTGTTGGTAAAGCAGGCCATTGCAGGTAGCCGCTCGCTTGAAGCCGTAAAAGCAAAATTGGAACAGGCACGGGAGGCGGTCACTGTCGCCGCAAGTGGGCTCTACCCCCAGATAGGGCTCAACGCCAGCGCAACGGAAGAGAAACAAAGCGCGTCCGCGTTCGGATTGACTCCCAATGTTGCACCGCTGCCATCGAGCTTCAATTTGTTTCAAGTCGGTCCAACTGCCAGCTACACGCCCGATCTATTTGGTCAAACGCACCGCCGGATCGAGCAGCAGGTCGCGCTGGCCGAATATCAGAGCGACCAACTCGACGCGGCATATTTGACTCTAACCGGCAACACGGTTTCGCAGGCGCTTCAGGTCGCTGCGGTCCGCTCTCAGCTGAAAGCCCTTAATGATATCCTTGCTCTCGATCGTCAAAATGTCGAACTCGTGCGCAAGCAGCGCCAGACCGGAACTGTACCCGATAGCGATGTTATTGTTGCTGAAAGCCAGCTTGCGGCGGATGAGACATTGAAGCCGGGACTTGAACAGCAGCTGAGCGTGGCCAAGCACGCGCTCGCCGTTCTCATCGGTCGTGCGCCCGGCAACTGGTCACCGCCGGATTTTGACTTGGCAGCCTTCACACTACCGCATCGTCTACCGGTCAGCATCCCGTCACAGCTTGTCCACCAGCGGCCCGATATTCAGGCGGCCGAAGCGCAGCTGCATGCCGCGAGCGCACAGATCGGAATCGCTACGGCGCAACTTTATCCTTCCATAACGCTTTCAGCCGGGATCAGCGCTTCTTCGTTGAATGGAGGCGAACTGTTCAGTCCGGGCGGCCTCGTCTGGAGCATCGCCTCGGGACTTGCTCAACCGATCTTCGACGGTGGCATGCGAGAGGCAGAACGTCGCGCTGCGCTTGCTGCCTTTAAAGAATCTGCGGCTGACTACCAACAGACGGTATTGCAAGCCTTCGGGCAAGTAGCGGACATCCTGCAGGCGCTGACGCACGATACGAATCTCCTGGCTGCTCAAAGGCACGCGCTGTCGATGGCCTCGGAGGCGGTACGTCTGCAACGCATCAACTATGGCAGCGGCGGTTCAGGCATCATCGGTCTGCTCGATGCGCAGCGGCAATATCAACAGGCGCAGCTCGGCTATGTTCGCGCAGAGGCACAGCGCTACCAGGACACGGTTCAGCTCTTGGTGGCCACGGGGGGAGGGTGGTGGGACCAAAAGCTCGCTTCCGCGGACGGCGGCGGCAATCTAGCCCGCAATGATCCGCAGCCACATCCGACGCCGACCGCCGTCCAAAACTGACTCTCGAATCATCCCCACTAAGAAAGCCGTCCGTTAGCTTGCCAAATATAAAACGATACGGTATGGTTTAAGCTCTTGCTTTGTTGACAAGCGGGACTGGGCACAACGGTCGCTGAGTTGTCTGAAGCCTGTAGGAGGCCAAACATGTATAGATTCTACTTGGCACTCATCCTGTTGTCAGTGCCGGCTTCGACCGTCGTCCTTGCGCACAGCGGGACGAACCAGGAGCAGGAGGCATGCACGCACGATGTGCAACGTTTCTGCCGCAGGCTGATGGATCAAGGCGATTTTACCATTCTGGCCTGCCTAAAGGAAAATCGCGCAAAGCTATCTCACGCGTGCCTAGACGTTTTGGTCAGCCACGGGCAATAGCGAACAGTCGACAAAAGGGGGATTGGTAGCCCCGATCCCAAGTCAGAAGAGTCTCGCTCTGGCCGATCTAATTATCACGACGCACCCCGTCGCGCCGCGGGCCGTAGGAACAGGACCAGCAATGGCAGACAATCTTTCAATCGATCACCGGACGAGCGCACTGCTCGTCATGGATTTCCAGACGCTGATCGTCGACAACTATGCCGCCGGCGCGAAGGCGCTGCTCAATCGGGCGGCGAAACTGATCGCCGCGGCGCGCTTTGCCGGGATACCGGTGATCTATGTGGTCGTCGGCTTCCGCCCAGGCTACCCGGAGGTCAGCGACCGGAATACGACGTTCACCGGACTCAGGGCTTCGGGCGCATTCGCTGCGGGCGCCGAAAGCGCCAAGATCCATCCCGCTGTCGCGCCGCTGGCCGAGGAAATCGTCGTGACCAAGCATCGGGTGAGCGCCTTCGCCGGAACCGATCTCGACCTGATACTGCGCGCCAACGGCATCGAGACCCTGATCCTGACGGGGATCATCACCAGCGGCGTCGTACTCTCGACGCTGCGCCATGCCGCCGACGCGGACTACAGAGTGCTGGTTGTCGGCGATTGCTGCTCTGATCGCGACGAGGAAACGCACCGGGTGCTGCTGGAGAAGGTCTTTCCTTGGCAGGCCACCGTCACGACGGCTGAAGGACTCGAGCAGGCTATCGGAGCTCGGCGGTAGACGTGATACTGCTCGGTGTGTTCGACCTCGATGCGAGCTTCGCGGCGGGTGTAAACTTCGGAGGGCGCCCCCACCTTGCAGGACGAGTGAATTCTCGCGGGTACGCTGGCGAAATTTCAGAACGTGAGCGTTTCTGAAAAGGTCAGTTTGCTTTTGAGGCGAAATCTAACTGGTCGATAAGGCGCTGTTTCGATGGAAGGTACGCGATGGCCCGCTTCGTTAGATATGCATTGTTGCCTTTGGTTCTGCTTTTCGCCAGCACGGTGCACGGTTGGGCACAACAAACCAGACTAAATGTGATGGTCTACCGAGGAGGCCAAAATCTTCCGTTGTTCGTCGCGCAGGAGGAGGGGTTCTTTCTGAAGCGCGGCTTGTCGGTCGATCTGATCAATGCGCCAAACGCAGATGAACTGCCGAAAGGTCTGGTTGATGGACGGTGGCAGATCATCCACAGCACGTCAGATAACGCGGTCAAGATCGTGGACGTCGACAAGCTGGACGTTGCGCTAATCATTGGCGGCGACAACGCCCATAACCACGTTATCGTCCAAAAAGATATCAAGTCGTTCGCCGACCTCAAAGGTAAGACCATTGTCCTCGACGGCGCGGATACGGGTTACGCTTACGTCATCTACGCGATCCTGGAAAAGTACGGACTGAAGAAAGGCGACTACAACATCAACCTGGTCGGCGCCACGCCGAAGCGCCTTGAAGCTCTGTTGAACGACCCGAGCAATAAGGCCGGGATGATAAACCCACCCTTCTCCCTCCAGGCGGTCCGGGCCGGACTCGTTGATCTCGGGACGACTGTCTCATTCATCGGCCCATACCAGGGGCCGGCCGGCTACACGCGTCGCTCATGGGCCCGCGAGCACAGCGACACGCTTGTGGACTATCTCCAATCTTACATCGAGGCGGTGCGTTGGACGCTGGACAAAGCCAATAGAGCGAAGGCTACCGAGATCTTGGCAAGACGCCTGTCCCTCACGCCCGACGTAGCGGAGGACGTCTACGCGATCATTACGGGCGATACCGAAGGGTTTGCGCGCGATGGAAAATTCGACATCGAGGGTTTCAAGAACGTGCTCGCGCTGCGCGCAGCCTACGAGGGCAAGCCACCGCAAGATCCGCAGCCCTACCTGGACCTCTCATATTACGACCGCGCGCTTCGTGCGTTGAACGAGGGAGCGACTAAGTAGGGCCGTCGACGAGCTCCGGCATATGCAGGATTAGATAAGGATGTCTACCGCGTGTGCTCGACGAACCGCGGCCTTTTGGGGCAGGGAAACTAAATGGTCTCATCTTCAAGGCGCAAATGACAGGGTCAATCACCCGACGTGATGCATTATTGCGGACGGCGGCTCTTGCATCGGCAAGCATGGTTCCGGCCGCACCTTTGGCTGGCATCGCGGCGCCTCTCAACAAGCTGGCCCTCAGCGAGGAAATCGATAGGGCATTGCAGGGAAGGGTTAGCTCTAGGGAGATACCTGGCGTTGTCGCGATGGCCGCGAACGAGCAGTCGGTGGTCTATGGAGGTGCGTTCGGCTTCCGCAACCTGACTACGGCGTCACGCATGTCGACCGACACGGTTTTTCGGATCGCCTCGATGGTCAAACTACTGACGTCGGTCGCCGCGTTGCAACTCGTGGAGCGCGGCAAGCTGGAGCTGGACGAGCCGGCCGGCAATATCGATCCGGCGCTGGGGTCGGCCCAGGTTCTCGGCGGTTTCGACGCGAACGGGATTCCGCAACTGCGCTCGGCACAAAAGCCCATAACGCTGCGTAACCTGCTGACCCACACGTCCGGGTTCAGCTATCTGCTTTGGGATCCGAACGTCGTTCGTTATCTCAAGGTTGCCCGCAGCGATTCGTCCTACCCGCGCACGCCGCTGATGTTCGAGCCTGGTTCCAGGTGGGCCTATGGCGGCGGTCTGGACCGGGTCGGGCGGATGGTGGAAATCGCCAGCGGGCAGAGCCTCGATCGCTATTTCAGCGATCACATCACCGGGCCGCTCGCCATGAATGATACCGGCTTCTCGCTGACGGGGAAACAGCGCGAGCGACAGGCCAGCCTGCATGTGAGGGACGTAAATGGAAAACTTCTTCCGCAGCCCCTGGAAAAGCCGACTCTTCCAAAAGTGATATCCGGAGGAGGCGGCATCTATTCCACAGCGTCGGATTATTTGACCTTGCTGCAGGCGCTATTGAATGGCGGAAGCTTCCGTGCGACGACGGTCCTTCGGCCAGAGACCGTTGCCTTGATGTCCGTGAACCAGATCGGCAGCCTTGAAGCGGGGATCCTCAAGACGACAAACCCAGCGCTATCGAACGACGTAGACTTTTTTCCGGGCGTTCGGCTGCGATGGGGGCTTGGAAACATGATCAATATCGATCCCGTCCCCGGCGGCCGCAGGGCAGGTAGTCTCACATGGGCTGGTCTGTTCAATACTTATTACTGGATCGATCCGACGATGCGGATCGCCGGCTTGATCATGATGCAGATCCTCCCCTTCGCCGACCGACAAGCTCTTAAGGCCTATCGACAATTTGAACGTGGAATTTATCACGCGCTTGGGAAGTCTTAAAAGCCGTACACGATAACCTCTGTCGTGCTTCGCCGTTATTTTTCAAAATAGCGTCACGCTCTTTGAAAAACTTCTCGAGTTCCTCTTGCTGCTGAGCAATGCTCTCCATGGCGGACGTCTGTCCTGCTACCCACTGCTAAGGGGTGCCAGCGGACCCGTGAGTAATGATCGCCTTCGGGCCGGAAGCGAACGTCGGCCAACGGCTGACTTATTACGTAACCTCTCATTGGCGATTGCCTGCTGTTGAACGCAAAGCAGACATCGACATTCCGTAACAATCGATTTACGCATTTCATTTTCCTTGCTAGGTGAGAGCTGGCCTCACTCACGGCCAGCGCGAGATGACCTAGTCGTGCGCCCATTCGCCGACTACGCGGTGCACCTCAAAGAGATGCTCCCGCAGCTGCTCGAGCGCGAAGCCGAGCGCAAAGAACCGCTCCGCCGCTTCGCTCTTCATGTCGCGCGTCAGCCCTTCGCGCCGAACAGCGCCGAATTGCTCGATATACTGCCGGAATGCGATCTCGACTGCGTCTAGCCCCGGCGGGGGCTTTTGGGAGCGCAACGCAGCGCCGCTGGCGTGGAGAAAATCCCGTCCCGCAGCCTCAATTTTTTTGAGCGCCGGCGTCAGCCGCGCCGCGACCTCCTCGGGCAGCTCGCATCCCACCACGCGGCCTAGCATCACGATGTCATGGCGCAATCGCAAGAGCGTGCGCAGAAGTGGCCCGGTGTTGGGGCCGGAGGTGAGCCTCGCATTGCGCTCGTGCTCGGCCTCGGCTCCGGTCGCGTTCAGCCTCGTCAGCGCTGTAGCAATCCCATCCTGAATGCGCCGCCTCTCCGCCCGGTCAAGCTCGCGGGTCTGGTCCTCCAGAAACCTTGACAGTGCATCCGCCAACAAGTCGAGCATATCAGCCGCGGCCTCGATGGTGATCGCATGCGCACGGGAGGGAAAGAGCAGAAAGGAGACGATGAAGCCGACGGCGCCGCCGACTGTCACCTCCAGCACTCGGTCGAGCGCGGATGCCGCGGGGCTGACATGTTGCATGCTGGGAACCAGGAGCACGATAATCGCGGTCACCGGCAGCACGTTGAAATTGGAGCGGAACGAGGCGATGAAAGCGAGCGGTGCAACCGCGATCGCAAGAACGGCGAGCAAGGCCCATTCACTGTCGTGGGGGATCAGGATTGCAAGCGCGCCGCCGTAGGCGACGCCTCCGAAGGTGCCGATCAGATAATCGCTCGCCACCTTCACCGAGCGACCCAGGCTCATCTGGGTCACGATCAGCGACGTCAGAACCGCCCAGAGAGGCAGATGCAGGTGCAGGGCCTGGGCCAGCGCTAACGCCAACAGCGCCCCGACCGTGACGCGCAGGGCCAGGATCAGCTGCAGCCGGTATCGGCGGACGCGTTCGCGGATTTTCGTCAGCAGTCGGGCGATACGGTTTTCGGTTTGCGACATGCGGCTCGCGAGGATGGCGTGATATGCCGATTTAAGCCAGCTTCTGTGTGAAGACAATGTGAGCCGAGGAGATTGTCAGTGGAGCGGGGGCTCCATACCGCTCGATGGACGCCTTCGGTCGGCTTCTTGCAGTTACGACACGCCAGCTTTCGCCTTCGCAAAGACGATCCCCTTGGCTTCGGAGCCGACCGCTGTCAGAACGGCTATAATTATCGCGACCGACCCCGCCACGACCGCGAGAGCGAGGCCGTAGTTACCGTTGAAATGCAGGGCGATGCCGGCCTGAAGCGTTGCGTTCACGGACGCCAGCAGATTGCCGAGTTGATAAACGAAACCGGGAAACGTCCCTCGCGCCGTATCTGGCGACAACTCGTTCAGATGCACAGGCACCACTCCCCATGCGCCCTGTACGGTAAATTGCATCAGGAACGCGCCGATCGCGAGCAGCGCCGGGCTGTCCGAGAACGCCCAAAGTGGGACCACCGGCAAGGAGAGAAGAGCGGCAATGATGATGCATCGCCGTCTGCCGAAACGCTCTGACAGAGTGCCGAAGAGGATGCCGCCGCAAATGGCGCCGATGTTATAGATCACAGCAATGAGGCCGACGACGTGCGGAGACAACTTGTGTTCCACTTGTAAAAACGTCGGGTAAAGATCCTGCGTACCATGGCTGAAGAAATTGAACGCCGTCATAAGAACGACCGCGTAGATGCCTAGGCGCCAGTGAGATTTCAGGACCGTCAATGTGTTCCCGCGTTCGACAGCCGCTTCCCTGCTCCAGCTTGGCGACTCCGGAACGTTGCGACGAATGTACAGCACGAGCAAAGCGGGGATCACGCCGATCATGAACATGCCGCGCCAGCCGATGTAAGAAAAGAACGCGCCGTAGACGATCGACGCCATGAAATACCCGGCAGGGTAGCCCGATTGCAGCAGGCCCGAGACGAATCCGCGGGCATGAGGCGGGACGGATTCCATCGTGAGCGAGGCCCCGACGCCCCATTCGCCGCCCATCGCGACGCCATACAGTGCACGCAGAATGATCAATACCGTCAGGTTTGGGGCAAAGCCGGACGCAAATTCGAGGACTGAATACAAGAGAATATCGATCATCAAGGTTGGCCGGCGGCCCCAACGGTCGGCCGCGCGGCCGAAAATGAAAGCGCCTATGGGGCGCATCGCCAACGTCAAGAGGATGGCAAGCGTGACGTTCGAAACATCGGTCTCGAATTCCGCGGCGATATCTTTCAGCACGAACACCAGAAGAAAAAAATCGAAAGCGTCCAGTGACCAGCCGAGAAAGCTTGCCGCCACGACGTGTTTCTGTTCGCTGGTCCAGCCGGACAATGCCGAAATTGCCATTGAATTTGCCTCAAGCGACGCGAAAACCATTGTCTCTTATCTGCCGGATCATTGGCTCGTAGTGCGGCGAAAACAAGTGAAATTGAAGGGACCTTTGGCTTGTCAAGAAGTGCGCGAACAAACCTATTCGCGACACAACGGATGTGTCTTCGACGGAAAGTATCTGGTGCGATGTGCGGGGCTTTCCGACATAATAGAGCGCCCAATCGACACTTCGGGTTCTCCTATCCGTTTCGATTGGACGCAACCTCTCGGGGCTCCCGGATGAACGGCAGGATTGAAAATGAAGGGATCAGATCTTCTCGTGGCTGCCCTTGAGAACGAGGGCGTTGATCGAATTTTTGGGGTGCCCGGCGAGGAGAACCTCGATGTTGTCGAAAGTCTTCGGCGGTCCTCCATCGAGCTGGTGGTGACCCGTCACGAGCAGCCGGCGGCTTTTATGGCAGCTACCTATGGACGGCTCACCGGCAAGCCGGGGGTCGCGCTTACCACACTTGGTCCGGGAGCGCTTAACCTCGTCACGGGCGCTGCTTACGGGCTTCTTGGCGGCATGCCGATGGTTCTGATCACCGGGCAGAAGGCGATTCGACAAAGTCGTCAGGCGCACTTCCAGATTGTCGATATTGTCGCAGCCATGCGTCCGCTCACGAAACAGTCGCAACAGATTGTGAGCGCGTCGAGCATTCCAACCCTCGTCCGGAATGCCTTTCGCATTGCGGCCGAAGAACGTCCTGGTCCGGTTCATCTCGAATTACCTGAAGACGTTGCCGCGGAGGAGGTGGGCGATGTTCCGCTAGTGCCGGCCCTTGCCGCAGAACTCCCGGTTCCTTCGCCGGAAGCTCTCAAGCGCGCATCCGATTTGATCCTATCCGCCAGTTATCCGCTGCTGATGTTCGGCGCGGGCGCGAGCCGCCCTCAACTTGCGCCAGCGCTTTCCGAATTTGTACGCCGCGTCCGTATCCCGTTCTTCAATACACAGATGGGGAAGGGGGCTGTCGGAGGTGCGTCGGACTTCTATCTTGGCACAGCTGCCTTGAGCGAACGCGATTACGTCCATCAAGTGATCGATCGCGCGGACATTATCGTGACGATCGGGCACGACACGATTGAGAAGCCGCCGTTCCTCATGGCGCGGGGCCGGCATCAGGTCATTCATATCGGGTTCGTGCCGGCGACTGTCGAAGAGGTGTATTTTCCTCAGGCTGAAGTCGTCGGCGACATAGCTAAAGGCCTTAATCTCCTCGCCGGTCTGCTGGAAGGCAAGCTGAAGATGAACCCGGACTGGGTGGCCTTGCGGAAAGAAATTCTAGGTCACATCACGGATCGCGCAGAAGAGGATCGCTTCCCTTTGACGCCGCAACGCATCGTGCACGACGTCAGGCAAGTCATGCCGCCTGACGGAATCGTGACGCTCGATAACGGGATGTACAAGATCTGGTTTGCACGCAACTATCGCACCGATGTTGCGAACACGCTTCTTCTCGACAACGCGCTGGCAACGATGGGAGCCGGTTTGCCATCCGGGATGATGGCGGCATTGCTTTATCCCAGGCGCCGCGTACTGGTCGTAGCGGGGGACGGCGGGTTCATGATGAACAGCCAGGAGCTTGAAACCGCGCGGCGGATGAATCTCAATCTCGTGGTTCTGATCATTGAGGACCACGCCTATGGTATGATTCGGTGGAAGCAAGCCATCGACGGCTTCGCGGACTGGGGCCTAACTTTCGACAATCCTGACTTTGTCGCGTACGCCGCAGCCTATGGCGCCCGAGGTCGGCGGGTCACGACGGCGTCGGGGTTGGCGCCGGCTATGGAGGAGGCGTTTTCTGCCGGCGGGGTGCATCTGATTGCGGTTCCGATCGACTACAGCGAAAATGTGCGGGTTCTGGTAGACGAGCTCCGGCACATGCAAGATTAGATGATGATGTCTACCGCGCGCGCTGAACAAACCCCTCAAGTGCCGAGCAGCAAATACGTAAAAAAATCGAGCCAGTTCGCCGACTGATAAGGTTTTAACACAAAGCTTATCAGTTGGCCGTGTCATTCGCGTAATGGGCCCTTTATGGAACCGGCGACCTTGTTCCACTGTCTTCGGCTTCTTCCTTGGGTGCTTGACGCTGAGCTAACCACCAATCAATTCGAATCCTCGAGGATAACGGTGCAATAGTTCGACGCCATTCTCTGTAATAACAAGCAATTCACCCATCTGGACGCCAGCTTTTCTTTCACGGGTAACGACGTTGGGTTGAACGACAACCGTCTGCCCGGCTCGAAATGGTTCGTTCGGAATGAGACCAGCTGGTCTGCTCTTGCATCCAAGGATAGGTGGCAGGTAGCCACCACCGTAGCCATGCAGAAGATCGTCAATGACGGTGAAGCCCGCATCTTCGATCGCACGCGAAGCCTCAATCACCTCGATCGGTAGGGCGCCGGGCCGCAACACCAAACAGATGGCATCAAAGGCCGCATCGGCCGCATCGTGAAGATCGCGGTATAAGGAATTCGGGGGTTTCCCTAAGGTGAAACTCCGCAAGACTTGGCCTGAATGCTCCCAAAAGGCCGCGCTGATCTCGGCGCTGACGGCGTCACCGACCGCGAGCCGACGTCGCGACGGGAATTGTTTGGGTACTGGGACATCCGGCGAATCCATGGGCGTCGTGCCGACAAAATGGATCGCATGGCCTCCGCCAAGTGGGACATAGGCCTCTTCAATACGGGCGCCGAGCTCGACTTCGCTGACGCCGGGACGAATGGAATTTCTTAAGGCGGCGATTCCGAGATCGGAAAAATATGCACCAATCCGGAACCAATCGAGTTCTTCAGACGATTTGACCTGACGAATGCCGACGTACTCGCCATTGAGATCGCGGGGCTCACCAAACTCCGCGCGGAGCCTAGCATGTTGCCGGATACTCAACGGGCCGATGAATGCAAGACGCCCGGCTTGCGCCCGCCGCTTTTTCAAGACTTTAATTGCGGACTCGATTGATGACGGCCCTCCCCAGGCGACGTCCGCCTCTTGCGCGATGAAACCAGCGAGTTCGGCGTGATTGACATATTGAACGAAGAGCGCATCGCGTTCCACGGGCGTGAAGACGCCGATGGCCTCCGCGGTAATGGGCCATTGCGTCAACCACTGGATGGCCGACCCAAAGCGGTTGGCGCCACAGAATATCAGGTGGTCGCAGCCTGCCTCTTCCAGCGCACCGTCGATCAAACGCCGGCGCTGCGCCATTTCGGCTTTGGAGAAGCGCGGATATTCGCTCTCGCAGAGACGTTGCAAGCGTTCGGGAAGCGGCGGGATCGTGATCATGGCGGGATCTTCATCAAGCCCTCTCAGTCGAGCGCAATATTGGTCCGATCCTTGGTGGCCAGCATGGCAATTCCGCTGAGTGCCGCGACTGCCATGACCCAGAACGCGGGGGCGACGATGCTGCCGGTTTTTTCGACAAGATAGGTATTGATGAACGGCGTGAACCCGCCAAAGCTCATGATCGCGATGCCGAAAGAGAGCGAGATTCCGGTATAGCGCACCTTGGTCGGGAAGAGTTCGGCAAGCAGCGTAGGCAGCACGCCGAATACCAGACCATACAGGACAGCTCCGGAGAACTGCACGAACAGGTAGGTGACGAGTGTCGAATTGGCCGCCAGTACCGCAAACAGGGGATAAGTGAAGAGGATGAATCCCAGGCACGAAGCGAGCACAAGGCGCTTGCGGCCAATGCGATCCGACAAGCTCCCGACGGCAAAGATGTAAATGGCGGCGAAGGCCAGAGATGCCGACGTGATCAGGAGCGAGGCCGTGGCGTTGAGATGCAATTGCTGGCGGGCAAATTGCGTAAGGTAGATCTGGAATGTCTGCGTGCTCGCGGCCGCAATCGCGCAGATGCAAATGCCGGTGACGATCGTTCGCCAGCACGCCTTCAAGGCATCCACGAACGGCGAACTCGCGGCCGTGCGGCGGGCTTCGAACTCGGCAAAAACCGGCGTCTCCGCGGTGCGCGTCCTCAGGTAATAGCCGACGGGACCAAGCAATGCGCCAACCAAAAACGCCACTCGCCATCCCCAGCTCTGGAAGCTCTCGGGCACAAGCGAATAGGAGAGCAGTGCGACGAACAGGAAGCCCGCAAGATTTCCGATCTGCGTCGAAACCTGGTGCAGGCTTCCAACCAGGCCGCGCCGGCCCTCTGGCGCGTACTCGACAAGAAATGCCGCAGCGCCGCCCCATTCCCCGCCCGTCGAAAATCCTTGGCCGAGCCGCAACAGCACCAACGCGACGGGTGCCCAGATTCCGATCTGGCTGTAGGGAGGAACCAAAGCGACAAGCCCGGTGACCAGCGCCATCAACGTCACCGTGACAACGAGTGCCGCCCGTCTGCCGTGTCTGTCGCCATAGGCGCCTACCACGATGGCGCCGACCGGACGCATGAGGAAGCCGACGCCGTAGGTGGCGAATGCCCCGAGCAGGGATGTCAAGGGATCACTCGAGGGGAAGAACGCCCGCCCGATCTCGACCGCAAAGAAGCCGTAGATTGAAAAATCATAGAGCTCGAAAAACTGGCCGACAGAGGCGGCCAGAATGGCCCGCGAGCGCTCCGAACCCGCCGGCGTTCCTGTCGAAGTCGAAGCAGCCGCCGCCATGATCAGCCCCCTGTCCTAAAAGAACGCCAACGTTCAATCTGGCCATTGATCGTGCAATTTCATCGTCGCTTGCAAAACTCAACTTGAATCTCAAATCGGTGCGGGGTGATGAGCTAACCAATGACGCGCGATATCTTCGCGGCGGCAAATCCAGACGCCTTGCTGGGCCATCACATAATCAAGGAAACGTTCGAGCCCCGCCGCGCGGCTTGGATGACCGCTGATCCGAAGGTGCAGGCCGATGGATAACATCTTGGGCTGATCCGAACCCTCCCGAAGCATTAGGTCAAAACCCTGCCGCGCATATGCAAAGAAATCGTCGGAGGTCGCGAAAATAGATCGGGCATATTTGGAGTCGTTGATGCTCATCGTGTAGGGCACGACCAGATGATGCTGGCCGTTTACCAGCGTCCAGTAGGGCAGCTCGTCGTTGTAGCAATCCGAATCGTACAGAAAGCCTCCCTCCTCGACGAGGAGACGCCGGGTATTGATGCTCGGACTATATCGGCAATACCAGCCGAGCGGGCGCTTACCGACGGTGGTTTGCAGGGAGCTCACGGCTCGACGGATGCGCTCCCGCTCGACGTCGGCAGTGAGCTCGTAATGCTTCTCCCAGCGCCAGCCGTGACAGCAGACGTCGTAACCCGATTGTGCTATGGCCTGTGCCGCCGGCGGATTGCGTTCCAACGCCAGCGCGCAGGCAAAAACCGTCAACGGCAGGTTTCGGGTCTGAAACAGCCGCTGGATTCTCCAAAATCCGACCCGGCTGCCGTATTCAAACATCGACTCGGCGGCAAGATCACGGCCGGTTAGGCCCTGCGGTCCCGTCTCCGTAAGAGAAGCCTCGGTGAAGCCATCACCATCGGCAAAGGATGGCTCGGAGCCCTCTTCGAAATTCACGACGAAATTCAGGGCCAGTCGCGCTCCGCCGGGCCAACGAGGATCAGGCGGGTTAGCGCCGTAGCCGATCATGTCCCGCACAGGAGACCAGTTCATCTGTTGATGTCCTTCTGCCGCAACCGAAATGCGACTATATAGTGTAATGGCCAGGGAGCCGCAGGATACATCCAGTGTGAGTCCAGCGAGAAAACCTCATCATCGTCCCGCTCGATATAAAAGAGGTACGGACGACCCGCGTGGCCGATGATGCGATCCATCGCCATCCACAAGAACTCGTCGACGGGCTGGTCAGTGTACTGGATCGCCAGATGAGGCCCGGCTTCCGCCGGGTTTAACGTGACCTCCCAGCCGTCCAGATGAGTATCGCTCCACCGCGACAACCGCTCGGAGTTGAGGAGATCTGCGACATGCGCCATTTCGGTGAAGCCGAAGTCCCGCACCGTCAAAATAATTTGAATCGCTGTCTCCGGCTGTTCAAGCGTGGTGAACGCTTCCTGCCTGATGATGCGATCGGCATACGGGCTTAAATATCGCACCTTCTTGACTTGCTCGAGAAGTTGCAGCTTTGGCACTCCGCCGATCGTAATCGGCATGGTGGTAATCGGACGTCCGCGTGAAAAAGATTCTATCCGTGTTACAAACCTGCCGCCTGCCATCACCACACCCCTAAGGCGACTTTTCGGAAATCTTGACCAGGCCGAAAGACACTAGATAGTCCAGCCGCCAGAGCGCGTATGGATATGTCCAATGGGCATCGAGCGAGTAGAGGTCCTCGTCGTTCCGTTCGAGATAGAAAATGTACGGCCGCCCGCCCGATCCGGGAATTCGCTCCATGGCGATCCAGAGGAATTCATTTTGCGGCTGCCCTCTATATTGAAGGGCTAACTGAGGGCCTACTTCAGGAGGATTGAGTTGGACTCGCCATCCTTTGAGGTTCGCGAAACTCCATTTGGTCAAACGTTCAGGGTCGAGCATCTCGGCGATGGTTGGGCGGTCCGTAAAGCCAAGATCCTCAGGCGTCAGGACGATCTGAAGTGTAGTCACTTCCGCAGGCAAGGTCGTGAAACTCTCATGCTTCATGAGCCTTTTTGCATAGGGGCTCACCAAACGGGCCGACTTCACCTGTGCAAACAGCTGTTCTCTCGAAAGTCCCCCGATCGAAATCTCCATGGTGCGAACAAAGCGGCCCGGCAGGCAGCCGGCGAAGGGATAGGCTTCGATCGATTTGCCAGCTCGCATGTGTGTCAACCCGAGAGCAGATAAGCGAATGGTGCCGGCGGTTTTCTTAATGTCAAGCCAGTTTCAACACGTCAGCAGTCGACGGAAGGTACAACGCAACCGCAATGACGGTCGGAAGGTCACCGTCCCTCGGAGGGGTGAGAGAAGATTCGCGCGATGGGCGGTTATGGAATTGCGTTCCGGGTCGAGAGCGCACCCCAATTCGCATAGGAGTTCTGCTTGGGAGGTTCTCTTCGAAGGCTACCCGCCTTTATGGATGCGTCGGTATTGCCGCGAAATCGAGTGTCCATTGGACCTCTTCCGGTAATGACCCAAAACCGACATCATGCGTAGTCATATTTTTCGGTTCTGTCTGCGCCTTTCGAAATATCCATCGATCATTGGCGTTGCAAAGGCGCAGCACCAGGTGAGTTTCGCGATGTAGGTTTGTGGGACGATCAACGCAAAGAAGGTCGCCAATATAAAGATCATGGTCGTAAAATGCGAGCCAACGACTCAAGCTAGGTCCGATTGTGGCACTTCTCGAAAAGGTGTCGCCATGTCTGGTCGGTATCGAAGCCTGCGCGTCGTCGCACCACTTGTCGCGCGAACTGCAGGCACTGGGTCACACCGTGCGGTTGATCCCGCCGGCCCATGTGAAGCCCTACGCCCGATACTGGCATCGAGCCTGAACGCTTTCTTCGGTGGTTATGGTCCGGCAGCGACTAGCCTTGCCAGCGTCTTTGTGGTCGGGTTAATTGCACTGTTCTTCCTGCCTGAAACCAAAGGAAAGCCCCTTCCGGCATGACCAAGGCTACCCATGTGCTTAAACCCGGCGAGCCGGTAACGCTGCCGCCCGCCGGGAATATCAGCTTCGAAATCGAGACCGGCCAGCGGCTCCGCGTTGCCCAGCCCGAGGGCGAGCAGGTCGCAGACCTTATCTCGTTCAACCGTGACGATGTGCGAGAATTGCTGTCGATGCATTCGAGCCGCGCGGTCAATCTAAACTGGAAGCTAACGGCGCCGCATGTGCTCTATACCAACCGCACCCGCGAAATGTGGAAGATCGAGGAAGACCTCACGGCCGAGAATTACTGCGGCGGCGGCTATTGCAGCGAGCACCTCAACATCGCACGCTACGGGGCGCCCGGAACTGGTGCACCGAACTGTCAGTCCAACCTCGAAGCCGCCATCCGCGGCTATGGGATGGACCGTTGGAACTTCAATATCGACGCCTGTTTCAACGTATTTATGACCGTCGCTTACGACGAGAACGGCGTCTGGGAAATCCGTCCGCCCAAAGGCAAGCCGGGCGACTACATCACGATGCTGGCGCTGCTACCGCAGATCGTGGCCATTTCGAATTGTCCGATCCTGTTCAACGCCTGCAATAACTTCCGGCTCAAGCCACTGACGGTCGAAATCCTCGCCTAGCGGTGCAGCTGGAAGGCAGCGTAGAACCCCTTGAACGCCTCGGCAACAGTGATGGCGCAGATGACCGTTGCCGTGGCACTTGGCGAGAAGACACCCGATCATTGGCGCCACCATCTTGCTGACACGCTCGCTGCGGGCCGCGGCCTGTGCGACGAGCGGCTGTCCGCGATGGTCTGCACCACGACGTCCATCGCTGTAGCGCGGAATATGACACCAAAGCATCGCTGCTTTTCAGTCCGGCAAGCTCTTGCCACGGGTTTCGGGCAGCCAGAGCACGGCGAGGATGCCGAGGAGGTAGACAGGCGCGAAATAGACCGCGACCTTGCCGAACCCGCCCAGCGCCGCGGCCAGGCTGCCGGCGGTGAGTGCGCCGATCATGGCGAGATAGCGCGAGCCGGAAAAGATGATGCTGATCGCGGTCGCCCGGAAGCGAGTGGGAAAGAGTTCCGGGGTATGTACCGTGTACCAGCTGTATAGGCCGCCGGTGAAATAGCCGGCCACGAGCTGCGCCCAGGTCACCTCGCTGACCGTGTCCAGGCCGAGAAAAACGATCGGCACCACGATCAGCGAGCCTACGAAATAGAACACCGTGGTGGGCCGGCGCCCCCAGCTTTCCGCCAGGAAGCCGAATGCAATACAGCCGGCGATCTCGCCGACATTGTAGAGCGTACCCGCCAAGCCGGCATAGAAGGCGATGTCGCGCGGGTCCTTCGCCAGGCTGGAGACGAAGGTCGGCAGGAACGATGCCACCGCCCACCAGCCGCCGGTGATGGACACCGATACCAACAGCGCGCCGATCAGGTTGCGGCGCAGTGCCGGCGTGCCAAACAACGCCTGCTCCGCACCGCGGGACCGCTGCTTCACCCAGCGTGTCGATTCCGGAATCGACTTGTGCACGAAAGCAAGAATGATCAGCGGGATGATGCCGAACAGATACATCCAGCGCCAGGACAGCCCAAGGGTCGAACCGATCAGGATCCACACGCCGGAGATCAGGACGCCGCCGACGGAAAAGCCGGATTGCAGGAGACCCGCACCTTTGGTGCGCCACTTTTCCGGCCAGACCTCCTGGAGCAGCGAAGTGCCCACGCCCCATTCCGCGCCGATGCCGACGCCGGTGAGGAAGCGGGTCACGGCGAATGGAATAAACGACGAGGTTGCGGCCGAAAGCGTTGTCGCAACGCTGTAGAGCAGGACCCCGGCGATCATCGTCTTGCGCCGGCCGAGCTTGTCGCCGAGCCAGCCGCCGAGAATGCCTCCCGTCGCCCAGCCGGCGAGCGTGATGGCTACCAACGCGCCAAGATATGTCGAAAATTGCGGCAAGGCCTCTGGCGGCAGGATGTCATGCAGGGTCGGGCGCGCGGTGATGAGCAGAACGAAAGTGTCGTAGCCGTCCGCGATCCAGAAAATCGTCGCGAGAATCAGGACGGTCCAGGCATGCCGATCGAGCACCTTCGGCGATTCTTCAGTCATTCGTGGCCCCAAGCCTTGGTTTCTTGGTTATGATTCTTGCAATCATCACCAGTGGCAAGGCCGTAACGGTTTCTTCTCGCACAAAAGGGGTGAAATGTCTCCCTAATGCGACAGCCCGAGTTTGACTGACCATGCCGGCCAACGCGGGCAGCTTTGGCGAAGCTTTGGTTACTGAAGCGAAGCTCGCCCTCATTAATTCACAACCTCCGATTGACGAAGGTTCGTTCGGGCGACGTGACAGCGCACGCCCCATCTGTTCGCCTAGAGCCTCGCTTAGTGGAAAGCGATCTGAGCAACCCTGCCGCAGGACGTAGATCAGCCCATTGAGGCAAGGAGGAAAATTGTACAAGTTAATACTACGAGGCGCTCTGGCCTGGCCATCGTTTGAGACTGGATTTGCCGTGTGCCGATCCGGGGAAGTGTGATAGTGAAAGCTCGAACAGAGAGAACATTTCATTGACGATCGATAACCAAAGTTTGCGTGGATTTCTTGAAGCCACGGAACAGACCTTTCCCGAAGAAATTCTTCGAATTCGGGAGCCGGTGAGTCGTAATCTCGAAATGACCTCGGTGGTCTTCGAGCTTGATCGCCTTGGCAAGAGTCCAGTCGTAATATTCGAGAATGTCGATGGCTCCGGCGTTCCTGTGGTGACGAACGTTGCCGGCAACCGAAAACTGTTGGCGCACTGCCTGAATACCGAAGCACGCGATCTGCCGACAGCGTTTCGGGCTCGCTGCCAGAATTACATCCCATGTGAAATTGTCCAAAGGGGAGCCTGGGACGACGTAGTCCTGGAAGGTGAACAGATCGATCTAGCCCAACTGCCAATTCCCCATCAGTTTTCCGTCGATGCTGCGCCCTATATCACCGCCGGCCAGATCTGTGCGCGAGATCCTGAAACCGGCGTCGATACCACGGGATTTCACCGCTTGATGTTAAAGGGAAAAAATCGGCTCGGAATATCGCTTCATTCGCGTCGGCGTATGTATGAATTTCACCGGCGAGCCGAAGCGCGCGGTCACTCACTTCCGGCGGCAATCGTTATCGGAACTCATCCACTGCACTACATGGGGTCAATGGTGTATGCGTATCCGCCCCACGTTCGAAAGTACGAAATAATCGGAGGCTTGTTCGGCGAGCCTTATCGCCTGGCCCGCTGCGGTATCGACGACATCGAGGTCCCCGCGGGCGCGGAAATCGTGATCGAAGGCGAGATCCTCGCAGGAGTACACGAGCCTGAAGGACCGTTTGGCGAATTCACCGGATATGCCTCGCATCGCAGCACCCAAAACGTCTTTGTGGCGAGACGGGTTCGAATGCGACGCGACGCCCTGTTTCACAGTGTCGTCTCCGGAATGTCCCGCGATCACATATTGATTTCCTGTATTACCCGCGAAGGTGAAATACTTAATGCGTTGCGCCGCAACCTGCCCAATGTCAGGGCGGTGCATGTGCCGCATAAGACCTGCGGCGCATTTCTCGCGATCGTCTCGATGAAGAAGGTCGCAGAAGGCGAGCCAAAAATGGCCATGCTGACAGCGTTGGGAACCGAACTTTACACCAAACATGTCATCGTGGTTGATGACGACGTCGACATCTTCGACATGGAGGACGTGATGTGGGCTGTCGCCACCCGGGTTCGCGCTGAAAGTGATATCTTTCTTGTGCCCGGCGTCAAGTCGGCGATCATCGATCCGACATCCGATCCAAAGACCTTTACTGTCACAAAAATGGGAATCGATGCAACCGCGCCACTCAATGAGGGGTTCGCTGAACGCCTCATCATTCCTGACGCGCAGCGGGCGAGGGCGCGGCAAATTCTTGCGGCTGCCGGGATAGGTATCTAGTCGTAACCGCTAACCGCAGCAGTTGGTTGCCGTCTGGGTTGATGCTTTTGTTCGGCACATGCAGGATGACGTAATAGGAACGTCCGCAATCGCCAGCGCAGATGCGAGCTTTTTTTGCACAGCGGATAGTTCTTTCAGTTCGCCGCGTTGCTGCAAACATTCCGCCAGGCCGTGAAGCGCCCAAACGTTATCCGGGTGCTGCGCACAACGCTGGATCGCCGCACTCAAACCCAGATCGTCCCTGTAAATGTTTTCGGCTTCTCCATAGCGCCCCTGTTCCATCAGGAGAGCTGCGAGAGCATGTCGTGGCGGATGCATCCAAGCCCAAGGCTCGATATACTCCAGATTATCATCCAGGCGAACGCTCTCCCGAAGGAGCGCGTAAGCGGCGTCGTAGTTGCCTTTGTGATACTCTAATTCGCCATCCAGCATCTTCTCGCCCACGGCTAATATTCTGTGGGCTTCGTTATTGAAGAATCGTCGATGAGGCGGGATACGCCTCATGCTTTCGTCAAAAAGGTTGCGCTCCTCGTCGGCGGCTCGAAAATTCTTGAGCGTGGCGTGCGCGATGCCCTTGGCATAGTGGTTCATCGCCGTCGAAACCAGATACAAGTCCGGGTCGTCCGGGAGGGGCTCGTTGATAATTTGGTCCCAGCGACCAAAACGCACCATAACGTGCGCTTTCATTGAGTAGTATCCTTCCAGGCTCATCGAAAATTTGGGGCGGCCCTTGACGGAAAGAACCTCTTTCGTCAGCAATCCGCACAGTTTATTCGCGACAGCCATTGAGTCGTTGTATCTGCCCATGAACATGCATGTATACATCATCAGATGAAGATCGTGCGCGCAGGCGATCGTATAGAATGTAAAGGGCCCTGCGTATGCGAGATACTTGTCATTCGCGATAATGGCTCTCTCGCTCGCCGCCTTTGCTCTGCCGTATTCACCGCACAATACGTAGATATGTCCCGGCATGTGGTTCATGTGGCCAGCGTCCGGGCACATTGTCGAGAGCGCGTCCGCCGACTCCATGGCGCGCTGCGGCTCGTTCGACATTTCAAGAGCGTGGATATGCAAGTGGACGATCGCCGGGTGTTTCTTTTCACCCCTTTGGCTGGACAGGCTTATCGAGCGGTCGCATAGCTGAATGGCTTCGATCACGTCCGAATTTTTTGCGGGCAGCCCCGTTTTGACGTCCCACAGGTTTCTCGGCGTTCGCGTTATCAACGCTTCAACGAGAAGTGCCATCACGTCGTGATCGTCTTGATAGCGATAATACACCCGGCGCAATGCCGCCGCATATTCGTCGTCCCAGCGATCAAACTCTTCCGGCTGGACCGAATGCGGCTTCTGGACGCGGCATGCCAGTGCCTCTACCAGTTGGTTCTCAAGCTCGGTGGCATGATGCGACAACGCGCGTGCCATTTGGATATGATCAAACGCGACTCGCGTGGAAGCATTGGCTTCTTCCTCACCGTGTTCACGCCAGGTCAAATTATAAAAAGGTCCATGGCCGTAGGCGATGCCCCAGTGAGCCATGAGGCATTGGGGGTCGAATTCAAGCGCCTTCCTAAAGCACTTGATACCTTCACCTTTGTTGAAACCAAAACACCAGTTCAAGCCGAGATTAAACCAGCGTTGCGTTTCGGAAGATGTTGTTGATATGGCTCTCGTGTGGGAGCCAAGATTGAATCGATCCATTACTACTGGTCTCCGGTCCTTTCTTCACCGCCAAGGCGTCCCGTGCAAGGTCGCCTGCGCGGCGAATTGAGTGCAGCAGCATCAGAGAGGCAGTGCCCCTTGTATCTCTTCCAAATCGGGCAGGGTGTGAACCGCTTCCGCCTGCGCCAAGTTCGACAAAATGACTTCGTATTGTTTCCTTGGCAACGGCAATACATCGAGCAGTCCGAAAGCTTTTCGCGTCGTTTCTGGCAGGGCTGCGACGCCATCGCGGACGGCATCGAGCAATCTTTCCGCAGGCTTTCCACCAGCAGCGATAAATGGGAGGCCGGGAGTAGGTTCGGTTGTTCCAATGGACTTCAAGCTGGAAGTGTCGGGATCGAATTGCCGGCTCATTCGCCAGGTGACAGAGTCGATGGCGGCAATATCAGCGAGCCCGTTTGCGACCAGCTGCATCGATTTCGCGTGGGATCTGGTATGAACGGCCCGCCGAAAAAAGCGGCCTCGTTGCGCAAAAGGCGCCGAGGCAAACATGATGGCGCCATATCCGGATTGCGAGTCTTTGCCGTTTATCGCCAAGGTGCATCCGGAAAAATCCGAGAGACGCGTGCGCTTATCAGCGGAAGACACGACGAGCGTACTATGATAAAATCCACGGGGACAACCATCGACGGCGTAATCGGGGGTGCCGATTAACGCGACCCTGTCACTGAGCTGGGTAATGTAAGGTAATCCGCAGGTTTGCCCCAATATCAAGTCGGGATGTAACCAGCCCTCAAGCCTTGATTCGAAATGAGCGACTTGATCCGGGGCTTCGATCCCGTTTCGTCGAATTGAATCGCGGCAACAACTCCAGAGTGTGTCGGTATGATCGTGCGTCCCGCGAACTGCATACATCGGCAAAAAAGCAACCGCGCTCATCTTTCGCTCCATCACCGGGATATCGTGCATACAAGCCTTGTCAACATATCTATTTCAGACGCAGGGGAGATCGGCCCAATGCGCCCTGTTCTTGCACGAGATGGCGCAACAAGGTCGCAAAGACCTTTTGATCATTCTGGGTAAGCGAGGAGACTGTGCGTTCCTGAGCGCGCAACGCACACTGGTCCGCCATTTTTAGAAAAGAAGCACCCTCCCGGGTGAGCTGAACAAGACGTTTGCGGCCGTGCGTCGGATTGATGCGTACGTCGACATACCCCTTGTCCAGAAGGCGGCGTATGAGGTCCGAGACATTGGCGCGATCCATCCCGACATGCACGGCGAGTTCGCTCTGATCGATTTCTCCGCGTTGATGGAGAACCGAGAGCGCAGTAAACTGGATCGTCGTGATATCGAGGTTCTTGGCTTCCTGCATAAACAGGGCAACGTGAATTTGATGCAGCCGTCGAATGAGAAAACCGAACCGTTCCATCAAAGGCACGTCGGCAAACAGACGCGAGGGGACAAGCGGAACGGAAGCCGGCGCTTTCGTAGCGGTAGCAGCAGAAGCTCTGCCGCTGTTTTGATCGTGGCCTCGCAGGTCGGAAGACGAACCACCAAAACGACGAGGCGGTCCGCGAAGTGCCGCAGGCCGAGATTTTTGCGTCATGTTTAAACCTCGCCAAGCTGAAATAAGGCTCCCGTCACCTGCGCGCCCAGCCGCATCAGGATCAGGCGCTCGAAAAGCAGAACGACGCCGTAAAGTGCAAGCCCAATCAGTGAGATCCATCCGAGTGCCGCAAACATCAAATCGATCTGCATGTTCGAGGAAGCAAACAGGATAATGTAGCCCAGACCGCTTTGGGCAGTTACGAATTCGCTGACGATTACACCAGTGATGGCAAGCGTCATTCCGACCTTCAACCCACTCATGATTAGCGGCACGGCATAAAGCAGCCGAACCTGCCAGAACGTCTGAATGGGCGAGGCCAGTAACGATCTGCATAACTTCAATATCAGCGGATCGGTAGCGCGAAGACCGGCGAGTGTTGCGATGACGATGGGGAAAAACGCAATAAAGCCTGCAAACGATACTCTAGAGACGATGTTTACCCCGAACCACACAACAAATAGGGGCGCCAACGCAATCTTCGGCAGAAGTTGGAACATCACGATGCTGGGGTAGACTGCAAGGCGAAAACGACGCCAATGCATCAGGAGCGCTCCCAATAGAATCCCACCGACCGAAGAGAGCGCGAACGTCAGCAGGGTCTCATAAAGCGTGGCAAGGATGTGAGGGAGCATCACGCCAAAACTGTCTACCGCGACCTTCACGGCCACAGCCGGTGACGAAAAACTGAGAGGGCTGATCCAAGAATGCGCCACAGCGTATTCCCAAAGCAACAAAATGCCGCAGCAATTGGCTAACGGAAGAAGAATGCGTTGAGCCCTGCTGGAGGTCTTTGTCACTTCGTCACCCGTACATTCTTCGGCGTACCAGGAGTTCGCCGGCCGAGACGATACCGTAGAGGCAAAAGCCAAACAGGCTCAACACAACCAGTGCTGCAAGGATATTTGCTGTTTGCGAAAGCGCGGCAGCCTGCACGATATACCAACCGATACCGGCCCTGGCGCTTACAAACTCCCCCAGAACCACACCGATGATGCAGAGCGTCGTGCTGACTTTTGCTCCGACAAAAATTTGCGGCAACGCCATCGGCAGCTTCACGCTAATGAGTATCTGCCACTTCGTGGCGACGAGGGCATTGCAAAGTCGTACGGCTTCCGCGCTGGTCTCTTCGAGTCCCGCGCGCGTGGCCGACAGGATCGGGAAGAAACTGAGGAGGACGGCAAAGCTGAAGTGTGACACGGCGCCGGTGCCGAACCAGACGACGAACAGCGGGGCTAGCGCGATCTTTGGAATGATCTGCAAGACAACGAAAAGCGGCGAGAACATGTCGTTGATAATCCGCGATAGCGTGAAGATTGTTGCGATCGCCGTACCGATCGCCAGCGAGATCAGAAGCGCAACAATCACTTGAGCCGTCGTGAGAGAAGCATGATAACACAGCGTGGAAACGTTGGCGGCGCCTGCTAACAGCACCTTGCTCGGCGCTGGAAGCAAGACTTCGGGAACGGCCAACGTCCGCGTCAGGATTTCGAGGCTTCCGAGGCATATGATGATGAAGCCTGCGGGGATCAGCGCGCTTTCGCCGTGACGCCGGACGAATCTGGCTCCGCGCCCCGCCGGCGAATCGATCACACGGGTGAGGAACACGTCAGCCGGCAAGGTTGTGCTCGATCATGCTGCGGAGATGCCCGCATAGTTGATTGAATTCCGGCTGCTCGGCCAATTCGGGAGTCCGAGGTCTGGAAAACGGCACCTTGACGTCCTCTACAATGGTCGCTGGGCGCTTGGTCATCACCAATATTCGATCAGACAACAAGACCGCTTCCCGGATGCTGTGCGTTATGAACAACGCCGTCCTCGTGACCTGCTGCTGCCACAGGTCAAGTAGCAGTACATTCATTTGGTCTCTGGTGATGGCATCCAAGGCACTGAATGGCTCATCCATCAGAAGAATGCTGGGATCATTCACCAAAGCTCGACAAATCGAAACTCGCTGGCGCATTCCTCCGGATAATTGGTGCGGCCGGTGTGATTCAAAGGATTGGAGACCGACTGATTGCAACAGTGCCCGAGCTCGCTGTTCAACCGGCTCGATCGGAATTCTGGCGATGCGGGCGGGGAAAAGCACGTTTTCCATGACGGTTTTCCAAGGGAGAAGCGTTGGGTCCTGAAACATCACACCCACATCGCGGCGAGGGCCGGTCATAGGGGTGCCTGCGACCACCAGCAGTCCATCGCTTATTTCTTCCAGGCCACCACACATCATCAGCAGCGTGCTCTTTCCGCATCCGCTCGGTCCGAGAATCGAAACAAACTCGCCCCGTTCGACGCTGAAATTTACATTGTGCAATGCCTCGACAGCATCACCGTCTGGGTCGTAGACCTTGCGCAATCCATCGCCGCGAATGAAAGCCATAGATGTCAGCGTCCCCGACCTGACCGATCAAGTCAAAAGCCTTGTGACCTCGGAGAGAGATGCCGTCACGCCGTTCCACTCCATGTCTGTCAGATAAACGCTACCGGCGAACTTATTGGAGACGGCTCTATCAAAATCCGGACGCTTGCCGTCTGGAGCGACGTATTTCATCACCAGATCTGTCATCATTTTGTAGTCGTCTGGCGGCGCGTAGCCGATGCCGTTCTTTTTCGCGGCTTCATGGACCGTAGAGTAGCGAAAAAAGTCCAACGCGAGTTTGGTCAGCTCGCGTGCGCCCTTTGCCAGTTCCATCTCTGGATTGGCCTTGAAGAAGATGGCAAGGGATTCTGCGGGATGCAGCAGAACGAATTTCGTCGCCTCATTCAACCCGTTCGCTATCGCGCCGCAGAGGTCCGGTTCCTGGTCGAGCAGCGCTCGCTGCGTGAACAAGGCGTTTCCGTAGAGGGGAAGATCGAATTTGCTGAACAGGATGAGGCGTGGGGAAAAGCCGTTGGCGATGAAGCCTGGGACGATTGAAGGAGCGAAACCAGAAATCGCAGCTACCTGTTTTTCAATGAGCAGCCGCTGGCGAACGTTGGGGTCCACCTGTAGAATCTCGACCTTGCTGAGATCGAGGCCGGCTTTTTCCGCGAATGCGGGAAGAAATGGAAACTCACCCGACTTGGTGGTCGTCCCGAATTTCTTGCCTTCGAGATCTTTTGGTTGCGTTACCCCGGTGTCACCCATCGTTATGACGGCCATGAACGCATCATAAGAACAGCACGATATCTGCACGATAGGTAGTCCGAGGGCAGCCTGTTGCAGGCCTGCAGTGGCAGCCGAAAGGCCGAATTGGAATTGGCCGTTCCCGATCGCCTGAGCCGCGCCGACTGATCCGCTGCCCTTGGCGATATCGACGTCGAGACCAGCCTTCGACCAATATCCATTGGCTTTTGCGACGTACGTGATCAGGTTTGGTCCTTCCGGCACCCAAGGCAGCGTGAAGGTTATATTGCGCTGCAGCGCGATCGCGGGCCGCCCGATGCCCGCGGCAGCCACAGTCCCCAGACCCGCGGCGCGCAGCATCTCACGGCGCGTTAGCCGAAACCGGTGGGCAGCGCCTGTGCCTGCCTTTGCCATGTCAGCCTCCCTGTTCATCCAATGTAAGTACACTGACGTTCAGCAAGATCCGGGCCAATTCAGTTTTCAAATTTCGCAAGGGATTTCAACGCTGCCAGATGGAATTCAATCATGGATTTGACCGTCGAAACCGCACTTGGCCGAAATTTAGATCCGCTCCAGCATGAAATGCTCTGCGAAGCGTCTACGCGCGACATCCGCGAGGCTGATTTTTGGCGCCCTGTTCGTGGGTTACCGATGTCTTCAGAGAACCCGTGCTTAGACTGAGCGCTAAGCCAAGCTATCCTGATTTGTTCCAGTATTTGCTGAATCGTTCGGCGACGATGTTTGAATAAGGAACATCTTCGTCGAGGATCTTGATCGCGCGCGCAAAGCGATTCATGCCTTCAACGAACGCGTGGGTAAGATCGGATCTGTAGAATGGCAGATCGCGCCGTACAAGCTCCACGATATGCGATGAATCTTCCGGGAAAAATTTTGCGGCGACCTTTTCCGCCAGCTGCACTTCGTTTTGAAGAGCCAGCTGAGTCGCCGAGATCGCGCGAACTGCGCCGGCAATTTTTTCGGCTTGTTCGGCGATCAACCTGTCGGTAGTGGCGAGCGTCGCCATCGTATAGTTAAAGCCTGCCTTCGGTCCGTCGCCGCGACGCACGTCAAGAACCAGGGTGCCAACGCCGCTATCAACCGCGATCTCCGCGCCCATGCCGTTCGCCCAGAAACCATCGATAGCTCCCTCCTCAAGCGCGCGTGCCGCAGCGACCCCAAAGTTCACCTTCTTATTCAGCGAACCCGGGGTCGGCATGATTTTCACATCGTCGCGATCCGGATCAATTCCGCTTTCCACCAGCAGTTGCCGAAAGCAAAGCCCAACCCAGGGAGCGGCGCCGATACGCCGGCCTTTTACCGCGCTCAGATCACCGCGCTTCGCGCCCAGATCCGCGCGCATGACCAAGAACCAGTACATTCCCTGGGATTGCGCACAAATTAGCTTCACGCCGTTCCACCGCGGAAAAGCCGAGAGCGCCGAATGGGCCGATCCGGCGACGATGTCGATATCGCCGTTTCGCAAAGCCTCATACGCCCTCTCGATGGGAGAAATCAGTTCGAGCCGCGCGTCAATTCCCTCATTGGCAAAAAAACCCAGCGCTACGGCGGCTTCAGCGGGAAAGTACGATGGCGAGATCAAGTCTGGGACCGCGATCTTCATGATAAAGTCCTGTCGTTATCAGTTGTCCGCTTGCTTGCCCCTGGGAATATGCGATTGCGCAATGACCGTAGTCGGGTTGTTATCACTTGGAGAAGAAGAGCTGTTGCATTAAGCGACGCCTCTGAAGAGCCAATCGTTTGCGGGTCTGTTAAACTCCGCTGGAGGCGTTGTGAGAATTTCTCCGTGATGCGGACGACCAGATCCTGCACGATGCCGCTACGGCTGAACTGTGCCAAAGTTCCCGCGAGAAGTGCGCGCACAGTCACGTCGACCCGAGTCTGGGAGTCACTTTCGCCGATTACAGCGTAGCTGACCTCAGCCCGTACAGTTGTGCCGCTTAAGCGATCCCGCCCCGAGCCGTAGAGTAAGCCCCGACGGGTGGCGGAATCGCGAACGATCTGGCCCGCGCCGATAAAGTTGGTGGCGATGGGACCAATCTTGACTGTGACACGTCCTGCCAGCAGGCCATCGGTCGAATGCTCCGTAAGGCTCGCCCCGGGCATGCACCGGGCGACGTTTTCAATGTCCTCCAATGCGGCCCATGTTTCGTCAGCGGCATGGGGGACGGTAAACGACAGGCTGGTTATAAGATTGGCCTGACGCGCGCCCAGGCCCAGATCTTTGGGGTCGACAAGAGTAACCTCCGACTTTGGAACGCTGCCGGGCAAGCGCCTCGCTTCGGTGGTGGAATTTCCAGGAATATGCCGCGCGCCAACGGGCCCCAGTTTTAATGCAGTTGAAGTTTTTGGGCGTTCGTTGAGAGCACCGCGACGCTCGTCCAGAACACGGCAAATCGCCCGCGCAATACCGGCGTAACCGGTGCAACGGCACAAATTGCCGCTAAGCTCTCGCCTCACGCGCGCTTCGTCCGCTTCGGGTAGTCGCCTGACGATATCTCTCGCAATCACGAGCATGCCGGGCGTGCAGAAGCCGCATTGCAGCCCATGCTCGATTGAGAACGCCTTACGAAGGGATTCAATAATCGGATCATTTTCGAGCCCTTCAAGCGTAACGACCTCGGCGCCTTGGCACTGCACCGCATAGGTGATGCACGAACGTGCCGGAGATCCGTCGATCAGAACTGTGCAGGCCCCGCATACCCCCTGCTCGCAGCGTATATGCGTCGCGGTGAGGTGAAGTCGATCGCGAAGAAAGTCGGCAAGATGAGTCCGCGGTTCGACAAGTTCCTCGAAACCCTGGCTATTGATAAGGAGGCTTATTTGCATCATGAATCGAAAACCTCAGCAGCTGCGCGCCGTAGGGCAGTGATGTAAGTTTGACAAGCTGGGCCGCTCTGGATGCCATTCGCTTTCAGGAGACCTAACGCGCTCTGCTCGTCAAAACGAAGCAGGCCAGCACTGGGTTTCCCCCCAAACAGTTCGGATGCATCGTCGATGACGATCGGCCGGCCGTGGGTGGCGCCGATGACGGCTTTAAGAATCTGTTCCGCTGGATTGTAAAATACCGTTCCGCTTGCGATGGCGAATTTGCCGAATTTTCGGCTTATCTTGTGGTGCGCAAACCGCGTATCCACCGCCATTCTCGGTATGAAAACTGCTTGCAGTATTTCTCCAGGGGAGAGCACATTCTCGAATGCGGCTGTGACGAATTTCTCGACCGGAACACGGTATAATTTTCCTTGGCCATCACAAATTTCGCAAGCTGCGGAAAGTGCCACGAGGGTACTGATCCAATCTGCGGCGGGATCCGCGTGGCAAAGGCTGCCGCCGATCGTTCCGCGATTTCGCACCGCGCGGTAGGCGATTCCGCTGGCGATGTTCTGTAACATAGGCGCGCCCGCCAGCGGCAATCGTCCGTCTTCAATGTTGGCGGCGGTTACGGATGCGCCGATGCGAAGTCCCGTGCCGTCCTCGGTTACTTCGGACAGCTCCGGCAGGCCGGCGATATCGATCAGCATGCTCGGCTGAACCAGGCGAAGGTTCAACATCGGACCCAGCGACTGGCCGCCCGCAATAAGCTTTGCATTGCCGTCGCCGGCAAGAAGCAGTGCTGAAGCTTCCCTCAGGTTGCTTGGGCGAACATAGTCAAATGACGCGGGCTTCATGCGAGGGAGCTTCGCAAAAGGCTCGAACCGTTCGAAGCCGCAATCGCTTCTAGAATCAAGTCAGGCGTGAGAGGAAGGTCGTAAACTTGGGCGCCCAGCGGCCGTAACGCGTCATTGACTGCCGATACAATGGCTGCCGGGGGGCCAACAGCGCCGCCTTCTCCAATACCCTTGACGCCAAATTCCGTATGAGGTGAGGGCGTCTCCATATGGATAATCCGGATATTCGGCACCTCGGTTGCGCCCGGCAAAATATAGTCGAGCATGGTCGATGCGAGCGGCTGGCCCTGCGAGTCAAAGGGCATGGCTTCATAAAGACATGTGCCGATGCCCTGGGCGGTGCCACCGGCTATCTGGCCATCAACAATCATCGGATTGACCAGCACGCCGCCATCTTCGACGACGACGTAGTCAAGAATCTCAACGAGACCGGTCCCGGGGTCCAATGCGATGGTCGCTGCGTGCGCCGCGTAACTGAACGTTCCGTTATCGTGCGCCGGGCGATAACCCGCTGTTACTTCGAGACCGCCGGCATGGACGTCGGGCGGGAGATTTTGCGGCTGCAGGTACCAGGCTTGCGCGACCTCGGTCAGCGACACGCTTGCCTGCCCGCCGACGATCGTGCCGCCTTCGATACGAACCGCGCCCGGATCCGTCTGCATCAACCACGCACCAATACGTTTCGCGCGTTCCGCAAGCTCCCGCGAGGCTTGCGCGACGGCGCCTCCACCCATCACGATCGAGCGGGAGGCATAGGTCCCGGTCGAGAAGGGCGCGTAAAGCGTGTCGCCTTGAAGGATCTTGATCCGATCGAATTCAAGACCGAGAATTTGATGTGCGATCTGGGCGAACGTGGTTTCGTGGCCTTGACCATGCGAATGCGTCCCGACCCGTAATTCGAGGTAGCCGCTCGGCGTCAGTTTCGCGGAGGCCTGTTCATAGCCTGGGACCACCGGCCGTCCCCAACCGGCGAGCACGGAGGTGCCGAGCGCGCCCTGCTCACAAAAAATCGAGATGCCCACTCCGATGAGACGACCATCCGGCTCCCTGGCCTGCTGGCGTCGCCGGATCCGGTCGACCTCAATGGCCTCAACGGCCTTGCGCATGCATTGCGGATAGTCGCCGCTGTCGAAGTACTTCTTCGCAATATTAATGAAGGGCATTTGATCGGCGCGGACCAGGTTGCGCAACCGCACCTCGTACGGCTCCAGACCTGTTTCGGTCGCGATGCCGTCCATAATGGCTTCGATCGCCAGACACACTCCCGTTCGTGCGACCCCGCGATAGGGCAGTATCGGACATTTGTTGGTGGCCACGGCCGTGGCGCGACAACGATAGGCGGCAAAATCGTAAGGCCCCGGCAGCAGGCTCGCCACCTGTGACGCCTCGAGCGCCGAGGACGTCGGGTAGACCGAGTAAGCGCCAGCATCGACCGCGGCGACGCAATCGAGTGCAAGAAGCTTCCCTTCGCGGTTGGCATAACCGACGATGTCGTAGAGATGTTCGCGGCAGTCGGCATTGGCGCTCAGATGTTCGCGGCAATCTTCCAGCCAGCGGATTGGCCGGCTGAGGCGCCGTGCGAGCCACGCAATCGCAACCTCTTCGCGCAGCAGAAGGCCCTTGTACCCAAAGCCGCCCCCGACGTCAGGAGCGATGACGCGAATGCTGCCGTCGGCAACAGCAAGGCAATCGGCGATGCCATTTTGCACGATGTGGGGCATCTGTGTTGATGAAATTACGGTGAGATAACCGAGCCGCTCGTCGGGATAAGCGAGGACTCCGCGGCCTTCCATTGGGAACATGCATTGCCGCGACGTGCGAAATTTTCGGCCGATCTTGACAGGCGCGGTACGCGCAATCGAGTCGATATCTCCGTCGACCCGTATCTCAATAAAGATGTTGTCGCCCCATTCCTCGTGGACAAGCGGGGACTGCGGCGCCAGTGCGGCCGCCATATCGGTTATGGCTGGCAATTCCTCATATTCGACTTCAATCATCGCGACGAGATCTTCGGCTTCAGCGCGTGTTCGGGCACGGCACATGGCGATCAGCTCGCCGACATATCTCACCTTGCTCGATGAAAGGATTGGTTCGTGGGAATGCTTGAACCCCGCGAGTGCGGTCGCGGCGCGTATCGGCTTCACGTCGGAAAGATCCTCCGCCGTATAGACCCGGTCCCGGATCGAAGCCGGAATATGGATTGCCAGAATTCTCGCATGCGCGTGCGGACTGCGGACGAATGCGACTTCTTCACACCCGGGCAAACTGATGTCGGCGACATATTGCCCGCGTCCCCGCAGAAACCTGTCATCTTCCTTGCGTAAAACCGACGCGCCGATTCCGGCGGAACTCGTGACCATCCAGAAAATCCCCTAACTCCGGCTTTGGAAGCAAGCGTCGGCCACGCTTCCTCCCAAGGGCGGTCAGCTCTTGCGCGGAATAAACTTCTCGGATCGGGCTTCGACGGCCTGCCATTCCGCTTCGGTCAGCTTCACCGAGCCGGAAAATTGATTGGTGTATAGTTTTTCAAGTTCAAGGGGGTTTTTGACGTCCATGTAGGTCTTCACGGTATTGGCAGTTGTCGCGACAAGTGCCGGATCCATGTACCCAAGTCCATTTCGCTTGACCGACTCGACCACGCCCAATGCCGTACCGACGGCTTGGCCGTATTCGATCACTTTCTGATTCAGCGCACTGCCGCCCTGAAGCTCCTTCACGCTTTTCATATGCAGTTCCACCGATTTCTCGGGGTTCAGGTAAACATATTTTAGCCCTTCAAGAAGACCGTCGACAAATCCTTGGCAAACTTCCGGTCGCTTTTCGATCGTGGCGCGCTTGCAGGCGACAACAATGCTGAAGCTCTTCACGCCGTAGTCTTCGTAAAGAATGCTATTCAGCTCCTGGCCCTGGGCCCATACACTCGGCGCGATGCTGCCGAAGAAATTTCCTTCCGCCTTCACCTGTTTTTCAACGAGCGATTTGATCAGTGCAGCGCCGTCCATCGTGACTTTCTTGATCTTTGAATCATCGATCCCGGTCGCCTTGACGAATGCCGGCCAAAGCTGGAAGTCGCCGCTCCCGACGTCAAAAGCGACGGTTTGTCCCTCAAGGTCCTTGGGCTTGGTGATCCCGTTTTCTTTCAGCGAAAAAATACCGATCGGCGAGCGCGGCCAGATACCGGCAATTCCGACCAGGTCGAGACCTCGTCCCACGCAGGTCATCAGTACGCTGAGATCGGTCAAGCCAAAGTCATACTGACCCTGGTCGACAGGGACGCACACCTTTCCGGACCCGAAGCCTCTGTCGATGGTGACGTCCAAACCGTGTTTTTCAAAAAATCCCATCTCTTTGGCGACGAAGACGTAACTGTACGTGCCCAAGGGCAACCACGGCAGCGTCATCTTGATCGGCATTGCCGCCCGCCCGATGCGTGGCATGGCGATACCCAGTGAACCGGCGCCACCGAGTACACCGGCGGCCCTAAGCAGGGAGCGTCGCGTAAAAGTCATGGTGTTTTCCCCGATCTATAAATAGACGTGTGTCTCCGGCAGTCAAAGCTGGTCTTAACGGTCTCCGCACCGCGGAGCAGTGTATGCGCCATCCGCAGGACTTCATCCATCAATGACTTCATGCATCAATGACTTCACGCGTCAACCTCCGGTCTCCGCCAGGTTTTCCGCTGTCGCTTGCCAATAGATCGTACGGCGTTCCGCGAGTTCGATGATCCAGTACAGCGCCAGGCCGCTGAGGCTCAGAACCGCGATCGCGGCCATCATCAGCGGTGTATCAAGCAGGCCTCCCGCCAGTTTGATCAAGTATCCGATGCCTTCCTGGGAGGCAACAAACTCCGAGACGATCACCCCTATGATGGCCAGCGTCACGGAAATCTTCATTCCCGCAAAAATATGGGGCAGCGCGGTGGGCAGACGGATTTTCCAGAAGACCTGCCAGCGTGACGCCATAAAGGTCCGTGCCATTTTGTGAATCTCTTCGTCGATCGACTGAAAGCCCATCGCCGAGTTAATGGTCATTGGAAAGAAGCCGATCAGGAATGCAAGCAGCAGGCTCGATATGGTTCCGGTGCCGAACCAGACAATGAACAGCGGAGCGATGGAGATTTTCGGAACGATTTGCGAGACGACGATGACGGGATACAGGCCTTTGCGCATGATTTCGGAATAGGTGATCAGGACCGCAACGAGAAAGCCGCCGACTACCGACAGTGCAAAGCCTGCGATCGTCAAATAGAGCGAGGGCCATAGATGGGTCAGCAGCAGATCGTAGCGTGTGGCCATCACGACCGCGATTTCCGATGGCGGCGGCAATACTATGCTTCGGATACCCAAATAACGAACGGCGCCTTCCCAGGCTAAAAGCAGCAGCACGATAAACGCTGTCGGCCAGCACGCGGCATCGAGGAATGAAGGTTGCCTATCCTTCATGACTAGCCTCGATCGACTTGCGCAGGTGTCGAACGTATCTGTTGAAGCTGTCTTCTTCGGTCATGCCGATGTGACGCGGCCGCGGAAGATCGATACGCACCTCATCAATGATGGTCGCCGGCCGCCTTCCCATGGTCAGCACGCGATCGGACAGAAACGCAGCTTCGCGGATGCTGTGGGTCACAAATATCACGGTCTTTCGCGTTGCCTGCCAAATGCGGAGCAACTCCACGGCCATATCATCTCGGGTTATAGCGTCGAGTGCGCTGAACGGCTCATCCATCAAGAGGATGTGTGGATCATGAATCAGCGCGCGGCAGATGGATGCTCTTTGCCGCATTCCGCCTGACAGCTGGCGCGGCAAGGCATCAGCGAACTCCTCAAGCTTGACCATCTTGAGAAGATCTAGGGCCCTGGCACGATAGTCCTTGATTGGAAGCCGCAGGAATTCGATAGGCAATAGAACGTTGTCGATAACCGAACGCCAGGGAAGAAGTACCGGGTTTTGGAAAACGACACCGACCTCACGCCGTGGGCTCAGCACCGGTGTGTTGGCCAAGATCACTTGGCCGGAGGTGGGAGCCAGCAGGCCGGCGATCATCATCAGCAAGGTGCTCTTGCCGCAACCGCTCGGTCCCAAAAGGCTGACAAACTCGCCGTTAGCGATGTCGAGGCTGACATCGCGGATAGCTTCGATCTCGTCGAAAACCTTTTTTATGCTGTTTACGCGTACAGCATAGAGATCGTTGGCTTCGTGCGCTGAACGCGGGTCAAGTAGCAAGCGGGCATCCGACTTCATTCGTAGCCCGTTTGGCTGAAATCAAAAACGAGAACGGACGCGTGCCATCTACTGTCACAAATCGAAATATCGCACGACGATTTCCGTAAGATCATTTGCCGATCCTCTTTATTTAAACGACTGTAAGCTGAAGGCGTCTCGGCTCAAAGCTTATGTGTCGGGCCGCCTTACCGAGAATCTTCTACGGAGCCTGGGATCTGAGCCAAGAAAACACGCAAGTTGCCGAGTTTTTGTGCTTGGCGAGTTCCAGATTTCGGTCAATCGTGCGAAATTCTTTAGGGTTTTCAAAGGGTGCCTTCGAAATGCCAAGCGGAGAACTCCGACCAACACCCAGTCTGACCGCATTTCGCAATACAAGCTCCGATAGATATTCCTAGCCCGCTTCTGGCGCAAAGCGGATGCCAACGTTCCATAACACCAGCATCAAATGCCTACACATGCAGTTGGATCCTGATCGATGAATGCCTCCACCAAGCCGGTACGGATCGGGGTCGATATCGGCGGCACCTTCACTGATCTGCAGATATTCGATGCGCGCAATGGCCGTATCGTTGCCCACAAGCTGCCAACGACCCCCGACGATCCTTCGATTGCGCTGGTCGAGGGCATCAAGGCCGCCGGCCAGCGCTATGGCTTTACGTTGTCAGATGTCGGTTATCTCATGCACGGCACTACCATTGCCACCAATGCCGTGCTTGAGCGCAAGCTTCCGGCCGGAGCGTTGGTGACGACGGCGGGTTTCGAAGATGTGCTTGAGATCGGCCGCCACTATCGTCGCGAGGTTTATTCTATCCATCCGCAACCGGTCCCCGCGCTGGTCCCTCGCAACCGGCGCTTCGGCTTTCACGAGCGGATGCGCTTTGACGGCACCGCCGAACGCGTGCCGACCGGCGCCGATCTCGATACGGTCATCGCGCAGCTTGCCGCCGCCGACATTGAAACGGTCGCTATCGCTCTGCTTCACGCCTACGCTAACCCTGACCATGAGCAGCGCCTCGCCGATCGCATTCGGCAAGCGCTGCCGAAGCTCGACGTTTCACTTTCGTCGGCCATAAGCCCCGAGATTCGGGAGTACGAGCGGACCAGCACGACGGTGCTAAATGCGCTTTTGCAGCCCGTTGTCCGCGCCTATATCGAACGCCTTGAGGCACGCATGCGTGCCGAGGCATTCGCTCCCCATCTCTTGATCGTGCAGTCGAACGGCGGGGTGTGTACGCCGGCCACGGCCGCCGCGGAGCCCGCTCGTCTTTTGCTATCAGGCCCGAGCGGTGGCGCGATGGCGGCGCTCGAACTCGCACGCCGGCTCAACGAGCCGAATCTGGTTGCCGTCGACATGGGCGGCACAAGTTTTGACGTGTCGGTCGTGCGCGATAGCCGATTGGAGATCGTCACCTTGAGCGAGATCGATCGGTTGCCTGTACGTCTGCCGATGATCGAGATTCGCACGATCGGAGCTGGCGGTGGCTCGATTGCACGTGTCAACGCGACCAAACAGATGACGGTTGGCCCTGAGAGCGCCGGCGCGCGCCCCGGTCCTGTTTGTTATGGCCGTGGTGGCACGGAGCCGACGGTGACCGATGCCAATCTCGCGCTCGGTCGGCTCGATGCTGCTACCTTCCTCGGGGGCGCCATGGCGCTCGATCGAGACGCGGCCCGCGCCGCTATCCTCGCGCGGGCCGGAGAACCACTAGGGTTCGATACAGATGCTGCCGCGGCGGGAATTCTCCGCCTGACCAACACCAATCTTGCCGCGGCGATCCGCGTCAGTCTCTTCGAGAAAGGTCTCGATCCACGTGATTTTACCCTGTTGAGCTTTGGTGGGGCAGGGTCGGTGCACGCCTGTGCGGTCGCAGATGAACTTGGAATCCGACGCATTATCTTTCCGGTCGATGCCAGTACGTTCTCCGCGCGCGGTATCCTCATGGCCGATATCGAGCACGCGTTCGGCCGTTCGGGCGTACGGCCGTTCGACGGCAGCGCCGTCGCCTGGGTACGTTCATCTTTTGAGGGTCTCGAGGCGGAGGGAGCGGCGCGGCTCGAGGCCGATGGCATCGAGCCAGCGAACCGGAAGTTCGAGCTGTCGGCCGATCTGCGCTATCGTGGTCAGGCCTTCGAACTCACCGTGCCCTGGGGCGAAGTCCCGCTTGACGAGGATGGCGTCGGCGAGATCTGCCTGCGTTTCCACGCCCAGCACGCTCAACGATTTTCCTACGCCAATCCCGAAGACGCTGTTGAGCTCGTCACTCTGCGGCTTGCTGCCATCGGCCGAATGGCGCGTCCCAAGGTTTTGGCTGAACAACACTCATCCGCCGATGGCTCGGTAGCTGGCAACCGCCGCGTCTACGTCGACGGCCGATGGCAAAACGTGGCCACATGGCGACGCGATGAGGTTGGAGATTCGCACGAGATTGTCGGGCCCGCGATTGTCGAGGAGGACTATACGGCCATCTATGTTGCATCCGGCTGGTCGCTTGCGCTCGGGCGCGACGCGCATCTCGTGGCAGCCCGCAGCGAGGAGATCGCATGACCGTACTCGACGCAATCGAACTCGAAGTGCTGCGTAACGCGCTCACGGCTGCGGCCGCGGAGATGGATGTCACCATGTGGCGGACCAGCCGCTCGACCATCGTGCGCGAGATGCTCGACTACTCGACGGCCATCTTCGACGCGCACGGCAATAACGTGGCGCAGTCGGCGCGCATTCCGCAGCACCTCAATTCCATGGGTTATTTTCTACAGACGATCCTCGAGAAGTTCATTCCGGCCGACCTCTGGGAAGAGGGCGATGTCATCATCTCGAACGATCCCTATTGCGGCGGCCAGCACCTGCCGGACATCGCGGCTTTCCGACCGGTTTTTTCCGGGGGCAGGCGTGTCGCGATCGTCGGCACCCTCTGTCACCATCTTGATGTCGGCGGCATGTCCCCTGGCAGCTACGCCGCAAATGCGACCGAAATTTATCAGGAGGGGTTGCGCATTCCGCCCTCGAAGCTTTTCGCCAGAGGGGTGCGCAATGACGTGCTGTGGGCACTTATAGCGCAGAATGTGCGCCAGCCCGTGGTTGTCATGGGTGACCTGCAGTCGCAAATTGCGTCACTGGGGGTCGGAGTGCGCGCGGTGGAAATCCTGACGGCGAGGTACGGCGCTGACACCTTGATCGCGTCGTGCTCGGCGATGCTCGATGCGTCGGAGGCCGCCATGCGTGCGGCCATTCGCGGGATTCCCGACGGCGCTTACGAATTCGAGGATTTTCTCGACGACGATGGCATCGATGTAACGAAACCGGTACGCATCCATGCAAGGATCACCGTAACCGGCGACCGGTTGGTCGTTGATCTCTCAGGCTCGGATCGCGCGGTCCCGGGACCGATCAATGCGACGTTGGGCTCGACATCGTCCACGGTCTATTTCGCCATTGTCGCTGCCGCCGACCGCCTGATCGTTCCGAACGCCGGCTGCTACCGCCCAATCGAGATTGTTGCCCCGGAGGGCTTGATCGTGTCGGCGCAGCATCCCGCTGCCGTCGCGCATCGCCTTGCACCCGGTCACGTCCTGCTCAACGTTCTGTTCGGGGCTCTTGCGAAAGCCATCCCGGACCGGCTGCCGGCGGCCTACTATGCCGTCAGCTACGTTTGTTCGTTCCAGACCACGGAAGCCAGCGGCGCGCGAAAGGTGCTGGTCGAAATCGAGGTCGGCGGCTGCGGTGCTCATCCCAATGGGGACGGCGCCAGTGCCCATTCGTTCGGTATGCACAACAACGCGTCGATCCCGATCGAGATGATTGAAAGCAGCATGCCCGTCACCATGGTTGAGTACGGCCTTGCGCCAGGGACCGGCGGAGATGGACGCCATCGCGGTGGCCTGGGCCTGCGCAGAGCCTGGCGCATCGATAGCCCATCGGCAACCTTTACGGCGCAGATGGATCGTTTCCGCTTTCGCCCGTTCGGGCTTAATGGCGGCGAAGCTGGTGCTGCGGGCCACCTCGAACTCGTGCGCGACGGCGACGCCCAGGCGCTGCACTCGAAGATTTCCAATATGCCGCTGCGAAAAGGCGACATGATCCGGCTTGTTACCTCCGGCGGCGGTGGTCTCGGGCCGCCTGGCGAACGTCGGGAATCGGCACGACGGCGGGATCGCGAGCAAGGCTATCAGGTCGAATGACGCATTTCTTAGATCATTTTAAAGAGGAGAGGTAGGTATCATGGATCGTAGAAAGCTTCTTTTGGGCGGTACAGCAGCGCTGGCCGCAAGCACTTTGCCTGCAGTCGCCCAAAACGCCGGTGACATCAGGATCGGCTTCACCTATCCATTATCGGGTAACTCCGCCCAAATCGGCGTCGACGCGCAAAGAGCGTTCGAGACTGCGGCCGAGATCATCAACAACAGTTACGATTTCGATTTGCCGCTGGCAAAGGGCGTCGGTCTGCCGGGATTGGGCGGCACCAAGATACAACTGATCTACGCCGACCATCAATCCGATCCGCAGAAGGGTCGCGCCGAGGCCGAGCGGCTGATCACCCAGGAAAACATCTGCGCAGTTATCGGCACCTATCAAAGCGCGGTCGCGGTCACCGTCAGCCAGATCTGCGAGCGTTACCAGATTCCCTTTGTCTCAGCTGAAAATTCCTCACCGAGTTTGCACAGACGTGGTTTGAAATACTTCTTCCGTGCATCGCCGCATGACGAGATGTATTCGGCGGCGATGTTCGATTTCTTCGATGCGATGAAGAAGAAAGGCACCAAGATCGAAACATTGGCGCTGTTCCACGAGGACACGATCTTCGGCACCGACTCCGGCAATGCGCAGGCGAAGCTCGCGGCCGAGCGCGGCTACAAGATCGTCGCCGATATCAAGTACCGCGCAAATACGCCCTCGCTGTCAGCCGAAGTCCAGCAGCTCAAAGCGGCCAATGCCGACGTGCTGATGCCGTCAAGCTACACCACGGACAGCATCCTCCTGATCAAGACTATGGCCGAGCTTGGCTACAAGGCGCCCGCGATCGTGGCGCAAGACGCTGGCTTCTCTGACAAAGCGTTCTATGACGCGGTCGGCGACAAGGTCGAGGACGCGATCTCGCGCAGCACCTTCTCGCTCGATCTCGCCACCAAGCGGCCGATGGTCGGCACCATCAATGCCATGTACAAGGAAAGGTCAGGCAAGGATTTGAACGACCTCACCTCGCGAGAATTCATGGGTCTTCTGGTGTTGGCGGACGCAATCAATCGCGCCAAGTCCACCGAGGGCCAGAAGATCCGCGATGCGCTGGTTGCGACCGATATTGCGGGCGAACAGACCATCATGCCGTGGAGGCGCATCAAGTTCGACGAGACGGGCCAGAATAACGACGCCGACCCGGTGCTGCTGCAGTATGTCGGCGGCAAGTTCGTCACCATCTTTCCGCCGCAGGCCGCAATTGCCGAAGCTATCTGGCCGATGAAATGAAATTCTGCCTGAGCCGGCGGTACTAACGCGGCAATCCGTAAACCGTAGCCGCCCTCTCGCTCGACACCAGGTCGCTTGCAATGTCGTCACGGACGCTCGCGTCGGCACGCTCCCGCGGATCGCCGATGCCGGCGCCACCTGGCGTCATCACCACCAGCCGGTCGTCCGCCGGCACGGTCTGAAAGCCCTTGCCGCGCAGTTTCTGTCCGGATTTGAGTCCGACATATCCGTTCTCGCCATTGTGGCCGCCGTCGCGTCCGCGCGGCGGATGATCGATGCGATCGAATGCCGCGAGGATTTCGAACGGCGCATCGATGCCGCTGCCAACTTCGATGATTTGACCAAGGCCGCCGCGGGTGCGGCCGGCACCGCCGGAATCCGGACGCAGCTCCTTGCGCCAGAAGATCAGCGGGGTTTGCGTCTCGGCGATCTCGACCGGCGTGCCGCGCACCCCACTGGGATAGGCGGTAGCGGACAGACCATCCTTGGCGAAACGCGCGCCGGTGCCGCCGTTACTGGTCACCGCCATGGAAAATCCGTAGTTGCCGCCAGCGCTGCTGCGCGTCTGTCCCCGTACATTCAGATTCCACAGGCAGGACGTTCCTTCAGCCGGCACCCGCTCGGGAATGATCTGGCGGAGACAACCGAACACCACATCGGGCAGCATTTGACCGATGATGTGGCGCGACGACACCGGCGCGGGTTTCAACGCATTGAGGATCGCGCCCTTAGGCGCCGATACCGTAAGCGGCGCCAGCGAACCGGCATTGTTTGGAATCTGGGAGGCCACCACGCAGCCGAGACCGAACACGGTGTAGGCGGTTGTGTAGGGCGCCGGCACGTTTATGCCAAATTTCGAAGCGGCCGAGGTGCCGGCAAAATCGACATGAATACCTTTGTCCGAGATGGTCAACGTCGCTGAAAGCGTGACCGGCTCGTCATAGCCGTCGACCACCATGCTGTTGCGCCAGACGCCCTTCGGCAGTTTCGCGATTTCGGCCAGCACCGCCTCGCGCGAGCGATCGCAGATGTGATCGGCGATCTGGTCGAGCGTGTCGATGCCGAACTCCTCCATCAACTCGACCAAACGCTGGCAACCCACGTCGTTGCAGCCGGCCAGCGAATAGGTGTCACCTTCCGTGTCGATCGGCAATCTCGTGTTGCTGCGGATCATCGACATCAGGGTTTCGTTGACGACGCCCTGATCGATCAGCTTCAACATCGGGATGTAGAGCCCTTCCATGAAGACGTCGGTGGCGTCCGGTCCAAAGCCGATGCCGCCGATATCCATCAAATGGCTGGTGCAGGAGAACAGCGCGACCAGCTTCCGGTCCTTGAAACAGGGCGTGGTGACGACGAAATCGTTGAGGTGGCCGGTCCCCATCCACGGATCGTTGGTGATGTAGGCGTCGCCTGGCTTCATCGTCTCAAGCGGGAAATGCGCGATGAAGTGCTTCACCGACTCGGCCATGGAATTGACGTGGCCCGGCGTTCCGGTCACCGCCTGCGCCAGCATCCGTCCCTTCGCATCGAATACGCCAGCCGAGAGATCGCCGCATTCGCGCACGATCGGGCTGAAGGCCGTGCGCAGCAGAACCTGCGCCTGCTCCTCGACCACGGCAATCAGCCGGTTCCACATGATCTGCAGATCGATGAGGTTCGCGCCGTTGGTCTCGCTCATGATCAGGCTACCTTCCGCTCCATGACGATGCTGCCGGCACCGTCTATATAGGCCTCGAAGCTCACCGCAACGAACGTCGAGGTTTCATCTTCCGCGATCACTGCGGGACCCGCGATGGTCGTGCCCGGCGGCATCTGGTTACGAAGATACAGCGGAATCTCCACCTCGTGTCCGGCGCGTCCGTCGAAATACCTGCGGCTGCCCGCGGCTTTGCCGGCCAGCTTGCGCGTTACTTCCGCAACCCGCGCCGGATTGCGCGGCTCGGTGGTCGCGAGCACCGACCAGCTGAGTACCTCGATCGCTGCGCCCGGGATTGACCGCTCGAACAGCGCCGCATAATCCTTCTCGAAGGCTTGGCGCAGGCCGGCGAGGTCTGCCTCGGTGAGTCGCCGGTTCGGCAATTCGACCGTGATCTCGTGACCTTGTCCAACATAGCGCATGAAGGCCGTGCGCCGTTCGCGCACCGGCGTGCCGGCGGCGCCGGGCTCGACCAGAGCCCGGGCTTCGCTCGCTATCTCGTGCAGCAGATCGGAAACCGCCACGGTATCGAATTCGTCCAGTCGAACATGACGGCTGCGCACCAGCTCATAGGCGATGGGGGCTGCGAGAAATCCTATGGCTGAACCGACGCCAGCATTGGACGGCACGATCACCCGAGAAACGCCGATTCTCTCGGCGACGCGCGCGGCGTGCAGAGGCGCCGCGCCACCGAACGCAATCAACGTATGTTGCCCTACGACGACGCCGCGTTCGACCGCGTGTACGCGGGCTGCGCTCGCCATGTTCTCGCACACGATCTCATGCACCGCGTAGGCCGCCGTTTCCGCCGCCAGCCCGAGGGGCTCGCCGATGTCACGCAATAGCGCATGGCGCGACAACTCCGGGTTGAGCTTCATCGTGCCGCCTGCGAAGGCATCGGGATCGATCTTGCCGAGCGTGACATCGGCGTCCGTCACGGTGGGGCGCACGCCGCCGCGGCCGTAGCACGCGGGTCCCGGTTCGGATGATGCGCTTTCCGGCCCTACGGTGACACGCTTTAAAGCATCGACCCGCGCGATCGAGCCGCCACCGGCGCCGATCTCGACCATTTCGATGACGGGAATGCGCACCGGCAGGCCCGATCCTTTCAGAAAGCGCGCGGCACGATCGACCTCGAACACCCGCGATGTCTCCGGCTGAGAATTCTCGATCAGACAGATTTTTGCTGTGGTGCCCCCCATGTCGAAAGACAGCACCTTGCTCTCGCCAAGGCTTGCTGCGATCTGGCTTGCGAAAATAGCGCCGCCCGCAGGTCCCGACTCCAGAAGACGCACCGGAAAGCGCCGTGCCGTCTCGATCGAGTTGACGCCGCCGCCCGAGGTAACGAGATAGATGGCGCCGCGGAACTGCTGGACCTGCAGAGCTTCCGCCATACGCCCGAGATAGCCGTCGATCAGAGGCTGAACATATGCGTTAGCGACCGCGGTCGAAGTACGCTCATATTCGCGAATTTCAGGGCACACTGCCGACGAGAGCGTAATCCAGATATCCCGCATTTCCGCCTGCAGGATCGAAGCGGCGCGCTGTTCATGGGCAGGATTAGCATAAGCGTGAAGAAAGGCGAAGGCGACGCTTTCCACCTTCTGCGCCCGTAGTTTTGGCACCAGCGCCCGTACAGCTGCTTCATCCAGCGGCAGCCTCACGCCACCATGCGCGTCGACGCGCTCGGCCACCGTGAAGCGAAGAGAGCGCGGCACGAGCGGTTTCGGCTTGTCGATCGCAAGGTCATATTGATCGTAGCGGCTCTCGGTGCCGATATCGAGCACGTCGCGGAAACCTTCCGTCGCGATCAGCGCCGTCTTCGCGCCTCGGCGTTCGATGATGGCGTTAGTTGCGAGCGTGGTGCCGTGAATGAAGACGTCGATGTCGCAGATGTGGGCGCCCGCGTCGGCTAAAATCAGGCGCATCCCGTCCAGCACCGCCTGCTCAGGACGAGTAAGCGTCGTCAGCACCTTACGCGTCCTGCGGTCCCGCCCGACGTCCAGCACGAAATCCGTGAACGTACCTCCGATATCGACGGCAAGCCGCACGTCGGCTCCGTCAAGCATTCCAAATCTCCGCGGGCTGTCCAATGAACTGGTAGCAAAATGTACAGCAATTTGTATGCCAGCACCCGCGGCAGCGCACCCAGCCATTTTCGCTAGGCACCTATACGATGCAGCTCCTACCGATTCGCGGCCCGCACCAGCGTAGATCGGCCAGGGGGCCGTTCGACTTCCGCTGAGCCGGCAGCGCGGGAGTCGTCGAACCGCGACATTCCCAGTTACATTTCAGGTGTAACCGATTGATCTTGCTAGGCGCATAACCCGTATGTTGGTGCGCCCACCATATAACTCCTTGAGGGAAGAGGTTCTTTTGATTTTCCGGTGTTCGGCAGGCCGCCGACTTCCTGTAAACCAGTGGGTAGTTTTCGATATGGTGAGACCAGCTGACTCCTCCTCGATGTTTTGAGCAATTCCGATGCGCGAACTTCGTGGGTTGGCTGGCTTTCGACGCAGATCGGTTATGGCTGAAATGACTGGAGAGCGGTTAGAGCCAGCTTTCCTTCATGCGCTTAATTCATATGTTGAGGACGTCGCGTTTGACCCTCAGCTCGTTCTGGGTCGGCTCGTGTCGAGAGAAGGCCGGCCCGGACAACGTCGTCACCCCGCAGCTTCCCGCATCATGGCCTTGAGCATTTCAGCGAGCATGCTCGCAATGGCGCTGCTGCCGCGCTCGTGGCCGATCAACATCAGCGCCTGGGCCTCATGGGCAAGCTCGCGGACAGTCACATAGACGAGCCGTCCCGCGCGCCGCTCAAATTCGATATCGAACGGCGTCAGAAATGTGATCCCATTGTTGAGCATGGCGGCGTGGCGCATGATCTCGATGGCGTTCGTCTCGATGACGGGTTGCAGGTCGATGGCGGCGCGGGTGAAGGCGGCATCAAGATAGGGCCTGATCGCGCTGCTGGCGTCGGCGATCACCAGCGGATAGTCGATACAATCGCTAAGACGGATGTTGGCGCTCTTGGCCAGCGGGTGGTTCGGCGCCATCACAGCGCCAAGTCGGCCAACGGCTCGGGCGAGAACTTTCAGATTGCCGTCCTTGGTGAAATCGAAGCCGATTCCGAGATCGGCCTCGCCATTGGCGACGGCGGACTGGATTTCGGCACCGGTATTGAACAGCGTCAGGCTCAGCTTGACCCGTGGGTTGCCTACGCGGAATTCCTTTACCGTACCCGGCACCAGGTTCGAAGCGAGCCCGCTCATCATCGCGACCGTAATCTCGCCGCGCCGCAGCCCCTTCAACTCTTCGATCTTAGCCTGGGCGCGCGTCAGCTCCTTGAGGGTCTGGCGAACGTGGCCGATCAGGACTTCGCCGGCCGCGGTCAGGATCAGCTTCTTCGGCAGCCGATGAAAAATCGGCGTTCCCAATTGAGTCTCCAGCGCCAGTATCTGGCGGCTGATCGCGGATGCCGCGACATTCAGATGGCTCGCCGCCTTGCGAATGGATCCGCTTCGGGCAACCTCATCGACGTAGTTCAGTAATCGGCTGTGCAGCATCATCCTGGCTCATAATGGATCGGTGGCCAGAATGACGCCACGTTGCCTAAAAGGCAACGGATCTGCCGAATCTAGGCGCTTTCAAGCGATGCAGGAGGCGTGCAAAATCGACCCCGTCTTCGGACAATTCACGCGCAAGGATCGTAAAAGGTTCGGTTTACGCATGGTCTCTCGGTGGTGGTGGGATCTGACGACAGACGATTTTGCGGGCCTCGATCGCGAACGAACCGTCGCGATATTGCCCGTCGGCGCCGTCGAACAGCACGGCCCGCATCTGCCGGTGGGGGTCGATGCCGCGATCAATATGGGGATCGTCGCCCGCGCGATCGAGCTGATGCCGCAAAGCTGTCCGGCGCTCGTGCTTCCGATGACGCCGGTCGGCAAGTCCGACGAGCATCTGGCCTTTGCCGGCACACTGACCTTGTCGCATGAAACGTTGGGACGCGTCTGGTACGAAATCGGCGAATGCGTGCATCGGGCGGGTCTGCGCAAGATACTGTTCTTCAATTCGCATGGCGGCCAGCCGCAATTGCTCGAGATCGTTTGCCGCGACCTGCGGGTCAAGCTTGGCATGTTCGCAGCCAGCACGATGTGGCCACAGCTGATCGATATCAGCGATCTGTGCGACGCTGCCGAGATGAAGCACGGAATCCATGGCGGCCAGATCGAGACCAGCATGATGCTGCATCTGCATCCCGGTCTTGTAAGGATGGAGCGCGCCGAAAATTTCACGCCTGTGACGGTTCAGATCGAACGCGAGGCCGAATTGATCGGCCGGGGCGCGGTATATTTCGGCTGGCAGGCCCAGGATCTGCATCCCTCTGGCGCCTGCGGCAATGCCGCTAGCGCAACGGCAGAACTCGGCAGGGAATTGGTCGAGCGCGCCGCGAGGGGACTGGTGAAGCTCGTCGAGGAGATCAGTAATTATCCGTCGTCGCGATCGAGGACGCGCGCCGCGTTCGACGGCGCCTGAGGCGGATACAGTTCAGAGGAACAGTCGCATGCCATTCAGCGTTGCTGCGCTCGCACAAGCCAAGGCGTTCCGGATTTCGCCTGACGACACCAACTATTTCGTGATGCTGTTCGATCAAGCGAGCGACGGGATCGACAATATCTTCGTGATCGAGATCTTCCGCCCCGGCGGCGCCACGCCCTCGAACGAGCACGCCGCCGCGCACGAGTTCTTTCATGTGCTGCATGGCGAGGGCATTGCACGTTGCGACGGCAAGACGGTGCCGGTCGGCAAGGGCGACTCGCTGCTGCTGCACCCTGGGTCGGAGCATGTGATCGAGAACACTGGCGCGGGCAAGCTCTACACCCTGACAATCATGACGCCGAACGAAGGCTTTTCGGAATTGATCCGTGGTGGCGATCCCGTCGAGCTCGATGCGGAGGACATCCGTATCCTCAAGGGGCTTTAAGACCATGGACGCGCCAACGGGTCATAGCCGGGACGCCGAGGACCTGCGGCCACTCGGACCGAGCGAACGCAATCGCTGGATGGTCTCGGAGAGCAGCGCCAATCTGGTGCGCTGCCCGATTGAACCTCGGCCGATCACGATGCAGACGGAAGGCAAAGAGGTCACCCTCGATCTGTCGCGGACCGCCATCGTCATCGTCGATATGCAGAACGACTTCTGCCATCCCGAGGGTTGGCTCGCACATATCGGCGTGGACATAGCTCCGGCGCGAAAACCCATCGCGCCGCTGCAACGCTTGCTCTCCGCATTGCGCGACTGCGAGGTGCCGGCGATCTGGCTCAATTGGGGTAACCGGCCGGACCGGCTCAATCTCAGCCCGGCGCTGCTGCACGTTTACAAGCCGAGCGGCGTCGGCGTCGGCCTCGGCGACGTGCTGCCGGGCTCTGGTGCCAAGGTTCTCGAGCGCGGCAGCTGGTCGGCGGCGATCGTGGATGAATTGCGACCAGCTGCGTCCGATATCCACGTTGCGAAATACCGGATGTCGGGATTCCAGGACACGGAGCTCGACAGTATCCTGCGCAATCTCGACGTTACCACCTTGCTGTTCGCCGGCGTCAACGCCGACCAGTGCGTGCTGTGCACGCTGCAGGATGCGAATTTTCGCGGCTACGACTGCTTGCTTGTCGAGGACTGCGTGGCCACCACTTCGCCGGACTACTGCATGGCCGCGACTCTCTACAACGTTCGCCAGTGTTTCGGCTTTGTCGTCAGATCGGATGTGATCGCGGGAGCGCTCCGGCAAGCGGAGCTTCCTCGTGAGTGATCTTTGCCTCAATGCACTGGACAGGCTGATCGCCGATCTCGGTGATATCCCCCTCGTCACCGAGCCGAGGGTCGTGCGCCGGCGCTCGCGCGATTTCTTCTGGTACAGTCCGATCCTGAACGAGCAGCTCGACGGAAAATCGGCCGATCTCATCGTCGCTCCACGTGACGAAGCCGAAGTCATCCGCATCGCGGCCGCCTGCGCGCGGCATCGCGTGCCGATCACGGTGCGGGCAGGGGGCACAGGTAATTACGGGCAGGCCGTGCCGCTGAAAGGCGGCGTGCTGCTCGACATCTCGGCCTTGACCGATATCGAGTGGATCAAGCCCGGGATGCTTCGCGTTGGCGCGGGCGCCAAGATGAATGTCATCGACGCCGAGACGCAAGCGAAAGGGTTTGAGCTGCGGATGCACCCTTCCACCAAGCGCACCGCCACCATCGGCGGCTTCGTCGCGGGCGGATCGGGCGGCATTGGGTCGGTCACCTACGGCGGCTTGCGCGAGCACGGCAACATCCTGGCGGCGCGGGTCGTCACCGTCGAAGAGGAGCCGCGCGTAATCGAACTGCGCGGCGATGCCGCGCAGAAGATCAATCGCGCTTACGGTACGACCGGCATCATCACGGCACTGGAAATGCCGCTCGCGCCCGCCTGGAAATGGATCGATGTCGTGGTGGCGTTCGACGATTTCATGGACGCCGCCGCGTTCGGCTATGAGGCCGCGCTCGCCGACGGCATCGTCAAGAAACTGCTCGCTTCGGTCACCTGGCCGCTGCCGTCCTATTTCGGCGCGCTGAAACCTCATTGTCCTGACGGCAAGAGCATTCTGATCGCCATGATCGCGGAGGCTTCGCTGGAAAGCTTCAAGGCGCTGTTGGGCAACCGTGGCGCGATCACGCTGGAGATGCCGACCGACGACAGCGCGGGCCAGGTCCCGCTCTACGAATACACCTGGAATCACACCACATTGCAAGTGCTGAAGTCCGACCGCTCCGTGACCTATCTGCAATGCCTTTATCCGCATGATCGGCTGCTTGAGAAGGTCACCGAGATGCGCGAGCTGTTTCCGGACGAGGTGCTGCAGCATCTGGAATTCATCCGCTTTGGCGGCCGCGTCACCTGCAGCGGGCTGCCGGTCGTGCGCTTCCGCAGTGCCGATCGCCTCAACGAGATCATTTCCCTGCATGAGCAGCGCGGGGTCTATATCGCAAACCCGCATGTCTACACGGTCGAGGATGGCAGCCGTTACAAGCGCGCCGATGCCGATCAGCTCGGCTTCAAGCGCGAAGTCGATCCGCATGGCCTGCTCAACCCCGGCAAGATGCGGAGTTTTGTCAGCTCAAGGCCCTGACGATGCGCGTGCTATATGTCTATTGCCATCCGCTCGGCGACAGCTTTCACGCCGCCATCCGGAAGGAGGCATTGGCCGGGTTGGCGGAGGCCGGCCATGAGATCGATCTGCTCGATCTCTATGCTGAGGGTTTCGATCCCGTTCTGACCGCCGAACGCCGTCGCGATTACCATGATCCGGAGCGCAACCGGGCCAACAACCAAGCCTATGTCGATCGCCTCATGGCCGCCAAGGCGTTGGTCGTGCAGTTTCCGACATGGTCGTTTGGGCCGCCCGCGATGCTCAAAGGCTGGTTCGATCGCATGTTCGGCCCTGGCATCGCGCTTGACCTTTCCGATTCCGAGCACGCCAAGCCGATGCTGCAACACATCGAACGCATTACCGGGATCTCGACCTATGGCAGGCCGCGCTGGCAGGCGATCGGCATGGCCGATCCGCCGCGCAAGATCATCAAGCGCTATCTGCCGTGGTTCACCGGTGGAAGGACGAGAGTACGCTATCACGCGCTCTACCACATGAACGTCGCCACGGCTGAAAAGCGCGGCCGTTTTCTCGTCAAGATTCGCCGGGAAATGAGCCGCTTCTAGCGTGCGCTATTCGGGCGCGGCTGCGATGGCCTCGATTTCGACCACGAATTCGCTCCGGGTGAAACCGGAGACGATCATCAGAGTCGAGGCGGGCGCTATTCCTGGAAATTGCCGGTCGCGCACGCACATATAGGCCTGCATGTGTTCGCGGCTGGTCACATAGGCATTCAGGCGAACGACATTGGCAAGCGTCAGGCGGTCCTCAGCGAGAATTGCCACGATATTGGCAAAGCAGAGTTCGGCCTGCGCCTCGCAATCAGCGGGGATTTGCGCGTCGGAACCGATGCCGAGTTGCCCGGAGGTGACCACCCAGCGGTATCCGGCCGGCACGGCGATGCCGTGGCTGTATCGTGCAAGGGGTCGGGGGATCGAAGGCGGGGAGAGGGCGCGCAAGAGAGGATCGCTCCGCAAGGTTGTGCTCCATGCTAGGCTAGCCCCACGCTTGCGTCATCGGAAAATTTGCCGAGGCGGCGCGCGTGCCAGATCGAGGTGCCAGCTGCCCATGAAAAGAGCGTTGCCTCAAAGGCAACGTATCGCTCGAATAAAAATGCTTTGAGGCGACAGCCAGCCTGTGCATCCTCGATCCTGGCGAGGACGGCGATCTTCTATGACAGCTGCTCCGGAACGCCTCTTGAGCCCAGAGCCCGTCGGCCAAAGCCGGCGGGATAGGAGGTACCCAGCATGGCCATGAAAAACCTTTCCCGCATGATCGCAACCGCTCTGATCGCAACAGCGGCGCTCGCAGCAACGCTGACGCCGGCGCTGGCCGCCGACAAAGTGACGTTCCTGACCAGCTGGTTCGCGCAGGCCGAGCATGGCGGCTTCTACCAGGCCAAGGCGGACGGGCTCTACGACAAGGCCGGTCTCGACGTGACCATCAAGATGGGTGGTCCGCAGGTGAATGGCTCGCAGCTTTTGCTCGCGGGCGATGCCGACTTCATCATGGGCTACGACATCCAGGTTCTAAAAGGCCGCGAACAGAATCTGCCTCTGGTGACGGTGGCGTCCTCGTTCCAGTTCGACCTGCAGGGAATCATGGCCCACGACGACGTGGCGGACCTTGCCGCGCTCAAGGGCCGGCCGATCCTGATTGCGGGATCGTCGCGCGCGACGTTCTGGCCGTGGCTACGCGCCAAATACGGCTACACCGACGACCAGATCCGCCCCTATACCTTCAACCTGCAACCGTTCTTCGCCGACAAAACCATGGCCCAGCAGGCCTACCCGTCGTCCGAGCCGTATCAAGCCGAGCAGCAGAACGAGAAAGTGAAATTCTTCCTGTTCGCCGATGGCGGCTATCCGCCCTACGGCTCGACCATCGTCACGACCGAGAAGATGATCGCCGAAAAGCCCGATGTGATAGCGCGTTTCGTCAAGGCATCGCTCGAGGGCTGGCGCGACTATATGAAGAATCCGGCGCCCGGCAACGCGCTGATCAAGGCTGACAATCCCAAGATGACCGATGGGCAGATCGAGTTTGCGCTTGTTAAAATGAAGGAAATGAAAGCGATCGACCGCGGCGACGCGGCAACGCTCGGCGTTGGCATCATAACCGCGGATCGCTATAAGCAGATCTACGATTTCATGGTTGCGGGCGGCCTGCTCGACTCCAAGGTCGATTGGCACAAGGCTTTCGATGACCGCTTCGTCAAGGACTTGAAGATTATGAATTGAGGGACGGGCATGAACGCGCTGCTGCCCGGTGAGCCGTTCGATGAAAACGCTAGGCAGATGACGGCCAGCGAGCGGCCGCCGGCCGTGGAGGTGCTGTCGGCCGAGAAGGTCTTCAGCAACGGCACGCGCGCCCTGTCGCCGATCGATCTTACGATTACCGACGGCGAGTTCCTGACATTGATCGGCCCTTCCGGCTGCGGCAAGAGCACGCTGCTCAAGCTGATCGCCAGTCTCATCGAGCCCTCCGACGGCCGCCTGCTCTGGTGGCGCGGCGATTTCGCGCATGTGGGGCAGGAGGGGCGTCGCCTCGCCTTCGTGTTCCAGGAGCCGACTTTGATGCCCTGGGCGCGAGTCGTGGTCAATGTGCGGCTGCCGCTTGAACTTGCCGGCATGCCGAGGGACAAGGCCGATCCGCTGGTGAAGGATGCGATTGCGAACGTCGGACTTTCCGCATTCGGCCGGCATTTCCCCCGGCAGCTTTCCGGCGGCATGAAGATGCGCGTCTCGATCGCGCGGGCGCTAGTGACCAATCCTAACCTGCTTCTGATGGACGAGCCGTTCGGCGCGCTCGACGAGTTCACCCGCAACAAGCTCGACGACGATCTCGTCAAGCTGTGGTGGGAGCGCAAGCTGACCACGGTCTTCGTCACGCATTCGATCTACGAGGCTGTGTTCTTGTCGACCAGGATCATCGTCATGGCGGCCAATCCCGGCCGCATCTTCCGCACCATGACCATCGACCAGCCTCAGCCGCGCGATCAGAAATTTCGCGACAGCCCGAAATTTGCAGCCTATTGCCGCGAATTGTCGACCTGGCTCGCCGAGGCATCGCTCCCGTCGACCGGAAGCGTATCGTGAAGCCGCTCCTCGAATCCGAAGCGTTTGTCCGCATTGCGGCGCCCGTCGCGGTCGGCATTGTGCTGTTTGCGCTGTGGGAAGTCGGCTTCCGGCTTGCGTCCGTTCCGGTCTATCTCTTTCCCAAGCCGAGCGACATCTTTGCAAGCCTGTTGCACAATGGTCCCTCGCTCCTGCGCGCGCTGCTGGTGACCCTGCGGGTGACGTTGCAGGCCTTCCTCGCGGCCGTCATCCTCGGCACGCTGATCGCCTTCACGTTCGTGCAGAGCCGGGCCATCGAGGTCAGCCTGTTTCCCTATGCGGTGCTGCTGCAGGTGACGCCCGTCGTTGCGATCGCGCCGCTCGTCATCATCCTCGTCAAGAACACCCAGCTCTCGCTCACCATTTGCGCCACGCTTGTGGCGCTGTTTCCCATCATATCCAACACGACACTTGGCCTGCGCAGCGTCGATCCCGGCTTGGCCAGCTACTTTCGGATGAATCGCGCCAGCCGCCTGAAGACGCTGATCAAGCTCCGCATCCCGGGCGCGCTGCCGTATTTCTTCGGGGGCCTGCGGATCTCGAGCGGCCTATCGCTGATCGGCGCGGTGGTCGCTGAATTCGTGGCGGGAACCGGTGGCCGCTCGTCGGGCCTTGCCTATGAGATATTGGATGCCGGATTTACCCTCGACATTCCCCGCATGTTCGCTGCGCTGTTCCTGATCACGTTGACGGGCGTGGCGCTGTTTGCGGCCATGGTTGCGCTGTCGCAACTCGCCTTGTCGAACTGGCATGAGAGCGAGACGAGGGCCGAAACATGAGCGCAATGCTGATCGACAACGCAGCCGGCATCTTCACCGGCCTTCCGGGCCCTGAGATGCGTACCGCAGGTCAAGTCCGAATCCGCGACGGCGTGATTGTCGAGATTGGCGCTCTCGAGCCGAGGCCCGACGAACTCAAGCTCGACGCCCGCGGCGGCGTGGTCTATCCGGGCCTGGTCTCAACGCATCATCACCTGTTTCAGAGCGTATTGAAGGGCGTCCGCTCCGGAATCGACCTGCCGCTCGCCGGCTGGCTGCGCGCCGTGCCCTATCGATATTGGTCGAAATTCGACGAGGAAGCGCTTGCGGTCGCGGCCCGGATCGGGCTTGCGGAACTGTTGCTGTCGGGCACAACGACGGTTGCCGACCATCATTATCTCTTCAGCGACACCTTCAGGTACGACCCGGCGCAGGTGATTTTCGAGGCCGCGCGCAGCCTTGGGCTTCGCCTCGTGTTCTGCCGCGGCGGCGCGACCGTCGCGCGCCATGTCGCGAACGATCAGCACGCTGCGCAGCCGATTGAATCGCTCGACCGCATGCTGCAGTCGGTCGAAGCCTGTGCCCAGCGTTTCCACGACGCCTCGCCTACGGGCCTGTCGCGGGTCGCGCTCGCGCCGACCACGCCGACCTGGTCGCTCGATCCCGGCGAACTCAAGGAAGTGATCGCCGCCGCGCGCCGGATGGGTATCCGACTGCATAGCCATCTCTCCGAAAGCACCGACTATGTCGATTTCTGCCTGTCGGTTCACGGCAAGCGTCCCGTGCATTGGCTGGCCGAGCATGATTGGCTTGGCCCGGATGTATGGTTCGCGCATCTGGTGCATCTCGATGAAGATGAAGTGCGCGTTCTCGCAAACACCGGCACCGGCATGGCGCATTGCCCGCAATCCAACTGCCGCCTCGGCTCCGGCGTTGCACCGGCCGATGCGCTGGCGCGCCTCGGCGGCGCGGTCTCGCTCGGCGTCGATGGCGCGGCCTCGAACGAGGCGGCCGACATGCTCTGCGAAATGCACAGCGCCTGGCACACCCATCGCGCGGTCAAGGGCGCGGGCGCGGTGACGGCGGAAGATGTCGTACACTGGGCCACCGCAGGCGGCGCGCGCGTGCTCGGGATGACTCATGTCGGGACGTTGGCGGTAGGACAGCAGGCCGACATTGCCATCTTCAATCTCGACGAACCCAGGCACTTCGGCATGCACGATCCCCTGATCGCGCCGGTAACCTGCGGCGGATCGGCGAAGCTGCGTTACCTTCTCATTGGGGGGCGCATCGTCGTCGAAGACGGCGCCATTCCCGGGCTCGATCTGCAAAAACTGAAATCGGATGCCGCGCGCGTCGTAACGCGCCTGGCAGCCTGAAAGTCGCGGAGGAACACCATGCTGAGCACCAAGCAACCCGTGCTGCGCCGTTTCTGGTACGCACTGATGCCAATCGAGCATCTCAAGGACGGCCCCAAGCCATTTACGCTTCTTGGCGAGCCGATCGTGCTGTTTCTCGACGCCAAGGGCGAACCGGCTGCGCTCGAGGATCGCTGCTGCCACCGGACCGCGAAACTCTCGAAGGGCTGGTGCAACAATGGCAACATCGTCTGCGGCTATCACGGCTGGGAATATGACCGTGACGGCAAGCTGGTGATGATCCCGCAGTTTCCGTTCGAGCAGCCCGTGCCGGAGGCGAAGGCGCGCTCCTTCCGCACCCAGACACGGTATGGCTACGTCTGGGTCGCGCTCGATGAGCCCTTGAGCGACATTCCCGCAATTCCCGAAGACGGCATGCCGGGCTATCGCCGGATCAACCAGTTCTACGAAAAATGGAATACGGCGGCGCTGCGGCTGATGGAGAACTCGTTCGACAACGCGCACTTCGCCTTCGTCCACAAGGGCACCTTCGGCGACATCAATCAGCCGAAGCCTGAGAAATATGAGATTACGGAGAATGATCTGGGCTTTGACGCCGAGACGATCATCACCATCCGCAATCCACCAGAGGCCTACAGGATCACCGGCACAACAGATTCGATGACCAAACGCCATCAGCGCAACAAATGGTTCATCCCGTTCTGCCGGCGCCTCGACATGGAATATCCCTCCGGCATCCGCCACATCATTTTCAATTGCGCAACCCCGATTTCGGACGGCCAGATCCAGGTTGTTCAACTGCTGTTCCGCAACGACACCGAGGCGAATTGCCCGACCCAGGAACTGATCGATTGGGATGCCGCGATCATCGCCGAGGACCGCGACATGCTGGAATCCACCGATCCCGACGCCATCGTCGACATGGGCCGAAAGATCGAGATGCACATGCCGTCCGACCGGCCCGGAATGATCATGCGCAAGCGCTTGCTAGAGTTGCTTCGCGCGCACGACGAAGAGGAATTGCCGAGGAACCGCGTGGCGTGAACGCCCCAGGCAGTTGAGTCGCGGGCCGTCATGGCCCAAAAAGTGCATGAGCTTGAAGCGGATCGGACATCCAACATGGAGTTATCAGCATGAAGCGCTTGTTCGTTTGGGCTCTGGCCTGCCTGGCTTTCGCAGCGATTGCCGGGGTTGCAAATGCCGAGCCAACGAAGATCCGCTTTATCCTGGACTGGAAGGCGCAGGGGCCGGGCGCATGGTTTTATGTCGCCCGTGACAACGGTTATTTCCAGGCTGAAGGGCTGGACGTCCTGATAGACCAGGGCGATGGGTCGGCCGCCGCCGTCAGTCACATCATGACGGGCACCTACGATGCAGGGTTCGGCGACATCAATGCCGTCATCCAGAACGCCGCGCTGCATCCGGGCGAACAACCGCTGATGGTCTACATGCTGTACAATCGGGCGCCCTACGCGTTGATCGTCAAGGCGGACGGTCCGATCAAAACTCTGAAGGACGTCGAGGGCCGCACGCTGGCGGCTCCAGCGGGTTCAGCAACGGAGCGCATGTTCAAACCGCTTGCGCTCAAGAACGGCGTCGACGCCTCCACGGTCAAAGTCTTGAACGCCGCGCCCAACCTGATCGAGCAGCTTCTTGTCAACGGGCAGGCCGACGTCATCGCCCAGTTCGCACCGACGAGTTACATGAATTTCCTGGCCATGAAGAAATCGCCGGAGAAGGAATTCCGGTGGTTCTTCTACAGCGAGAACGGGCTGGACCTGTATTCCAACGGCATTCTGGTTTCACAGAAGCTGCTCAAGGAGAAGCCCGAGGCCGTTCGCAGTCTCGTGAGGGCTCTGAACCGAGCGATCATCAAGGTCGCGGCCGATCCCGATATCGGCATCACGACGCTCAAAAACGTGGAACCGCTCACCAATTTCGACCTTGAGAAGCAACGGTTGGTCTATACGATCGATCAGCAGTTGCGAACTGACGAAGTCGCAAAGCTTGGGCTCGGTGATCTCGACGACAACAGGCTCCAGGCTGCGATCAAGACCGTTGTGGAGGCTTACGCTTTGTCCCGCACGCCTTCGATGGATGAAGTCTTCAGCCGCGCGTTCCTACCGCCCAAGGCCGATCGCATATTGTCCGCGGGCCACTGACCGAAGCGATAGCGCAATCAAAAGCAACAACGGAGGATGACATTGGAACTCGATCATAACCGCTTCATGGCTATTGCCATCGAGGAAGCAAAAGCCGGCGCAGCCCAAGGCGAACAGCCGTTCGGGGCGGTCGTGGTCGACAGCGACGGCGAGCTTGTCGTCCGCAGCCGCAGTCTCAAGGTGTCGGCATGCGACGCCACCGCTCATTCTGAGACGCTTGCCGTCAAATACGCGACCCAGAAGCTCGGGCGGCGCATGCTGCCCGAGTGCACGTTCTATGCAACCTGCGAACCCTGTCCGATGTGTCTGGGTGCCATTCTCAACGGCGGGTTCAACACGCTTGTTCTCGGCGCCCGCAACAGGGACATCAAGCAAATGGCCAAGATCGCTTTCAATTTCAAGGACTATACGGTTGAGCGTTTCGCCGAAATGACCGGATGGAATTTGAAAGTGATCGAGGGGATAAGAACGACGGAATGCATCGAGCTTTACGCGACCTCCAAGGTCGAGTTGACCCGCTGAGAGTTCTATCCGGAAGGCGCACGGAATTGCGAGCTAGGTTGATGGAAATGAGATTGCGATGAAACGGAGCGCGGTCGAGGCCGTCCTGCGCGGGTTGAAGAAGGCAGGCGTCAGCGTCGTCTGCTACCTGCCGGATTCGTTGTTCAAGGAGCTCTACCCGGCGCTCGATGCCGATCCGGATATCCGCACCATCCGTGTGACCAATGAGGGCGAGGGCGCTGCCATCTGCGGAGGCGTATTCCTTTCCGGCAAGAGGGCCGCGCTGGTGATGGAGAATTCCGGGCTGCGCGCCTCCGTGGAGCCGCTGGCGCGGATGGGGTTAGGCGCTGGAATTCCGGTCGTGATGCTGATGAGCTATCGCGGCGAACTCGGCGAAAATAATTGGTGGGCCATTCCGCACGGCATGACCATGGAGCCGGTGCTGGATGCCCTTCGCATTCCCTACCAGGTGGTGCGCGAGGAGGACAAGATTGAACGCGCGATCGCCGATGCCTATGCCTGGTCGTATGCGTCCTACTATCACTCGGCGGTGGCGCTTGGCGGCGAGGTGGTGCGATGAAGCGGTTCGACTGCATGAAGGTGCTGGCCGCGCGGCTCAAGGACGAACTCGTGATCCTGTCGCTGGGTGCCAGCGTCGACGAATGGTACAACGCCGCCCCGCATATGCGCAGCGCAAGCCTTTTTCAGCAACAGCTCGGTTGCGTCACGCCTGAGGCCTTTGGGCTGGCGGTCGGTTTGCCGCACCGTCGCATCGTGTCGCTCGATACCGATGGCGGGATGATGTTCAATCTCGGTATTCTCGCCACACTCGGCAATGAGCAACCGAAAAACCTGTTCGTCGTGGTCTGGGACAATGAGTGCTACCAGTCAATCGGCGGTCCGCCAACGCACACCGCCTCGGGGCGGGTCGATCTCGCGGCCATTGCGCGCGGGGCGGGTGTCGAGCGGGCGTTTATGGCGCGCACCGTCGAGGAATTCGACGCGCATTGCGCGAAGGGCCTCGCAAGCAGTGTGCCTTATGTCGTCGTCGCCAAGGTTGCCGGAACCGTACAGCCGGACATCAAGCGCAAACACAGCGATGGCCGGGAAGATAAATACATTTTCGTCCGTCACGTGGAAGCAACCGAGAACATCCTGATCATGGGCCCCAGTGAGCACAACTGACCCGGCGAAAGCGCAGCCGAAATGGGTGAGACATAGATAGATCGAAGCGCCGCAAAACCTCTATCGAGCACGATCGTCGGTTTACAATTCGTGCGTAACCCATTGTCTTGAAGAGGTCCAAAAGCGCTGCGGTTTACAGGCAGATGCCTGATAAATCTATAACAAGACCGGACTCTTAATCAGCGGGTCCCAGGTTCGAGCCCTGGTGCGCCCACCACCCAGTCTTAGGGCACATACTCGGTTCGTCGTTCTCGCACTTATTGCGCGGGAGCGGCTGCTTTCCTGCGTTCGTCGGAGTCTCTGCATTCGGTCTCAGCTGGAAAGGCGCGGCATTTGGGGCTCCGTCTCTGCAGCATAAAATTCCGTTCCCGGCACCAGTCGGAGACCGGTTCGATGACTGAACGGTGGGTTATCAGATTGGGCCCCGAGGCTCCGGATTGAGCCCGAGTGCCTCGAACTGCCGCCTCCATTCGGCTGGCAGTTCGCGGAGACGCTCGATGCCGATGCCGCGGGGCAGACGCCCTTCGATGGCCGCTTTGACCAGATTAGGCCCAAGGAAAGCGAGCGAGATGGTCATGTTGACCTGCCGCGCGCTGCAATTCTCTCGGGCGCAAAGCTCTGCGACGGTGGTCATCCGGCCTGAGACGACATCATCGAGCCACTGACGACCTCGCGCGATGGCGCTGACTAGTTGTGCTCGGCGCTCGAAGTGTTGTGGTCGAACTTCGCTCCGAGACTTGTTGCTCGGAAGAAGGATCTGGCGTGCCCTTTTGAAGGGCGGCTTCTGCCAGGGGATTGTGAGCGAACCATCAGCCGGGTTGTCCGACGCGGCGTCTTCAGCACCCGACTTCAGACGAACGATCAGCTTATCCTTGTGCACGACAATCGTAGCAACGAACTCTGAGATGGCTTGGTGATCGTCGATGGGCGCGGTACCGGCCGTCGATCCATTTCGATTTTCGGTCAGATGATCCTTTAGCGATTGTACGATAGCTTTCTCAACATCTCCAGCTGGAACGCGAGCGACAGATCCGGCGGGCGAGGTTTTCGCTTCTCCATGGAGGACTGGTGTCGATGAATAATAACGATAACGGACGCCCGATTTGGTTGCGTGGGTTGGGATCATGCGATGACCAGCGTCGTCGAATAGTAATCCCGTCAATAGGTGGTCGGACTTATTGCGGACGAGAGTCCGATGGGACTGTTGCGTAAGTGCCTTCTCCCGGACTGCTTCAAACAATGCACGATCGAAGATTGGTGGCTGTTCACCTGGGAGGATTTCGTTCTTGTATTGGACTTCGCCGATATAGAAACGGTTGCGCAAGAGGTAGCCGAGCGTTCCGCGGCAAAATGGGACGCCACCTCGCGTTGTTCCTGTTGAGAGCTTTTTTGATTTGGTCTTGGCGCCGCGTTTGCCGAGATCTCGAACAAGTTTGTTGATGCTGCCGAGTTCAAGGTATCGTCGAAAGATAAACCTGACCAGTTCTGCCTCTTCTTCGACGACAGCAATCTTACCGTCCTTCATTTCATATCCGAGAGGCAGGTTACCTCCGACCCAGATTCCCTTCCGTTTCGATGCAGCGATTTTGTCGCGGATCCGCTCCGAGGTCACCTCCCGTTCGAATTGGGCAAATGACAGGAGCACATTAAGGGTC
>Ga0210394_10000668_pt1 | contig 66140 bp, 57 predicted proteins | sample IncBWC12MmetaG_FD_160121 | JGI IMG/M metagenome (GOLD analysis project Ga0210394, IMG submission 160121) | Forest soil microbial communities from Barre Woods Harvard Forest LTER site, Petersham, Massachusetts, United States - Inc-BW-C-12-M | ecosystem: Environmental > Terrestrial > Soil >...
CTTGGCCCGCGGGTCTATGCGGCCGCGATTGTCTGCGTGGGGCTTCTTGCGATCGCGATGATCGGCCTGCTGCTGCGCTCGATCACAACCGGCGAATGGGCGGGCGCGCTGTTTCTCGTCGGCTTCGCCGCGCTGTTTACGTGGCAGGTGGGCGGCTTCATCACGCGCAACCGGCCGCTGGCCTACAGCTTCGACGATCTGCCAAAAGCATTGCTGCCTTGAGCGCGGCGCCTTCTATTCGGTCGAATAGAAGTCCTCCTCCCTCGCATGCAACATGGCCGCTAGCGTGCGCAAGGCCGCATCGAGTTCTTCGATCGGAGGGGCGGCCAAAGCGAGCCGGATGGCGTTCGGCGCGTGCCCCGGCGTGATTGCGAACATTGTCGACGGGGTCAAGGCAATGTCGCGTTGGGCTGCCGCCGCAGCAAACGTCTGGGATCGCCAGTGGGCCGGTAACGTCAGCCACAGGTGGTAGGCCTTGCTGTTGGCCTGGATCTGGAAGCCGGAGAGGTGGTGGGCGGCGATCTTCTGGCGCTTTTGCGCTTCGATCCGCTTGAGCCTGACGAGTTCGGAAACCGTGCCGTCGCGCATCAATTGCTGGGCGGCGGCAAAGGCGTAGCCCGGTGCGGGCCATCCGCCCGAGCGTACCGCGGCCATCATGGGCTCGCGCCAGCGCTGAGGAGATATGATCAGACCAAGCGATAGTCCCGCCGCCACTTTCTTGGAAAGGCTGTCGAAGACGACGCAGCGATCCGGCGCCAGCGCAGCAAGCGGCGGCACGTCGTCCAGAAATCCGTAGACGATGTCCTCAATAATGGTGAGATCGAGCTTCTCGGCAACGCGCACGATGTCGGCGCGCCTGGCAGACCCCATCGTCATGCCGAGCGGATTTTGAAGCGCGGGCTGGATATAGATAGCCGACAACCCGGCTTCGCGATGCGCCTTTTGTATCGCGTCGGGCCGGACGCCGTTTTCATCCATGGCGAGCGGCACGAGCGTCACGCCAAGGCGAGCCGCGATGCCCTTGATGAAAGTGTAGGTCAAGGCTTCGACGCCGCAACGTCCGCCCGGAGGGACGATCGCCGCCAGCGTCGCCGCGACGCATTGCCGTCCGTTGGCGGTGAAAACGATTTGTTCGGGCTTTGGCGACCACTCCGGGTTTTGACGGTTCAAATGTTCCGCGGCGATGTTGCGCGCGGTCTGCGTTCCCGCGCTCGTCACCTGCCTCAGCGCGACTTCAAGCGCCTCCGGCCGGTTGAGCGCCTCCAGGCTCTTGGCGATCAGCGCCGACTGCATCGGCAGCACTGGATAGTTGATTTCCAGATTGATCCGCGCGCCTTGCGGCTCGCCGGGCGCGGCCAGGCCGTCGGGCTGCTCTCCCGATATGAAGGTGCCTCGCCCGACCTCGCCGACGACAAGACCGCGGCGCAGCAACTCGGCGTAGACCCGGCTTGCCGTTGAGGTGGCGATCTTGCGCTCGTAGGCGAAGCTGCGTTGTGGCGGCAGCCGGCTGCCGGGCTTGAGCGCGCCGCTCGCGATTTCGGCGGCGACCGCGTCGGCGAGCTTTAGATATTCGAACTTCGACATAATTGCTCCGAGAGCAATGTTTCACTTGAACCGATACATCTACGCGGTCATTTTAGGTCTATCAAGCCCAGATTGCACCGAGGAGCTATCCGAGGTGGCGTAACGCGCGAGAGCCGCTGTCAGCGGCGCTTGCGCCAACGGCGTCGTTTGGCCCGCGCGATGGAGAAGAAAGATGAGCGCGATCTGTTCCGAAACCCGCGGTCCTTCGCTCCGGCGGGTCCGATGGCTCCTAAGGTGGCCAGGGGTCGTCGTGGCCTACTGGAAGCGCAGGGAAATGATCAGGACGCTTCAGGAGATGAACGACCATCAACTCCGCGATATCGGGCTCATGCGCCACCAGATCGAAGATGTCGTGAATGGCGTTGCCGATCCCGACATTGTGCGGCTTTGGTGAGCGGTGACGACTTGCGGGAAGCGTCGCCTCTTACGTTAGTGCCGCACCACCAGCACCGAGCATTTGGCATAGCGGACGACGTGGCCGGCATTGGACCCCAGGAAATAGGTGCGCATCGCCGGCCGGTGCGACGTCATGACGATCAGATCGGCCTTGACTGCGGCAGCCTCCTCGAGAATCTCGTGATAGATGCCGCCCTGCCGCACGACGGTCGAGATGCGATCTGCATCGATGCCGCACTCCTGCGCGACGATGGCGAGTGCCTCTTCGGAGGTCTGGCGCTGCTGCACATCGAAATCGGCGGGCACATATTCAGCCAGCATCACAGGTGTCATCGGCAGGACATTGAGTAGCCGCACCTTTCCACTCCAGGTCTGCGACAGCGTTGCCGCAGTGGCAATGGCCGGCCGCGCCAGGTCGGTGTCGGAGAGATCAAGCGGCACGAGGATGGAATTGAACATCTGCGCCTCCCTATGAGGATGGCCGGTGCGAGCCCCGAAACCACTTTAGCATATTCTTTCCGGCAGGCCTCAGACGAGACGTCAGACCTTAGTCGCCCGACGTCTGCTTGAGCAGTTTGGGACTGACGAACAGCTCCAGCCGTCCGCGCCGCAAGCCCACATCGGCCCAATCGTCGATGTCGAAATCCAGAATGGCAAGACCGGCCGTCGGCAGGTTGTCGGCCAATGCGCCGCGTCCGGCGGCATCGCCACTACCCGCAAGCGCGATCGCCAGCTCATGCATTCCCGGATTGTGTCCGACGATCATCAGACGCTCGGGGTCGGCGACGGATGCGCTGCGAATGGTTTCGAGGAGCTGGGAAATATCGGCGCCGTAGAGTTCCGCCATCAGCTCTACCTCTGGTTCTGGCACGAGTTCCTTCATCGCTTCCCAGGCGATTTCCCAGGTCTGGAGTGCCCGCACCGCGTGCGATACCAGTACGAGGCTCGGGAACGGCGGATTACGGCCGATCCAGCTACCGATCTCGGCCGCATCATGGCGGCCGCGATTGTCGAGCCGACGATCCTGATCGCGGCCGCTCGGCGCGTCATTTTCAGTCTTGGCGTGCCGCAGCAGCATCAAACGGCGCATGGTGCATCCCGATTCGATTCAGGCCTACTAAATTGATGTACAGAGTAGCATCTAGTAGTCCGATTCCGAAGTTCGCTGGCATTGGACCACACCACCTTACGCGAACTCCGGAATTTAAGGAGCACTGGCAACTTGTGGTCTCTAGTGTGGGGTAGAATTTGAAGTCACCGTGAACTGACAGGAACTTCGAGCTCGCCGCATCGGCGGTACTAGTGACAAGCACGGGATCAATCCCGTAAGAAACGGCATGAGCGACATCCTCAGCGGCAATACCGGCGTAGGCGACGCTACCCGCGCCCGGCTGACCTTCGATCTGGATGCCGACATCTGTGTGGTCGGCGCGGGGCTTGCGGGCTTGACGGTCGCGCTCGAAGCCGCGCGGCTCGGCGCGAGCGTCGTCGTGCTGGAAGGCCGTCATGTCGGCTGGGGCGCATCGGGCGGCCTGCTCGGCACTGTCGTGCCGGGCTACAATCTGGCGATCAAGGACCTGATCGCGCGCATAGGGTTTGAGGATGCCCGAGAGCTCTGGAACTTGTCGAAGGAGGGCGCCGAATACGTCCGCGCACAGGCCACCGAACAATCGATGCCGGGGATTGCGGTCACCGAGGGCGCGCTCGAAGTCTCCAACGTCGATGCCGGAGACCGTTTGGTTGGCGAACTGCAAATGCTGGGCGAGGATTTCGAAACCGACGTCGAGGGATGGCAAATCGATCGTGTCCGCGCCCACCTCAAGACCGATCGTTATTTCCACGGCATCTATTTTCCGAAAGCCTTCCAGGTCGACGGCCGCAAATATGTCCATGGTCTGGCGGCGCTGGCGCGGCGGGCAGGGGCGCGGATTTTCGAGGACACGCCGGTGGTGGGCATCGACGCCTCCGGCATCCGCAAGCGCATTGTCACGCCGTCGGCGCGGCTACGTGCTTCGCACATCGTACTTGCCGGCAATGTCCATCTCGGCGCGCCGTCGCGGCGCCTGTCGGAGACACTGCTGCCGGTCTGGCGTTACGCTGCGGTGACAGAGCCGCTTGGCGAGCGTCTCGCTGAGGCGATCGCGTTTCAGGGCTCGGTGATCGATACCGACGCGGTCGATCATTTCCGCATCGTGGATGGCGACCGGCTGATGTGGGCGAGCTTTGAGACCACCTGGGACGCCCGGCCTTCGCGATTTGCATCCGCCATCGCGCGCCGCATGCGCACGATCTTTCCGCGTCTCGGACGGGTGCCGATTGCGGATGTGTGGGGCGGCGCGATCGGCCAGACCGTGCACGGCATGCCGCAGATCGGTCAGGTGCGAAAAGGCCTTTGGGTGGCGAGCGGCTTTGGGCGCCAGGGGCTGGGCACCTCGGCGATGGCCGGACAGTTGATCGCCCGCAGCATTCTGTGGGGCGACGAGCGCTGGCGGCTGTTCTCGCCGTTCGAACTGGTATGGGCCGGCGGCACCACGGGGCGGGTCGCCGGGCAGTTGATCGGAATGTGGTCGCGGGGAAGCTCGGATGCCGCCGGCGCCTTGGCACGCTACCGCGAGCGGCTGCGCGAACAGGAAGTCAGGCGCGAGGCGAGATTGGCCGAAGCCGTCAGGCTGGCCGGAACCAAGCCGCAGCCGCCCCGGCCGCCCGGCAGGCCGAATTCGAGACCTTCGCGGACGGAACGTCCGGCTGCGGAGCGCCCGGAGCCTTCGGTCGCAGCTCGCCCCGGCGACCGGGCTCCCTGAGGGACGTCCGATTTTTGTGTTGCAACTCGCAGGAAAGTGAGTGGGCGAGGCCCGGATGGATGTAACTTTCGCTGCCGCGCCCCGTATTTGGGAACATACAAGTGCTAGTCCCGCCGCTTCTCACGGAGACCATGATGATCGATCGCCGCATTTTGCTTGCTTCCACTGCCGGTTTGCTCGGCTTTGCGGTGCTGCGCTGGCTGCGCGGCGAACCGGCCAGGGCCGCGCAGAAATTCGAGATCGAAAAGACGGATGCGGAATGGCGCGCCCAGCTCACGCCGCAGCAATATGAAATCCTGCGCAAGGAAGGCACCGAGCGCCCCTACACCAGCCCGCTGCTCAAGGAGCACCGCAAGGGCATCTTCGCCTGCGCCGGATGCGATCTGCCGCTGTTCTCCTCGGAGACGAAATTCGAAAGCGGCACCGGATGGCCGAGCTTCTATCAGCCGCTTGAGAACGCGGTCGGCTCCACCCAGGACCGCACCCTCGGCATGCTGCGCACCGAAGTTCATTGCCGCCGCTGCGGCGGGCATCTCGGCCACGTCTTCGACGATGGGCCGAAGCCGACCGGCTTGCGCTATTGCATGGACGGTTATGCGCTGGTGTTTCACCCCGCGAGCCCCACGCCGAGCTGAATAACCCCGGCAATTGTTGCCCGCCCGGCAAATGTGCCCCGGTCTTGTGGCCGGGGCATTTCTGTTTAAGTCACTGAAATAACTCGAATCTCGTGTTTGGCACGGCGATTGCGATGTCTCCTTCGATGATGGCCATGCGCGGGCGAACCGCGGCCTTGGCCTAAGGAATCGAATGTGGAGACAACGTTATGGGTATCTTCGACGCGCTTAATACGGCTGTGGGTGGCCTGCAGGCTCAATCCTTCGCGTTGCAGAATATATCGGGCAACATCGCGAATGCCTCCACCGTCGGCTACAAGGGCATCGGCACCAGTTTCGAGGATCTCGTCCCGGACTCGCTGACGCCCAACAAGCAGGTGGCGGGCGGCGTGACCGCTTTCTCGCAGGCAACGATCACGACGCAGGGCACGGTTTCGGGTTCGACGGTTGCGACCAACATTGCGATCAACGGCGACGGCTTCTTCTCGGTGCAACAGCCGACCGGTATCACCGACAACGTGCCAACGTTCAACGGCGTCACCGATTATACGCGCCGCGGCGATTTCCAGGTCAACGCCAACGGTAACCTCGTCAACGGCGCCGGTTACTATTTGATGGGCGTCGCGGTCGATCCGAAAACCGGCAACCCGCTCGGCAACGTGCCGCAGGTTCTGCAATTCAGTAACAATTTTATTCCGGCGCAGGCAACCAGCGCAATTACATATGCCGCGAACCTTCCGACCGTGCCGCAGACCCAGGCCAGCGCCACCGCGCTGCCCGGCACCATCACCGCGGCGGGCGGCATCAACCCGTCCGACTTCGCAACAAATCCCTTGCCGATCGGTTCGCCGGCGCCACCCATTGACGCTTCCACATTCGGCACCGCCGCCGTCAACCAGCTGGCAACGCCGGCGCCGATTACGGCCAATACGTTATTGTCCGGCGCGGCAGGAACCGACTCGCTGGCCTCGGGGCTGGTTGCCGGCGACAGCATCACGGTTGACGGCACCACCATTACTTTCGTCACTTCGGGCGCGACCGGCAACCAGCTCAACCTCAACGACAATGTCGGAGCGCTGCTCAACAAGATTCAAAACATCACCGGCGCTCCGGCCTCCGTATCGACGGCTGCCGGCGCCCCCGCTCCCGCTACTGCGGCCGGCCAGATCGTCCTTCACACCGGCACCGCACAGAACCTCAGTATTACCCAGACCGTGACGACGAGCGGCACCCCCCCTGCCATCAACCTTCTGCAATCGCTCGGCCTCGGCACTTCGGTCACGCAGGCACGGGCGCCCGGCACCAACGTCGGTACGGGTGTCGTTACCGCCAACGACGTTACGACCTTCACCAATGAATCCATTAGCGGTGGCGCGGTAACGGCCTTCAACACCGCAGGCACGCCGGTGAATCTGCAATTGCGTTGGGCCAAGACCGACAGTGCCTCGCTGGGCTCCGGTCACCAGGACACCTGGAATCTGTTTTATCAGTCCGACACCACTGCGACAGGAGCTCAGGCGGAGTGGATCAATGTCGGCACGAATTTCACCTTCAATTCGAACGGCGCCTTGGTGTCGCCGTCCGGCTCATCGGTCGCCCTGCCGAATGTGACCGTTAACGGGCAGGGGCTCGGCAATCTTGCCCTCAACATCGCCTCCGGCTCGCTGACCCAATTTGCCAGCTCCAGCGGAGCGGCGACCATCGGCCAGATCACGCAGAACGGCTTTGCCGCCGGTCAGCTTCAATCGGTTGCGATCAACAACAGCGGTCTCGTGGTCGGAACGTTCTCCAACGGCCAGAACATCGATCTTGCCTCGATCACGCTCTCGCACTTCAACGGCACGAATTACCTGAAATCGCTCGATGGCGGCGCCTATGCGGTCACCGATCAGTCCGGCCCTGCGATTTTGGGCGCGTCGGGTTCGATCTCAGGCTCGTCGCTCGAAGGTTCGAACACCGACATCGCGGATGAGTTCACCAAGCTGATCGTGACCCAGCAGGCTTATTCGGCCAACACCAAGGTCATCACCACGGCCAACGACATGGTTCAGAGCTTGCTGAACGTACTGCGTTGATCGGCGCTGGCTTTTGCAGCGTAGTTTAATTCAAGGCGGGCGATAAAGATGGGTTTGAGTTCAGCCCTTGCCAGTGCGATGTCCGGCCTGACCGCCAATCAGGCCGCCCTTTCGATCACGTCGTCGAACGTGGCGAACGCGCAGACGCCTGGCTACATCGCCGAGAGAGCCAATCAGATCGAGGTGCCAAGCGGCGGTCCAGGCTCGTCGGCTTTGTTCACCGGCGTTACCCGCGAGCTCGATACGTTCATTCAAAGCCAGTTGCGCACCGAGACCGGCGGCGCCGGCTTTGCCAACCAGAACTCGAATATCCTAAGCCAATTGCAAAGCCTTTATGGCACGCCCGGTGGCACGGGGACGCTGGAAACGGCGTTCAACAATTTCACCTCCGCCGTGCAGGCGATCTCGACCAGTTCGACGGGGCTGTCGGCGCAGACGACGGCGCTGAGCGCGGCCCAGGCATTGGCCCAGCAACTCAATACGACCTCGCAAGGCATTCAGACCCTGCGCTCGAATGTCGAGCAGGATATCGGCACGTCGGCGGCGCAGGCCAACACCGATATGAGCCAGATCGCGGCCATCAACACCAAGCTTCAAGGGTTGAGTCCGACGGACCCGGCTGCCGCGGCGCTGGCGGATCAGCGCGACAACGCCATCAATGATCTGTCGAAGCTGGTGGATGTCAAGGTCACGACCGACAATGCCAACCAGACCAACGTCTTTACCACCACCGGCATTCAGCTTGTCGGCGGGAGTCTCGCTTCGAAATTCAACTTCACGTCGGCGGGCACGCTGACGCCGAATTCGCTCTATAACAGCAATGCCAGCAAAAATGGCGTCGGATCGCTGACCATCCAGCTCCCCAACGGCGCCAGTCTCGACGTCGTCGCCAACAAGGTGATCAGTTCGGGACAGATTGCCGCCGACCTGCAATTGCGCGACCAGACGCTGGTGCAGGCGCAAACCCAGGTCGACCAGCTCGCTGCCACCCTTTCAAGTTCGCTTTCGGATCAGACCACGTCCGGCACGGCGGCAACTTCGGGCGCACTGTCCGGATTCAATGTCGATCTGAGCAATGTGCAGCCCGGCAATAGCATCAACCTGACATTTACGAACAGCGGCACCCAGCAGCAGGTGCAGATCGTTCGTGTCGACGATCCGAACGCGCTGCCGCTGCCGAGCCAGCCGGGCGTCAGCCCGCAAGTGATCGGAGTGAACTTCACCGGCGGAATGAGTTCGGTGGTGTCGCAGTTGAATGCGGCGCTCGGCACCAGCAATCTGCAATTCTCAAATCCGTCCGGCAACACACTGCAGGTGCTCAACACCACTGCCGGGACGACGGTGAATGCGGCGTCCGCGACGTCAACCGTGACGTCGCTGACCAGCGGCAGCCCGCAACTGCCGTTGTTCATCGACGCCGGCACGCCCTATACCGGCGCCATCACCGGCAGTGGCTCGGAATTGACCGGTTATGCCGGACGCATCACCGTCAACCCCGCGCTGCTCAACAGTCCCGCAAACATCACAGTGTTCAGCAACTCACCGCCCACGCCTGCCGGCGACACCACGCGCTCGGACTTCATCTTCTCGCAGCTGACGACGGGGAGCTTTACTTACTCGCCGCAAACCGGGCTCGGTTCGGCGACAGCGCCGTTTTCCGGCACCATCGGCAGCTATTTGCAGCAGTTTCTCAGCCAGCAGGCGGGTGCGGCGACCTCGGCAACGCAGTTGCAGCAGGGCCAGAGCGTTGTTGTCAGCACCTTGCAGCAAAAATTCAATTCGACTTCCCAGGTCAACATCGACAGCGAGTTGTCGAACCTGATCGGCTTGCAGAATTCCTATGCGGCCAATGCCCACGTGATGTCGGTCGTCCAAAGCATGATGGCGACCCTGATGCAAATCCAGTTGTAAGGCGATCCAGATGGCGATCAACAGTATTGGTTTCAACAATTCGATATTCGGCCAGGCGGTTCAGAACCTCAACAGCCAGCTGACGAACCTGTCGACGCAGCTGGCGACCGGCGAGAAGTCGACCACCTATTCCGGCATGGGCAGCAACGAAGGGTTTGCGATCGCCGCGCGCTCGCAATTGTCCAGCATCTCGGCATTTACAAGCACGATTACCAACGTCAATACCAACATCAACGCCGCCAATACCGCGTTGCAGTCGCTGACGAGCATCACCCAAGGGGTGCAGAGCGATGCTGCTTCGACATCACAGGACCTGAACAATACCGGTCAAACCATCGGGCAGCAGAACGCGCTGGCCGAGCTTTCTTCGGTCGTGGGCATTCTCAACACCCAGGCCGGCGACCGTTTCCTGTTTTCGGGAAGCGCCATCAGCACGCCGGCGGTTGCCGATGCCAGCGTGATCCTCAACGGCAGCGGCACCCAGGCCGGTCTGAAGCAACTCATCGCTGAGCGGGCGCAAGCGGACGGCACCACCGGCCTCGGACGCCTCGTGATCTCGGCGCCGACCACGAGCGGCGCAACGACATTGTTTTCGGTCGCCGAAGATGCCGCGGGATCGCCGTTCGGACTGAAGCTCAGCTCGGTCACGTCGAACCTGTCCGGCGCGACGGTGAGCGGTCCCTCCGGTTCGCCGGCTGCGGTGTCGTTCAGCTTCGGCCCGACCAATTCCAATCCAGGCGATCAGGTCACCCTCAACTTCAACCTGCCCGACGGCACCACCGACTCCGTGCAACTGACGGCATCAAATACCACTCCGGCGCCCGCAAACACCTTCGCAATCGGTTCGACGCCGGCGCAGACTGCGGCCAATCTCAACAATGCGTTGAACACCGCTATCGCCAAGCTCGCCAACACCTCGCTGGTAGGGGCGTCCGCGGTCGCCGCAGGCAATGATTTCTTCGATCCCTCCAGCATCGCGGTCGGCAGCGTCGCCAACAATCAGCAGACGCCGGCAGCGCCGATCACCAGCGCGACCCTTCTGTCGGGCACCGCGCCTTCGGATTCGATTACGACCGGCTTTGCCAACGGTGACTCGATCAAGGTCAACGGCACGGCCATCACGTTCTCAACGTCGTCGCCGACCTCGCTGACGGGGCCGACCTACAATATCAACCCGACCACCGGCACCGTCGGCAACCTGTTGTCGGCGATCGATTCGATCACCGGCACCTCGGCGCCTTCCTCGATCGATGGCGGCGCCATTACGTTGCATACCGACAATGCCGCGAATTTTTCGATCACGGCCTCGTCTTCGGATCCGAACGCGCAAGCCGCGCTGGGGGCGCTGGGTTTCGGCGCGGGCGATGCCGCTACGACCACCAACGCGGCCGGCACCACGATTTCCGCGGTCCAGCCGCCGCTGCGGGTTCCTTCACCGGCCAGTAGCGCAACGACGCTCGTCAACGGCTCGGCCGACACCGTCGCCTGGTACACTGGAAACTCCTCGCCCAATCCGCGCGCGTCATCCGCCGCCCGCATCGATTCCGGCATCACGGTCGATTATGGCGCCCAGGCCAACGAACAGGCGATCCGCCAGCAGATCGAGGGCATCGCGGTTTATGCTGCCGTCAACTTCTCGCCGACCGCGGCCAACTCGACCAACCAGGCCGCGGCGCTGTCGACGCGCATCGCCAACAACCTGACGCCGAAGCCGGGGCAGCAGACGATCGCGGACATTCAGACCGATTTCGCCACCGCCCAAACCCAGATGCAGGCTGCGACCTCACGTCAGACTCAGACCCAGACGGTTCTTCAGAACCTCGTCGACCAGACCGAGACGATTTCGACAGATCAGGTCGCAAGCGAAATCCTGCAACTGCAAACGACCCTGTCGGCTTCCTACCAGACCACTTCCATCCTGGCCGGCCTGAGCCTGACCAAGTTCCTTGTCCCGGGTGGTTAAGCCCCCTGAATGCCTGAAAGCGGGACAGGGCTCGCCCCGGCGAACGCCCAATAAAGCTTTCGTTAACCATACCTGTTTACTTCTCCTAACGCCGGTTAACGCCACGTTAGCTGGCGTTGGCGCTCACTTATCGCATCGCCCGGGGGCGTAGCGATCTCAGCGCACGGTCTTGGCGTGGGCTCTTGGCGTGGGATCTTGGAAATGCCGCACGGTAGCGTTCGATTCCTGACATCTGAGACGGCGGGATTTGCGGGGCGGTCGCGGTCGGCCTCCTCGATGGCCGAGCTGTTCTCACCGCTCGATCGGCTGCTCACCGCCGGCGGCGATCCCCGCCTCACCCTCCATCCGGCAAGCGGCTTGAACGAATATGGCTGTCGGCCACAGCCTTGCCCGGAAACCCCAAGCTTCTCCTCGAGCACGGCGACCTCGATCTCGCAGCGCGCCTTTGATCGCGCGGAAGCGGCGCGCGAAGCGCTGATGCGCTCGGCGATCTCGATCGGGATCGACGCCGCCTTCGAAGAGCGCGTCGAGGAGATGCGGGATGAGCTGCGGACTTCGCTTGGTCTTTCGCCGGCGCTCGCCGATGTGGTGTTTTCTCCGTCGGGCACAGACTCGCAGCTTCAGGCGCTGTTTCTCGCCCGCACGTTACTTGGGTCTGAACTCGTCACGGTGGTCGTCGCCGCCGACCAGACCGGAAGCGGGACCGCCAATACCGCGCGCGGCTGTCACTTCAGTGCCGCAACCGCCAATGGAAGTTCGGTTCAGAAGGGCGAGCCGATTGCGGGCCTGGCTCTCGCGCTGAAGAGCGTCGCACTCCCGCTGTTCGATGAAGCAGGCCAGGCGTGTTCCGCAACCGCCAGCGATGCAGCAGTTCTCGATGCCGTCGGGCGGTCCGTTGCAGGCGGCGGCAAGGTGCTGCTCCAGGTGATGGATTCGTCGAAGTTCGGCTGGCGAGCGCCGAGCGATCAATGCCTTGAAACGATCACGGCGCGCTTCGGCGAACAGGTCCAGATCGTCGTCGATGCCTGCCAGATGCGTCTTGGCCGCGCGAGGCTCAAGCGATATCTCGAGCGCGGCTATATCGTGATCGTCACGGGGTCGAAATTCTTTACCGGCCCGCCGTTCAGCGGTGCGCTATTGGTGCCAGCCGGTTTCGCAGGCCGTCTCGATGCTGCCACCGCCATTCCGCCCGGGCTTCTCGAATACGTCAGTTGCAGCGACTGGCCGCAAACCTGGCCGGCGTTGCGATCGCGTTTTCCAGTCAGGACAAATTTCGGTCAATGGTTGCGGTGGGAAGCCGCGATCGAGGAAATCGGCGCCTATTACCGCGTGCCTGACCACTTTCGCAAGATTGCGCTGACCACCTTCGGCGCGGCGGTCGAACGGCTGATTGCGGCGTCGCCCTCGCTTGATCTGTTGCACTGGCAGGAGCGGCCGCTTGACGCTGCCGACGAAGAGCTCGCGCAGCGAACCATCTTTTCCTTCGTGGTCCGGCGCGGCAACGATATTCGTTCGCTTGGCGAATGCCGAACGCTTTACCGCGCGCTTGCCGGCAATGTCACATCCGGCGACTTGAAGGCAGCGGTGAAACCCTGCCTCATCGGCCAGCCGGTTGCACTGGGGCGCGATCCGTCGCCGCCCGCAGCCCTGCGGATCAGCGCGAGCGCACGTCTCGTCTCGCAGGCGTGGTCACCTGATGCGGAAACCGCGCACCGCAACCTGCAATACGCGATCGATCAGGCGGCCATCGCCATCGCCAATCTTGAAGAGCTGCTTGCCGACGTGGATGGGCTGAGACCAATGGAGGTATCCCATGGAATGTGAGAAAACCGCGGCCAACCTCGCGCGCCATCCAAGCGCAGACCGGATCGGCTTTGCCAGACTGACGACGATGGCGTTCGAGGGAGCCGACCTTCGCCCGTTGCGGGACCAATTGATCGCCAAGCTCGCCGACGGGACGTTGGGCGCGGGCGAGGGCCTCGATCTTTCGCTGATCGCGCAGCTCTTGGGCGACAAGCAGACGGGGATGGCGATCCAGGCGGAAGTTCTCGCCTTTCATCAGCTGTACCGATCGCCCTGTTTGTCGGAAAAGCCGAAATTGCGTGTGCTGGCGCTTGCGGCGGCGATCGACATGGGCGGCAACACCCCGATCGAATTTCTGCTCGAGAATTCCGGCATCGAACTGCAGACGCTCTATGTCGTCTCCGGCGTCGATTTGCCGACGCCGCTACCCGAACACGACGTGGCGATCGTGATCGCCTCCGATTCGGAGGAATGTCTCGATGCGCTGCGCAAGATCGATGGTCTGGCGCCGCGCTGGCCGCGGCCGTTGCTCAACCTGCCTCGCTTTGTCCGCAACCTCGATCGCGACAAGCTGCACCGGCTGTTGCGCGGCGTCAGTGGGCTCGAGATTCCCGCAACCATATCGGTGAAGCGCGAACAGCTCGTGGCGATTTCGCAATCGCAAGCGGATATCTCTTCCATTGCGGACGAATTGAAATTTCCGGTCATCGTGCGGCCGCGCGGCACGCATGCCGGCGTCGGGCTTTCCCGGATCGACGAGCCTGCCGCGCTTGGGCAATATCTTGCTGAGCGCACCGAGCAGGAATTCTTCGTGGCGCGCTTCGTGGATTATTCCAGCCAGGATGGTCTGTTCCGCAAATACCGGATCGCGTTCATCGGCGGCAAACCCTATGCCTGCCACATGGCGATCGCGGAGCGCTGGGACATCTGGTATCTCAACGCCGGCATGGCCTTCAGCGCGGAGAAGCGGCTTGAGGAAGAACGCTTCATGCGCGACTTCGATCACGATTTTGCGCGCCGCCACAAAAATGCCCTCGCCGTCGTCGCCAAGCGCGTGGGGCTCGACTATTTCACGATCGACTGCGCGGAAAACAACAACGGCGAGCTTCTGATCTTCGAGGCCGACAACACGGCCGTGGTCCACAATATGGATTCGCCCGAGGTGTTCCCCTACAAGCCGCCGCAGATGCGAAAAATCTTCGATGCGTTTATCGCCATGCTGTATCGCGCAAGGCCGGATCGGGAACAGGCGGCGTGACTGTCGGCGAACGCGGGATCCGGCTTACTTGTTCATTGATATGAACAAACCGGCCTCGGGCTTAAGGGGGATCGTTGCTCCCGGACCAATACCAGCGATCTCGACGATAACTTCCTCATCCTTAGCACCGTCCCAATGTACGCCCTTTGCTGGATGGTACATGAAGCTACCAGTCTTGAGAGGGACTGCCTTAGAGAGATCAAATGTATCGCCCGTTCCCGTGTACCAAGTGCCCTTGATCACAGTCACGTTGCGGTCCTCCGGGTGAAAATGCGGAGCGCTAGACAAACCCGGAGGAAATTTAACTCGTATCACATAGAAACTGCCGGGCTTGGTAGGATCGCCGGAGAGTGTTGCAACCTCGACGCCATTACCGAATGGCTTCCAATTGATCTGTTCTGGGGTGAAGCGCACGAACTGGTTCTCTTCTGCCGATCCGGGCGACACAATAAGAATTGCGGCAGTTCCAAAAGCAAAGGTCAAAGCCTTCAAAACCGACGTTGATTTCGTCATCGAAGTCTCCCTTTTTTTCCAAACTTTGCTTACGTTACCGGAACTGACGTGCCCTTTGTAGGGGGTGTCGCCGGCAACTGGCGCAAAGCGGACACGGTATGCTTCGTGGGCTGATCGGATTTATGAGTACACGCCTCAGAGCCCGGTTTTGATATAATCAAAAGCTAACAGACGGCTCAGGCGACAGCCCGGCCTTGGCCGGTCTGCAACAGCAGCCGGATGTCGGCTGCCGGCTTTTGCCGCGCTGAACAGGAAACCCTGCATCTCGGTGCAGCCCAGCGCGCGAAGCAATTCCCGCTGCAGCGACGTCTCCACGCCTTCCGCCAATGTCATCATGTCGTGGGCGTCCGCGATATTCACCACGGCCTGCACGATCGATGAGCCGCCCTTCGAGGTGATGTCGTTGACGAAGCAGCGGTCGATCTTGATCTTGTCGAACGGAAAGCGCTGCAGATAGCTCAGCGAGGAATTCTATGCTTGACGTACTCCTAACGTGGCTTGCAGATTGCGCGGGCACGCCAGAAAGTCGGTGTTAAAGAGTTGGAATGCGAACGACATCGGTCGCTAAGGCCGGGTGAGGCAAGGGACGTCAAGCAATGGCTGAGCCGGTCGAACGCGACAACATGCGCATCGAGTGGGACGTCGGGATTGCCATGGATGACGGCGTGGTGGTTCGGGCGGACGTGTTCCGGCCGACGGTCGCGGGACGCTGGCCCGTGCTTCTGACGTACGGCCCCTATGCCAAGGGACTGGCCTTTCAGCAGGGCTATCCGAGCGCCTGGCAGAACATGATCGCAAACCACCCGGACGTCGCATTCGCCTCGACCAACAAATATCAGAACTGGGAGGTGGTGGACCCGGAGAAATGGGTCCCGCATGGCTATGTCTGCGTGCGTGTCGACTCCCGCGGCACCGGCAGGTCGCCGGGTTATGTCGATCATTTTTCGCCGCGCGAAACCCGTGATTTCTATCAGTGCATCGAGTGGGCCGGCGTTCAACCCTGGTCCAACGGCAATGTCGGCCTCAATGGCATCTCCTATTACGCCATCAACCAATGGCACGTGGCCTCGCTCCAGCCGCCGCATTTGAAGGCCATGTGCATCTGGGAGGGCGCCGCCGATTGGTACCGCGACATGACGCATCACGGCGGAATCCTGTCGACGTTCTGGGCCAACTGGTACGACATGCAGGTCAAGACCGTGCAATACGGTCTGGGCGAGCGGGGGCCGCGCAGCGCCGTCACCGGCGCTCTGGTGTGCGGCGACGAGACGCTGTCGGACGAGGAACTTGCGCGCAACCGCGCGAGCTTCGGCGACGAGATTCTCGCGCACCCGCTCGACGACGACTACCACAGGGCGCGCTCACCGGACTGGAGCAAGGTCACGGTGCCGTTGTTGTCGGCGGCCAATTGGGGCGGTCAGGGTTTGCACCCGCGCGGGAATTTCGAAGGCTTCGTTCGCTCCGCCTCAAAGCAGAAGTGGCTCGAATGCCATGGCCTGGAACACTGGACGCATTTCTATACGGATTACGGCCGCGATTTGCAGCGGCGATTTTTCGATTTTCATCTCAAGAGTGAAGCCAATGGCTGGGCCGAGCAGCCGAGAGTCCAACTTCAGGTCCGCCATGTCGGCGGTTTCGTCGAACGTCACGAGAGTGACTGGCCGCTGCCTTCGACGGCATGGACGAAATTCTATCTCGACCCTCGAAATCAAACCTTGTCTCGCGAGCCGCCGCCCGAAGAAGCCGAGATCAGTTTCCCTGCGCTGGGAGACGGGTTGACGTTCATGTCGCAGCCAATGCCGGAGGACACCGAGATTACCGGCCCGCTGGCGGCGAATTTGCGCATCTCCTCGAGCACCGAGGACGCCGACATCTTTGTCGTGTTTCGGGTGTTCAGTCCGGATTTGCGCGAGGTGACTTTCCTCGGCGCAATCGATCCGCACACGCCGGTTGCCCAAGGCTGGTTGCGCGCCTCGCGCCGCAAGCTCGACGAAGCATTGTCGCGGCCCTATCGCCCCTACCACAGCCACGACGACGTCCAGCCGCTTGAACCCGGCAAGCCGGTTGATCTCGCCATCGAAATATGGCCGACTTCGATCGTCGTTCCCAGGGGACACCGTATCGCGCTGAGCGTGCGTGGAAGGGACTATACGTGGCAGGCAAGTACGGGCGCGAAGCTTTCGAATTTCAAAAACGAATTGCTGGGATGCGGGCCGTTCCTGCATGATGATCCGCGCGACCGGCCACGGAGGCTCTTTGCAGGCACGACCACGCTACATGTCGACCGGCAGGGGACCTGCCATATTTTGCTGCCGGTCGTGCCACGTCGTTAAAGGAAGCCGGAGCAAAATCCGGCCGAAGAGGGGAGGATTTTATGAGGATTTCACGTCGCAAATTCGTCTCTAGCGTTGCAGGAATTGGGCTGTCGAGTGCCGCCGTCTTCAGGGCGCGGGCCGCCGACGGCCCGATCCGCATCGGGCTCTTGACGGTCAAGACCGGGGCGCTCGCCTCCGGCGGTATCGATATGGAGCGTGCGCTCATCATGTATCTGAAGGAGCGCGACTACATGATGGCCGGCCGAAAGGTTGAGCTGGTCACCGGCGACACTGCAGGCGTTCCCGCAACCGCGCGAACCAAGACGCAGGAGATGGTCGAAAAGAACGACGTGCATTGTTTGATCGGGCCGCTCGCCGCATTCGAGGCGCTGGCAATCGACGACTATATCCGTCAAAGCAGGATTCCCACGCTTTTGGTTGCAGCCGCCGAAGACATGACTCAGCGAAGCGCCAATCCGTGGTTTGTCCGCGCCACTTCCACGTCTTCGCAATGCGCGCATCCGCTTGGCGAATACGCCGCCAGGGAGCTCAAGTTCAGGCGGATGATCACGATTGCCGACGACATCGCCTATGGCCAGGAGATGTGCGCCGGATTTCAACGTGTCTTTGAAGACAATGGCGGCCAGATTATCCAGAAGCTGTTTCCGCCGCTGACCGTGCCGGATTACGGAAGCTATGTGGCGCAGCTGAAAAACGCGGATGCGATCTTTCTGGGCTTTGCCGGTTCGAACGGCTTTCGCTTCCTCAAGCAGTTTGTGGAATATGGTCTGAAGGACAAGATGCAGGTCATCGGCGGAATGACCGCGCTCGACGAAGCGGTGCTGCGCAACATGGGCGATGAGGCGCTCGATATCATCACGACCTGCTGGTATTCGGCCGAACTCGATGCCGCGCCCAACCGGACCTTCGCGCCGGCCTTCCGCAAGGAATTCAGCTACGATCCGGGTTTTTACGCGGCGAGTACTTACGTCAACGGCGCGGTGCTCGAAGCCGCCGTCAAAGCCGTCAATGGCAAGGTCGAGGACCGCCCGGCATTCATGGCCGCGCTACGCGCGACCAACGTCGAGACGGCGAGGGGCCCCGTCAAGTTTGACGATCTCGGCAACGTCGTTGGCAACGTTTATCTGCGCAAGGTAACGCGCAAGGACGGCCGCCTCGTCAATTCGGTGTTCAAGACCTATCCCGACGTCAGTCAGTTCTGGACCTACGGCAAGAAAGCATTCCTCGCCAATCCGGTCTACTCGCGGGATTTTCCGCCGGCCAAATATCTCGAGCGGTAGGACTTTGGTCCTGTCGCGCGAGCACGCGCCTCTCACTGCATGCTGACCAGCGTCAGATCGATGAACCAGGATTGCGGCGAGACGAATCCCTTGACCTTGGGACTCATCGCACGCGGGTTGAGATCGTGGACGATATAAAGCCAGGGCGGATTGTCCACGAGCCGCTCGTGGGCCTTGCGAAGCGCGCTCGCGATGACTTTCGGGTCGCTTGCTTCAGCAAGCGTCGTCAGCGCGCCGTCGAACGCGTCGTCCTTCCATTGCTCGAAGTTGAATCCGTTCGGCGAAAAATTCGCCGAGGAAAAGTAGCGCGCCATGACGCCGACATCGGAAGAGGGCGATGAGACATTGATGACCATGGCGCCCTTCAGGTTCGGGCTGTCGGGCGTGGCACGCGCCGCGTTGAGCAGAATTTGCCATTCCACAACATCAAAGGTGACATCGACGCCGCAGGAATCTTTTAGGTTCTGCTGAATGAATTCGTTCATCGGCAGCGGCGACATCTGTCCCGAACCCGACGTCGAAATCATCGCCTTGAAGGCGAGCGGCTTGGCCGGCGTGAAGCCGGCTTCGGCCAGCAGCTTCTTGCCCTTGGCAGGATCGAATCCGTAGTGGTTTTCGGGCGATCCGAAATTCGGGTCGCTCGCCTTCAGCCAACCGGCGGACGGTTCGGCCGTTCCGTTGAGAAGCGTCACCAGTCCTTCGCGATCGACGCAATAGTTCAGCGCCTGCCGGACTCTCACATCCTTGAAGGGACTGCCCGTCGCGCCGATATTGTAGAACCAGGGCCAGACATGCGGGTAGGAACCGGTCGCGATGGCAAAGCCGGCGGACTTGAGAGAATCAATTCCGTCGGGTGGCGGCACTTCGATCCAGTCGACCTGGCCCGAGCGCAGCGCCGCCAATCTCGTATTGGCTTCGGGGATCGGCATCAGCACCACATTGTCCAGCTTCGCCTTCCTGTTCGCGTCCCAATATCCGTCCCAGCGCACCAGATCGACTTCCTGACGGGGGACGACCCTGGTAATCCGGAATGGTCCGGTGCCGGCGGCGGGCAGGGTCGCCACCTTGGCCCAGTCGCGTTCAGCCTTCTCGAAGGAAGCGGGCGAGGTGAAGAGAATATAGACGGCCATGTAAGGGAAATAGGAGGCCGGCCTCGTCGTCGAGATGGCGACCGTGCTGTCGTCGACCTTCTTGTAGGAAGCGAGCAAGGGCGCGCGGGCTCGTGAAATCGCGGAAGCGGCGATCTCGTATTGCGGGCTGTCGTTCTTGAAGTAGCGGTCGAGATTCCAGATCACGGCATCGGCGTTGAAATCGGTGCCGTCGTGAAATTTGACGCCGCGGCGCAGGTGAAAAATCCAGGTCTTGTTATCGTCCGCCGCCTGCTCCCATTTTTCGGCCAACCCCGGGCGCAGGTCGGCCAGACGATCGGTGCTCGACAAATCCCAAAGCACCAATCCCTCGAAGATCGGATAGCCGAGAAAGCGCATGCCTTCGAAACCGTTGTTGGGAAGGCCGGTCGCTGTCGGGATGTCAGACGCCGTCATCGCGATGCGAAGGGTGGTCTCGGCGCGCGCCGCCTGCCATCCAAGAAGCGCCATCAGCAGCGGGACGGAGAAAATCCGGAAAAAACGCATGTGCATCACCTGTTGTCACGGGAGCGTTACGCAATTTCGATGCAAATTATGGACCAGATCTGCGGCAGAGGCGAGCAAGGCGGCGCCAGGACACGAGGGCGATTCCAGCCGAATAGGCCCGAAAATGATAGCCTTGAGCGCTGCAAAATGATTCGAAGCCGCGCACGCGCCTGCGCGCAGTCTTAAAGTTCGCATCAGCGGGCGCTGCGATAGCTTCGCGAACTTCGAAAAATCGGGGCTCGAACTTGTCTGCCCAATGGAAAGGCGCTTCCGCGCGGATGCCGAACCTGTCGCGCTTGCAGCGGCAGGCTGTCGGCTCGTTCCGAGAGGGCGACCTCGATAAGGCGATGAGACTGTGCGGGGCGATACTGGAATATCGCAGCGAAGATTCCGAGACGCTCAATCTGCTCGGGCTCATCCATTTGCAGCGGCGGCGCCCCGCCGAGGCGCTGGATTTCCTGTCGAGGGCGCTACGAGCCGATCCCGGTTCGGTGGACGCGATGTCAAATCTCGGCCTCGCGTTGCACGCGGCGGGGCGCTTCGAGGAGGCCGTCGCGCGCTATCATAACGCCTTGAGGCTGGCGCCGCGCCATCCCGAAATTCTCTACAATCTTGGCAACGCCTTTCTCGAACTTGATCGGCTCGATGAATCGCTCGCAAGTTACGACGAGGCGCTGGCGGTCGACCCCTCGCATGTCGGCGCGCGCGTCAATCGGGGCAACACGCTGTTGCGTCTTAACCGGCCGGCGGATGCGCTCGAGAGCTATGACAAGGCGCTCGCGGCGATGCCGGGTCATCCGCAGATCCTGACCAATCGCGGTCATGCGCTGCGCAGGCTTGACCGGCCGCAAAAGGCGCTTGTCGACTTCGAGGGGGCGCTGGCAAGGAACAGCGAATTTCCCGAGGCCCATTTCGAAGCCGCCATGACGCGCCTGTTGCTCGGCGATTTCGAAGCCGGCTGGAAGGCCTATGAATGGCGGTGGAAAACCGGCGCGTTTGCCGGCAAGCGGCGCGAGTTTCGCGCGCCGCTTTGGCTCGGCGATGTGCCGGTTTCCGGCAAGACCATTCTGCTTCACGCCGAACAGGGGTTCGGCGATACCATTCAGTTCATCCGCTATGCGCCGCTGCTGGCGGCGCGTGGCGCCAGGGTGGTCTGCGAGGTTCAGCCGGCACTGGTGCCGTTATTGTCAGAGCTGGAAGGTATCCATGTCGTAGCCCAGGGCGAACAACTGCCGTCTTTCGACCTGCATTGTCCATTGCTCAGTCTTCCGCTCGCATTTGGCACGCAGCTTGCGACCATTCTGGCCCCGGTCCGCTATCTTGCGGCCCCGGCCGCGCGCGTAAGGCACTGGCGCGATCGCCTGCCGCAAGGGAACCTGCGCGCCGGCTTCGTCTGGTCCGGATCGCCCTCACACAAGAACGATGCCAACCGCTCGGTTCCATTGGCGCGGCTCGCCGCTTTGTTCCAGAGTCTGCCGTTTGCCTGCTTCAGTCTTCAGCGCGAATGGCGCGATGCCGACCGCGACATATTGCAGAGCCTGCCGAACCTCAGGGATATCGGCCCCGAGCTCGGCGATTTCGCCGACACCGCGGCCGTCATTTCGCAGCTCGACGTGATTGTTTCGGTCGACACCGCGGTGGCACATCTGGCGGGCGCACTCGGCAAGCCGGTTTTGATCCTGCTGCCCCATGCGGCGGATTTTCGCTGGATGCGTCAACGCACCGACACGCCCTGGTATCCGACTGCAAAGCTCTTGCGCCAGCCGGCCTTTGGCGACTGGGACAGCGTGATCGCCGGCCTCGCCGGCGAGCTACTCAAGCCAAGGGCAGGGCAAGCCTGACCCGTTAGGATTTCGTTAACCACGTCTGTTTACTGATTGGTGACAATTGCGGCCAGTGCATATGCGCCGCAGGAGCGCCTCATGACCGAGCAAATGCACCTCGTGGTAGCCACGCCCTGCTTCGGCGGACAGGTCTCCACCCTCTATGTCAACTCGATCTTCGCGCTTCAGAGCGCGGTGCGATCGCTGTCGAATTTGCGTCTCAAGATCGAGCTGCGCGATGGCGACGCGCTGATCACGCGCGCGCGCGCCAATCTGATGACGTCGTTTCTCGACGATCCCACCGCGACACATCTTCTGTTTGTGGACGCCGACATCGGCTTCACCCCCGATCAGGTGTTTCGCCTGATCGAGTCGGGTGCGGATGTTGTGGCAGGCGTCTATCCGATCAAACGCGTCAATTGGGAAAAGGCCCATCGCGCCATCGAATCCAGGCGACCGAATGTGCCGGCGGCCGCGCTCGACTATGTGCTCGAGATCAACGACCCCGATCACGTTACCGTCGTCAACGGCTTCACGCGGGTGCGTTACGCCGGAACCGGCTTTCTGATGATCCGCCGCCAGGTGTTCGAGAAGATGTGCGCGCATCCGGCCTACGCGCCGCTGCAATTTCTTCGCGAACATTCGCACGACAAGCTGGCGGGAAGTCCGAACCGCTTTGCGCTGTTCGAGTGCATGATCGATCCGGCGACGGGCACCTATCTCAGCGAGGATTTTGCGTTCTGCAAACGCTGGACCGACATTGGCGGTGAGATCTGGGCCGATCTCCAGAGCTGCCTCGATCACGTCGGCCCATCGGTATTTCGCGGCGATATCGCTTCGCAGTTTGCCGCGCCGGCGCTTGCGACCGATGCGGCCTGAGAGCGAGGCTGCACCTTCCGATCGAACCGGCATCCCCCGGCCGCCCTGTGCTGAGCGCATCGGCCTTGCCAAGCTCACGAGAATAGCCGAGGCGGGAACAGATCTTCGCCCGTCGTGGCAACACCTGATCGCCAAGCTGATCGACGGCACCATCGAAGCGGGCGAGGGGCTCGATCTGTCCTTGATCGCGCAACTGCTCGGCGACAAGGCGGCCGGACTTGCGATCCAGCAGGCGATATTGGCTTCCCACCAACTGTTCCGCTCGCCCTGCGCGGCAAAGCCGCCTCGCTTGCGCGTTCTGGCGCTGGCGGCGGCGACCGATATGGGCAGCAACACGCCGATCGAATTCCTGCTCGAGAGCAGCGGAATCGAATTGACCACGCTTTATGTCATGCCGGACATCGATTGGCCCGACTGGTTGCCCGATCATGACGTCGCGATCGTCATCGCCTCCGACTCGGAAGACTGCCGCGGCGCCTTGGGCAAGATCGCTCACCTCGCACCAAACTGGCCGCGGCCGCTGCTCAATCCGCCACAGCTCATCGGCAATCTCGACCGCGACAAGCTGTGCGGCTTGCTCGGCGGAATCGAAGGGCTCGAGATTCCGGCAACCACAGCCGTGACGCGCGGGCAGTTGTTGAAACTGTCGCAGCCTGTGCTCGGGCCACCCGAGATTGCCGCCGACCTGATCTTTCCCCTCATCGTCAGGCCGCGCGGTTCGCATGCGGGGGCGGGCCTTGCGAAGATCGACGAGCGAGCGGCGATCGAGCGCTATCTCGACGGGCGGACGGAAGAAGAATTCTTCATCTCACGCTTTGTCGATTATTCCAGCGGCGATGGCTTGTTCCGAAAATATCGCATCGTCTTCATTGACGGCGAGCCCTATGCGTGTCACCTCGCCATCGCGGATCGCTGGGATATCTGGTATGTGAATGCAGGAATGTCGGCGAGCGCGGAGAAGCGCGCCGAGGAAGAAACGTTCATGCGGACATTCGATTCCGGTTTTGCAGCGCGTCATCGTGCGGCGCTTTCCGCGCTCGCCGGCCGGGTGGGGCTCGACTACTTCACGATCGATTGCGCGGAGACCAAACAAGGATCGTTGTTGATTTTTGAGGCCGACAACACCGCGATCGTGCACGACATGGATCCGCCCGACATCTTTCCGTACAAGATGCCGCAGATGCAGAAGGTGTTCGCGGCCTTTGCCGCGATGTTGCATCGCCGGGCCCGGTGTTTGGGTGAGGCGGCTGCATGACGGCGCCCTCGCCAGAGCGCGGATCGCAGATCGGGCCAAGCGAAACGCTCGATCCGCAAAATTGGGACGACGTGCGCGCGCAAGGTCATCGCATGCTCGATGACATGATCGACACCATCGCCAGTATTCGCGAACGGCCGGTCTGGCGCCCAATCCCCGATGAAGTCCGCGCGCGATTTTGCACCGAACTTCCGCGCGGGCCGGGCGATCTCGGCGAGATCTATCGCGAGTATTCCGATTTCATCGCGCCCTATGCGACCGGCAACGTTCACCCCGGTTTCATGGGGTGGGTACACGGCGGCGGCAACGTTGTCGGCGCGCTGGCGGAGATGCTCGCCGGCGGACTCAATGCCAATCTTGGCGGCCGCGATCATGTTCCGATCGAAGTCGAGCGTCAGATCACCGAATGGATGCGCGCGATGCTCGGTTTTCCGCCAGGTGCAAGCGGCATCTTCGTGACGGGAACGTCGATCGCGAACCTGATGGCCGTCTGGGTGGCGCGAACGGCCGCGCTCGGGCAAACCTCACGACAGCATGGCCTCAGTGGCGAGGGCGCATTGCTGACGGCCTACACATCGACGGCTGCGCATGGTTGTATTTCGAAGGCGATGGACCTTGCTGGCTTTGGCAGTGATGCGCTGCGGAGCATGCCGGTCGATCGTTCGCATCGCGTCGATGTGGCGGCAATGCGCGCCCAGATCGAGAGAGATCGTGAGATCGGCTTGCGGCCCTTCCTTGTGGTCGGCTCGGCCGGCACGGTCGACATCGGCGCGATTGACGATCTGGAAGCACTGAGCGCGCTGTGCCGCGAGGAGAAACTCTGGTTTCACGTCGATGGCGCCTATGGCGCGCTCGGCGTGCTCTCACCCGCACTCGCGCCGCGGCTGGCCGGATTGCAAGACGCCGATTCCGTCGCGCTTGATTTCCACAAATGGGGGCAGGTGCCGTATGACGCGGGCTTTCTCCTGGTTCGCGATAGCCAACGTCATCTCGATGCCTTTGCAGCTCCAGCGGTCTATCTGCGACGCGAAACGAGAGGTCTTGCCGCGGGCTCGCCCTGGCCGTGCGATCTTGGGCCGGACCTGTCGAGAGGATTCAGGGCACTCAAGACGTGGTTCACGCTGAAGGCTTACGGCACCGAAAAACTGGGGGCGATGATCGAGCGCACTTGCGCGCTGGCGCGTTATCTCGAAGCGAAGGTTTCGGCCGAGCCGCGGCTGGAACTGCTGGCGCCGGCGCAACTCAATATCGTCTGCTTTCGGTATCGCGCCGGCGAGTCCGACCAGATCAATGGCGCGATCGTGGCGGATATACAGGAAGCCGGGATCGCGGCGCCGTCGACGACGACGCTGGACGGAAAGCTTGCGATACGCGCGGCGATTGTCAATCACCGGACCGACGTCGTCGACCTTGATGCGCTTGTAAACGCCGTGCTCGAATTTGGCGCGCGGCGAACTTCGGATGGCTAGTGGAGTGGATTTGATATTCGCTACCCGACTAGCCGCGAGTTCGTGCGGCGAATGTCAAATCCTAAACTCCACTAGAAACATATATGCTAGTGGTCCTTTTGATTCTAACATTCGCAAAAGTGACCGCCGAGAAGTGATGCGAATGTTAGAATCGGACCAGCAGCGTGGCCTGAGGCTGTCGCGCCGCCACTGGCCTCATCGGGTCAATCAGGCGGAACGCCGCTCTTCTTCAGCCGCGCTTTGGTTCTTGCGGGCCGCATCCAGAAGCTTCTTCTCGTAGGCCACGAGCTTCTTGGCTTCCTTGATGGCGTGGTACATCTCGCCGCTCAAAATGCTATCGTTGATGTTCTCGATCAGCGGCCAGGCGCTCGGCGCCACGGTGACGATATCGCGTATGAGGCTGAAATAAGTGCCGTGATTGACCTGCGGGTCCGGCGAAATGTACATCAACTGCACAGCCAGATAGATGAGTTTGGCCGGCGTGTCGGCGAGTTCCGGCGTCATGATGTCTTTTTCGCGCAGGATCGGAATTTTGTCGCCGTCGATCAACAGCCGGGCACGCTGTTCGGTGTTGGTGATCACACTGGAACCGATGATGATCCGTTCGTGTGGCTTGAGCTCGACCTTTAGCGCCACGCCTGCTCTCCGTTGCTGCCTGTAGTGCCGGGTAGGACGTCGGAATTCTGTGTGATCTGACGAACGCGCTGGCGAACTTTGGGAAAGAGGACACGAGTGATGTCCAGGTGGATATTATCCTTTCCCAATATAGTTAACGGCCGGTAAATCCCGAATGGCAGGTCGAAAATGCGCAGTCTAATCAACGTCGGTATCCAGATATCACGGCAACGAAAATAATGCCGTGGGCGCTGGCGCGCCGCCATCCGGTCAAAAGCGCGCTTCCTGTTTCATGCTTTCTTAGAAACTTCCTTCCACGGTGCGCCGGTCGCCTGATCGGAAAGAGGTCAGGGCTACAGTTGTGTTGAGTTTCACACCAGAAAGGTATGAACAATGTCCAGTATCGTTCTTTCGGCGTCAGTTCGCCAAAACCTCCTCTCGTTGCAGTCGACTGCTGCGTTGCTCGCAACGACCCAGAATGACCTCGCCACTGGCAACAAGGTCAACTCGGCTCTCGACAACCCCACCAACTTCTTCACCGCGCAGGGCCTTAACAACCGCGCCAGCGACATCGGCAACCTGCTCGACAGCATCGGCAACGGCGTGCAGGTGCTGCAGGCTGCCAACACCGGCCTGACTTCGCTGCAGAGCCTGGTTGATACCGCCAAATCGATCGCCAACCAGGTGCTTCAGGCGCCGGCCGGCTATACGGCTCATTCGACTGCTACTACTGCGGCAGCTCTGCCTGTCGGCTCGACCTCGACCAATCTGGTTGACGGCACCGCTATCAAGAGCGGTGAGACTCTCTCCATCGCCGCTACTGGTGGCGGCACGGCGACCAGCTTCACCTTCGGCGCCACCACATCGCTTGCTCAGCTGAACACGGCTTTGGCGGCCAACAACCTCACCGCCAGCCTCGACAGCTCCAACGATCTCGTCCTCACCACGACCAATGACGTGGCTTCGTCCACGATCGGTGCGATTACCATTGGTGGTACTTCCGGTTCTGCAACGTTCGGAGCTCCGACCGCGCCAGTCGCCGATGCGGCTTCGCAGGCCGTTCGCACCAGCCTGGTCAACCAGTACAACAACATCATCACGCAGATCTCGACAACCGCTGCGGATTCGTCCTTCAACGGTATCAACCTGCTGAATGGTGACAACCTCAAGCTGACCTTCGACGAAACCGGCAAGTCCACGCTCAACATCACCGGCGTCACCTTCAACGCGGCCGGCCTCGGCCTTGCTTCGCTGACCGTTGGTACCGACTTCCTGGACAACAGCTCCGCCAACGCGCAGCTCGCCCAGCTCAGCTCGGCCAGCACCGTGCTCCGCACCGAGGCGTCCGCCCTGGGTTCGAACCTGTCTGTCGTGCAGCTCCGTCAGGACTTCAACAAGAACCTGATCAACGTGCTGCAGACCGGCGCGTCGAACCTGACGCTGGCCGATCCGAACCAGGAAGCGGCCAACAGCCAGGCGCTGTCGACCCGCCAGTCGATCGCGGTCTCGGCGCTGGCGCTCGCCAACCAGTCGCAGCAGAGCGTGTTGCAATTGCTGCGCTGATTCTTCGAAAAAATACTATCAAGCAAGGCGGCGGGGGAAACCCCGCCGCCTTTTTCATTGGGGAGCCGCGATCGAGCCCCGTGCAGGCTTTGCAGGTGAGCCTCGAGTAACGCAGCGTTAACCAAACAACTTAAGCCGGCGTTAACCATAATTTAAAGGAAACTCGGTAGAACCCACGGAGGTAAAACTAAGGAAGGCTTGTCACATGTCCGGTATTGTTCTCTCCGCGGCGGTTCGCCAAAACCTGCTTTCGCTTCAAGATACCGCCGCGCTCTTGTCCACCACCCAAAACCGCCTTGCGAGTGGCAAAAAGGTCAACTCCGCACTGGACAATCCGACCAACTTCTTCACGGCGCAGGGGCTCGATAACCGCGCCAGCGACATCAGCAACCTGCTCGACGCCGTCGGCAACGGTGTGCAGGTGCTTCAGGCCGCCAACACCGGCCTCACCTCGCTGCAGCAGCTGGTCGATACCGCCAAGTCGATTGCCGAGCAGGTGCTGCAGACGACCCCAGGCTATTCGGTGAAGGCTTCCGCAACCAGCCTAGCTCCGACCGGCGCAGGTCCGTTGGCCGTTCCCGGAACGATCACCGATCTGACCAACGCCGGCACCAACTCGCTCAACGGCAAGACCTTCATCTTTACCCCCGCCAGCGGTCCTGCGACCACGATCACCGTCAGCAGCACGGTTGCTGCCGGCAACGTCAACTCGATCGCCGCCTTCAATACGGCCTTGACCAACGCCGGTCTCGGCTTGACGGCGTCTTTGGCCAGCGACGGCTCCATCGCGCTGACCTCCAACAACGACAATGCCAGCCAGACGCTGACAACGGGCACAACCGCAGCCGCGAACAACATAGCGATTAGCGGTACCGATACTGCGACCCTCGTCACGCCGACCGGCGGCACCGCGGGCGCGCCACTCGCGGATCCAAACGCGCAGAGCACGCGTGCCAGCCTGGTGTCCCAGTACAACAACATCATCGCGCAGATCACGACGACGTCGCAGGACTCTTCGTTCAACGGCATCAATTTGTTGAACGGCGATGATCTGAAGCTGACCTTCAACGAAACCGGCACATCCACGCTCAGCATCAACGGCGTCACCTTTGACGCGGCCGGCCTTGGCCTTAGTCCTCTGGTCGCAGGTACCGACTTCCTGGACAACAGCTCCGCCAATGCGGTGATCGCCAAGGTGACCACCGCTTCACTCCAATTGCGGTCGGAAGCCTCTGCGCTCGGTTCTAATCTGTCGATCGTGCAGATCCGTCAGGACTTTGCCAAGAACCTGATCAACGTGCTCCAGACTGGCTCGGCAAACCTGACGCTGGCCGACCCCAACGAGGAGGCGGCCAACAGCCAGGCGCTGTCGACCCGCCAGTCGATCGCGGTCTCGGCGCTCGCGCTTGCCAACCAGTCACAGCAGAGCGTGCTTCAGTTGCTCCGCTGATCGAAAACCAAACGACAGAAGTCAAAACGGCGGGGGAAATCGCGCCGTTTTTGCATTGATCGGGCGTGCCTGCCGATCGGCTGAGCAGTTGCCTAATCCGTAGTTTTGCGGTGCATTCAGGGGTCAACGCTAACCATATTTTAAAGGCAGCAACTTATAAAACTTGGGCAGTTTCGGCGCCCTCGTGCTGCATAATCCCAGTTCGGAGTGATGAATGTCTCATGCAGCCCAGGCCTATTCCCGCACGTCGCAGGTTACCGGCAACGCGAGGGATATCGAGGCGCAGGCGCTGCTGAAGGCTGCCAAGCAGTTGCGGGACGTGCAGGCCAACTGGACCGGCCCAGACGCCAAGATGCACAAGGCGTTGCTGTTCAATCGCCGACTGTGGACGATCTTCATGAGCGCCGCCGAATCGAACGACAATCCGCATTCGATCGAAGTTCGTCAGAACATCGCCAACCTCAGCATCTTCGTCATGCATCAGACGGTCGATATGCAGTTGGCCCCTGATCCGAACAAGCTCAAGCCGCTGATCGACATCAACTGCCAGATCGCGGCGGGCCTCGCAGGGAAGGTTTGAGCGAGTTCTGCCAGGCCATCGAAGCCGGCTACAGCCTCACGCTCTGAAGTCGGTCGCGAGCGGGCGCGGCAACGAATTTTGGGCTTGATCCAGCGAGTGGAAATAGGCGCGGCGACGCAACGTGGCGTCGTCCGGAAACTGCTTGACCACCTGGCCGGTCAAGGCGTCGATCGATTGGAAAACCACCGACGCAGCCGCGGTGTCGAAAAACGCCTCGCGCGAAAGATCACTCGAGCTCGAACTCGGTAGATCGTTGCGGCTCGGCGTGCTCGCGTCCGGCGCGGTCACGGTTTGATCGGCAGGCAATTGCGTCGCCACGCCGCCAAGCGCCGCGGTACTGACGGCGGGCGGAAACGACGGCGAGACCGGCGTCCCCACCGGCCTGATGCTGAAATCGGTACTCATGGCAGCCTCCTGGCTCTCCTCGAGTCAAATCCCAACCCCTCAACATCGGCAATTATGAACTTAACCTATCAACGCATTGTTAGGGAATGTGGTGAACGCCGCACTGACGGCAGCGCGCGAATTTGATGAAAAATGTTCGTATCGCAACAAACCGCCCGGAGACTAAACTAGTGGAGTGGATTTGACATTCGCTACCCATCCGGCCGCGGGTTCGTCAAGCGAATGTCTAATCCGAAACTCCACTAGTGCCCGCTTTCCGAAGTTCGTGCTCCATCGCAGCACCCACCTTCACGAACTTCGGAAAGTCATGGGCACTAGCAACCTTGTTGATTCTAGTGCCGCTTTATCGATCTGAAGTCCCTGATCGAACTCGCCGCTTACAGTGCAGGGACTTCAGACCGGCGGCACTAGAAACCAATATTTTCTAGTGGTCCTTTGAGTCTAACATTCGCAAAAGGCGCCCGCTGAGAACGGATGCGAATGTTGGACTCGGACCACTAGCGCCGCCGGGATAGCCCTGCCGCCACAAATTCCGTCAGCGCCCGCTGCATCTCGTCAACGACGGAATGCCATTCGCGTGTCTGGCTCTGTCTGAAAAGGCGAGCCGTCGGATACCAAGGTGAATCTTCGCGATCAAGCAGCCAGCGCCAATCGGGAACGTATGGCAGAAAAATCCAGACCGGACGACCAAGGGCCCCGGCGAGGTGGGCGACACTGGTGTCGACAGAGATCACGAGGTCAAGGTGTTCGATCAGCGCCGCGGTGTCGGCAAAGCTTTGAAGTTCGGCTCCAAGGTGAAGAATATCGTTTCTCTCCCGAAGAACGGCTTCATCGCTGGGACGAATATCCTTCTGAAGACTGACGAACTGCGCTTTAACATCGATGAGCGGTAACAGGCATTCTAGCGGCATCGACCGGTTGCGATCGTTGTTGTGGATTGGATTTCCTGACCAAACCAGCCCTATCCGCGGTAGATATTGTGAATGAAGCCGCGTTCCCCAGTCGGTGGCATGCGCGCCGACTGAAATATACGGCACGGTCGACGGAATCGTGTCGAGTGTCGTGTCAAAGGCGAGCGGCAGACTGGTCAGGGGACAATGGAAGTCGAAGTCGGGTGGCGCCTCGCCTTTGGCGATACAGTGCGACACTCCGGTTAGTCCAGAAAGAAGTTCTTTCAGCGGTCCGTCGATTTCCAAAACAATGCGGGCGCCACGCGCTGCCAGAAGAGGAACGTATCGGAAGAACTGAAGTGCGTCACCGAGACCTTGCTCGTTGTGTAGCAGCAGAACCTTGCCATCGATTGGCTCAGCACCAATCCATAGCGGCTGCCTGAAGTGCCGATGTTTGACCTGAAGCGATTTAATCTTCCATCGCCACTCGTTTTCGACCCAGCCGGTCCTCAGGTCGCTGGCGCGAAGACGATTAACAGCAATGTTCCAGTGCGTGTCGGCATGGTCGGGTTGCAACGCCAGGGCGTCCTTGTAGCACGACAGTGCTTCACCATATCGGCCCATTTCATCCAGGCAATTTCCTCGATTGCTGTGGGCTTCCGCGTAATCAGGTTTGAGCGCGATCGCACGGTCATAGTTCGCGAGCGCTTCTTCGAAGCGCCCGAGATATTTCAACGCGTTGGCCTTGTTGTTGAACAGCTCAGCCAGATCGGGGGAGATTGAAAGCGCGCGATCAAGGGTCGTCAGGGCCTCTTCACATCGCCTTAGAAGAATGAGGGTAATGCCGCAGTTGTTGAGGAGGGCGGCGGAATTGGGTTCGATCTCGATCGCTTTGCGGAAATCCATCAAGGCCTCGTCGGCCCGCCACAGATCAAGCAGCGTTCGGCCCCGGTCGTTCAAGGCATCGAAGTGATCGGGGTAAATCGCCAGCGCCTTGCCGAAGCTGATACGGGCTTCCTCGAGCCTCATCAGGTGCCGGAAACAGACGCCTCTTTTGTAAAGTGCATTTGCCTGGGTCGGATTCTTTCCGGCTTCCGGGCGAGGGGGATCGATTTCCAGCGCGTGATCATAGGCAAGAAGCGCTTCCTCGAATCGCTCCTGCCTCTGCAAGACATTACCTAGTTTGATCCAAGTATCGGTGGAGTCTGGCTTTAACGACACCGCCAAATCGAAACTCTTGAGCGCTTCGTCAAATCTAGCTTGGCGCTGCAGCATCGTTCCAAGATTTGAAAGGTAATCTGCGTTATTCGGGTTTTTCCTGATTGCCTGAGCGATGAACTCTATCGCCTGATCATATTTATTTGTCCTGGCAGCGATCAGGCCGAGTAAATGAAACGAGTCCGCGTGATCGGGATCGCCAGCCAAGATTTCGTGGCAACATTTTTCGGCTTCGGAAAATTGGCCCGACTGCAGATATCGCTGTCCGGATTCGATGAGGATCGCGGGCGATCGGTTCGATAACTTGTCGGCCTTTGCGGCAGCACGGCGCTGTTGACGATTCATCGTGATGCGGTTGCTCCAGTCACGGCCGGACGTCCGGCCACGCTATGGACTTATGCGTTCGCGCCGCCTTGTCAAAGCGAGCGGCTGACCGCCAGCGGCCTCTGGTGCCGCGATCCCGGGTTCACGCGGCGGCCCGAGGAAGCGTAGGTGTTCGGAATATTGCGGCGCTGAATTTCGGCGTTGACGCCGCGCACGATGCTTTCGGAAACCGCATGCGCGGTCGCAAGCACGGTGAGGTTGACCTGCAGCATGGCGCGGAACGTGTCATGGTGACGGCGCAGCGTCGCAAGAAGGTCCGGCGATGTCCTGGCCAGATATTGGTGGCTGGCTTTCAGGCGGCCAACTGCGCCCAGGTAGCGGCGCGACAGCTCCGTTTTCTTTGGTTCGAATGCCATGCCCTCGCGAATTTTTCCGGCGCGCACAAACTCGGTCTCACGCTCGATGATGCCGAGCAGGGCGCTCATCACATCCATCAGCTCTTCGGCAAGTTTGCGGGCCTCGGCCGGCGTCGAAGCCGTCTGGATCGCCGGTGCGGGCTGTCGTTGAGGAAGCTGATTCATGCCTGTTTTTCCTGGATCTGACCGACGCTCTTGGCCTCTTTCATAATCATGCTGCGATACACGTCCTTGGCAATTCCGACGCCGCCGGCGCGTGCGAAGGATTTGGAATATTGTTCAGTGAGCATCGAGCGCCAGACGCCGGTGCCGGTCGTGTTGCCGAACGGGCCTTCGCCTTTGAGGCCGCTGGTCATCTGCGAGAACATCGAGTTGAGAAACATTCCTTCGAAATCCTGCGCGGTTGCCTTTGCCTTGGCTTGCGCCTGCGGCGAGACCTTGGCGAGCGCGGCGGCGAAGTCATAGTCGGGATGGCCGCTGATGTAGGGGACCGGCGACTTGCTGGTGGCGGCGCCGGGGCCGCTGCTGACCAGAGCTGTCTGCATCACATCACCTCGATGTCGGCCTGGATCGCGCCGGCGGCCTTGATCGCCTGAAGGATGCCGATCAAGTCGCGCGGGCCGATGCCGAGCCCGTTGAGGCCGTCGACGAGCTGTTGCAGCGACACGCCGTCCTGCACGAGAGCGAGTTTCTTGCCGTCTTCGGTTACGCGGACGCTGGAGCGCGGCGTCACCACGGTTCGCCCGCGGGCGAACGCATTGGGCTGGCTTACTTGCGGGCTTTCCGAGATCGAGACGGTCAGATTGCCTTGCGCGACTGCAACGGTAGCGACGCGGACATCACGGCCCATCACGATGATCCCGGATCGTTCGTCGATGATGATTTTGGCGCCGAGGTCGGGTTCGACCTGCAATTGCTCGATCTCGGTCAGGAAGGCAACGACATTGCCCTTGAATTCGGCCGGTATCGTAAGCTGGACGGTCGAGGGATCGAGCGGCTCCGCTGTCTTGGTGCCGAGAAAGTCGTTGACAGCTGCAGCGATCCGCTTGGCGGTGGTGAAGTCGCCATTGCGCAAAGCGAGCCGTACGTTGGGCAGGCGATTGAGCGCGAATTCGATCTCGCGTTCGATGATGGCGCCGTTGGCGATGCGGCCGACGGTCGGCACGCCGCGGGTGATGCTGGCGGCGGCACCTTCGGCCTGAAAGCCGTTGATGGTGATCGAGCCCTGCGCCACCGCATAGACGTTGCCGTCGGCGCCGAGCAGCGGGGTGACGAGGAGGGTGCCGCCTTGCAGGCTCTTGGAGTCGCCGAGCGCGGAAACCGTCACATCCATGCGGGTTCCCTGGGTTCCGAACGGCGGCAGATTGCCCGTGACCATGACGGCTGCGACGTTGCCGGTGCGGATGGTCGCCCCGCGGATGTTGACGCCCATACGCTCGAGCATCGCTTGCAGCGATTGCTTGGTGAAGGGCGCATTGTTGAGGGTATCGCCGGTACCGTTGAGGCCGACGACGAGGCCGTAGCCGACGAGCTGGTTCTGGCGCACGCCCTCTATATTGGCGAGATCCTTGATCCGAGAGGTCGCCTCGGCCGGGGCCACCCATATCAGGAGCGCCGATAGCGCGCCGGCGGCCAGCCCCACCACTCTTCTCGAATAAACGCCTGGCATCCTCTGCTCCCCGCTGAGGCTTGAACTTTTCGGATGCCCGCCACTCCCATGAAAGGCGATCCGCCCATTAACTATGCGAGGGCCATGCCAGCCCATTGTTATCGTTTAAACTATTGATATAGTTTAAAAAATTTTTTTGGCAGGGGTGCAGCGGCGGGCCGCGACGAAGGCGAAAGTGCCTGCCGGCGGCAGATTTTGCCGGGTGATTTACGTCGCGTTAACCATCGAGAGGCGATGCTGCGCGCGATACCAGTGCCCCAATTTTCAAAGTTTGCATCTCGCCGCACCAGGCCGAGGACCATCGATGCGCATCTCAGGACCGAACAGCACCAATCTGGGGCCTCAGTCGAGTAGCGTCCGGCGCACCAGTTCAAGTGGCTTTGCGCTGCCGGATACGGCATCCGCCACTGGAGCGCGCGCTACGCTCGCCCCCAAGGCGACCGCCGGCATCGATGCGCTGCTGGCGATGCAGGGCATCGAGGACGATCCCGTTGAGCGGCGCAAGCGTTCGGTGCAGCGCGGCAAACGGGCGCTTGACGTACTCGACGATCTCAAGATCGGCCTGTTGTCGGGCAGTTTCAATGCCACGACGGTCGGCCGGCTGCGGGAAGCTGCCGCCAATCTGAAATCCTCCTCGGGCGATCCGGGTCTCGATTCGGTCCTCTCCGAGATCGAACTGCGGGTTGAAGTCGAACTGGCCAAAGCCGGCCAGTTTTGATCCCGCCCCGGGGTCACCCCGCTTTCCCGTAATGGGCCGATATTGTCTCCTAGAACGTGCCCCTATATAAGGCGCGCGCGGAGGGGCCCTTTTTGCCGAGTCCGCACATGGTAACCGCAGGGAATCGCGGATAAGCAAGATGGGCATTTGAACTTACGGATGGGCTGGCCTTGGAAAAGTTGAAGAACTATCGACCCACCGAAAAAGAGCCTTTCATGAACGAGCGTCAGCGCGACTATTTCCGCGCCAAGCTCCTAGCATGGAAGGACGAGATCTTGCGGGAATCGCGGATCACGTTGCAGACGCTTCAGGAGGAGAACGTCAACCATCCAGATCTCGCCGACCGCGCCTCTTCGGAGACCGACCGCGCGATCGAGTTGCGCGCCCGCGATCGCCAGCGCAAGCTGATCTCAAAGATCGACGCGGCGCTGCAGCGAATCGAGGACAACACCTACGGCTATTGCGAGGAGACCGGCGAGCCGATCTCGCTGAAGCGGCTGGAGGCGCGCCCGATCGCCACGCTGTCGGTGGAGGCGCAGGAGCGCCACGAGAAGCGCGAGAAAGTCTATCGCGACGAGTAGTGGCGTCAGGTGCCGATGTGTGCCTTTTTCGGGCGATCCCGGCATTGGTGGGAATCGTAACCGACAGCGAGCTTGAAACACATCCCCCAATAGCCCATCTCGATGATATCAAGCGATCGGCGATCGCCGCCCTGATACATGCGTCGACCGTCAATATCGAGGACATGCTGGCGCAAAGCCATAGCTGAAACCCGAGAACCAAAATGGCGCAATTGTCCGACGATTGCTTTGCCTTTGGTGGACCGATGATGTCGGTCGATGAAGCCGTCGCGATCATCAGCGCGCGGGTGAGGGCGGTGCAGGATATCGAGACCGTACCGTTGGGCGAAGCCGATGGACGCATTCTCGCAAGCGGCATTTCTGCGCCGCTACCGCTGCCGCCTTTCACCAATTCAGCGGTCGATGGCTATGCGGTCCGTGGCGGCGATGTTCCGCATGGCGAGGAAATCGCGTTCCCAGTGACGGGCCGCGTTCAGGCCGGCGCTTCAACAGGCGGCACAATCAAACCGGGCCACGCGGTGCGGATTTTTACCGGCGCGCCGATGCCGGATGGCGCCGACACCGTGTTCATGCAAGAGGACGTGCGCCTCGATGCGGAGGGCAGGGTTGTTCTCCCGGCGGGCTTGAGACCGGGCGCCAATGTGCGCCCCGCGGGCGAAGACATTCCCATCGGCCGTTCGGCTCTCGCAGCCGGTCTGCGCTTGCGGCCACAGGATGTGGCGCTGGCGGCGGCGTTCGGCCTGACCGAGCTGGATGTGCGCCGGCGAATCCGCGTCGCGGTGTTTTCGACCGGTAACGAACTGGTATCGCCGGGCAGCGCGCGCGCGGCTGCACAGCTATTCGATTCCAACCGCTTCATGCTGATGGCGATGCTGAAGCGGCTTGGTTCCGAGGTGAGCGATCTCGGCATTGTCAGCGACGATCGCAGCCTACTCGCCGATGGCCTGAAGAAGGTAGCCGGCACCCATGATCTGATCCTGACCACCGGCGGAGTTTCGACCGGCGAGGAGGACCACGTCAAAGCCGGCGTCGAAAGCGTCGGCACGCTGGTGCTCTGGCGGATGGCGATCAAGCCGGGACGTCCCGTCGCCATGGGAATTATCGATGGCACGCCGTTCATCGGATTGCCCGGCAATCCGGTGGCGAGTTTTGTCACTTTCGTCCATGTGGTGCGGCCGACCGTGCTGGCGCTGGCAGGTGCTCTGCAGCAACCTCTCGTTCCAATGCCGGTGCGTGCAGCCTTCGCCTACAAAAAGAAGATCACTCGCCGCGAATATGTTCGAGTCAGTCTGCGCAAGGCCGAGAATGGTGCGCTCGAAGCGGTCAAATTTCCGCGGGAGGGCGCGGGACTGCTCTCGTCGCTTGTCGACACCGACGGGCTGGTCGAGCTCGGCGAAGGGGTCGAACGGGTGGAACCTGGCCAGACGGTTGGGTTTCTCGCTTATGCCAACTTGGCCTGAAAGCTTGTTGACGCCGGTGACGTGACGACGCCAGACCCCAGCGCCGCAGCCTGGGTCGGCGGTGCCAATAGCATGCGAAACCAGCGTCTTGCTGGTTGACGTCCCGTGCTTACTTCGGAGTTTATCCGGTTGTTTTGACTTGGCATTTGGTATGCCAACACATAGACTTTCCGCGGCTGTATCAGAATCGAGATGTCGATGAGTCATGACGTGCAACAGGTCCGCTCGTTCGAACATCCAGGCGAGGGACGGCGGCGGGCCAAATCGACCCCCAAGGGCCGTCAGATCGATCCGACGGCGGCGCACGAGATCGAACTTCTGCTTGGCGAGCGACCGCGACGGCGCGACCTCCTGATCGAGCACCTCCATCTGATTCAAGACACACATCACCAGATTTCCGCAGCCCACCTTGCGGCACTGGCCGACGAGATGAAGCTTTCCTTTGCCGAGGTGTTCGAGACCGCGACCTTCTATGCGCATTTCGACGTGGTGAAGGAGGGCGAGCCCGACATCGCGCCGCTGACCATACGTGTGTGCGATTCCCTCACTTGCGCGATGCTGGGAGGCGAAAAACTGCTGAGCGACCTGCAGGACAAAGCGGGACCCGGTATCCGCGTGGTGCGCGCTCCCTGCGTCGGCCGTTGCGATACCGCGCCGGCTGCCGAGGTCGGCCACAACTTCGTGGATCATGCGACCGTGTCCAACGTGCTTGCGGCGGCGAAGGGCGGCGACACCCACGCGCATCTGCCTGAATATGTCGACTACGACGACTATGTTGGCGGCGGCGGTTATGCGCTGTTGAAGCGCTTGCGCTCTGGTGATTTGCCGAAAGAGGAACTACTGAAGGCGCTTGACGACGCCTCGTTGCGGGGCCTCGGCGGCGCAGGATTTCCGACGGGACGCAAATGGCGCTCGGTGCTGGGCGAGCCTGGCCCGCGGCTGATGGCGGTCAATGGCGACGAGGGCGAGCCCGGCACCTTCAAGGACCGCTATTACCTCGAAACCGATCCGCACCGCTTTCTCGAGGGTACGCTGATCGGCGCGCATGTGGTCGAAGCGACCGACGTCTATATCTATCTTCGCGACGAATATCCGGCCTCACGCCAAATTCTCGAGCGCGAGATCGCCAAGCTGCCGTCTGGCGGGCCCGCGCTGCATATGCGCCGCGGGGCCGGCGCCTACATCTGCGGCGAAGAATCCTCGCTGCTGGAGAGCTTGGAAGGCAAGCGCGGTCTGCCGCGGCACAAGCCGCCTTACCCGTTCCAGGTCGGTCTGTTCGGCCAGCCGACCCTGATCAACAACATCGAGACGCTATGGTGGGTGCGTGACATCGTCGAGAAAGGCGCGGATTGGTGGAAGGGTCATGGTCGGAATGAACGCCACGGCCTGCGCAGTTATTCGGTATCTGGCCGCGTCAAGAATCCCGGCATGAAGCTCGCCCCGGCGGGCATCACTGTGCGTGAACTGATCGACGAATTCTGCGGCGGCATGGCCGATGGACATACGTTTCGCGCCTATCTGCCGGGTGGTGCTTCCGGTGGTATCCTGCCGGCCGCGATGGACGACATCCCGCTCGATTTCGGCACGCTGGAGAAATACGGCTGCTTCATCGGCTCGGCCGCGGTCATCATCCTGTCGCAAGCCGATAGCGTCCGGGGTGCTGCGTTGAATCTGATGCGGTTCTTCGAGGATGAGAGCTGCGGGCAGTGCACGCCCTGCCGTGTCGGAACCCAGAAGGCCGCGATCCTGATGGAAAAGCCGGTGTGGAACCGCGAACTGCTCGACGAATTGAGCCAGGCGATGCGCGACGCCTCGATCTGCGGATTGGGCCAGGCGGCCTCGAATCCGCTGACCTCGGTGATTAAATACTTCCCTGATGAGTTCAAGGACGCAGCCGAATGACCAAGATCCAGTTCGAGCTCGATGGCAAGCAGGTTGAGGCCAATGCGGGCGAGACCATCTGGCAGGTGGCGAAACGCCAGGGCCGCGAGATTCCGCATCTGTGCTATTCGCCACAGCCGGACTACCGGCCAGACGGCAATTGCCGCGCCTGCATGGTGGAGATCGAGGGCGAGCGCGTGCTGGCGGCGTCCTGCAAGCGCACGCCGAGCGTCGGCATGAAGGTGAAGACGGAAAGCGCGCGTGCAGTCGCCGCGCAGAAGATGGTGATGGAACTGCTGGTCGCCGACCAGCCGGCACGTGAGACCTCCCACGATCCGGATTCCAAATTCTGGCACTGGGCCGAAAAGGTCGAGGTGACCGAAAGCCGCTTCCCGGCCGCCGAGCGCTGGCAAGGCGACGCCAGCCATCCGGCCATGCGCGTCAATCTTGACGCCTGCATCCAGTGCGGCCTCTGCGTGCGCGCCTGCCGCGAGGTGCAGGTGAACGATGTCATCGGCATGGCGTACCGCAATCACGGTGCCAAGATCGTCTTCGATTTCGATGATCCGATGGGAGAGTCGACTTGCGTCGCCTGCGGCGAATGCGTCCAAGCCTGTCCGACCGGCGCGCTGATGCCCTCGGTGATGCTCGATGAGAGCCAGACCCGCGTTACCTATCCAGACAGGAAGGTCGACTCGCTGTGTCCCTATTGCGGCGTCGGCTGCCAGGTCACCTATCAGGTCAAGGACGAGAAGGTGATCTATGCCGAGGGCCGCGACGGGCCAGCCAATCACAACCGGCTCTGCGTCAAAGGCCGTTTCGGCTTCGACTACATCCATCACCCCAACCGTCTGACCAAGCCGCTGGTGCGGTTGCCGGGAGTGAAGAAGGATTCCAACGACCAGGTCGATCCCGCAAATCCGTTCACGCACTTCCGCGAAGCTTCCTGGGAGGAGGCGCTCGATATCGCCGCGAACGGTCTCGTCAAGATCCGCGACGAGAAGGGCCCCAAGGCGCTGGCCGGCTTCGGCTCCGCCAAGGGATCGAACGAAGAGGCCTATCTGTTCCAGAAGCTGGTGCGCACCGGTTTCGGCTCCAACAATGTCGATCACTGCACGCGGCTGTGCCACGCCTCATCGGTCGCGGCGCTATTCGAAGGCCTAAGCTCGGGCGCGGTGTCGGCGCCATTCTCGGCGGCGATGGATGCTGAAGTCATCATCGTGATCGGCGCCAATCCGACCATCAACCATCCGGTTGCGGCGACCTTCATCAAGAACGCGGCCCAGCGCGGCGCCAAATTGATCGTGATCGACCCGCGGCGGCAGACGCTGTCGCGCCATGCCTATAAGCACCTCCAGTTCAAGCCCGGCAGCGATGTCGCGATGCTGAACGCGATGATCAACACCATCATCACCGAGGGGCTCACCGACGAACAATACATCGCCGGCTATACCGAGGGCTATGACGAGCTGAAGGCCAAGATCACCGAGTTCACGCCGGAGAAGATGGAGCCGATCTGCGGCATCCCGGCGGAGACCTTGCGCGAAGTGGCGCGGATGTACGCTCGTGCGAAATCCTCCATCATCTTCTGGGGCATGGGCATCAGCCAGCATGTGCACGGCACCGACAACGCGCGCTGCCTGATCGCGTTGGCGTTGATTACCGGCCAGGTCGGCCGTCCCGGCACGGGGCTACATCCGTTGCGCGGCCAGAACAACGTGCAAGGCGCTTCCGACGCCGGCCTTATCCCGATGTTCCTGCCGGATTATCAGCCTGTCGGCCGCGACGATATGCGGGGTGCCTTCGAGAAGCTTTGGGGGCAGGAGATCGATCCCGTGCGTGGGCTTACCGTCGTCGAGATCATGAATGCGATCCATGCCGGCGAGATTCACGGTATGTATGTCGAGGGCGAAAACCCGGCGATGTCGGACCCCGATTTGCAGCATGCCCGCGAGGCGCTGGCCAAGCTGGACCATCTCGTGGTGCAGGATTTGTTCGTCACCGAGACCGCGTTCCACGCCGACGTCATTCTGCCGGCATCTGCCTTCGCGGAAAAGTCTGGCTCGTTCACCAACACCGATCGCCGCGTGCAGTTGGCGCGCGAGGTGATCAAGCCGCCCGGCGATGCCCGGCAGGATCTTTGGATCATCCAGGAGATAGGCAAACGGATGGGGCTGCCCTGGAATTACTCGGGTCCGGGCGAGGTTTTCACCGAGATGGCGCAACTCATGCCGTCGCTGAAGAATATCACCTGGGAGAGGCTGGTGCGGGAGGGTGCGGTAACCTATCCAGTCGACGATCCGCATCTGCCCGGCAACGAGATCATTTTCACCACCGGTTTCCCGACCGAAAGCGGCCGCGGCAAGATCGTGCCGGCGCATGTGTTGCCGCCCGACGAATTGCCCGACGACGAATATCCGATGGTGCTTTCGACCGGGCGCGTGCTGGAGCATTGGCACACTGGATCGATGACCCGGCGCTCGATGGTTCTCGACGAGATTGAGCCGGAGGCGGTCGCCTTCATGTCGCCGAAAGATATGCGGAAGATGAAGCTCGCGCCCGGCGACTTCATCCGCCTTGAGACGCGCCGTGGCGCGGTCGAGGTCAAGGTGCGCGCCGACCGCGACGTGCCGGAGAACATGGTGTTCATGCCGTTCTGTTATGCGGAGGCGGCGGCGAACCTGCTGACCAATCCGGCGCTCGATCCGTTCGGGAAAATTCCCGAATTCAAGTTCTGCGCGGTGCGGGCCGAACGCGCCGAGCTTCGAAGTGCAGCGGAGTGAATAGCGCTGAACGCGAAAAGATCTATCGCGACGAGTAGTGCGTCAGGTGCCGATGTGTGCCGCCGATTTAAGCGCGGCCGCGAGGCCTTGCGGATCGTCGGTACCGATGCGGCGGGTCTCGCCGGATTTCAGCTTGAGCTCGACGGCGTCGAGGCCAGACACGTTGTAGAGCGTAAATCCCGGCGCCATGCGGATGCCGAATCCGTTCCACCAACGATTATGGACGGCCGCAACCGACTGGATCTCGTCCAGCGGCAGCTGATACGTCCATAACCCGGGGCCAAAATGCCAGCGTAACTCACTCTCGTTGATCTCAACCGTGAGCGAGTGGAAGACGGCGGCAACGGCTGCAAGAATCACCAGCATAAAGATCATCGGCGTCTGGGCTTTCTGCCACATCATCGCCGCACCGAGCGCTGCGATGACCAGACAAACCACGAGAATTACAGTTCCAAGCTGGGTGTGACGGTACGGCATAACATGCCTCCTCCTGGTTTCTTCGCTGCGTTTGTCGACGCAGCGAAGAAGGGGGTTCACCGCCGAGGCGCCAAGAAAGTCAGGCCTCAGTTAGCCAGCGGATCGGGACGCATCTGCACCTTGAACACGCGTGGCTTGGCATCCGCGCCGCCCTCGCCATGGAAGTAGGCGCGCGTCCCCGTGGTGGTCCACAGCGCACGGCCCTTCCAGCCGGCATTCGGATCGTCGATCCGGCCGTCGGCGTTCTTGGCGAAGAAGCCCAACGGGTAGGGGATGCGCAGGTCGACGAACTGGCCGTCGACCAAAGCGAGCAGGGATTCGCTGCCGTTGGCGATTGCGATCGGCACGTCCTTGCCGAGGCCGAGCGTGTTGTAGACGTCGACCCAGATATAATAAGCGTGGTTGGCGCTGCCCTTTTCGTCGACGCCTTTGAATTGAGGTCCGGGCATCCGATAGAGTGTCCAGCCCTCGTAGCATTGCGCGCCGGTTGCCGCGTTCGGCCCTTCGAGCTTTTCCTTGCACTTGGAGCGATCGAAGCTTGCGAGTTCCCCGCTGGACAGAACCGTCCAGGCCACGCCCTTCGAATCGATGTCGACGCCGCGCGAGCCAAAGGTCCCCGGAGGCGACTGGAAGATCTCCGAGACGGACGTCTGCGTCGGGTCGCTGCCCGGAATCATTCGGATCAACAGGGCCGGCTGTGCGATGCGCGAGAAGCCCGGACCCATGGCTTGGCCCCAGATCACATCGCCCTTCGGGCTCGGCATGACGCCGTAAAACGCGGCCTTCACCCACTTGTCTTTGCCGGGTTCGATCGGCTTGTCGGGTGCCACAAAAGCCTCGCGCTTACCGGTGCCGCTGGCGTTCACCACGACCGGCGTCCAGCCTTGCGACTTCATCGCATCGCCGGTTGCCTCGAACTTCTTGACGTCAAGCCAGCCGACCACGCCGCTATAGGGCTGGCCCTGGCTAAACCAGAGCTTGTCGTCCGGCGTGAAGACCAGGTGATGCGTGTTGAAGCACGTATCGATCATCGTCCACTTGCCGGTTTTCGGATCGTACATCGACGCCTGCCGCGCCGATTCCTTGAGCGGCGCCACTTGCGCCGAAGGCAGGTCCGATCCGGCCTGGCAGCTTGCCGGGTTCGGTGCGCGGCGTAGCCGAGCTGTGAGCCAGAGGCGGCCCTTCTCGTCCATCATCGGATTGTGGATGCTGGTGTGGCCGTCCCAGATCGGCTCTTCGCCGAAGAACACCGACGGCGCCATCGGATCGTCCTTCGCGCTCGGAGTTTGCGGATCGATGTAGGGTTCGCGGATCAATGATGCCGTATTTGTCACGGGATCGAGCACCGGCACGTCGTCGGAGCTTTCCTCCGGCGAGCCGTAGATCTTGCCGTTGGCGTTCACCGTCGGGTTGCGCTTGTCGGTCGAGACCTCGTCATGCAGATACATGCCGCGCTTGCCCCATTCCCAGGACGAGATCACGACGTTGCGCTCGACGCCTTTGGGCCGCTCCGGCTTGTCGAAGGGCAATTCGCCGGCCGCAATCCGGTCGGTCCAGTCGGCAAACATCTTGTAGGCGCGGGGTGGCCCCATGCGGCCCAAGGTCAGGGCCATGTTGTTCATGGCTTGTCCGGACTGAACGCGGCGCTCCCACATATCCTCCGAATTCTTGAACTCGCCGAGTTCCTTCACATGCGGATGGCGAATGTTGTCGGTGCCGATCGCATGGCACGACTGGCAAGAGTTCTTGACGCTGTCGATCCAGGTGGCTTGCGAATCCATGCTGGCGGGCATGCCGGTCGGACTCTTGTCGGAGCCCGGAAACTCGCTTGCCGCGGGTATCTTGAGCATCGAGTACCAGTACATCCCCGGATAATATTCGGCCGCGGCTGCCGCGTTCGGCGCCGGCTTGGCCTTCAGATCGACGGTCTTGCCCAGCGTCGCATCCTGCTTGTCGGAATCGACGAGCCCGTAGCCACGCACCCAGATCTTGTATTTTGCCGCCGGAAGCTGCGGAATGACGAACTGGCCGGCATCGTTGGTGACGACCATTTTCGCGAATTTGGTCGGAAGGTCGGTGGTTTCCACAATCACCCAGACGCCGGCTTCGGGTCCATTGGCGCCGGTGACCTGGCCGCCGATCGCGTCGGCACTGACCGACAAGGCCGCCTTCTGTTGGGCGTTAAGCGGACCGCTCCAGACAATCGCCAGTGAGGCGAATGCGGCTGCGGCCAGGCAGGCTCTGGTATGGCGACGAAAGATCATGTTTTGCTCCCGGGGGTCGTGGAACTTGAACGTTCCAGCTTTTCGACAATGTGAAATTTTGCCTTGACTTCAAAGGCATCTCAGGAATTCCTCAAATACCATCTGACGAATGCCGGTGACTGTCAACGTGGTCCGCCACGCCGGATCACGCACATGATCGCACATATATTGTGAGGTTATGACAGCTTGCATGGCCCATAGGCCTTTGCGATCAAGACGCGCTCTTCAATCAAGGATTGGTAAATGGGGAATCGCCGCTTCTTTGGTCGCCCGCCGGGTTTGACGGTGGCCGAAATCATTTCGCTGACCGGAGCGCAACCCAGTCAGACCGCCGCGCTGTCGCATCTGATTACCGACGTGGCGCCGGTCGACCTTGCCGGCCCGGGCGATCTTACGTTCGTCGAAGCCAACAAGTACACCGAAGCGCTGACCACCACCCGCGCCGGCGCCTGCCTGATGCCGCCGCGCTTCGAGGGCCACGCGCCGAAAGGCCTCATCGTCCTGCATACGGAGGCGCCGTATCGTGCCTTCGTTGCCGTGCATCGGAAGCTTTATCCGCAATCCTTGCGCCCTGGCTCGCTGTTTGAGATTGACGGTGTTTTCGAGGGCGCGACCGTCCACCCGACCGCCAGGCTCGAAAGCGACGTCACGGTGGATCCGGGAGCCGTTATCGGACCGCGCGCCGAAATCGGCGCGGGAAGCATCATCGGCGCCAACGCTGTGATCGGCCCCGATGTCACGATCGGCCGTGACTGCAGCATCGGCCCCGGTTGCTCGATCGTACACACGATGATCGGCAATCACGTCACGATCCATGCCGGATGCCACATCGGCCAGGATGGCTTCGGCTATACCGAAGACGCCGCCCAACAGAAGATTCCGCAGACCGGCCGCGTCATTATCCAGCATGACGTCGAGATCGGCGCCGGCACGACAATCGACCGCGGCGGCATCCGCGACACCGTGATCGGCGAGGCGAGCAAGATCGATAATCTTTGCCAGATCGGGCACAACTGCCAGATCGGCAGGCACTGCATCATCGTGGCGCAATGCGGGCTCAGCGGCAGCGTGACGCTTGAGGATTTTGCCATGCTCGGCGGCTCGGTTGGGCTCGCGCCGCATACCACGATCGGAAAAGCCGCGCGCGTGGCAGCGCGTTCCGGCGTCTTCGGCAATGTGCCAGCCGGCGAAACATGGGGCGGCTATCCGGCAAGGCCAAGAATGCAGTGGATGCGGACAGAGGCGACACTCTCTCGCCTGACCACCTCCAGCGACAAAGGCCGCATCCGTTCGAAGCGCGCCGACAAGAAATCATAATCGCAAGAAATCATTATCGCCGCTATTGGCGATTGGAGGGCACTTCGACGGCTCCGCAATTATAGCGGTGCGCCAGCGCGCAATCTTCTTCCCTCGAGATATCGACGAGCTTGTTGAGGAAGAGATAGCCGAGCACCAGCGCCACGGCGAGCGCGGCGAAGAAGAGCGCGAGCATGCGGCCGGAAACCGGCAGTGGCTCCGCGCTGGATCCGCGAGCTGGCGAGGGCTGTGAAGGCTGTGGGCTGCGGTTTGGATCTTGTATTGACATTGCCTTCTGATTTCAGACGGTTGCCACCGAAAGCTATAGCAGAGCTTGCGCGCGCTGCGGCCAAAAAAGGCGGGATTGCTTGTGAGCTGCGTTTGAAACAATTGCGGCCCCCGCCAGGGGAGCTGGCGGAGGCCGCGTTGAACATCTCACCACGCCTAGGTTCGCGGTGCGATGTGGGAGCTCGTTTATCCAGACATCCGAAACAGCCTGACGCCTAGAACGGCAGCAGCACGTCCATCACCTGGCTGCCGTAGCGCGGTTGCTGGATGTCGCTGATCTCGCCGTGGCCGCCATAGGCGATGCGGGCTTGCGCGATCTTGCTGGAGTCGATGGTGTTGTCGCTCTGGATATCCTCCGGACGCACGATGCCGGCGACGATCAGCTCGCGTTTTTCATAGTTGACACGGATCTCCTGCTTGCCTTCGACCACCAGGTTGCCGTTCGGCAACAGCTGCGTGACGACGGCGGCGATGTTGGTCACCAAGGTTTCCTGACGCACGATCGAGCCCTTGCCGTCGGTCCCCATGGTGGAGTCCGCAGTGAGGAGGCGGCCGGGGAGCACGGATTGGGCCCTCTGGCCAAGCAGGCTCGAGCCGAGAAATGCAGTGATGCCGGAGTCCTCGGTGGCGGTGCGGCTGCGCTGGGTTTCGTTGGCGAAGTTGGCCTGGTCGGTGATGTTGACGGTGACGGTCAACAGGTCGCCGATCTGATGGGCGCGCTGGTCCTTGAAGAACGAGCGTGAGCCGTTTCGCCACAGCGAGTTGGCGTTGTAGGACACCGCCTCGGGCTTTGGCATCGGCATCTGCACCGGCTTGTATCCGGGTTGCGTCGTCGGATTTTCGATCGACGAGAGTTTCGGCTGTTCGCCGATCTGGGAAAGCCGGTCGATGCCTGAACAGCCGCCGGCGATGCTGACAACGGTCAGCATGGTTCCGGTAAGCGCGATGCGTTTGAACCTGGTAATCAACATGTACGTTTACTCGGCTTTTGAATTCGGCTGCGCATTATTGCGGCTGGCTACGGCAACCGGTGCTGCTGTTTCAGCCGCACCGATCGAGGAGGTTGTCTCTGCGGCGGCGCCAAGCCGCGGCGTGATGACCGCGATTGCGACCTGGTCGCGGCCGACGACGACGCCGGAGACGGTGCGCTTGGATTGCAGGTTGAGAACGCTGACGTTGTCGCCTTCGGTGCCGCTCTCGAGTGCCTTGCCGCGTATCGTGAGGTAAAGCCCAGCCGTCTCGTAGATCAGCGTCACATTGTCGTCGCGCTGCACCAGGTCCGGCTTGCCGAGGTCGGCCGTCTTCAACGGTTGGCCGGCGCGAAGTTGCTTGCGCATCTGCATGCCGACCGCCTTGCTGCGGGTTGCGGCGTCGCCGCCGACTTCGGCCTTCGGACGCCGTTCGGTGATCACGTCGGAGGCCTTCAACACCTCGTTGCGCTCGACATTGCGGGTCAGAACCGCAGCCTCGATGGTTTCCACCGCGATGCCGGTGAAGCGCAGCTTCGTGCGGGCGCTGTTGACATCGTTGGCGATCTCGAAAGTGACGTCGAAGCGCCCGCTGCGCGGCTCGTAACGTAGTGCGGCGGTCTGCAGGGAGCCGTTGTTCCACGCCTCCAGCCGGACATCCTGCACGTCGCGGTCGAATGTCAGGCTGAGATTGGCCGCCTCGCCGAGGCCGTTGCGATGTTCCAGGGCATGAGCCACCTGAGATTCGATCTCCTTGCCCTCCAGCATGCGCGCGAGCCTGGTGACCGAGACCGATTTGATGTCGCGCGTATCGACGCCGATCACCTGATGGGCCTGCAGGGCGTTGATGACCTGCGCGGTGGGCAGCGTTCCGGTGGTGCCGAGATCGGGGGCGCGATAGATCGCGATCTGAGCCGCCGTGCCGGCATTCTCGATCACGTCGCCGATCAGCACGACATCGCGCTCGACCATGACCTGCGCGCGAAGCACCGGCGCCGCGATGGTGTCCTCCTTTTCCTGCGCGAACGCGGCCACCGGGGCGGCAACGAGCAGGGCGGTAACGAGAATCGAACGCGCAAACATCATCAACTCCCCTTAGCGGAACAGCGCGGTGGTGGATTGCATCATCTGGTCGGCGGCGGTGATGACCTTGGCGTTCATTTCGTAGGCCCGCTGGGCTGCGATCAGGTCCGACATTTCCGACACGACGTCGACGTTGGCCTGTTCGAGGCTGCCCTGGTTGATGGCTCCAACACCTTCGATGGTGGCGAGACCATCCTGCGGCGGGCCCGAGGACGGCGTATCGGTGAAGTTGTTGTTTCCGACCGGCAGCAGGCCGGCCTTGTTGATGAAGCGCGTCAGCCCGATCTGGCCGATGATGGTGGAGGTGGTCGATGATCCCGGCAGCGTCACGGAGACCTGGCCCTGGGCATTGACGGTGAGACCGGTCGCGTTTTGCGGGACCGTGATGGTCGGCTGCACCGGATTGCCTTGCGCATTCACGACGCGGCCGGTGTTGTCCATCTGGAACGTGCCGTCGCGGGTATACTGGAAGCTGCCGTCGGGCATCAGGATCTTGAAGAAGCCTTCGCCGGTGATGGCGAGATCGAGATCGTTGCCGGTCTGCGACAGCGTGCCCTGGGTCATCGACCGCGGCGTTCCCACGGTCTTGACGCCGCCGCCGATATCGATGCCGACGGGCAGGATCGTGCCCTGATCGGATGCCTGCGCGCCGACCCGGCGGATGTGCTCGTAGATCAGATCCTGAAAGGACGCGGTTTGTTTCTTGTAGCCGGTGGTGCGAAGGTTAGCGATGTTGTTGGAGATGACCTGAACGTTGAGTTCCTGGGCCGCCATTCCGGTCGCCGCGGTATGAAGAGCTTGCATGGATCGTCTCCTGAATGGCCGTTAGGCCGGTACGTCGGCGAGTGCCTGGATGGCGTTTTTCTGCAGATCGCTCTGCTGCTGCATCAGTGTCGCAATCGACGTGTAGGCGCGGCTGACCTCCATCATCCGGCTCATCTCGGCGACCGAGTTGACGTTCGACTTTTCGATGAAGCCCTGCCGCAGCGTGGATTTGGTGTCGGGCTGCGGCGCGGCGTCGCCGGCGTTGTAGAGGTTGAGGCCTTCCTTCAACATCTTCTGCGCGTCGGTGAAGCTCACCAGGCGGAGCTTGCCGCGGATCGAATCGGTTCGGCCGTTGCCTTCGACCACGGTGACGGTGCCGTCAGGCGTGATGTTGACGTCGTGATCGGTCGGCTGAAAAATGATCGGGCCGCTGGCGCCAAGAACCTGATTGCCCGCGACTGTCACGAGCTGGCCCTGGTTGTTGATGTGCAGGCCGCCGTCCCGGGTATAGCGCTCGCCGCCCGGCGCCTGCACGGTCAGGAAGGCGGAGCCGTCGATGGCGACGTCGAGGGGATTCCTGGTCTCCTCGACCGCGCCTTGGGCGAAATTGCGGAAGGTGCCGCGGTCCTGCACGAAGCTGACGCGGCGGTCGCGCCCGACGAAATTGTCTTCATGTGCAGGCGTGTTGAGGTATTCCTCAAACAGCGTGTTGTCGGCCTTGTAGCCGGCGGTGTTCACGTTCGCGATATTGTTGGCAACGACATCGAGCTGTCGCTCGAGTGCGGTTTGCCGCGATAGTCCGATGAGAAGCGCATTCTCCATCGCTCAAGTCTCCCCTCAAACGATCGGCACTTGGCCCTCCCAGGCCGCCTGCCGATCTTCAAGCCGTCAGCTCTCCCAAGCCGCGGCTCGATAGCTATCAGAGCGAAAGCCGTGCCAGTTTTGAAATGGAAATTATTTCAAAGGCTTGAGTCGCCGAGAGGAGGTTTTGGGAGGCGGCAATAAGGTCTTGTTGACCATGTTTGCCCGGCAACTTTTTCCCAGTTGGGGGGCAAAAGAAAGATTCCATTAACCATTGTTACCTTAGCGTTGAAAACAAGCGCAGGACGTGCCGCGTCGTATCGCGTCAGAGGGTCGCCTGTCGGCATCAAGTCGATTTTCAAGTCGGAGCGGCCCCAAGCGATGGCGGACAACGATCAGGCAGACGGCGCTGCCGAAGCAGTGCCCGCGCCCAAAGGCAAACTCAAATTGGTGATCGCCGTCGTTGCGGTACTGGCCACCGCCGGTGTCGGAGCCACTTGGTACTTTTTCGTGCGGCATTCCAACGATGAAATGCATGCGGAGAACGCCGCGCCGCCGCCGAAACCGCCGTCCTATGTCGAAGTGCCGGACATGCTCGTCAACCTGATCGGTCTGCCCGGCGAACGGGTGCAGTACCTCAAGGTCAAGCTCGTGCTCGAGGTCAAGGAAGAGAAGCAGATCGAGGCGATCAAGCCGACGCTTCCGCGCGTGACCGATATTTTCCAGACCTACCTGCGCGAATTGCGCCCGGCAGACCTTAACGGCTCGGCCGGCCTGTTTCGTCTCAAGGAAGAGTTGACGCGGCGCGTCAACGCGGCGGTGTCGCCCAACCAGGTCACCGCCGTGCTGTTCAAGGAAGTCGTCGTTCAGTGACCATGCGGACCTGAAAAACATGGCGGGCAACGATCCAGTCGACCAGGATGCAATTGCGGCGCAATGGGAAGCGCAGCTTGACTCCCAGGACCCGGCAGAAGCCGCCGCGGAAGCGGAATCCAACGAACTCTCCGAAACGATGGCCCTGCAATGGGCGGCCATGGTCGAGGACGGCAGCCGTGACTTCGGCGGCAAGAACGGCGGCGAACGCGTTCTGTCGCAGGAGGAAATCGACAACCTGCTCGGCTTCAATGTCGGGGAGGTCAATCTCGACGACAATTCCGGCATTCGCGCCATCATCGATTCGGCGATGGTCTCCTACGAGCGTCTGCCGATGCTCGAAATCGTCTTCGACCGCCTGGTGCGGCTGATGACGACCTCCTTGCGCAACTTCACCTCCGACAACGTCGAAGTCTCGCTCGACCGCATCACCTCGGTCCGGTTCGGCGATTACATGAATTCGATCCCGCTGCCTGCCGTGCTGTGCGTGTTCAAGGCCGAGGAGTGGGAAAATTTCGGGCTCGCCACCGTCGACTCCAGCCTGATCTACTCGATGATCGACGTTCTGCTCGGCGGCCGCCGCGGGCAGACCTCGCTGCGCATCGAGGGCCGCCCCTACACCACGATCGAGACCAACCTCGTCAAGCGGCTGGTCGAGGTGGTGATGGCCGATGCCGAGCAGGCGTTCCGGCCGCTGTCGCCGGTGAGTTTCACGATCGACCGTCTCGAGACCAACCCGCGTTTTGCCGCGATCAGCCGGCCGGCCAATGCCGCGATCCTGGTGCGGCTGCATATCGACATGGAAGATCGCGGCGGCAACGTCGAGTTGCTGTTGCCTTATGCGACCATCGAGCCGATCCGCCCGGTGCTGATGCAGATGTTCATGGGCGAGAAATTCGGCCGCGATCCGATCTGGGAAGGTCATTTCGCCACCGAAGTCGCCCAGGCGCAGATTTCCGTCGATGCCGTGCTCTATGAGGCCGATATCCCGCTCAAGCAGCTCATGAAGCTGAAGGTTGGCGACACCTTGCCGCTGGAGATGCGCGCCGACGCCTTGGTGGCGGTGCGCTGCGGCAGCGTGACCCTGACGGAGGGGCGGATGGGCAGGGTCGGCGACCGCGTCGCCATCCGGGTCGTCAAGCAATTGCACAAGCCGAACACGACACTCGCGATGTTTGAGAAGGCCGACGAGCAAACCAAGATGATGGAGGCCCCATGAGTCATTCACTCGGAGTTGCAATCGAGAGCCTGGTGGCGATTTTGCTCATGCTCACGATAGGTTACTGCATGTTGTTGAATGCCCGCCTGAAGCGGCTGAAGGCCGACGAGCATTCGCTCAAGGCGACGATCGCCGAGTTGATTACGGCAACCGAAATCGCCGAGCGCGCCATCGGCGGCCTCAAGCATGCGGTTCGCGACGTCAACGAAAACCTCGGCAACCAATTGACTTCGGCGACCGAGATGTCGGCGCAGTTGAAGAAACAGCTGGCCGAAAGCGACCAAGTGGTGCGCCGGCTGACCAAGATCGCGGCCGCCGCGCGCCCGGCGGAACCCGAGGCTGTCCCTGCATCCGTCTCAAACGCCAAGGCGGTCGCTGCCGCCGCTCAAGCATTTTCCGAACGCAGAAGGTCTAATGGGCTTGCGGCATGAAATCGTTTCGTAACGTCCGCGTTCTTCCCGTTGTTCTGGTTGCGATCTTCGGTCTTGCGGTCTTGAAGATCGCAGGCCTCGTGATCGACGGCGGATATGTGTTCGACTACCGGCCGGAGTCGAACAAGCCGTCCTGGGCGCAGGAAATGATCAACTTCCCCGGCCGCAGCTATGTCGACAGCACAGACATTACAGGTTCGGTCAAGGAGAAGCCGAAACCGGAAGACGCCAAGGCCGCACCCGAGGTGGAAAAGGCCGAGGCCACCACGCGTACCGAGCAGGGTCAGGCTGTTTCCCCCTCGGAGCGCGCGATCCTCGAGCGGCTGCAGTCGCGGCGGCAGGAACTTGAGGCGAGGTCACGCGAGATTGAAATTCGCGAGAGCCTGTTGAAGTCCGCCGAGCGGCGTGCCGAGGGGCGGGTGGAGGAATTGAAGGGCATCGAATCCCGCATTACGACGGCGTCCCAGCAGAAGGCCGAAGCGGAGGCCGCGCGCTTCAAGGGCATCATCACGATGTATGAAGGCATGAAGCCAAAGGACGCCGCCAAGGTGTTCGACCGGCTGGAAATGCCGGTGCTGTTCGAAATCGCGTCCCAGATCGCGCCGCGCAAGATGGCCGACATTCTCGGGTTGATGTCGCCCGAAGTGGCCGAGCGGCTCACGGTGGAAATGGCCCGTCGCGCCGGTGCCGACAAGTCCGGCTTTGCCGCCGACCTTCCGAAGATCGAAGGCAAGATACTGCAACCGCAAAAGGCCAATTAGGCTGGCTTAATTAATAAGTCCTTAAATCGCCAATCCTAAATTCCAAAGTGGGAAAATGCGCCGTCAGGCGGCCCGCCGGCGATCGGATGAACTGAAAGAACTAGCTGGAATGGCGCGAAAGGCTGCCGCTGGATTTTGGTCGCGAGTGCGCAGCTGCGCGCCGGCGATCCGCCATGACCTGCTTGGCGCCGCACTTGCCCTTGCCGCACTGATGTCTCAAGGAACGGCGCAGGCCGCCGAGCCGGTCCAGGCCGAGGCCGCCTTTTCATCGGGCGGCGGCTTTGCTCGCCTCGTGATCAAATTCAACGAGGATGTCGGTTCGGAAGTGGTGACGGCCGGATCGATCATCGTGATCCGGTTCGAACGGCCCGTCGATGTCTCCGTCGACAAGGTCGCCGAGTCGGCGCCGGATTATGTCGGAGCTGCGCGTCGCGATCCGGACGGCTCCGCGATCCGCCTGTCGCTTTCACGCAAGGTGACGATCAACACCATGACGGCCGGCGAACGGCTGTTCGTCGACTTCTTGCCGGAATCATGGAAAGGTCCACCACCGAACCTTCCCAACGAGGTGGTGCGGGAACTCGCCGACCGCGCCCGCGCGGCCGAGCGCGAGCTGCGCCAGCAGCGGGCCATATCGGAGGCGAAGAAGCGTCCGCCGGTGCGCGTGCGTGCCTCGGTTCAGCCGACCTTCGTGCGCTTCGTCTTTGAAATGCCGGACGGCGTCGGCGTCTCCTCGGTGCTGAACGAACAAAAACTCAAATTGCTGTTCAGCAAGGCGCTGACCTTCGATCTGGCGGATGCCAAGCTCTCGGCGCCGCCGAACGTGTCCTCGATCGGTCAGAAGATCGAAGGCGAATCGGCAATCGTGGAAATCGCCATGCTGGGCGATGTCGACGTCCATTCTTTCCGTGAGGACAAGAATTACGTCATCGACGTCGCCTTCCAGCAAGTCGAAAAGCCCGCGGGGCCGCCACAGGCATCGGATGCCTTCCACGTGCCGTCAATGCGCGCCGCCGAAAAACGGGCGCCGCCGATGCCGCCTCCCGTGCCCGCAGGCCCGATGCCGCCGGCAGGCCCGACGACGGCCGAAGCTCCGGTGCCGGCTGTTCCACCGACAACGCTGCCGGCCGTGGCCGAGAAGCCGGCTGCGCCCGCATCACCGCCGCGTGCGGCAGAGCCCTCTGCCGCGCCGGCAGCCGGCGAAACCAATGCCGAAGGCGCGCCGAAGATGCCGGCCGCACCGATGCCTGCTGCATCGGAAGCTCCAATGCCTTCCCCGGGCGAGACGCCGACCGTTGCAGCCGAGGCTCCTGCCAAGCAGCCCCAGGCAATGCCAGCGGCGGTAGCCCCTAGCGAAGCGAGAGCGGAAGCCGGCTTTGCCGATGTGAGCGTGATCCGCGACGGCGAAGGACTACATCTGACCTTTGCATTGCCGGCGGGAACGCCGGCGGCACTGTTCCGCCGCGCCGATACGCTTTGGCTGATGCTGGATTCGAAGAAGCCGATCAATGCCGAACCGATCCGCGGGCAGGGCGGCTCGGCAGTGGCCGATGTGAGCGTCGTACCTCAGGACAGGGGGCAGGCGGTTCGCTTCCGTCTCAACAGGCCGCAATTGCCTTCGCTCTCGGGCGAGGATCTCGCGACCGGAACCAACTGGACCGTCACTTTCGCCGACACCGTGCAGGCACCGTCCCAGGCGCTGTCGGCGATCCGAAACATCGCCGACCCTGCGCTCGCCAACGTCACGGTGCCGCTGCCCAAAGCGGGCCTGCTTCACCGGTTCGTCGATCCGGATGCCGGCGATACCCTCTTCGTGGTGACGGCAAGGCCGCCGGCGCGCGGCTTCATCAAGCGGCAGGATTTTGTCGAGCTGTCGCTGCTGGAATCGATCCACGGCGTTGCGATCCGTCCTACCTCCGATGAAGTCACCGCCGATGTTGGTCCCGACAAGGTCATTTTGGGCAAGCCGGGCGGCCTGACGCTGTCGCCCGCCGATACCGGGGCCGAGCGCGCGTCCACCGCCGTGCGGCCGATTTTCGATCCCGGCGAATGGCGCAGGAACCAGGAGGGGAACTTCAATGCGCGCCTGGACGCATTGATCGAAGCTGCCGGGGCTGCGGTATCTCTCGGGCTCGATCAACGCACCGCGGCGCGGCTCGATCTGGCCCGATTCTATATGTCGCACGCGATGTATCCCGAGACCGTCGGGGTGCTTGATCTTGCGCTCGCCGACGCAAAGGCCGGCTCGGAAGATCCGGCCGCCGTGATCATGCATGCGCTTGCGAACATCCTGATCGGACGCCCCGAGCGGGCGCTGAAGGATCTCGCCAGCCCCGTGATCGGACCCAATTACGATTCGCAGCTCTGGAGAGCCATGGTGAGCGCGCGTCAGGCCAAATGGGCGGATGCGCGCGAGAAATTCAAGAGCTCCGAATTCGCCATCACCTCGTTGCCGATCGACCTGCAGCGCATCGTCATTGCCGACGCGATGCACGCCTCGATCGAGGTCAAGGATTATCCCGGTGCCGCCAAACGCGCCAGCGAACTGGACGTGATCGGTATCGGGCCCGAGCAGAAGGCGGCAGTGGCGGTGCTGCGTGGCCGGCTCGCCGAAGGGCTCGGTCACGACAAGGATGCGCTGGACGAGTATAAGCGCGCGGCTGCATCATGGGATCGCCAGGCCGCGACCGAAGCAAGGCTCCTGCAGGTCGCGTTGAAGCAAAGGCGCGACGAAATCAACCAGGACGACGCGCTGCGCGAACTGGAGACGCTGGCGGTCACATGGCGCGGCGACCCGCTCGAGGTGCAGGCGCTGGAAATGCTGGCGCGCATCTACGCCGACAGCGCCCGCTTTGCCGAGTCGTTCGGCGCGGTGCGGATCGCCAATCTGCTGGCGCCCAATCTGGAGGTATCGCGGCAGGGTCAGGATGCGGCGTCCGCGCTGTTTGCCCAGCTCTTTCTCGGCCCCAAGGGGGACGACCTGCCGCCGATCGATGCGCTTGGAATGTTCTACGAATATCGCGACCTGACGCCGATCGGGCGGCGCGGCGATGAAATGATCCGCCGCCTCGCGGACCGGCTGGTCGCGGTCGACCTGCTCGATCAGGCTGCCGAACTCCTGCAATACCAGGTCGACAAGCGGCTCGAAGGTGCTGCGCGCGCGCAGGTCGCAGCCCGCCTGGCGATGGTCTATCTCACCAACCACAAGCCCGAGCGCGCCATCGACGCGCTGCGCTCCACCCGCATTGCCGACCTCTCCGGCGAGTTGCGCCAGCAGCGTCTGTTGCTGGAGTCGCGCGCGCAGAGCGACGTCGGACGTCACGACCTCGCGCTCGACATCATCTCCAATATCAGCGGCCGGGAAGCGATCCGGCTGCGTTCCGACATCCATTGGGCGGCTCGGCAGTGGCGCGAGTCGGCCGAGCAGATCGAGCTCTATTACGCCGACCGCTGGCGCGACTTCAAACCGCTGAGCGCGGTGGAGAAGAGCGATATCATCCGCGCGGTGGTCGGTTATGCGCTCGCCGAAGATACCATCGGGCTTTCGCGCTTCCGCGAAAAATACTTACCCCTGATGAGCGGCGAAGCAGACCGCAGCAACTTCGAGATCGCCAGCAAGCCGGTCGGCTCCAGCGGCGCCGATTTCGCCCAGATCGCCAAGATGGCCGCGAGCGTCGATACGCTGGACGGGTTCCTGCGCGAGATGCGCACGCGATATCCGGACGCGACCGCGCGCGCGCTGATGCCGCCGGGAATGCCGAAAGCAGATCCGGTCCCGACCGGGTCGCTGCCCGCGATTATCGGAACGAAGCAGGCGCGGAACGCCAAATAGCCCGGCAGGTCCCCGGGGCATTTATTCTGCTCGACAGATCGCTCCCCAGACGCCACTTTGCTCCGCGCGAGCAAAAGGTGTCCCCGATGAGCAAGCCCACGAAATCCGTCACCGAGCTGATCGCGATGGCGCGGGCCGAACTCGAGGTCCATGCCGATTGTCCGGATGGAATCGAAATCTCGGTGATTTCCAACGCCGATGGCTGGGAGTTCCGCACCACCGCCGACGAGGCGACCGCTGCCAAGGCCGGTTATCCCGAATGCGTCGCCCTGATCGTGCAGATCGGCGACCACCTCAGCAAGCAGTACGACGTAAAAGGGTAAAGACGGGGCCGAACGTCCTCTTTCGGAAACGCTCGAAGCATTTTGAGCGAAGCGTGCAGAGCGCGTACTAAGGTTCCACCGCGATTGAGGAAATCACGATATTGTCTAGCTGCCGCCGTAGCTTTGCACCAGGCTGCCTGCCACCAGCGACCAGCCGTCGACCAGCACGAAGAAGATCAGCTTGAAGGGCAGCGACACCACGACCGGCGGTAGCATCATCATGCCCATCGACATCAAGACCGAGGCCACGACAAGGTCGATGATCAGGAAGGGCAGGAATAAAAGGAAGCCGATCTCGAAAGCGCGTTTCAATTCGGAGATCATGAAGGCCGGGATCAGAATCCGCAGCGACATCGCCTCCGGCGTCGCCGGCAGCGGTTCGCCCGACATATCCATGAACAGCTTGACGTCCTTTTCGCGGACATTCTTCAGCATGAAACCGCGCAGCGGCACCGACGCGCGCTGAAGTGCGTCCTCGACGCCGATCTGGTTGGCGACCAACGGCTTGATCCCGTCATCGTAGGATTTCTGCAGGATCGGCCCCATCACGAACGCGGTCAGAAACATCGCAAGCGCAATGATGACGGAGTTCGGCGGCGCGGTTGCGGTGCCAAGTGCGGTGCGCAGCAGCGACAACACGACCACGATGCGGGTGAACGACGTCATCATGATCAGGATCGACGGGGCGACCGACAATACCGTCAACAGCGCGATCAGCTGGATCGCGCGCTCGGTCACGCCGCCATTGCCCTGGCCGCCGAGATTGATGCTGATGTCCTGCGCCAATGCAGGGGCCGCCAGTAATCCGGCGGCTATCAGGGTGGTTAGGAATAAAACTCTACGCGGAGGGCCTGCGGCCCTCACGAAGGATTCTTCGGGCGCCCCAACAGGGAGGCCATTTCGTCTTCGAGGTTCTCAAACCCGCTCTTCGAGGGAGGCGGAACGGGTGGCGGCGCGGGCTCGTTGCGCGGCGCCGCTCGGGAGGCGGGCGGCTCGGGTGCCACCGGCGGCGCAACCGCATCGCCCGCGGGCCGGCGAAGTGCCGCCTCGAGCCGTTGCGCCATCTCTGCGAGATTTTGATCGGCCGAGGACGTCGCGGGCGCAGCGGGAGGCGGCGGCGGTGCGGCGGGACGCATCTCGCGAACCGGCGGCTTGGGTGCTTCGCTCGGGCGCACGGGGCGCGGAATCAGGGGCTCGCTTCGCGGCATGCGGGGCGCGGGCTCAGCGCGGGGTTCGGAGCGCCCGCCGATCGGCTCCGGCGCAAAGCCAGCAAGCGGATCGCTCCGCTCGATGCGTGGCGGCCGGCGTACCTCGTCGGCAAAGGCTGGGCGCGCGGGGCGCGGCGGCGGCTCGGGCATCTGCGGCTCGGCATGTTCGAAGGGCTCAGCGCGCAAGGTCTCGGCGTCACTCCAGCCGCTCGGCTCGGGCAGCGGCGCGACGCGGGCCTGCGCTTCGGGGCTTGCGACGGCTGGCCGCGGCGGCAGTTGATCGCGGCCCGGCATGGCGCGCACGATATTGGGCTCGACCACGATGTCGGTCGGACCGCCGATCATCAGGAGGTGTTCGATGTTGTCACGCCGCACCAGCACGAGCCGCCTGCGTCCGTCCACAGCCGCGGCATCGATGACGGCAAGACGCGGCATCCTCCCGCGATTGGTGTTGGTGCCAAGCCGGTTAGAGGCGAATCGGCGTATCAGCCAAGCCACGACGCCGATCAGCGCCAGGACCACCACAAACGCGAAGAAAAATGTAAGTGCCTGCATTCTTTGTCCCCGGCGAACCGCGATTTCTTCAAGGCTCTCATTGGTTCAGGCGAGATCGAACGAAGCCCGCGGTGCCAATAAAGCCTTCAAGCCTGGCCCAAGTTAATGTCCCACGGCAAAAGATGCCGTCCCGACATTCTTAATAACCTATGAATCGGCGCGGCCAAAATGACTTCTCGCGATGCCTGCGCCGTTGATTTTGTTGTTAACGCAGCATTCGTGGCGAAATTGCGCTCGAAACGATTCGCCCCATGCCAGTTCCCGGCCAAATGTGCCGCTCTCGGGGGCCTCGCGATCTTAACCAGCCGTTAACCATAACAGCGGCAAATTCTGCCTACCTTGCGCGGCATCGGGCCGTGGCGAAGGGGGAGCGCGGCGATGCCCATCAACGATCTTCCGACCCTTTCGATCCTGCGCACCAAGATGCAGTGGCACCAGGAGCGCCAGCGGGTGCTCGCCGAAAACGTCTCCAACTCCAATACCCCCAATTTCAAGCCGCGCGACCTGGTTGAACCGAAATTCGAGACGGGCAGCGGCTCGGTCGGCGGGGGAGCCCAAACGCTGCCGATGGCGCGCACCAGCGGAAGCCATATTACGCCGGAGGGCGCCGACCCGACCTTCGAGCAGAACCGCCGGGTCGGGTTTCAAACGCGCCCCGCCGGCAACGCGGTCAACCTCGAGGACGAGATGCTCAAGGTCTCCGCCAACCAGATGGACTATGCGGCGGTGACGTCTCTCTACAGCAAGAGCCTGCATCTTCTCAAAACGGCGATCGGCAAGGGTTAGGGCATGAACCGCGGCCAAAACCTTCCAGCCGGCCAACCATAGGGGAACCGCATCATGGCAACCGATGCGAATGATTTCGTCCGCTCGATGGGCATTGCGACGTCGGCCTTGCGCGCGCAGGCCGGTCGAATGCGGGTGATCTCGGAAAATATCGCCAACGCGGATTCGACGGCGGCAACCGCTGGCGGCGATCCCTACCGCCGCAAGGTGCCGAGCTTCTCCTCGGCGCTCGACCGCACGCTCGATGCCAAGGTGGTGACACTTGGCAGGATCCGGCCCGACAATTCCGCCTTTCACGTCAAATACGAGCCGGGCAATCCGGGCGCGGACGCCTCCGGCAACGTCAAATACCCCAACGTCAATCCGCTCGTCGAAATGACCGACATGCGTGAGGCGCAGCGATCCTATGAGGCCAATCTCAACATCATCGGCGCCACCCGCCGGATGATTCAGCGCACGCTCGATATCCTCAAAGCCTGACAGGAAGGTTCAAAGCCATGGCTTCGCCCACAATTGCCGCCAACGCCTACGCTTCGGCCGCCCGTATCATGGAGAGCGGCGTCGGCAACAAGGGTTCCGAGACCGCCGACACCTCCTTCAGCGCGGTGCTCAAGGAGGCGATCGGCGGGGTGCTCGATACCGGGCGCAAATCCGACGCCCAGACGGTGGCGATGGCATCCGGCAAGGCCAATGTGATGGATGTGGTGACGGCGGTCGCGGAAACCGACGTCGCGGTCTCCACGCTGGTGTCGGTGCGCGACAAGGTCATCGCGGCCTACGAAGACATCATGAAGATGGCGATTTAGTTCGTCATTGCGAGCGTAGCGAAGCAATCCATCGCGGCGCAAATGTAGAAAGCTGGATTGCTTCGTCGCAAAGGCTCCTCGCAATGACGGGGGTAGAGAACAGGAAGTAAAATGACCGGTGCTGAAACCCTCGACGTGGCGCGGGATGCAATCTGGACCATCGTGGTGGTGTCCTCGCCGCTGATGGTGGTCGGGCTCGTCGTCGGCGTTGTGGTGTCGTTGTTCCAGGCGCTGACCCAGATCCAGGAGCAGACGCTGATCTTTGTTCCGAAAATCCTTGCGATTTTCATCACGCTGCTGCTGGCGCTGCCATTCATGGCCGACTCGTTGCACAGCCATATGATGCGGATATCGTCGCGAATCATAGGCGGCTGATGGCACACTGCGGCTGCAGGGTGGATTTGACATTCGAGGGGGTGCGAATGTCGGGGCCGGGACAGTCGGGAAATGCGCATCGATATTTCACTGTTGCCGGTGCTTGCGGCGGCCTTCATGCTGGTGTTCGCCCGCGTCGGCGCCATGGTGATGCTGCTGCCGGGACTCGGCGAAGCCAACATACCGGTACGCATCAAGCTTGCGATCGCGCTTCTTCTGACCCTGATCATTCTTCCGCTGCATCGAGCGGATTATCATGTCAGTCTGGACGCGCTGTCGGCGCTTCTGGTGCTGATGCTCTACGAGATCCTGATCGGCATCGTGCTGGGCGCGACCGCGCGGGTCACGTTGGCCGCACTTCAGGTCGCAGGCTCCGTGATCGCCCAGCAGCTTGGCCTCGGCTTTGTCACCTCGGTCGACCCCACCCAGGGTCAGCAGGGTATCCTGATCGGGAACTTCCTGACCTTGCTCGGCGTGACCATGCTGTTTGCGACCGACAGCCACCATCTGGTCATCGCCGCGCTCAACGACAGCTATTCGATCTTTTCGCCGGGCGAATTGGTGCCGAGCGGCGATGTGGCGGCGCTCGCCACCCGCGCCTTCGCAGCCGCCTTCAAGATCGGCATGCAACTGTCTGCGCCGTTTCTGGTTTTCGGCCTCGTCTTCAACATTGGCCTTGGCGTGCTGGCGCGGCTGATGCCGCAGATGCAGGTCTATTTCGTCGGCGTACCGCTGTCGATCATGTCGGGATTTCTGATCTTTGGTGTCGTCATCGCGGCGATGATGGGGACCTTCCTCGACTACTTCATCGCCGTCATGCACGAAATGATCCCGCTCAGGTGAAGGCCGTTTACGATGGCGGATGAAGACGACACAACAGAACGCACAGAAGACCCTACGCAAAAACGCCTCGACGACGCCCATGACCGCGGCGATGTCGCCAAGAGCCAGGAGGTCAACACCTGGTTCATGATTTCGGGCGCGACGCTCGTGCTCTCCACTTTCTCGGGCTCCATCGGCAGCATCCAGATGCCGCTTCGCAATCTCATCGCCAATTCGTGGATGATCCGGACCGACGGGCCGGGCCTGTTGATGCTGGCGCAGAATCTGGAATTTGTGGTGTTTGCCGCGCTCGGCGTCCCGCTGTTGATGCTGGTGCTGGCGGCGATCGCGGGCAACATGCTGCAACACCGCCTGGTCTGGTCGGGCGAATCGCTCAAGCCCAAACTCAGCAAGATTTCGCCGATGGCCGGGGCCAAACGCGTCTTCGGCAAGCAGGCGGTGGCCAATTTTGCCAAGGGCCTCTTCAAGGTGGTGGCGCTGGGCTCGGTGATGACGGCGATCCTGTGGCCGGAGCGGCATCGCCTGGAGGCGATGCTGCACTTCGATCCGGCCGCGATCTTCGGGGCGGTCACCGGGTTGACGCTGCATCTGATGGGCGCGGTGGTGGCGATGCTCGCGGTGGTCGCGATTGCCGACTATTTCTTTCAGTACCGGCAATGGTACGAGCGGCAGAAAATGTCGCTGCGGGAGATGAAGGAGGAGTTCAAGCAGTCCGAAGGCGATCCGAACATCAAGGGCCGAATCCGCCAATTGCGGCAGCAGCGCATGAAGAAGCGCATGATGGCAGCAGTCCCCAAGGCCTCCGTCATCATCACCAACCCGACCCACTACTCGGTGGCGTTGTCCTACGAACGCGGCATGGCGGCGCCCGTGTGCGTGGCCAAGGGTGCCGACCTGATCGCGCTCAAAATCAGGGAAATCGCGGGCAAGCACAATATTCCGATCGTCGAGAACGTGCCGCTGGCCCGCGCGCTCTATGCCACGGTGGAGATCGACGACGAGATTCCGGTGGAACACTATCACGCGGTTGCCGAAATCATCGGCTACGTGATGGGCCTGCGGCGCGGGCTTTCGGGGCGGCGGGTCTAGGTGGCGAATCGATAGAATAGACCGTTGACGCTCTTGCGCTGGCGGGTGCGATTCAGGCACTCAAGGGGGAAGCGTGCCGGCACGCCGAATCTAGCGTACATATTGCGCGTCGTATCCGTGTCGACAGGCTATTCTCCTCACCTCATGACCGCCGAACCTGACCATTATCCCACGCGAGAGAAGGCCGCCGCCCACGAGCCGGGGCGGCGGGGCGGCAGTATTGTGCTGGTGCTGCTCGTGGCCGGCGCGATCGTGGCCGCCGCAGTCGCCCTGACCACGATCGGGCGGGCGCAGGCGCAGCCTTATATTCTTGGCCTCCTGGCGCTGCTGGCGATGGTCGGCCTGTTCAACCTGTTTGCCTTCGCAGCCGGCATCATTCGCTTCACCGACCGCTCGACCGACGATCCCGTCGTCCGCCGGATCGCCGATCTCGCTTATGATGGCCTCGCCGTGACCGATCCGCGCGGCCACGTCGCCTATTCCAATGCCGCCTATCTGGCGCTCACGGGGGCTTCAAGCCCGCAGGACGTTCGCCCGGTAGAACGGGTTTTTATCGGCAATCCCGATGTGTCGGAAGCGGTGTTCCGGCTGCTCAAGGCGGCACGCGAGGGCAAGCGCCAGCAGGAAGAGGTCCGTATCGCCGGCACCGACGGAACCCATGGCCGGTGGCTGCGAATGCGGGTCCGTCCGCTCGGCCAGAACAAGCCCGAGTCGAAATACGCGGTGTGGTCGATTGCCGACATCACCCGCGACCGCGAGCGGCAGGAGGATGTGTTTCAGGAGTTGCAGCATGCGATCGAATATCTCGATCATGCGCCATGCGGCTTCTTCTCGGTCAACGCGGCGGGCGAGATCGCCTATGTCAATGCGACGCTTGCGAGCTGGCTTGATTACGATCTGGCCGAGATCGGATCGGGCGGGCTGAAGCTCACCGACATCGTGTCCGGCGACGGCGCCTCGCTCCTGACCTCGATTCCGCCGGTGCCGGGCGAAGTGACGACCGAGGTGTTCGACATCGACCTGCGCATGCGCAACGGCAAGACCATGCCGGCCCGGCTCTACCACAAGCTCGCCTTCGGCGCGGACGGCGCGTCCGGCGCCTCGCGCACGCTTGTAATCAACCGCGCGCGCGACGAACGCGCCGATCCGCAGCGCGCCGCCGAAGTCCGCTTCATGCGTTTCTTCGACCACACGCCGATGGCGATTGCCACCGTCGATCGGTCCGGCACGGTGGTGCGCGCCAATGCGCGGTTCGCCAAGCTGGCGCAGGGCGTGAGCGCCGACAGCGCCGCCAGTAGGTCGATCTTCAGCACGGTCAATGCGCGCGACCGCAATCTCCTGGTCGCGGCCATCAATCAGGCGGCGCAGGGGCAGGGCGATATCGCCCCGGTCGAGGCCATGCTCGACGGCACCAAGGAGCGCTGGGGGCAATTCTTCGTCACCGCGGTCGAGGAGGACGAGCGCGAGACCGAGACCGCGATCGTCTACATGCTGGAGACGACCGAACGCCGCGCGCTGGAGAACCAGATCAATCAATCGCAGAAGATGGACATGGTCGGCCAGCTCGCCGGCGGCATCGCGCACGACTTCAACAACGTGCTGTCCGCGATCATGATGGCGAACGACTTCCTCTTGAACGCCCACAAGCCGACCGATCCGTCGTTCCAGGACATCATGCAGATCAAGCAGAACGCGACGCGGGCGGCGACCCTGGTGCGCCAGCTGCTCGCCTTCTCGCGCCGCCAGACGCTGCGGCCGCAGGTGCTCGATCTCGGCGACGCCTTGTCCGATCTCACCATGTTGCTGCGCCGCCTGATCGGCGAAAAAGTCAAATTCGACCTCGTGCATGGCCGCGACCTGTGGCCGGTGAAGGTCGACGTCTCGCAATTCGAGCAGGTAATCGTCAACCTGGCGGTCAACGCGCGCGACGCGATGCCCGATGGCGGTAAGCTCACGGTGCGCACGGCCAACGTCAGCGCGGAAGAATCCAAGCATCTCGCCTATAAGGGCATGCCGTCGGCCGAATATGTCCGGATCGACGTCACCGACACCGGCACGGGCATTTCTCCCGAAATCGTCGACAAGATCTTCGAGCCGTTTTTCTCGACCAAGGAAGTCGGCAAGGGCACCGGCCTTGGCCTCTCGACGGTGTATGGCATCGTCAAACAGACCGGCGGCTTCGTCTATGTGGATTCCGAGCCCGGCCAGGGGACCTCATTCCGCATCTTCCTGCCGCGGCACCATCCGGAGCAGGAAGAGGCCGTGCCCGAGGCGGCAGCGGCCAAGGACGGGTCCGTGGAGGCAAGGCCTCGCGCCGATCTGACCGGGCAGGGCACGATCCTGCTGGTCGAGGACGAGGAGGGGCTGCGTTCATTGAACGCGCGGGGGCTGCGCTCACGCGGCTATAGCGTGATCGAGGCCTCGAACGGCGTCGAGGCGCTGGAGGCGCTGGAGGAGAAGGAGAGCACGGTCGATCTCGTGGTTTCCGACGTGGTCATGCCCGAGATGGACGGGCCGACGCTTCTCAAGACGATGCGCGTCAAGAACCCTGACCTGAAGATCATCTTCGTTTCCGGCTATGCGGAAGACGCTTTCGAGAAGAGCCTGCCGGAGAACCAGCAATTCGCCTTCCTGCCAAAGCCCTTCACGTTGAGCCAACTGGTGGCGGCGGTGAAGGAGACCATGGCGCCGTCGTAAAACGCTACTTTCCAGGTAGCCGTCACCGACCCCGCGACGGAGGGCCGCAGCCTTTTCCCCTCGCTGCGGCTTCCCTTTTGGGCGACCCTGCCCACTTTAGGGGCGCTTCCCGATAACAAGAACACGTGGAAGTGGTTTTTGAGGAAAATTGTCATGAATTTCAAGCAACGCGCCTTCAGTCTCGCAAAGATGGTCACGGTTGCTCTCATGCTGGCGTTGCCAGTGGTTGCTGCGGTCTCATCGGCCGACGCCC
>Ga0210394_10000669_pt1 | contig 65986 bp, 62 predicted proteins | sample IncBWC12MmetaG_FD_160121 | JGI IMG/M metagenome (GOLD analysis project Ga0210394, IMG submission 160121) | Forest soil microbial communities from Barre Woods Harvard Forest LTER site, Petersham, Massachusetts, United States - Inc-BW-C-12-M | ecosystem: Environmental > Terrestrial > Soil >...
TGGCCAGCAACCGAGCACCTGCTGCGGGTGATCAGAACAGATCCTGCTCCATCCAGTGGGCTGAGAAGCAAGAAAAATCACAGCCGGTGGAGATGTGTTTTTTCTTGACTTCTACCTTTATAGAACCTATCAGCACACAAACACGCCCGGTTGCGCTGTGGGAGTCGACGCTCCCGGGCTCGACACTTGGACCGCCGCCTACGGCATGGCCGATCTGGAACATGCCGTAGCCAACATGCCCGCCACGGTTTTTGAAGTCGGTTCCGTGAGCAAGCAGTTCACCGCGGCTGCCGTTCTCTTGCTGGTCGACCGGGGGCAAGTGTCTCTAGACGACAACATCCATAGGTATTTTCCCGAAATCCCAACATATGAGCGGCCCATCACCGTCAGGCAACTCTTGAATCACACTAGCGGTCTGCGCGACTGGGGGGAGGTGGAGTCCTTCGCCGGTTGGCCGCGCACTACGCGGGAGTACACGCACGCTCACGTACTCGAGATTATCAGTCGCCAACACGTCCTCAATTATCCCCCGGGCGATGCCTGGTCCTACACAAATAGTGGATACAATCTCGCGGCAATGCTGGTCGAACGGATCAGCGGCATGACTCTGCAGGCATTCTGTCTCAAGGAATTCTTTGAGCCTCTCGGCATGACCTCCACCCAGTGGCGCGACGACTTTCGCCGGATCGTACCCAACCGGGCAATCGCTTATTCCATGCACGGCTCAGAATGGCGTCAGGACATGCCGTTTGAGGACATTTACGGAAACGGAGGCCTACTTACAACCGTAGGTGACCTGCTTAAATGGAACAGCAATCTCGCGACGGGCAAACTGCATCCTTCCGTATTCGAACTCATGCAGAAGCCAGGCTCTTTGAGTAACGGTCATTCGATCAATTATGGTTTCGGGCTCTTCCTTCTGAATTTCGAGACGCTCGCCGAGGTCAGCCACTCGGGTGCGACCGCTGGTTACCGCGCATGGCTTGGACGTATCCCAGCCAAAGGTGTTTCCGTCGCTGTTCTTTGCAACGCAGGTTCAGCAAATCCGACCGACTACGGATACAAGATAGCCCGCTCGTACCTCGGCCTTCTGGCTCCGAACCCGCCGGTTCCGCCCAAAGATGCCACAGTCGGTCTTTATCGCAATGTTCGCGACCACTCAACCGTCAAAATCGAAAACCCAAATGGCGCCCTCACATTCGATGGCCGTTCATTCGAGGGCGTTGCGCGATTCGCAGACGACAAAATGTTCCTTCCCAATCCGGTCTACGGTGAAGACGTCTGGGAGCGCGTCGAGCAATTCTTACCAGCGAACTTAAGTGCATTCGCCGGAGTCTATGCCAGCGACGAAGCCGAGATTGTGCTGCGCGTCGTTCTCGAAAATGGAAACTTGGTAATTCACCGGCGCCCGGATGCTTCTTTTACGCTACAGCCTACTTACGCCGACGCTTTCGAAAGCCCGCTCGGCAGTGTGCATTTTCTAAGAGATGCAACCGGAAAAATCGTCGCCCTTAGCTTGGCCAGCTCCCGGGTCTGGGATCTAAGGTTCACTCGGCAGAACTCTGGCACACCCTCAGCGCTCCACTAACTGCACAGTGTTTCAGTGGTGAGAAAAATTGTGGATCACCGCGGCATCGTGGTCAGCGATCCCATCGGCGCATTGGCGCACCTGCAATTGGGTAGGGCTTACACACTGTCGGGTGATAAGACCAAAGCGAAATCTGCCTATCAGGATTTCCTTATGCTTTGGAAAGATGCGGACCCGGACATTCCCATTCTGAAGCAGGCCCAGGCCGAACACGCAAATCTCAACTAAGGCATTGCCTCGCTCTGGATAGCCCTTCTCATGTCACGAGAAGAGTCCCGAGATGGCCTGCAGTCGATTTCCGTCACCAGCCTATTGTATGCCCTTGCTAAATACGGAGCTGATTCCGGCCAGAAGTCCGATTCTGAGAGAACTGGCCGGATTACGAATGACGAACGCGCATCTCGTCAGCGTTTGATTTCCTCACGAAATCCGCACGATGCCCACTCGACCTTGGTGTCAGGCGTTGCCTTCGCGAGCCAGCACTTATCTGGAGAGATGCCCCAATCATCGTGTGCGCCGGAACTGATGTGGACGATGTTCGAACTAAGTGCGGGATTCTCCCCGCGCGCGGGTACAGCGCTTGCGGATGAGGCTTGCGACCTCATCAGAAACCTTGTCTGTGATGTTTATTCCGTCTAGAGCTTCGATCGCGGCTGTGGCCAGCTCGGGAACTCGTCGACGCACGAGCGGTTTGGCAAGGCCCGCATCCCCCGCCAGTTGCTCGAAATCTCTTGGCGTGACTTTGTCCGATGAGTATTCGCGCCCGATCCGCATAGCCATGTCGGTGTTCAATTCGGGGTAGTAAATCGTGCTGATCGCATCGTAGAGCGGCGCCAACCTGATTTCCTTGTCCGGGTACACGAGTGAAAAATTCTTGGCGTGCGCGTCGTTGTTGCCAATGAGATAGTTGAAAATCGCGGCGTCCAGAAGATTTGCAAGGTCAATGACCGGTGCGGTCGATACGTTGCGCAGGAGGGCAAAGCATTGCTTGAATGACGGCCCACCTTCCTTCTGGTATTTCAGTTCAGAGACGATGTTCTGCGCCTGGCAGAAATCTTCCTGATGAAGGCGCTCGACGCCAGGCAGGCCGTCAATCGTTACGTGCTTGCGGTCATAGCGTTCGACCAATAGATACTCGACATCCTCGACTTTTCTGGTTTCCACTTTCGCCGCGGGAAGATTCATGTGCGCCGCAAGGGTCATGCACAGCGCCTCGTTGGACACTACACCTGCAAAGCGCTCGACCGCCGGCTTGAGGATGTGCGTGCTGGGCGCGGCGCCCAAAGGCAGCGAAACCTCTTCGCCTTCGATACGCACTGCGACTTTGTCCTGGGCACCAGCCAGCGAAAGGCGAATGCCTTTCTCGCCCGCGAGCAAAGGCCGCTTGGGCAGCTCTCTTAGGATTCTGGCTAGTTCCTTCGCGTCAAGCTTCCGATAGTGGTAATCGCGCTTGGGCAACTCCTGCCCTGCGGGAAGGAACGTCACCGCTCCCGCACATTCACCCCCGATCTGTTCAAGCATGGCGTAGTCGTTGCGCGCGCTGATACCCAGATTGCGGGCGATGATCTTGCGTTTGCCCTCTTCCGGCAGAATGCCACCGAAAAATCCTCGGCATTCCTTCGCCGGAAAGCGCTCTTTGCGCAGCGGCAGGGACTGCGACAGAACCGCGGCTCCCGGTCGTGCAAGCCAGGCTTCGAGATACTCAAAGGACATCTGGCCGCCGTCGTCCTGGATGAGATGGCCGACCAGGTGATCATGCAGATAGACATCGAGCATGCGCGCCATTTTCCCTATCCTCGCTTTGTCGCTGCTGGCGGCGTCAGGGTTAATTGAATGCCGAGCGTCTGCAGAATCGTCAACGCCTTACCGATTTCGGCGGTCTCTTTGCCTTTTTCGAGCTCTATTATGAATCGCAGGCCCGTGCCCGATGTCAGGGCGAGCGCCTTTTGCGTCACACCAAGCCCCTTGCGTGTCTCCCGGATCAGCTTGCCTATATCCTGTGTTGTGTATTTCATTCCCTTCGCACCTTCGCCCCGTTCATAGATGTTACCGTACGGGAATATTTTAGCAGTCTTGCGGCCAGAGTCAACGCCATGTTACCGTACGGGAATATTCACTATCACAAGGCTTATCGAAGGCTAAAATGTTCCCGTGCGGGAACAATGGATGTTCCTTGCTTCCGCGCATTCCAGCCCAACAAAGGAGCAGGAGGCTAACTCGCCCAGCTTATCTTGATTCGCTGAAAGCCATCGATGAGCATGAAGCGAGTATTCAGCAAGTCGTTTCGTTCCCACGTTCCTAGTGGCAAGGCGGGCTTTTCGGCGATGATCACAGCGCGAAGTTAATCAGTCGCACCGTTCTCCCTCTGTTACGACACTTTCGATTCAGCGCGGGCATTCCGCTGAGGACACCTCTTGCTGTGTCTAAAGAACACGTTGCCACGAATTGCTCTGTCGCAACTTTCACAGATCCTGACCACTTGTGCGTGCTTACGAAAAGCCTCCAACCTGCGAGCTTCATCCTTGCCCGCACTTGGAACAAGATCCATGCAGCTAGCAAGCCAATCTCTGGTCTCGGCCTCGAGATGGTCGGTTTTGATTAATGCGCCGTAGTGCGCACAGAACTTTGTGAGAGACTTTTCCGTGACTCGGGGATCATAGAGTTTAAGCACGCCACGGAAGATGAGTTGCTCGATCATGCTGGCGTCCACGTTGAGTTGCCTCGCCACATCCACCCAAATTCGCTTGGCTCGACAAGATCGAGGCGGCTTTGAGAAGTCGCCCGGCGCAACTGGCATGGAATTCGTCGACGGTGTTGCGGCAGGCCCTTCTTCGCGCGGGAGCGCTGCGGGTTCCTTGGCATCAGGCGGTTGGTCTTGTAGCGACGCTGCCAGGTGTCCTGTTTTGCATGCCTCTTCCAAGGACTTCCGTGTAATCCGGGGATCCCTTACGTCAAGCAAACCCTGAACGATGAGGCGTTGGATTGTGCGGCTGCCGAGGTGTAACTCCTGTGCGAGAGTCCGTCGAGCATATCCCTCTAAATGAACGCGGCTGCTCTTGCCCAAGACAGCGAGGCGATAGCGGACGGCACTTTCGGAGCGGTGCAAGACTTTGGCGATGAACTTTGCGGTCTTGTATCCTGCCATGGTTAGTAGAACTCGGTCGTCATCTTCGGTCCAAAGCTGCCGGGAACGCAGGCGGATTTTTTGCAGGGTCTTCCGCACAAGTCCGAGCTTGGCGGCTCGCCCCCAAATGGAGTGAGGCTGCCAGCAGGGATGCCGCCTAAGAAGTTCGCACACCGCTTCTCGCTTGCCATTCCACCCTTTCTCATAGCCTTCTTGAAGGATTTGGTCGTCTTCCAGACTCCAGGCTGTGCGCTGATAGAGCTTTCCATTCGAAGGTTGCTTGAGCTGACGAATTCGCCGCCATAATTGCGCGCGCCCAAGGCCTGGTTCGTGTTTTAGAATCCTTTCAATCGCGCCGTGCGAACCAGTCCGGCCACGCTTCACTCCTTCGCGCAGAATTCGATCGATTTGTTCCGGAGAGAAAAACCGGAAAGAATAATTGCCCGTCGCACTGGCCCAACGATCTGCCATGAGACAAAACACCGTGTCGAATTTGCTCGAAGGACAGGTTGCTTTGGTAAGTGTTCAACCCCTGTCAACCACCGATGTTCTTCGGAAGCGTTCTTCCCGAGGCGGCGTAGTACTGGGATTGCCTAAAGTTCTTCCGGGTCACACCCCTGCAGTCTCCGGCACCGAGTCGCGCTTCTTCTCTGCTCGGAAAAGCGGCCAGCGCGGAAGGGCCAGATACTGCTGCAAAGCGACATGGGAATGGTGAAATACCTTTCTTGTGGTCGGAACATCGTCCAATAAGAAGCGGACTTTCGGAAAGGCAAGCGGAATTACGGCGTTATCACGCCCATACCTGTGCCTACCACTCTCAATCTAACGGATGACTTGGCAGGTATTGCGACCGGAGAATTGATAGGCGTGAGTCAGCTCAGTAAGGAAGCAGGGAATGAGATGCAGGACCTAAGGGGCGGCACCCTTTCGTTTTCCGGCACCGCTTACGTGTCTCGGATCCACAGTGCACTGCAAAACAAAGGATATTCAGGATAATTCCCGGCCCTGCTGCACTTCTCGAAGGTCTTTTTGGGCCTGCTCCAAATCGACCAGGCGCTGTTCGAGTTCCACACGAAAGATTTCAGCTTGCTCGTAAAGCCGGGCATTCTGAATCGCAACCGCAGCGGGAATCGCGAGTGATTTGGCAAGGCGCAAATGTTCCTGAGTAAAAGCCTGTGCATGAGTATCGCCGAGCGAAAGAAGTCCGAGCACCTGTTGCGAGGCAACGAGCGGTACACACAACCAGGAGCGCAGATGGGAAAAACCTTTGAAAGCGACCCATTCCGGCTCTACCGCGGTGTTTGGAATGAGGAGACTGGCCCTGCCAGCGAGAACGTGCAATAGAAACTCACTGTCTTTTGCATCAAAGGTTGCCGGAGTTTTCGGGATGCGACGACTTGTTTCGCACCCTTGAAGCTCTCGTGCAAGGAAGAGACGGGTGCCGGCTTCCACTAACAGGATACGAGCTGATTTACAAGGAACCAGCTTCAGGAGGGATTGGAGCAGCGTGTCCAGAACGTAGTCCATGCTGAGATTCTGGGTAAGGGCAAGTGTTGTCTTGCGGAACGCGTCGGCCTCCGCCCCGGCAGACTCTGCCCTGTCGAGGTTCCGAGCGATCTCCTCTTCGGCGGATTTCCGTGCTGAAATGTCCTGGGCGGTTCCCACGAGGCGTCTGACAATTCCCGCAGAATCCCGGACGGGGAATCCGCGGACCCACACCCACCGAGTTGCACCGTCCGGCTTAGTAATGCGGAACTCTTCGTCGAGCTGGCCGGTCTGGACTGATTCGCCCAACCGAGATAGAACGCGGACGCGGTCCTCCGGATGTATGACCTCTTCGTACGACTTGGGATCTTCCTCCAAGGATTCGCGCGAGCGGCCCGTGATGATCTCATAGGCGGGGTTGACGTAGAGGACCTTCATGTTCTCTGCGTCCAGCATCCAGAAAATCTCAAGGATGTTCGAGGCCATTTGCTGAAATCGCTCTTCACTCTCGCGCAAGGCCGCTTCTGCCTGCTTTCTCCTCGTGATGTTGCGGAGCACGGCCACATGCCGTCCGGGCAGATAGTGGGCTTTCGCCGTATATTCAACGAAGATCGTCTCGCCGTCGCCTCGCAAAACCCGCGTTTCTCTGTGTTCGCTCTTGCGGTCGAGAAAACGATTCCACGCCTCCCTGAAATCTCCTGCGCCTGGAAAGAGCCTCTCAATCGGCTGACCCACGAGCTCTTCATGGTCGGTCCCAAATAAGGTCAGTGCCGCTGGATTCGCCTCCAGGCAGACTGCCTGATCATCGAGGATCAAGATCCCATCCAGTGTGCTGTCGAAGACGGATTTGTATTCGCGTTCGGTAACATTAAGCGCGTTAGCCGTCTCTCGGTGTTCGCGACGAGCCAGAAGCAGAAATCGAACATGCAAAGTAATAGCTACACAAAGAGCGATGAGAACAAGCGTGAGCAATACGGAAGACAAAGATCCACTGTAGAAGCGCGCTCCGAACGCAGTCGCGAGCAGGGTGACGGCTGCGAAGGAAATGAGGATCGAGCCGGCCCGCATCCAGCGCTGCGGCTTGGTCCTAGAGACCGCTGTACGTGGAGCTTGCATGGCGTCACCGCCGTAAGGGACTCTGGCCTACCAGGCCTAAGCGAGACCCCGACGAGGTAAAAGGTTTCGGGCGGTTCTGCTCCGATACCTTCCCCATTCTGGCAGGATGCTATGCCCAGAAGTGGGGAGAGTCAACACGTGCCGAGCAGTCTGAAGGCACCTATCCCGCACATTTGACTGTGGAGAACCAACCGCCGCGCTGCAATCGTTGCGTCATACTCACGTGGGCGTGGACCATTTCTCGAGGAACGTGCTCCGCATCCGGTAAGGCATCAGGGCCAACTGGCACTCAATTCTCTCTTGACAGAGAGCATAGCCTATGGGCTATATTCCTTCTATGGAATGGGAGGTCGAATATACAGACGAGCTTTCCAGCTGGTGGGATGGATTGAGCGAAGCCGAACAGGTGGACGTGAACGCCAAGGTGGTCTTGCTTCAGAAAGTGGGCCCAGGACTTCCACGCCCCATGCCGACCTCATTCACTCGTCGCGCCATCCCAATATGAAAGAACTCCGGATACAACATTCGGGAAGGCCCTATCGAGTGCTCTTTGCCTTCGACCCAAGGCGCTGTGCGATCTTGTTGATCGGGGGCGACAAGACTGGGAATGACCGCTGGTATGAGGAATTTGTTCCGATAGCGGATGCCCTGTACGACCGGCATCTTCAGACCCTGAAAAAGGAGGGGAAATAGAAATGGCCAAGAACTTCAAAGAACTTCAAGCAAAAATGCCCCGCGAAGCGCGCATCCGCAGCGAAGAGGCAGCCGAGAAAATGATTTCAGAAATGGGCCTTGCCGAGCTGCGCGAGGCCATGGACCTGACCCAGGAATCCTTGGCGGACACGCTCCGCGTCAAACAAGCGTCCATCTCGAAGATGGAGCGACGATCGGACATGTATATCAGCACTTTAAGTAAGATCATTGAGGCCATGGGCGGCGAACTCCAGATTGTCGCCAACATGCCGAACGGGAGAGTGCAAATTCGCCAGTTCACGAAAATTCGGAAAGGTCAGCTTGACTCAGTCCCTACCAAGAGGCGTGCAAGGGGCCGGTAAGGAGTTTAATCAGTGAAAATCCCCTCGCGAATGCAAACGGCTGGAACAACACCAGCGTGACGGTCAGTTTTGCTGCAGTGGACACTTTGTCCGGCGTGGCTTCCGTCGCGCCGCCCGTGACTCTGAAAAATCAGGGTGCGGGACAAATCGTCAACGGTAGTGCGGTGAATCTGGCCGGGAATGTCGCCACAGGCTCGATCACCGTCAACATTGATGAAACGCCGCCGGAGGTCTACAACCAATTCGACCCGGTGACGAAGGACGTCTTGCTCTTCGGGACAGATTCCCTGTCGGGTGTCGCGCCTGGCCCTGTTCAGCCGGTTTCCGTGACCTCAATCGATTGGCATAATGACGACGATCTCGGCTGTCCTAACGGCGACGGCGTCACCATCGAAATTCGGACCTACCAACTCTTCGACCTCGCCGGCAATCCGACGACGGTCGTGGAGATAGTGAAAAGACGCGACCAGTTGATTCGCGTGAAATTGATCAGCTCCACGCTGCACCGCAAAGCAAAAGATATTTAGGATAATTCCCGGCCCTGCTGCACTTCTCGAAGGTCTTTTTGGGCCTGCTCCAAATCGACCAGGCGCTGTTCGAGTTCCACACGAAAGATTTCAGCTTGCTCGTAAAGCCGGGCATTCTGAATCGCAACCGCAGCGGGAATCGCGAGTGATTTGGCAAGGCGCAAATGTTCCTGAGTAAAAGCCTGTGCATGAGTATCGCCGAGCGAAAGAAGTCCGAGCACCTGTTGCGATGCAACGAGCGGTACACACAACCAGGAGCGCAGATGGGAAAAACCTTGGGGTTGTCGGCCAACAAAACCTGGAGGTGCGCCGAATGCAGGGAAGAATCAAATGGTTCAACAATTCCAAGGGATATGGATTCATAGGCCGCGACAACGGCCCCGATGTTTTCGTCCACTACTCTGGGATCGCTGGAGACGGATTTCGGACGCTACCAGAGGGGGATCTTGTTAGCTTCGAGCTCGTACAAGGACCAAAAGGACCACAAGCCGCCAGTGTTGTGAAGATAGATGAGCTCAAGTGAGGAGTGTAGTGAACGCTCGCCAGAATGTCTAACCTCGACCGGTAGCCTGGTCCATTGTATGGAGCGTCATCGCCGTCATGTACGTGCTTATCTATCATGGCGATAAGCCGCCAAAACTGCCGAATTTTCCTAAGGGCAAGCCAGACGAAATCCTATGGGGCAGTGCTGGCAAGCAGGCCCGGTATCTGGCGAAGCTCCGCTGCCTGTTGAGCAAGATCGACGAGAAAAGCGCAAAATCCTGGTGCAGATCTCGGAGAAAATGGTTCGTCGCTAATTCGGTTCGCTGCCTGTGGTAACAAACACTCGCTCTCCTGTTTCCTCATTTTTAATGATGTACTCGCCCGGCCAGACTCCGCGAGTGCTTCGACACGCTCTATTGCGTCTTCGAGGGTTGGCGCTTCCTCTACGAATTGCGGGCTACCATCGGTTTGCAATTTGAAGATGCGAAATGGCGACATGCAAACTTCCAATCGGCGATGACCTGCTGGGCGCGGAGGATGGTGTTGAGATCGAGGGAAAGCCAATAGATTATCGCATCAATTTCATCCATTGGGTACGGGCTACGCGACGGTCCCTTGCGCCACGCTCCTGTGCGTGGCGTTCTTATTTCCACCAGCCGGACGCGGAGCTCCAGCCATCGAAGTACTCAGGGAATCACCTGAACGCAATTGCGGTCTCTTGTCGATTGACGGCTCAGTTGGTCATGGGAAGCTACACGCTCACTTAAGAGGTAATCCAGTGAGGAGAGCCGCTCCTGCGTCCAAAGTGAATTCTAGGAAATCCTCCATGAGCGATAGACTTTCTTGGGCTATGGCCCTCCATGATTTTTTTGGCGCACGAGGCAATGATGTCGCCGCCGTGAATCCCGACGACCTCCGCAAAGTCTGGACAATGATGCGCGACTTGGAAGCTCGCGCTCTGGCAGGTCAAGGCGCAAGTATTAGTAGCGTGCTTGTTGAAAGCGCGTGCGGACCCGGCGCAAATGTCTTGGCCGTCTGGTATCGCGCATCCATCCTGGGAGTGTTGCAAACTCTACCGGGAAAACCGCTGACGCCATGGTCACACGGGGGCGAGCTTGACGATGCGGTCTTTCAGATCGCGGCAACATTTCCAATGAAGAAATTGCCGGTTGGCCTCGTGAAGAACGGACTGCCGTTTGATGTGCAGGAACTCGTGAGGCAGATCGAAGCACGGGCATGAAATCAACACGCTCGACCCTACCAGCGTGACCACAGGCTGCACCGGCAGCGAGGATCGGCAAGTCAAGCAGACGCAACGCTTCGAGCTGCACGGCGGCGGGGCCGTGACCGGTGAGAAACGACAGGACCGTGCGTGGCAGGGGGTACATCATGAAGGTTCACGTTAAGCGCGCGTGCCAGCCGCGTAGAAAATGGCGCGGCGATGGCTTGCGGACGTGCTGTTTAAGGGATGTGCGGACGCGCGAACAAACTACCCAGCAAACTCCAGCAAAATCATGGCAAACGATAGCAGAGCCACCGAGGAGGGTAAATGATAGTTAGTTGCTTACCTGGATATCTTCCTCGGCAACTTGACTCTTGTGAGCCAGAAGTCATTGAGGCTTTTCACCAGGTTCTCGAACTCGTTCAAAGTACCGGGCTTGCTTAGGTAGCAGTTTGCCTGGAGCTGATAGCTTTTCACGATGTCCGCATCGGCATCGGAAGTGGTCAGAACAATTATAGGAACTGCTCTGAGGTCGCCGTCCGCCTTGATGAGAGCTAGAACCTCGCGACCATCTATTTTGGGTAAGTTCAAATCCAACAAGATCAGGTCCGGGCGAGGCGCATTTCTGTACGTCCCTTGCTGCCTTAGAAAAGACATGGCCTCTACGCCGTCAGAGGCCACAAGCAACTGGATGGAATTGTTAGCTCCCAGCAGGACTTCCCGCATCAACCGGACATCACCGGAACTGTCTTCGATCAGTAGAATTCGAATGGCCATATTCTCTTCTTCGCTGACTTGCATTAAGGCTAAATGCATCCCCGGCACAGCGCGGCTCTTGACCAAATGGAGTACGGATGCGGTCCACTGTCGGCAATCAGGAATCCAGTTTGGAGGGGGCTTTTATTGTGAAACGCTGGTCACATCACGTCAACAAATTCGCATCGGACATTTCCAGGATGGTGGATTGCAGGTGCTGATTGGTGGAGAGCTGCAAACCAGCTTCTGGCCAATCGGACAAATAAAATGCGGACCATGTTTCACCGTTCTTCGAGACGGCAACTTCGTACATTGTGACGCCATTCGACTCATACGCTTTCCGAACAGCGCCGTCTTCCATTGTTACGGGATTGAACAGCAAGGCTCTGTGTTGGAACTTTCTGAGCATTGGGTCTCCCAACGGTGTGCTATATGGCATAGACAGCATGAGGGACGATTGCGTCAGTGTCAATAGTACGACAAAGTATCATCACGCCATCGCCGTAGTGAACAGCATCCGTTTGATATATGGGGTCGACGCAATACATCACCGGCACAACCATAAGGTAACTCTGCAAAAATATATCGAAGATCATATGGCCCAGTAGCATATCGCACAAAATTCTTAGCGACACGCTCGAGTCCTGGTAAACGCTGCCGGCTCAACGGTCGACGCAACACTTGCTTGCAGTTTACTCATAGGGATTTGAAATCCCAGGGTCTTTCTAAGGTAAGCCATGACTGAATTTTCTCCTTTTTCTTGCCCCATTTTTCTGGGGCACCCAAAAGCCAGGGCTTCTGCTTCCAAGGCAAGCGGCTGCTTTATGGGAGGGACCCATGGGTTGAGGGAGGAACCGGGAAAGCAGAAGCCGCGAAGCTGCAGGACGCAGGAATTAGCCCGAAGCAGTGCCCGAGAAAATGAGTGGCAGAAAAAGGTAATTTACAGTATTCAGCGGGATTCGACGTGGGGAGCAGGACCGCAATAGCAACCACAGCCGGAAGGATGGAGGACTCGTTGAGAGTGGTCCGCGACAGTCAGCACGGTACAGCGACGGCGAATATGTTCACGCGAGTGCTCCGAGGTCGTTTGTGGGCAACTGGCTCAGCGAACTGAGTGAAGCTGCCGGACGATGACCGCGGGTTGCAGTAAGAGGGCAACTGATTGCTAGAATTTGCGATCCAAGATAGTAGAAATGGCCGATCATTTGTTATTCTACGGCGGTTCGCAACACCACGGTGACTCACCGAGCGAAAGAGTTGCGAGAATTCGATTAGATGAGGCCTTCATAGTTCAGAGCTTGATCAATGGACGCAGAGATTTAGCGAGTTCGGCAGTCTCCGGTTTAAGATTGTCAGCCAACATTTTTTCTATGGTGGCGAATAGCTCGCTGGTTCGGATGGGTTTCGAGACATAGCCATCCATACCGGAGGCAATACACCTCTCCTGGTCGCCTACCAAGGCATGAGCCGTCATGGCTACGATGGGAATGTGTCCGCCAATCAGTTTCTCTCGTTCGCGGATGGCAGCGGTCGCCTCAAACCCGTCCATCCCGGGCATCTGAATGTCCATCAGCACAAGTTCGAACCCTCCTGTTTGAAATGCTTCGACGGCGGCTTGGCCGTTCGGAGCAACGGTCACCGAATAGCCTCGTTTCTCAAGCAGGCGTACGGCAAGAGTCTGGTTCACCGCGTTGTCTTCGGCCAACAATATACGAATACGATGCTTCTCCTCCCGCAGCGTATGACGAGTCACTAGCGGCTCGGGCTGTTTTCTTGCCGTCCCGTCAAGCACCTGACAGATAGCATCGAGCAGTTCACCTTGACGTATGGGCTTGACCAAGTAAGCAGCGATACCCAGTTCACGGCAGCGCGCGGCATCGCCTAAATGGCCAGCCGAGGTCAGCATCATGATGGTGGCATTCACTAGTTCGGGGTCCTTGTGAATACGCTCGGCAAGCGTGAAACCATCCATCTCAGGCATTTGCCCATCGAGGAGGATCAGCGGAAACGGATATCCTGCATTTTTTGCGACCTCGATGGCCTGGAGCGCAGCCCGACCTCCATCGACGGCAGTGGGCTTCATACCCCAACGGCTAAGAATTCCATGGAGCACGCGTCGATTTGTGAAGTTGTCATCGACGATTAAGGCGTGTAGATCTCTCAACCGGGCGGGATCAAGATGACTGGGTCTCGAAGTTGGGGATTGTTGGACGGTGAATGAAACAACGAAGTGAAAGGTACTCCCTTGGTTCAATTCGCTTTCAACCCATATGCGTCCATCCATCATTCCGACCAACCGCGTGCAAATTGTCAATCCGAGTCCGGTACCTCCGTACACGCGCGCCATGGAGCCGTCAGCTTGGGAGAACGCTTCGAAGATTTTGCTTTGTTTGTCAGACGGAATTCCAACACCGGTATCCTTGATGGCAAAATGCAGGCGCACAGAATGGGGCGTTTCACTCTCCTTCTTCACCGAGACGAAGATCTCGCCGCGTTCGGTGAATTTGATGGAGTTGCCCACCAGGTTGACGATTATTTGGCGAATTCGCCCCGGGTCACCCACGAGCGTCTCGGGCACGTCGGGCTGCACCTCGTAAATAAGTTCCAGCCCCTTCTGATGTGCGCGGTAGCTCAGCGCTTTCATGGTTTCTCCCAAACTCTCGCGCATCTCGAACGGGATAGATTCCATCTCCAGCTTGCCTGCTTCTATTTTCGAAAAATCCAGAATGTCGTTGATGATGCTGAGAAGCGACTCGGCGGACAGCTTGACTAAGCCGAGGCTGTCGCGTTGTTCCGACGTGAGATCGGTGTCCAAGACGAGTTCGGTCATGCCAAGGATGCCATTCATGGGCGTCCGAATTTCGTGGCTCATGGTCGCAAGAAACGTGCTCTTCGCTTCGCTGCCGGCTTCCGCTGCTTCTCTAGCTTCCTCAAGCTCCACCTGTATCTTCTTACGTGCGTCGATCTCCTGGAGGGCGTTTGTATAAGCCCGCGATAAAAGAAGGGGACTTCCAATGGCAACAAGCAGAACGATCAACACCATCGTAGCCGTCAGCCAAACGGAGGTTTTGAGCCGCCGGCCGATCAACTCGGAGTCGGCGGAAAGCTGTTTCTCCTCCGTCGCTGTGAGTTCGTTCATGTTTTTTAGGAGGGGAGTGTTGATCAGCGGCTCGAAGGTCTTTTCAACGAAATTGATGGCCCGGTCCTTGTGCCCCTGCCGTACCATCTCGATGATGCGATCGGCGTAATCATGGAACTCGGCCGAAGATTGCTCAAGTTCTTGCAGCTGTTTGAGCTCGACAGAACGCTGTGGTTCCTGATCCTTGAAATCCTCGATCTTCCATACTTCAATAGTTTGCAGCTCCTGCTCAAGAGTGCGAGTCTTGGAAACGTTGGCCGGACTCTCCGTCAACAGGAATTCGGAGAAGTTGTGTAGAGCCTTGGTAAACAGGCTGGCATACAAGCCTGCATGCGCCTCTTTCTGGGCATTTCCATTCATTGCCTCCGCGCGAGTGCGCAGCTCTTTTCCGGAATAGAGCACGATGCCGTCGAGGTTTCCTGATAGCCGGTAGATGCCCGACTGCATATCGGCCACCTGATCGTGCACAATCTGATTCGCTAGTGCGGAGAAGGCGGTGGCCGCAGGGATAAACTCCAACTGAACGAGCGTGGCCAGCTTCTCTCTTGCGACGGACCTTCCAGCCATTTCGTGAAGATGCTGCTCGACCTGGGCGAGATTCATGTAGTTTTGTTCGAGACGTCCAATGGCGGACAGGTTGTTTTGAAATTGTATCGTTCTGCCGGTCTTCCGTGCGTCCTCGGCCGCGGACCGCAAATCTGAGAGCGCTTTGGTGGCTTCCGAACGCCAGCGCTCAAGATCCTCGGCATTATTCTGGAGTTCTTCTTTTCGATCCTCGCCTTCTTCTATCAAACCGTAGTCAATGGCTTCTTTGACTTCCAGCGCGGAATAACGCAGGAATCGTTCGGCTGCGACCGCTGCTCGAATTTGCGGTTGGAGAAGTTTCAGCCGGGCGCGGGTCTGCGTGTAAGGCGAAATCAAGGCCACGAAAATGAAAATCGAAATCCCGGCCAAAGCCAAGGCTAAGATTTTAAATCGCAAACCTTTGGGGATAGTGTTCATCAACGAGGTGCCCCCAATTCTTTGTTGTTTTGCATAGGGGGCACTGGTTAAGGAAGCTTCAGAACTATCTTGAGGCTGTCGTCCACGTCTTCCTTCTTGAGGTAGCCAATGGCGTTAGGATTCGCGGCCAGGTGCGCCTTCATCTGCGCGGCGGACGGAAGATCCCTCGGGGCTGCCTGGACGCGGCCCGTAAATGCCGCCTGTAGAAAGTACTTCGTGTAGTCTGATTCATTCATTTTGAAGACCTCTCGCAGAATGACCACGCGTTCCGACTGGTCTGGCGCGAACATCAGGACCGTGATGTGTTTTCCGCCCGGCCACGAGCTCTTTTCGCCCACAAAAATTCTGCGAACCTCCTCGCGGGAGAGAGGGACTACGTTGTTTGCCTTGCTGACCACCACATCGACCTCTTCCGTGCCGGCTACGACGGTTAAAAGCTCAGCGCAGCTCACCACAAGGGCGAGCGCAACAATAGCAACTAGAATCCGCTTATGCGTCACGGTGGCTCACCTTCTCAAAAAGCGAATGAGAACTGCGTTTCGAGAGCATTGAAGCTCTTCTGCCCGCGTTGAGCGAGATGGTCGTACTGAAGCTTAAAAGCGGCGTGATTATTTAGGTCATATCGCAGACCGAGCGTCGGACCGTTCCGGCGCCCGACGATCGGACCGTCGGCAGGATCTCCGTAGATGGGCTCGGCGACGCCTGCATTCACGTAGGAATAACGGAAGTAGGGACGGTACTTGCCGAATCGCCGCGAAAATTGGGTATAGAAACCCGGCGTATGAAATACCCCTGAAGCCCCAGCCATGCTCCCGGTGTGCCGAACCAACATGGCTTCATTCAGAAATTCATATTTTGGATCGACATAAACGACGTAGACGGTGGAGATGAGTTCGCCGTGATTGATGTTATCGGTGAATGTGAGCTTGTCATGATAGGTAGAAAATCCCGCCTCCAGTCCCGGCATCTGTCTCGGGCGAGCAAAGAGAGCAAAATTGAACGATTTTCCGTTGTTCGTGTCTTGGAAATTTTGCGCTGGGTCCGACCCCAGCAAATGGGCGCGTCCATTGCCCATCTCGGCCACATAATTCAGTCCAACATTACCCGAAGGAATCTGGCCGCTAACGGTCGCACCGACTTCCTGGAGCGGAAGAAAGCCGCCTTGGTCGTCGAAGGCGTACATAAAGGGGCGGTCCACGGCAGTCTGAAACCAGGCTCCTTGGTGGAACGCAGTGTTGTAATAGCCGATGGACGAGTGATAGCGTCCGATGGAAAAATTGAAGTAGTCATTTTGCTTGTACTGTAAAAGCAATCGCTCAACATCCACTCCGAAGCTGTTGTCGAAGTTGGGAGTGAACAGCACTTCTCCCAGGATGGAGACGCGATCGGTAAGAGCACCCGTCATGAAGAGATCCAATGTGCCAATATGGAAAGAATTGGTTTCCCCTCGTTGGTCGCTGGCCTCGTAGCCTACATCCCCAAACATGCGCAACTTGACGCTAGGAATCGAGTTGTTGTCCTGGGATTCCTCGGCTGCCGAAGGAGGGGCGGAGGGAGGCGTCACCTCCACAGGCGCACTGGCCGTTGCACTACTTTCGGCGGCGGCGTGCGGCGTGCCTCCGGTGACGCCATTCAGTCTTGCCTCAAGCTCCCTCACCTTTGCTTGCAACTCTTGAATCTGCTCGTTCATGCGGCGCATCGCATTGCGTTCGTCTACGAGTGGTTGATCGCCCGCTTGAGGTGAAGCTGCTATAATCGGGGTGAAAGTTAGCAATAAGGCAACTGCCCCACCAAAAAGGCGAACGCGGTGGGCGGAGTTTCTATTCGTGACGGTGTCCTTCGGCAAATTGGTCATGACGATTCCTCCGCCGCAGGGGCGTTCAAGGATTTCAGAGGAGGGGTCGTCACGAACCGAGAGAGGGAGTATCTGACTCGTGGCGCGGTTATCCGCCAGTTGAGCCTGATGCATACCGCAGGTCACTGCAATGATTAAGAATAAAGATGAAGCCAATCGGTAACCTTGGTGCACCAGTTTTCGGTCTTTTCTCTAATAAGCATTCCGTGCGACTGACTCAAAGTCCGCTTGCGAGCGGTTGGTGGCTACATTTGAAGTTTCCGCCGCCTCGATAGTTGGAGTCCTTCCATTAATTCTGCAAGCTTGTTCCGGCAAAGGGGTTCATCTTGTTTCGGAGGAATTCCACGTAGGAGTTGGATAGCCGGGTCAGTGCGCGATTTCATGTTGCACTCAGTCGATAATGGAAAACCCGTCGTCGTTGGGCAGCTCCAATCGCTTGGTCTCCCGAAATTTGGAGGATATGAGCTGGCGCAACCATCTCGAACCGCCATGTGCGGACCCACACTCACGGTGGTGTGGCAGGGGTCAGCGGGCAACCGCTGACCCTATGCGATTTGACGCGGAAGTGTCGGTTCTTTCAAATGCAATCTCAATTTGGCTGGGCACAGCGTTGACTCGAAACTTCTCGGAAATCTCTGCAACCGGTACGGGCTTACTGAAATAGTATCCTCGAATCTCGTCACACCGATGTGCCCGCAAGAATGACAATTCCGCTTCGTTTTCGATGCCCTCGGCATGACTCTGAGATTCAAACTCTTTGCCATGCTGATGATCGCATTTGTGATCGCCGCGTCGTCCGTATTCACGGCGACGTCTCGGACAAACGAGCGATCAATTTTGAGTTTGCGAAATACCCCGCACTGGCCACTCCCTCCACTTCGGCCTAAGCGCGCCGCCTACGGCGTCGCAGGCCTCGTTCCGAGAGTGGCCAGAGAGACGCTCGACATGCTTTAATGGCTAACCGCTGGCGAGCAACCTACGCCCGAAGCTATTTCACTTAACATATAGATACATAATTTGTTTCTCCATTTCTGCCCCATTTCGTTGGGGCACCCGAGGGCGAAGTGGATACTGCTCCCAAGGCGAGTGGCTGCATTCTGGGAGGGACCCAATGGGTTCACAGGGAGGAACCGGGAAAGCAGAAGCCGCGAAGCTGTCGGACGCTGGAATTAGCCTGAAGGAGTGTCCAGTAAAATAAGCGGCAGAAGACGGTCGGGCTACAGTCTCTTGATTCCGTGTCTCAACTGAGGGGACTACCCCAACCAGGAAATCGGGATGCGCGATACACTCTTTGAGGTGCGCAGTGGAGGCAAGGCATGGAGGAAACCGGAGAGGTCACCCGGCTGCTATCGGAGATGCACGGTGACAGCGAAGCCGCGGAGCGGCTTTTGCCGATTGTCTATGGCGAACTGAGGCGCGTCGCGGCAGGCATGATGCGGCGCGAGCAGCCCGGCCACACTCTTCAGCCCACGGCCGTGGTGCACGAGGCCTACATGCGGTTGATGGCCGGCTCACACCCGACACCGGAAAACCGCGCGCACTTTTTCGCTCTAGCCGCACGCGCCATGCGCCAAGTCCTGGTAGACCATGCGAGGCGGAAGCTGGCGGAGAAGCGTGGCGGCGTAGTGCATCCTCGCGTCGAACTCGAGGACCATCTCGCGCTTACTGCGCAGCAATCTGAGGAAGTGCTGGCAATCCATGAGGTCCTCGAGCGGTTGCAGGAGCTGGACTCCCGCCAGTCTTCGATTGTCGAAATGCATTATTTCGCCGGGAACGCGGTGGAGGAGATCGCTGAAGCACTGGGAATGAGTGACCGGACCGTGAAACGCGAGCTGCAGTCGGCGCGACTCTTCCTCAAAAAACAATTGGAAGGAAAGGACGTAAGGCTGCCCTAGACAGAGTCATTTTTGGAAACCCGCGAATGGCCTGAGGCGTGAAAGCGCAACATACTTACGGGGATTTCTTCCGCCACTCGGCGGCTTTTCCGGGCTTTCCCCAGGCCTGATAAAGCTGGAAAAGCCAATCGCGCACCCGATCCAGGTCTTCACGCTCCGGGATTGCGCTTTTGTCCCTCCGGGCCATCATCCCCTGGTAGCCCTCGAGGAGTAATGGCTCGGCCTCAGCGTATTTTTTCTCGCCTGTGAAGCTGGCGCCCAGCAGACTCTCGGCCCGAAAGTACTCCCAGTCATCCGGCTGCACCTTGCGATTGAGCTCTAGCGCCTCCCGTGAAAGGGACTCACTCTCGGAAAACTTTCCCTGCGAGAGGCAGGCCAGCGCCAGGTCGCCCTCCGCAGTGATCGTTCGCGGGTGCTCCGTTCCTAACGTGTGCCGGCGGCCTGCAAGAGCTTGTGCAGCGAGATCCTCCGCGGAAGAATACTTGCCCTGCCTCTGGTAAACGGATGCGAAGTCCAGGAGGTAGTTAAGAGTACCGGTATGTTCCGGACCGAGGACCCTTCGAGCGACCCGCAGGTTCTCCTTGTAAAGAGCCTCGGCTTCGGGGTACTTGTTTTCAAAATTGAAAATGTTTGCCAGAACATTCACCGAGGCGAGCGTATCGGGATTCTCGGGACCCAGAACCCGGCGTTGGATTTTCAGCGTGTCGCTCTGAAGCTCCTCCGCTTGTGCATATTTCCCTTCCATGAAATAGATCTCGGCAAGATCACCGGCCGAATCCAGCGTGTCCGGATGTTCGGCGCCCAACACGCGGCGGCGGATTTCAAGAGTTTCCAGAGTAAGAGCCTCTGCCTCCGTGTACCTGGACAACAAACTGTAGACGTGCGCCAAATTGTGCATCGTACGAAGCGTGCTCGGGTGCTCGGGACCCAGGGCGTGGCGCTTCGCGTCCAAGGTCTGGCTGTACAGTGCCTCGGCCTGAGCATACTTTCCTTGTGCGTGATACATGAGAGCCAGGTTGTGCATGGCTTCGAGAGTGCTGCGGTCATAGGCGCCTAAGCTCCGGCGTTTGATATCAAGCAATGATTTCAGGAGTTCCTCAGCCTGGCCGTACTTGCCCTGCTCCTTATAGTCGACGGCCAGACCGTTCATCGAAGCCATCGTATCTGGATGCGTGGGACCCAGCACTTGCCGCTGGCCATCCAGGGCTTGCTGGTAAAGCGCCCCCGATTGCACGTAGTTGCCCTCAAGATACGCAAGACGTGCGAAGTGGCTGATGGTCTTGAGAGTCTGGGCATCGCCAGTACCCAGCGCGTGTCTACGCAATTCCAGCGCCCGCTCGAATTGTGTCCGCGCCTCGGGATACTGCCCCAGATCCAGGTAGGTCTGCCCGATGGTGTCACGAATCGCCGCCTCTACTTCCGGTTGGCGCTCGAATTTTCCGCCGATCGCGGCGGCAGCGCGGTCCAGTGCTGTGCGCACTTCCAAGTGGGGATTCGGTCTTGTGCTCGGTGATGCCTGGGTGCTGGCACTCGCCTGCGCCAGCAAATCGTTTCTTAGAAAATCGCTCACGGCCTGCGCTGTTTGCTCCGCGCGGCGGGCCTTCACGGCTTCCCGCGTGCTCACCACAATCCCGGCCACGAGCGCCGCAAAAGCCACTGCCGTCGAGGCCACCAACGTCTTATGCCGCCGCGCAAATTTCTGCAGTTGATAGGCAGTGCTCGCCGGCCGCGCGCTGATGGGCAGGTCCACCAGGTATTTCTGTATGTCTCCGAGGAGAGCCGCGGCCGAAGAATATCTTCGCGCTTTTTCTTTCTCCAGCGCCTTGCCGACGATGGTTTCGATATCTCCGCGAAACGTGCGGGTAATCGAACTCAGCCGCGTCGGGTCTTCTTCGCGGATGATTCGCGTCGCTTCGAAGATGTCTTTGCTGAGTTGATACGGCAGCCGGTGCGCCAGCAGCTCGTACAGAATCACGCCCAGCGCATACACGTCGCTTCGCGTGTCCAGTACGGAGGGATCGCCGAGCACTTGTTCCGGGCTCATGTAGGAAAGAGTGCCTACGAGCTGTCCCAGATCGGTCTGTCGCGTCGCCAGCGCGTCGCTATCGGTAGTGCGCGCCACGCCGAAATCGAGGATCTTGGGCTGGCCGCTTTCCTCCACCAGGATGTTGCCTGGCTTCAGATCGCGGTGGATGATCCCCTGCTGGTGGGCGTGCTCCACGGCGTCACAGACCTTCGCCATCAGTTCCAGGCGTTCCCGGGTGTTCAGGTGATGAGCATCGGCGTATTGAGTGAGGGGCGTGCCCTGAATGAACTCCATCGCGAAGTATGGCTGTGGTCCGTAACTCGTTTCGGCGCTACCCGCTTCGTAGACTTGCGCGATACCTACATGATGCAGACGCGCTAATGCTTGCGACTCCCGGTCGAACCGGCGCAGCATCTGCGCACTCGCGAGCCCGGGCCGAATTACCTTCAGGGCCACTCGCCGGCGCGGACTATCCTGCTCTGCTTCATAAACCACGCCCATCCCGCCCTCGCCCAGAACGCGCACAATCCGGTAACGGCCGACCGCGGCGGGAACCAACGGCGCGGCGGCTTCGATACCCAACCCTTCCCAAACGGGCTTATCGAGGACGCCGCCCCCCTCCGTTGCGCGAGCGATCATGGACTCGGCTTCGCGCCGCAACTCCTCATCACCAGGACAAGCCTGCGCCAGGAAAAGGCCGCGCTGGGCCGGCTCCCGCTCGAGCGCCAAGTGACAGAGTTCCTTTAGCTTTTGCCAGCGTTCCGGGGTCATGGGCGTCCCTTTTCGGGGCAGTGTAGCACGCCGCGGTTGTGGCCTATTGCCTGCGGTGCGGGAGCGATTTAGAAATCCGGCCGGTACGGGGAGATTGGATGGCCCCGAGTGCCCCTCTTTTGCGCCATTACAGAATGAAGGCCATCATTCTAGTCGGCGAGCGAGGAGGGTGTTATGGAAGGCCGAGCTGCGAGCTTGTTTACGCGAGTGTTTCCCCGAATCTGGGCGCGACTGGCTGTGGTGGTATCGCTCACGCTATTGGCGGGCAGCACGTGCCGTGCCCAGAACGTGCCTCCACCTCCCAAGCCCAAGGATAGCGGGCCGAGCCTGGAGGTCACCATGAAGTACATCCAGGAAAAGTTAAACGCTCAAGGCGTGGTGAGCTGGATGGTCAGGTACCGGAACACGCAGCCACCAGGCGCGTCACCCTGGGCCGGCAAGATTAGTGATCCCACCTATGAATCCGAAGAAGTCGCGGATGCGACAACAGACCTCAAGGGCTGCTCCTTGCACGTGCGCTTCAAAACCACCTTGATGTCCAAGCAAACAATCAACTCCGACCAGAACGCTTCCATTTCCTTTAAGGACATCGCGAAACTCGAAATGATGACGCTGCAGGAAGAATATCAGCGCAACAAAGTGGACCCCCCAGGGAACCCGAGCATACGGGCGGAGGTCTCGCCGGACATTTCGGTTGTTGTCCTCAGTCTCGTCAACAAGCCCGGGTTGGTGGATTTCAAGTTTCAGGATCCCCAGATGGCGGACCGCATGGCCAAGGCCATGCTGCATGCTGCTGAGCTGTGCGGCGGTGGCGATAACGACCCGTTCAAATGATCATGGAATCTGCTTCGCGGCGAGGAGGCGATATGAAAGGTCAGGCTGCCAACTTGCTTGGGCGAGCAGTTCGTCGAATTTGGGCGCGACTGGCTGTGCTGGCGTCGCTCGCCTTGCTGGCGGCAACCACGTTGTGTGCCCAGAGCGTTCCTCCACCGCCGAAGCCCGTGCCCGACGGTCCATCGCTCACCCAGACTCTCGAGTCGCTCAAGCAGACGCTGCTGTCGTCTGGCAACTTTGACCATGCCGAGCAGCATGTGTTGCCGGGCGGCGACAGTTTCACTACTCATTATCGGAGCCGGATTGTCGACGTGAAAACAGATCCTGCCGACTGCCGGATGCAGGTGAATTTCGCACTTTCGTACGACAACACACCCCCGCGTCAAATACCTGTCTCCTGGTTTCTCGAATCGTTCGATACGGCGGAGGTTATCACGCTGCAAGAGGGCGAAGACCGGCACGGCTCCGGGGACAAATCAACAGGCGGCTACACAGTCATCGTTAACGCCAACGGTCACACCATTTTTGGTTCTGCAGACAAAGAATTGGTTTTGCGCGTTGCTGAGTCCGTCCGTCGAGCGTCAGAGATCTGCCGTAACGCGCCGCTTCACCTGAATGCGGCAGCCGGCGAACCGAGCCTGAACGATACCCTGCGCTTCATCGAGCAAAAACTGAATAGTGAGACTTCGGTCGCCTACGAATCTCGATCTGAAGACACTTCTTCCAGAGTTTCTATTCAGGTTGTTGATGCTCACAGCGATCCCGCTACCTGCCAGGTTCGCTATCGAGAGCTCTTTTCTTCAGACGGCAGGCCATTCACGGATTTGAATCTGGTTCTCTCATTCCGACGCGTACAGAAGATTGAGATCCTGACGGAACAAGAGAGCGTGAACCGGGCCATGGAGCAAACTAGATCCGACTTTCGAGTTGTGATGACGCCTGCGACATACAGAGTGAACGTGACCTCCTCGGGGGGACAACCAATCGCCTCGGCTCATTTCGCAGATGAGGCGATGGCCGACCGCGTAGCGAAAGCCATGAATCACGCGGCCGAAATCTGCCGCCCTGAAACCAAGGAACCGTTCTGATAGACACGGGAGGACGGGCGATGCTCATGATAAGGAACTGTGCCTGGTTCTTGCTAGCTGCCATCCTGGCCGCAACTGGGGCCACCATTTTGTGCGCCCAGAGTGTCCCCCCACCGCCAAAGCCCGTGCCCGATGGGCCTTCGCTTGCCGAGACTCTCGACTCGCTCAAGCAGACACTGCTCTCCTCCGGCAGACTCGCCGCCCCATGGAGCGAAAGCGAACGAGGGTCCAGTATTACAAATGTCGCCGTAAATCCGGCGGCATGTAGCATGCGGGCTAATTCGAGTCCCTACTTTTTTGAGGAGATTGATACGGCCGAGGTCGGGACCATGCAAGAGCTATGGAAGCGCGCGCTTCCGGGAGCTGATTCGAGCAAACTGCCAAACGGATACGCAGTGGTGATCAACGGCAATGCCGGGATTTATCTAACATTTGCCGATAGGGAGACGGCCGCGCGCGTTCGCGAACTACTCCGACAGGCGTCTCAAATCTGCCACGCCAGGCCCCTTCAATTAAACACCGCAGCCGGAAGTCCGAGTTTAAGCGAGACCCTGAGCTTCATCGATCAGAAGTTGAACGAGGAGACTTCGGTAGCCTTCGTAAGCCGGGGCTCAGCATCTTCCTTCCAACAAACTGACCGGATTATTGATGCGCACGGCGATTCATCCATCTGCCAGCTTCGTTACCGGCTGATCGAGTTTGTTGATGGCGAACCAAATCAGGACAACAAGATGGTGGTTTCGTTCCGGCGCGTGCAGAAGATCGAGGTCCTGACGCAACAGGACGATGCGAACCGAAGGATGGACCAGTTAGGCTTCGACAGGTGGGTACTGGCGCCCACGACTTACAAACTGAACGTCATTTACTTCGGCGGACAGCCATGGGCTTGGGCCACTTTCGCAGATGAAGCGATGGCTGATCGCGTCGCCAAAGCCATGAATCACGCGGCCGAACTGTGTCGCCCCGTAAACAAGGAACCGTTCTGACGGACACGGGAGGACGAGCGATGCGAAAGATTAGGAGCTGCGGCCGACTGTTGTTGGTGGCCATCTTTGTGACACCTGGGGCCACCCTTTTGTGTGCCCAGAACGTCCCTCCACCGCCAAAGCCGGCGCCCGATGGCCCTTCGCTTGTCGAGACTCTCGAATCCCTCAAGCAGACGCTGCTATCCTCGGCAGTTCCCGCGGTCATCAAAACCTATCCTCCGGATACGACATTCCCGCCCATCAGCAAGGGCATTCGCATTGTCGGCGTGAAGAATGATCCGGACAACTGCCGGCTGGGCATTGATGGGTCTCAAGTAGTCAACGACACACCTCCCAAACCGTGGGGCGTTGCGTATGATCTCGAAACGATTGATACGGCTGAGGTCATGACCCTGCAGGAGGGCCAAGACCTTTTGGTTACGCACGGCCTAGATGGGCCGGCAAAGCTGTCGGATGGATACGTTATCGTAATCGATGACATGCCTTGGCCCTTTCCGTTGTCGTTTAGCAACAAAGACACCGCGATACGCGCGGCCCAACTGTTTCGCCGCGCAGGAGAAATCTGCCGCGCAAGGCCGGTTAGGCTCAATGCGACGGGCGGTCCCAGCCTGAGCGAAACGTTGCTCTTCATCCAGCAGAAGCTCAATGAGGAAGCGTCCGTCGTCTACGAAATTCAACCGCAGCACGGCAACAGCAGCCGTGTATCTAGTCGAGTCGCGAATGCTGAGGCTCAACCGACTTCATGCCAGATTCGTTATAAAGACTTTGAGATTACATATGACATGCAAGGGAATCCGCGAACACCACGAGAATATAACTTTCATCTTTTGTTCCGCTATGTACGGAAGTTGGAGGTGGTTGACGAGCAGACGTTTGCGGCTCGATTGGGAGGTCCAATTATTTCTGCTGTTACGCCAAACGTCTACTGCCTGGTCGTTACGGGGGACGATGAGTACGATTTCTATTTCCGCGATGCAGAGATGGCGGACCGCGTAGCTAAGGCTATGAATCACGCCGCGGAACTTTGCGGAAGCAGTAAAACGAAGGAACCGTTCTAGGCGATGCCCAGCAGAGATGTCCCCTGTTGGGGCCATTTTGCGCCTTTATGGAGTGAAGGGCATTGCAGCCAGGGATCCAAGGCCAGAAGCCAGATGGGAAAGGCACTTGGAGAGAAGGGCGGAATTACATGCGTGGAGCAAGTGGGTCCATGATTCCTCGGAGTCTGCTCATCATGGGATTGGGCCTGGCGGTTACGACCCCGGCCTTGCCACGTCCGCAGAGCTCACAGCAGCAACAGCAGGAGCAAGAGCGGGAGCGCGAGCGGAAAGCCGAGCAAGAGCGTCAGCGCCAGGCGCAACAGGAGCGCCAACGGGAAGCTGAACAGGAACGACAGCGCGAGGCGCAACAGGAACGCCAACGCGAAGCGCAACAGGAGCGGCAGAGACAATCTCAGCCAGAGCGGCAGCAGGAGCCCTCGCCCCGGCCCAACAACAGCTATTCGCCCTCGCAGCCAAATAATTCAAACACCAACGCGACCCACACGTATTCGCCAGGCTCGGGCAGCAACAGTAGCGGCTCGTCCTCGGGCCCCGGCTCTTCCACAACCTATACGCCTCGGACCTATACCCCGGGATCATCCTCCTCCGGTGCGGGGGCTCCCTCCAGTTCAACAGGCCCGAAGGTTTATGTTCCGCGCTCGGCCTCTTCTTCGGTCGCCCAGCCCAGTGGATCAACGAATTCTCGCGCGCCGGGCACTTCGACAGCTGGTCCCGGCAGCCCCAGGATTACCGGCCCGGCGTCAATCGTGTCCGCAGGCAAGCCAGCGGCAACTCCGTCCGCCTACAGCCTCACAGCTTCCGCCGTGGCTTCGAAAACCGCCAAGGGCGATTCCGTCCTGACCACGGCTGGCGCGGCTTCTGTCCTGCATCAAGTCAACGCCGCACGCGCCAGGCTTGCCGGAGTGAACAAGCGTCCGCTCCCTGCCGGTCAGGTGGCCACTCACCCGGACGGAAGCTTGACGGTCACTTCGGGTGCTGGACGCGTTTACAACGTGCGCCCGAACGGCACACTGGCATCCTTCAAACAAGATGGAAAAGTCGTAGGTTTCACGCTGAATGGCCGCGTCGGTTCCATCCATTCAAACACCATGGACGTCACCACGAACGCTCACGGCCAGCGTACTGTGGTCGTGCGTCGTGCCGATAAGAGTCTCGTCGTGAGCACGGGTCCCCATTCCGGCTATGTGCAGAAAACAGTGGCCGCCACGAACGGGAGAATTCTGATCCAGCGCACCTACATGGTGAACAATGTGCGCGTCACGCGGGTTTACGACACCTACGTGTACAACGGCGTCACGTTGCCCCACTTCCTTCCTGCGTTTTATTACCCTTCGGAATTTTATGGCTGGGCGTATTACCCGTGGGATGCGCCGATAGCCTACCGCTGGGGCTGGGCCGATTCCCCATGGGGTGCATATTACTCCGGGTACTTCGCTCCCTTTCCGGTCTATGCCAGCCCCGCGTACTGGTTGACGGACTACTTTTTCAGCGAAACGTTGGCGGAAGCTTACCAAAACATCCGCGATCGCGCGGCCGCCAGGGACGCCCAGGCCGCGGCGGCGGAAGAGGCCGACGATCAAGCCGATGCAGACGACGAAGTTCAAGCGCAGCAAGACACTCCCATAACTCCGGAGCTGAAGCAGGCCATCGCTGAAGAGGTCCAGCAGCAGCTAGCCTACGAAAATGCGGCAGCCGCCAAGCCGGATGCAGCCGCAACCGTAGACAGTTTCCCCCAGGTCCTTGTTGCCAACCATCTGTTTGTTGTTGGACAGACGCTGAACGTCGCCACCACGGACGCTGCAGTCTGCACCCTGTCACCCGGCGACATCCTGAAGCTCACTGATACGCCGGGGGATGGTGCGCAGACGGCCGGACTCTTCGTGGCCGCCGGCCGGCAGTTAGATTGTCCCGGCGGGACACAGGTCACGGTCGCGCTTCAAGATCTTCAGGAAATGCAGGACAGCTTCCGCACGGTCCTGAGCGCAGGCCTCCAAAAGCTGCGCGATGGCCAGGGCCAGAACGGCTTGCCGGCGGCACCGAAATCCGCCATCGCGCCCCCGCCGCGCCCGGCTGTAAATGTGACCGCTGATAACCCGGTCCTCGAAGCCGCCTTAAAGGAAGCGCAGCTCGATGCTGACAAGGCGGAATCGCAGGCCGCCACGCAGGCTTTTTCACCAATAGCACCGAGGCCGGCGCAGCCCGCCCCTGTGGTGCCCCCGAAGACGAACTGAAAAGAGGGCGAAGATACGAAGCAAAAATAATCTGGCTGGCTACTCTAAATGGCCCCACGACATCCATGGGATTTTGCGGAGGGCCTGGGCGGACGCCGGATCCGAACAGGTCCACGACGAAAGCGGCGTAACCGAGATCGGCTATTCGATCCGCGCGCTGGCATATTGAGTCGTTGACGTTTAACCAACTGGGCGCAAGCAGGACGCCAGGAAGGTTTCGTGCGGAATCAGGCACGGCCAGGTAGCCTTCAAGAGGCTGCTGCTCGTCAACGTAAGAGACTCGTGTTCGCATCATCAGATAAACTCTCCGCTCCTTCGTTCAGGACGGGTACCCTCAAGGAATTTGTGAACCGACGTTACGGCCGTGGCGCCGTCGCCGATCGCAAAGGCGACACGCTTGGGGCTGCCGCTACGACAATCACCGGCGGCGAACACACCGGGCAGGCTTGTTTCAACAGTGCATGGCGGCCGGCGTTCTTTCCAAACGGGGAGAAGGGCGACGTCCTGGCCGGTCAGCACGAAACCTTGGTCATTTCGCACGATGGACGAGGGGAGGAAGTCGGTTCTGGGCTTTGCTCCGATGAAAACGAAGAGGCCGGAAGTAAATTCCTCCTTTATCGCCCCGTTCGAATCGCGCACATGTACACCACAGATATGATCGACGCCCTCAATTCCGACGACTTCGGTGTTGCAGCGGATTCTGATTCTCTGGTTCGCCAAAACTCTTTCAGACAGATACGAAGACATCTTTCGAAGATCCGGGCCACGCACCAGTAGAGAGACTTCATCGGCAGTTTGGGAAAGAAACATGGCGGCTTGCCCGGCGGAGTTGCCACCTCCAACGACATGGGCTGCGGAACTACGACAAGACCGAGCCTCGATGTTGGTGGCGCTGTAATACACACCAGCGCCTTGCAATGCATTAAGACCTTCGACGTTCAGCAGTCCGTAGGAGACACCTGCAGCGATAATCACGGACTTGCCGAGCACATAATCGCCTTCGAAGGTTCTCACTCGGTAGAGGCCGTTGCTGCGGCGCTCCAAGTTGGACACGCGGCTCGGGACATGGAAGTCAGCTCCGAACTTCAGAGCCTGAAGATAGATGAGATGGGCGAGATCGCGGCCATTGATGCCATCCGGAAAACCGGCGTAATTCTCAATCCGGGATGTCGAACTCGCTTGTCCTCCGGGGCCCAAAGCGTCCAGCACAAGCGAAGACAGCCCTTCCGACGCTGCGTAAACAGCTGCTCCGAGGCCCGCCGGCCCAGCGCCCAGAATCAGAACGTCATAAACCGAATTCGGTAGCTGGCCGCGAAGACGAAGATGGTCGGCCAGCTGAGCGCGAGTGGGCGCTTCAAAAAGGACCCGGGTGCCGTGAGTCACGACCGGATAGGACTGAACATCTTCGCGGATCTGTTCCAGTTTGATCCTGTTGTCGCCGAGAGATGTATCCAGCCATTCGTGCGGCACGCTGTTGCGGAAGAGCAGTTCCACGGCTTCGAGCGTTGCCTTGTCGTCTTTCTGTCCGTAGATGCTCAAGCCGCGAAATTTGGACTTGAGGAGCAGTTCCCGCCTGCGCTGGAACGACTTCCAGAACTTTTCACCCAATTGTGGTTTCTTGATGAACAGATTCCGAAGCTGTTTCGGCGTGAGCCGGACTGCTTCGACAGAGGTTTCGGCTTCGACTGATATGATCGAGGGCCGACGTGTGAACAGATCAATATCGCCGGTGAAATATCCCGAACCGTAGCGAACGAACACCACGCGTTCGCCGGTCGAGACGTCGACAGCTCGCACCGTTCCCGAGAAAATTACGTAGCTGTTGAACGGATATTCCCCTGCGGAAACGAGTGGATCATTTTCGGCGATGGCGCAACGTTCACCGAAAGGTGCGACCTCCACGAGCTCGCTCGGGTTGAGGCAAGGAAAGGCAACCGGATCCGAGAGCGGGTCGAAACCAAGTCCAAAGAAATCCTCCGGCTGATCTGCGCCTGGGAACTGTGAATGAGAACTCGACATTTGTCATCTGGCCTGAATTTCGTACTATGCCGCCTTCATTTAAGCTGCAATTACAGAACGTGTCTCAAATAGTCACACGTACAAGTCCAGGGGACCGGCGGTCATGGTCGTTTGTCCGACCTCAATGAGGTACCCATCCGGGTCGCGCATGTAGCAACGCAACTCCGTTGCGTGAACTTTAGGCTCAGTAATGAATTTCGCGCCCCGCGAGGACCAGAGGTCGTAGTAGCGCCTGATATCCGTCACGCGAAGGTTCAGAAAGATGTTTAAAACGTTTAGATCGCGCGGCGGCGAAGCGAAGACTTCAGGCTTGTCATCGGTCGGGCCGCCGCCGCGGTTGATAGTAAGCCAAATGTTCCCGAGCTGCAGAAACGTCGGCTCGCCCTCGCGCAGCACCTTGGCGCCAAGGACATGGCGGTAGAACGCCACTGAGCGCTGTATGTCCGCAACGATGAGCGTATTCGTCACCACAAACTTCAGTTCAGCACTCTCATCCGATCGGGACATGATGACCACTCCTTCTTCGAGCGGAGACGCTCCAGCTGGCGCCTAAGTCAGCAACACGATTTTTCCGCCTGCTTTGTTCTCCTCCATGCAACGATGCGCCTCGACGATCTCGTCAAGATGGAAAACCTTGCCGATCTGGACGCGCAGTGTGCCCGCCGCGATCTGTTCAACCAGATCCTCAAGGGGCGTCCGCATGAAATCTTCCGATTCGCCGGCATACGTCGTCAGGCTGACCGCAGTCGGGATCGCTTCCATGGGCGCGAAATTGTCGAAGGACCATTTGTTGCCGACGATCCCGGTCATGCACACGATGCCGCGCTGTTTGGCGCAGCGAAGCGAGTCTTTCAAGGTCGTCGTACCAACCAATTCAAGCACTTTGTCCACACCATTGGCACTGACTTCCATAACCTGTTCGGCGATTGTGCCCGTATCAATGAACACCTGATCGACACCACTGGCGCGTAACAGGTTTTCGCGTTCTGGGTTTCGCGTCGTCGCCGCGACAAAGGCACCGTGCTTCTTGCCAATGGCCGCAGCCGCCAAGCCAACAGAAGTTGTGCCACCACGAATCAAGAGACGTTCGCCTTTTTCGAGGCGCAGCGACTTGAACAGCGAACCCCACGCCGTCTGCAGCATCTCCGGGATCGCTCCGAGGGTTTCCCAAGGAAGTTCGGTCTTGATGACCTGCACCTGTTTCGCGGGCACGCACGTGAATTCGGCGTAGCCGCCGTCAATTTGCCGCCCTAGTCCGCCCATCGCCGTCGCAACGATTTCGCCCTTGCGAAACTCACCTCCAGGCACTGCCTCGACGACGCCGACTGCCTCGATACCCAAAACTCGCGGAAACCTTACACCAGGCGAATGACCCTGCCGCGTAAACAACTCGGACCGGTTGAGACCGAACGCCTTCACGCGAATCAAGACTTCGCCGCTCTTCGGTGCGGGGATCGGAAGGCTTTCAATTTTGAGAACCTCGGGCCCGCCGGCTTCGTGAATCACAGCGGCTTTCATTGTGGCCATCGTTCGCCCTCTTCGCCCTTATGCGCGTGCTGGGTTGGTTGTGGAAAAACAGTAGCGCGCGATCTTCCAGGCTCCATCGATTTTCTGAAAGAGGAAAAGCTCCTGATTGGCCTCCGGACCGCCCGCGCCTGTCGCGTGAACCTTGACCGTTCCCGCTGAATTCGTGCGGGCGAATACCCAATTTGGAGCCATCTCCACAACCTCGGCTACGTCGAACCTGACGGTCAGCTTTATGGTCTTGAACACCGCGTCATAGGCCCTGCGAACCTCGTCGGCACCGATACTAGAAGGGCTATTCTGGGGCATAAATACTCCGTCGGGTGCATAGAGCCTCATCACCGCACTCGTATCGGATTGATTCAACGCGTCTTGATATTGCGCAAGTACTGCGGCAACGGCCTTCTCGTTTGCATTCATGATACCGTCCCTTTGCTTTTGACGGCGTTTTCAACTGGAATGTAGTCGGGCCACGTCTGTCCGACTAGCGGGTGAAACAGCAAATGTATTTTCCAAATTTGGGATAATCTTTACCGGACTACGCGTCCGAGAGGACGTAGGATGTGCGGGGAAATCTTTCGGGAGTTCAGGGTAAAGTCTGCCGGAACGGGAGGAACGTGATGACGGACCTGAATTCCCTCATGATTTTCGCAAAAGTGGTCGAAGCGAAAAGTTTTTCGGAAGCCGCGCGTCTCTTGAAAATGCCGACCTCAACCGTCAGCCGTCGCGTTGCCGACCTTGAGGACCAGCTCGGAGTGCGCTTGCTCGAACGTTCGACGCGCAGCTTGCGGCTGACTGATGTTGGGTCCGAACTTCTTGAGCATGCTCGCCATACGGTCGAACTCAACGAAGCGGTAGACAACATCGCTTCAAACCACCTGTCGAACGTCTCAGGCGAACTGCGGCTTTCTGCGCCACCCAGCATCTCCGACTCGTTGCTTGCGCCGCTGATCGGCGCGTTCCAGGCATCGTATCCTAAGGTCCGGGTGCAGGTCTTCATCACGGACCGGATTGTCGATCAAATCGCCGAGGGCGTGGACCTGGCATTCAAGGTCGGAGAACAACTCAAAGATTCGTCGCTCGTCGCGCGCAGAATCCTGACCTACCGGCACCAGCTCGTAGGGAGCCCGAGCTATTTGTCAAAGTGCAAGCGTCCTCAAAAACCTCAAGACTTACTTGAACACCGGCTACTGGCTTTCTCGTTTTGGACGCCGACAAAGGCCTGGAACTTCGTTCACACGAACGGGAAGAAAAAAGAAACGCTAACGTTCCAGCCATTCCTTGCGATGAACGACTATGCCGGCCTCGCGACTGCCTTGCTTGCGGGCACCGGAATTGGCGACCTTCCGCCGTTGGTGCAGCCCGAGTTGTTGCGCGAGGGGCGGCTCGTTGAGGTAATGCAGAAATGGCACTTCACCGTCTTCAATCTCTGGGTGGTCCATGTGGGCAATCGTTACCTCACACGGCCCGTCCGCGTGTTCAAGGAATTCGCAGCCCAAATGGCGCCGACGCTCTTCCCCTCACTTCCCAGCTGAGAGCCGAGACTAAACTCTCAAGAGATTCGAGCGCGAAGCGAACGGGAGTTATTGCGTTTCTGTTCGTTCTTGTTTGAATCCATCTTCGATCAGCAATGATTCAATCGATCCGTCTTGTTCGAGAGGAGTTACACCTGCTCGATGGGTCTTTAGTCCGCCATGAACAAAGATGGCTCTAGCACTTCCGCCAGACTTTACGCTCAATCCGACCGCTGCAAGCTCTTGCATAACTCCTTGCACGAGAGATGGACCCGTGCCCCCGAATGTCTCCACTCCGTTCTGAACAATCATCTTTCCGATCGGTTGACTGATCTGAATGCCGACTGCACCGTCACCATGGGTCACGATGCGATCGAACTCGGCCCTCTCAACTGTTCCAGCGTACACGTTGAAGCCGCGAGCACCTTGACCAAATGTCTCAATGGGGGCCGCTAGCTTGATTTCTCGAGTGACGCCGAAATTGACGAAGCCAATACCACTCGGCCCGTAGGTCGAAACCTTTTCAGCGGCAATCCAGCGATCGACTTTCCCCCAATTGTCGAGCGCCATATCGTTTGCCCCGAAAGTACTCACCGGGCCGTCATTTTTCACAAGGTCGATATTTGCGCCGTGCAGGACGAAGACCCCACCTGAGATCAAGTCTGGCGTGCCCGGTGTGATTCGTCCCTCGCTATAAACGTCGCCGGTCTCGAGTCGCTGCATTCGCAATGACCCTCCGTCGTCTCCGTGGCCGCCAACAAAGATGCCCGACCCAAGTACGGGTGCATTTACTTTCCCCGCCGATACTCCGGCTACGTCAGCTGTGATTCTTACGTTGGGATCTGGCTGCTGATTCCACAATGTAAACGCACCCTGAATGACAAAAACACCGAAGCCCTTGGGTCGTTCCGTGGCAGCTCGGGAATCGGCCGCAATAATGTGAAGGTCTCGCACCTCAACATGGCCTGCTCTGATTCGATTGCGCGCCAATATTCGGACCCGCCCCACCGTTTTCAGTTGACCGAGGTAGAGCAAGCCCAAGTCCTCGACCGAATCGTCGTTCCAAATCGCACAGCGATCCGGGGCGGTCATCAGCATCAAGGACGAAACCGAATTGTCTGAAGTCAGTTCTAAGCCATCGCTACCCGGGCGGAACTTCAGGCCCGAAAGTTCCGGGGAGCTGCCTCGCATACTCTGGTGGGGAGACAGACGAAAACCGGGCACGTCCGCGAGAAAACCTTGAACTACGATCAGCGAAGTGTTTGGATTCTGGGCGGCTTGCAGGAGCCCTTCGACTGTATTCACTGTCAGTGTTTGGTCTGTCGGTGATCCCGCACCTGATCGATCTCTTGGGGTTGCGAAAAGAGCAAGCGCAACCAGGTTCATCAATAGCAAAGCGAACGAATTCGCGCTCATCCTCTCGCCTTTCAATACCGTGAGGTCCATCAATAAGCCCGCGTTCCGGGATGCTGCTGGTCTATCGACGGGCATATCGATGTGGATTCCCCAGCAGGAATGCCATGCAGCGGCAGAGTTCCCGGCCGCCTGTTCCTAGGCTGGAGATTAGGTACGCTGCTGTGCTTCCGCGGCGTTGACGCATGTTGCCCTCAGTACTTGTCGTCCCAGCGGACGTAAAGTATGGCCGTGCGTATCTGGCTGTCCATCCAGACATCCACTCCGGCCAGACGATTAATCCAGCGTGGTTGCAGTTCGGCTGCAGAATCGTGGGCGACCCGGTCCAGCACAACCTTGAACAACAGGAATTCATTGTCGTATCCGATTGTTTTTGCGGCCTCCGCGATGACGACACGCTGGTCAAGGTTGTTGTGGATGCGTTTCACCGTGTTGTAGACGTCCATCGTGAATTCCTTCGTGATCACCACGTCCTCTTTAGTCCCTGTGGCCGTCAGATGACCGCCCGTGAATTTGTCGAAGTCGTAGGCCAGCAGTTCATCGAATACCTTCATGTACTGCCCAAAGTGTTCGCTAATATCGAATCCCTGGAACGGAGCATAGCCGGGCGTCACACAATCGACCGCCATCATGAATTTCGCCTGAGGGACATAGATGAAAAGATCCCCCTCGAACGAGTGATAGAAATGACGGGTCAATTCAACGGTCTTGCCCCCCATGGCGATCGTCTTCTTCGCGCCGAACACAACATTCGGAATCGGTCGATTGGGGTCGTTTTGCTCCTTCAAAAATTCGGCGACGCCCTCCGTCGCAACAATTTTCAAATCCTTGATGTCTTTGAGAGCCGCCGCGCCACCGATGTGATCTTTATGGATGTGGGAATAAATGAGCATCTTGATCGGCTTATCGGTGATTTTGGCAATCGCCGATGGAATGCTTTTCCCAAAGCTTTCCGGCGCGTCGAACACGATGACGCCTTCACTGGTGACAAGAAACGCGGATTGCCAGCCGTTATCCGAAATGACGTACACGCCTCCGCCCATCTCCTTGACTGCATACCCTAGCTTTGGATCGACGTTGAAGTACTGCGCCCGGACCGCTGGCAAAACCGGCACGTAAGATTTCAAATCTTCCGGCGATTCCACCCGTGTGGACTGAGCCGAAGCGTGGCCACCCAGGACACCAGCAAGCAACAGCAAATAAATTAGCTTTTTCATCGTTCGTTCTCCTCCTCACGGAACACCGATTAGATACACCCCGGGCGTTGGGACTTTTTTGCGTTGCAATTTGTCCGGCGAATTAGTCTTTAGCTTTCACTTAGAACGAGCAGTGACTTGCCGTCGCTGCCCTTTGCTACCGCGGCGTGTCCTTGCTCCGCATCCTTGAGCGGCCACTTCCTGCCGATGGGAATTGTTAACTTTCTAGCCTTCACTGCCTGCGCCATGTACACAAGGATCTTGGCGTCGGGAGCTGCGTATACGGGGACCACCTTGACGGATGGATAGTCCTTAGCATTCTGTGGAGCTCCCAGGACCGTCGCGAAAACTTCGTCTCGTTTGACTTTGCCAATCAGCGTTTCCGCGGTCTTGCCGTTTACCGTATCAGCGACAGCATCCAGTTCCGGCAGACTGGCCATCGACTTTTCATCGTCAGTTGCAACAATCCGATCCGCGCCAAGGCTCGCTCCTTCCTGGAGCTGCTTTTTCAAAACGCCAGCGATTGCGACCGCACCGCGGTCTTTCGCAGTGAATACCGCCGAGCGCCCCACGTTTCCAACCGCTCCCGTGACCAGCACCGTTTGACCAGCCTTAATTCCCGTGCCCACCGATATCAATTCGTTTCCCGTTGTTGTGACCAGCGGCAGGGCTGCTGCATCCACCACGTCGAGCCCTGCCGGAATCTTCGCAAGACTGGATGCCTTCGCGACACACAGTTCGGCGTACGTCTGGTCCGCCATTCCAAATATGTGGTCACCCGCGGCAAAGCCCTGCACTCCGGGCCCGGCTTTGACTACCACTCCCGAGAGATCCACTCCAACAATCCCTGGAAACTTTATGGGCGCGAAATCTTTGGCGGCTCCGGAACGCCGCATCAGGTCGAACGGGTCGATGCTAGTGGCAACAACCCGTACCAATACCTCACCCGGTCCTGGAACAGGGTCGGCATAGTCCTCGAACTTCAGCTCCTCTGGCCCGCCGTATTTGTGAATCACAATTGCTTTCATTGCTTGCTACCTTTCAAAGCAGCGCACGAATACGCCGAAGCGGACAGTATGGGAACGCTCGAGCTCGCACAAGTCGGCAAAGCCGGGAATTAGATTTCCATATTTGCAATAATTTCGAGTAAAGGGGTGAGCGAATGCGAGTAGTTCTGGCGCGTGTTTAAGATTTGTTTGCTAAGCTCTTGACCAGCTCATTGTGAGTGATCGGCCTAGTCAACTTGCCGGGGCGGCGGATGCAGAACTACAAATTCCTGAACCACATCGTTCTTTGGAACGTGTTTTTCGCCATCATTTGCATTCCCACGGCCGGCAAACTGATTGACATCATGGGAATTCCCCTTTCGATTTCCATCTACTACTTTCCTTTTGTCTATATCTTTGCTGACATCCTGACGGAAGTTTATGGGTACGCAGTGGCCCGGCGCGTCTTGTGGTACTGCATCTTCGCGCAGCTTGTGATGATCGCAATTTTCGAATTTGTGATTGTCTATCCGCCCTCCGCGGTCATGACCAACAATCAATCCTACGTTGATGTGCTATCCACCGCCCCGCGCTTGGTTTTATTTGGCACTCTTGCGATGTTCGCCGGCGACATCGCGAACAATTATGTCCTGGCAAAAATGAAGGTCTGGACTAGCGGACGTTTTATTTCGGCGCGTTTCGTGGCCTCAACCCTATGCGGGCAAATGGTCAACAGCGCCGTCTTCTACATCTTCGGTCTGTGGAGGATGATACCGCCACGCGTCTTAACAAAAAGCATTGTCGTTGCAAGCTTGACAAAAGTCAGTGTGGAACTGCTCTTGCTGCCGGTAACACTCAAAGTATCCTCACGGCTCAAGAGAATCGAAAATGTCGATTACTTCGACAAAGGAACGAACTTCAATCCACTGAAATTCTAGACTCGCCGTTCTCTCCGTCAAACGAGCCAACGTTTCAAATATCCTCATAAATGAAAACTTTCTCGATTAGCTTCCCAAAGACGCGGACTATCCCGACGGTAACGGTAAGTCTTGCTGCAAAGACTCCTAATTCTGAAGACTTCTGTTTGGTTATTCTTGCAGTGGGACAGCGCATGGCCGTGAACCTCCTTTTCGAATTGAGGGAGAACTGGGATATTCTGCTTAATTGAAACTCGAGGTCTTGTCGGGGATTCCTGCTTGAGTTGATTTTGTGCTTGACATCGTATGGGGTCATACGATATTGTCTATGAAGACTTACTCGACTGCCGAAGTTGCGGAACTTGTAGGGATTAGTTGGGATACGATCCACCGTTGGATGAGAGAGAAAAAGATCAAGACTCCTCCCACTCAGTCGGTGGGAAGAATTCAGATCCGCCTTTGGACGGAAGATGACCTAGACAGAGTCATGAAGTACAAAGCCGAGCACTATAGGAAGAAACCGAGGCGCAAGAAAAAGAAGTGACATAGCGGGACGCGACGATGTTACTAGCACCGACGCGCCCCTGACCACCATCACCTCACAGGGAGGCAACGATGGCTGCAGAAGAAGTTATCCATTTCTCATTCTGGGCGCAACTTTCCCGCCGCCCTAATTCCCCGGCTCTTCCCCCACCTGAGCCGGTCGCGGAATCCCCTCCATAGTTGAAGACATGGCGGTTGTTTGCCTGTTGCGGCCGGATTTCGGACCGCTATGCCATTCGAGTGTCCAATCGGCACTCCGGATGTTCTTGAGTCGTGCTCGGCGAACTAACCAATTCGAATGGCAGCCCTACCGCCAATGAAAGGGGGTCAGTAACGATGAAGGCCGACAGCTACACTGAGATTTTTCTCTGGAACCAGAACGTGGACCGGTTGGTTCGCGTGCTGCAACGCCTGGAATCGTTCTCGATCCGTCCGAAGCACGAATGGAAAGCCTATGAGATCCGGCTGGAAGAGATTCGCGCCGGGCTCAATGCGGATTTCACCCAAGCCATGGCTGTACGTGAACGCGCCGATGAAACTCGTCTGCGCCTACAGCGGACTGCCTGGGAGAAGAAGAACTCAAGCGGCGAAATGCCGTCCTAGCTGCGGCGAACACGGTTTCTTTCAAAAGAACTTTCCCGTTCCCCGAAACCGATGGTTTCACCGACACCGCAGGCACCAGCATATCCATTGGTTGCCTTGCGTGTCGACGCTGTCGCGCATACAAGAGGGCACGGGATGGGTGAATGGAAAGCCCAAGTCAGTTTTCGGGTCCGCCAAGCTTTTCGAGATGAGCTTGCGGCGTTTGCTGCTCAGGAGAGGCGCACCCTTGGAAACCTCGGCGAGCTGATTCTGGAATGGGGCTTTGAGCAGCTTAAGATCGCTGGCTCCACGCACCGATTGCTGCAATACAAGATTCGGCCGTCCGTCAAGAAGAGCCCTGATAATCTCGCTGCGAGGCACAAGCCGTGAGCAGCTTTTTCACGGCTCGCTTGGCCCCGCTGCCTCTCGCGTTGAAATGCGGTGCAGAGGAAAACGCTAACTCCGCGGTTCACTCCCCAACCGATGAACTCCTTCTTGGGCGCCTTCAAGCCGGTGAACAAGAAGCCCTGGGCTGCCTATTTCAACGCTATGCACGAGTCATTCGCCACGTAGCCGCTCGCATCCTTCGAGACGACAGCGAAGCAGACGATCTCGTCCAGGACCTGTTTCTCTTCATCCAACGGAAGTGCACGATCTTTGACAGCTCGAAAAGCTCGGCGCGCTCCTGGATTATCCAGATGGCTTACCACCGGGCCATTGAGCGACGCCGGTACCTCACGAGCCGCCAGTTCTATGCCCGAATGGACGTCGAAAGCAACACCATTCACATGGTCGGAACACCGACCGCGGAGAGCGATTATTCCGCAGAGGCGGTGTTTGGGCGTAATGGTCTAAGCAAGGTGGTCAAGTCTCTGACGGACGATCAGCGTGAGACATTGTGCCTGCACTTCTTTGACGGTTACACCTTGGCAGAGATCAGCCAGAAATCGGGCCAGACCCTCGGAAACGTGCGCAACCATTACTACCGCGGCCTCGACAAGTTGCGGAAGCAGATGTTTGGGAATACTGTGCCCGTAGAACACCGGCATGAGAAATAAGACAACCAATCCAGAAGACGGCGGTTGGTCGGAAATGGAACCACACGACAAATTCCTCGAGCTATGCGCCATTTCTACCTCGGGCGAATTGACCGAGGTAGAACAGAAGATTCTGCAGGTGCACCTCGCTGAATGTCCAGACTGCCGGCAGGCTTTGAAGGAATTCGAGGCTGCCGCTGGTATTGGTATTCCTTTGCTGCATCCTCACCTGGCTAACCCTAACTCACTCGAGCCGGCCTCGACTGCCGCCGAAGTTGCAAAAGCGTGTCTGGCTCATTCAACCGAGCAAGTGGAAACGCCGCGACAGGAACGAGGACCAATCGAACAGATGAGGGGATTCCCACATCGAAACGGCAACGGCCATATGCAGGTGAACTGGAATTACGTATGGATGCCGTTCGCCGCCGCCGTTGTGCTCACGGTCGCCTTGGGCATTTATTCCTTTCAAGTTGGCAAGCAGAAGGGCCAGGAAGTTGTCCAGGCAATGCCCGGCATTTCCGGGCCGAAAGTGGATACTCTCGAACAAACGATAAGCGACGCGGGTCACGACCACGAAGTCTTGAAAGCGCAGCTCGCCGATCGAGATCGGATGATTGTTGAGCTGCGGCGCCAGGTCGCAGGCCAAACGGCAACTCTCGACGAAATGAAGAGTGCCCAGGTCAATTTGGAACATTCTCTCCAGAGTGATGCGGCTGCGAAGCAGCAAGTGGCTCAAGAGCGTGGCGTTCTTTCCCAGCAACTGGATGTCGCTGAGACCTCATTGCAGAGGACTCAGGCGGCACTGGATTCTCTGCGGCACGAGCGCACGCTGGATCAATCGCACGCCGACAGTTTGGAGGCCCAGATCAGGGATCTCCATGGTCAGCTTCGCGATCAAGAACAGGAGCTTGGCAAAGAGCAGGAATTGCTCGCCCACGACCGGGATATCCGCGACCTAATGGGAGCCCGAGACCTTTATATCGCCGAGGTCTTTGACGTCGCGAAGGATGGACAGACGCAAAAGCCCTATGGCCGGGTTTTCTACACCAAAGGAAAGTCCCTCGTTTTCTACGCCTACGATCTCGACCAGCAAGCCGGGTTGAAGAGCACCAGTACGTTTCAGGCATGGGGCAGCCACGGTCTTGACAAGCAGCAGGCTACGAGTCTCGGTGTCTTCTTTGAAGACAGCCTAGCCAAGAAACGATGGGTCCTGAAATTTGATGACCCGAAGAAGTTAGAACAGATTGACGCCGTCTTCGTGACGGTGGAACCAAACGGCGGAAGCCGCAAGCCAAGCGGTAAGCCGCTCCTCTTTGCTTACTTAAAAGTTGCCCCGAATCATCCCTAGCCAGGATTTTCTGCGGCGCATTAGAGATCTAGGGATCGTTGTCATGCCCAGAGAGCGATACAAGGGTCGGAATCTCCTGCGTAGACCAGATATGTGTGTCCAATTCCGTTTGCTGCGGGAGAGACAACGTGCGTGAAGTGATTTTTCTTCTTCTCGTGAGTCTGCTGTGCGTTGCGCCGGCAATTGCGCAGTCCCCCACTGCAACGATCAATGGCATTGTCTTGGATCCGTCTGGCGCGGCAATTGCGGGTGCTCAAGTTGTGATCGTGAATGATGCTACCGGAGTTCAGTACACCACCAAGACAAACAGCGAGGGCATCTACGTAGCACCCAACCTCCCTCCAGGACCGTATCGGATTCAAGTGTCAAACAGCGGATTCAAGACCATTATCAAGCCCGACATCGTCATTCATGTTCAGGACGCGCTGGCAATCAACTTCACTCTCCCGATCGGCGCGGCTTCTGAGATTGTCACCGTGCAAGGCGGCGCGCCGCTGGTTAACACAGAGAGCGCCGCAGTGAGCACGGTGATTGATCGCACGTTTGTCGAGAATATGCCGCTGAATGGGCGCAGTTTACAAGACCTCATACTGCTGACACCTGGGATAGTTACGAATACTCCGCAACGGCCCTCAACGATTGGATTAGGTGGTGAATTCAGCGTCAATGGTCAACGGACGGAGTCAAACTATTATTCCGTCGACGGTGTAAGTGCCAACATAGGCGTCTCTGCGTCATTCATAAATGCTCCATCCGCCAGCGGATCGCTTCCAGCATCAACAGCGCTCGGAACAACCCAAGCATTGGTACCGCTAGATGCGTTAGAGGAATTTCGCGTGCAGACTTCCAGCTATTCGGCCGAATACGGACGCAACCCTGGTGGGCAATTTTCCTTCGTGACGCGCTCTGGAACAAATCAGTGGCATGGCCTGGCTTTTGACTACTTGCGAAACGACATCTTCGACGCGAATGATTGGTTCAACGATTATCTTCACCAAGCAAAATCTGCGCTTCGGCAAAACGACTTCGGCGGGACGCTTGGAGGTCCATTCGAGATCCCACACGTCTATGATGGAAAGGACAAGACGTTCTTCTTCTTTTCCTACGAAGGTCTGCGCCTTGTGCAGCCCCATTCAGCTTCTGTTACCCAGGTTCCGACTCCGGCGTTGCGGCAGGCAGCACCTGGAGATCTACAGTCGGCACTGAGTGCATTTCCTCTCCCTTTTTGCCCGAAGTCCGTTCCTAATTGCGTGGAGGACTTGGGCAATGGGCTGGGAGATTTTGTTGGCACGTGGTCTGACCCAAGTTCGATCAATTCTTATAGCATTCGATTGGATGAAGTCGTGACCAAGAATTTGAGAGTCTTCTTCCACTACGCCGATACGCCTTCAAGTGGGACAAATAGGAACCCCCTTACGCCTTCCATGGATTTGAGAATTGGCTTCACAGCTCGAACGTACACTTTAGGAGCCTTTGCTTCGCTCTCGAACCGGCTAGGCAATAATTTCCGCCTGAATTACTCCTCCAACGAATCGAGTGTTCTTACGAGATTGGACGGCTTCGGCGGTGCCACTCCTGCCAACTTCTTCGCATTGCAAGGACTTCCGACAACTTCTTTCGATCCAGCTGTTGTCATTGGTCTATTTTTCGGACCATACGCACCACAGATTTCACAGCAAACGAGCCGTGGCGAGCAAAGGCAATGGAACTTTGTTGATACTGTTAGCGTCTCGCTTGGACGTCACCAACTTGATTTGGGGGTGGACTATCGCAGACTCACACCCAAGGTGTTTCCTGTTAATCCCGAAGCTTTCTATGGATACTTCGGCGAAGGCTCCGTACAAGCAAATTCTGCGAATTTTGTTTTTGCGAAAACCCAATCTTCCGCCTTTCCAGTTTATGCAAACTTCTCCGCTTTCGCTCAGGACCGCTGGCGACTCACTCCCAGGTTCAGTCTTTCGCTTGGATTGCGATGGGAAGTGAATCCAGCTCCTGGAGCAGCGGATGGGGATCTTCCATACACGACAGGCGGCGGAAGTCTTAGCACGCTGGCTCTTGCACGTCGCGGGACTCCGCTTTGGCGCACATCGTGGTACAACTTCGCGCCCCGGTTAGGCGCCGCCTATGTCTTTCGACGCATAAATGGATTTGAGACCGTCCTACGAGCCGGCGGGGGGGCCTTCTACGATACTGGACAGCAAAATGGATCGGATGGCTATGCCGGGCCAGGTTTCTCTGCTACGGCAAATATCTCCGGCGCATCATTTCCCTTGCCGGCCGCACAGATCACCCCGGCGATCGTCAATCCGCCAGTTGCGCCATATACGAACACACAGGTTTACGCCTTTCCGTGGCACCTTGAACTGCCCTATACGTTGCAGTGGAACGCTAGCATTCAGCAGGCGTTAGGAAAGGATCAGGCGCTGACAATTTCTTACGTCGGAGCCAGTGGAAGAAAGCTGCTCGAACAAAACGAAATCAACGTCGGGTTATTCAATCCGAACTTCGGCTTCGTCAGTTTTCTCCAGAATGGACTCACTTCGAACTATAATGCGCTGCAGCTGCAGTTCCAGCGTCACTTGAGCCGAGGCCTCCAGGTTCTGGCTGGTTATTCGTGGGCGCACTCGATTGACTACGGTTCGTTCAACGCTGTCCTCCCCTATCAGCGTGGCAACTCCGACCTCGATGTCCGTCACAATTTCTCGTCGGCGTTGTCCTATGACTTGCCGAATCACTTCCGGAAAGCGGCTGCAAGATTGCTATTGAACCAATGGAGCCTGGATGATCGCTTTAGCGCTCGAACTGGCTTCCCTGTAACGCTCGACGGACAGGCGGTCGTAGATCCAGTGACTGGACAGAGCTTCAACGGCGGTCTAAACCTCGTGCCAGGAAAGCCTATCTACGTATATGGGTCGGAATGTGCACAGGTATTTGGCTCAGCGTGCCCCGGCGGGTGGGCGGTAAATCCAAATGCGTTCTGCGATCCAAGTGCTGGCGTGTGCCCGGGCACCATCGCACCGCGGAATTTTGTTCGTGGATTTGGAGCTTGGCAGATGGATATTGCCGTCCGCCGGCAATTTCTAATCCACGAAAACTTGAGAATACAGTTTCGAGCAGAGGCTTTCAATGTTTTCAATCATCCGAACTTCGGGACGATTAATCCCCAATTCGGTCAGGCTACCTTCGGTCAAGCGACGGCCACACTTGCATCGAGTCTCGGTGTTTTAAGCCCGCTGTATCAAGCGGGAGGGCCCCGCTCCGTACAAGTTGCTTTGAAATTGATCTTTTGAAACCTGCGGCCAGGGATGAGCATTCTTGCAGTTCAGGCCGTTAGCGCCACGGATGGAATCCAGGTTTGCGAATTCTTGGCGGTTGCGCGTCTCTTTAAGTGTATTTCGAACAGTCCAGAGAAAGGTTTTCGCGTTCCTATGACCGCGAGATTTTCTTGTTCTAAGGTGTTGTTGGTGTCAGGGATCTTTGCCCTGCTTGTGATCCTGCCGCTTGGCGCCCAGGCGCAAGCCTCTGCCCGCAGCAAGCGTCCAGTAACGGTGAAAGATGCTATCGGAATGACTCGATTGGCAAACGAAGACTATTTTCTCGGCATGGACTCAAAAGGGCGGGTCGCTCAGTTTTCCCCGGATGGAAGATTCTTCGTAATTGTTGTGAGACAGGGAAATCTCGAACGGAACACGAACGACTTTACCCTTCTTCTATACAAAGTAGCTGAAGCATTCCAGTCTCCAAAACCCGACATTCTTGTGAAGATGTCCTCCTCGTCGAACAGAGATGCAATCTCCCTGGTCAAATGGCTTCCCGATGGTCAGACGATAATTTTCTTGGGCGAGAATCCAGGCGAAACGTCGCAAGTTTACGAAGTAAGTCTTCGAACGAGGCAAATAACAAGACTGACCAGTTCCCCAATGCCGATTACAGACTACGACTGCACGCCAGACGGTCAGACGATTCTTTTCGCGGCAGACAGCCCAAGCCGCCAATACCCTGGTCCAACGGAAGAAGAGATTCGGCGACAGGGTGTCGTTATCAGTGACCAACCCTTGCAGGGTCTCCTTGCCCGGGAATATGGACGCCTCAACATGGGACAACAGGTTTTCTTTCAGGAACGGGGGAAGCCACTGGAAAGTGTCACCCTTCCCGAAGACACCTTCGTTTACGATCAGCATGCTCTATCACTATCTCCGGACGGGAGACATGCCCTGGTTCGTGCGCATCTTTTGGCTCGCAGTCTACCTGCTAGCTGGCTAGCGTACGACGGCATTAGCTCCAACGAACTTTTTCGCCTTTTCTTCGAATACCCCGTTGGACATGCATACACGCCGCTAACTCGATCTCTTCTAGTGGACACGAAAACGTCATCGGTTCGTCCTTTGTGGGATGCTCCAATGCACGGTGCGCCGTCTATTTCTTGGACGGAGAATGGCGCGTCGGTGTGCGTGCCAGGGGCTTTTCTTCCATTGGAGGGCACTAGTCCAGAGGAACGAGCATTGCGCCAGCACAACGTCTTCGATGTAGAAGTCTCGGTGGCGGATGGACAGTATAGAAAGCTCTCCCAAGAGAAGCCTTGCAAACCGGTGCGACACCAGGAAGGATTGGAAGTCACAATGGAGGAAGACGTCAATTCTCCTCCCAAGATCTTCCTATTTGACCCTGACTCGAGAAAAAAGGCGCTACTTCTGGATCTCAATCCTCAATTCAATCAGCTCGATTTGGGCAAAGTAGAAACCGTCGAATGGGTAGCCGATGGCGTCCATCTGATAGGCGGTTTATACCTTCCCGCAGGCTTTATAGCAGGACATCGATATCCCTTGGTTATTCAGACTCACGGATTTAATCCCGACAGATTCTCGATGGATGGTATCCAAGAGTGGAGTAGCGGATACGCCGCGCGGCCCTTAGCGGCCAAAGGTTTCCTTGTTCTCCAAATGCAAGCATTCAAGAATCGAAAGGATCACGATCATTACAATGATGGCAAGACCTTCGGTACGAACGACGCGGAGGCTGGGCGGAAGCTAAATGTGCGTGGCATGGAGACGGCGATCGATTACTTAGACGACCGCGGGTTGATCGATAGGGACCGAGTTGGAGTTGTGGGCTTCAGCGTCTCCGTGTCTTTTGTTGGATACTTGTTGACGCATTCCAACAAGCATTTTGCTGCGGCGAGTCTTGTCGACGGCGTAGACGCAGGGTACTTTCAAGAGCTCGTCTACCCCGCATCCGCATGGGGTGGTGGGCGAATGAATCGAAACATTGCCCCCTTCGGAGAAGGACTGAAGAACTGGTTACAGGAATCTCCGAGTTTCTCCATGGGTAATGTCAGGACTCCTCTACGGCTTCTGGCACTTGGGAGGTCCGGCCCCCTAGAGCTTTGGGAGTGGTTTGCTGGACTAACGCTTCAAGAAAAGCCCGTAGACTATGTGTTGCTTCCGGATGCAGCCCATCTGGTTGTGAAACCATGGGAGCGGCTTGTTGCGCAGCAAGGGCTTGTCGACTGGTTTCTCTTCTGGCTCAAGGGTGAAGAGGATTCTGGCTTGGAAAAGACGGCGCAGTACTCGCGATGGAGAAATCTGCGGCAAAGGCAAGCTCTGTTTTCACAGAGGGGCGGTGCGCCCCAGTAAAGTTGCAGTTTGCGTTCTTTTTTAGTCTCTAATAAAGCAGCAGGGCGCATATGTCGGTTTGCGCCCTGCTGCTTGGTGGCTACTCGTCGGATTCGTACGCAGGCGCAGTGATGTTGAACACGTCGCCGCTATCCTGGGAACAGCCCGTCTTGGATCCGCCCTGGATCGCACTTGCTGCGTTTCCGATCGGCGCAACCACCGGTTTTGTGTAAATCATTTTCGTTTCTCCTTTCAATGTTTGATACGTTCAACCTCGCGAGAGGCTGAATACTTTTGAGCGTGATGCGCTATTCAGCGGTCGAACTGGGGGCGGCGCGTTCGCTTCGAAATTTCGTCTGGCGAATTGAGTAGTCATGGCTACTCCCCTGGTTGCAGAATCGATTTGCCCCTAAGGTGCCGTGCTTTCAAAATCGGAGTAATGTGCCTCCGCATACTTGCCGACGTCTATCTTTGCAAGGGCAGGCGCGTGCATGGCATCTCGAATTTGCGAAGCGGTTTTCCCAGACTTCGATTCTTCGTACGCAAAGATGGCTTCGGCCTGACACACGTGGCAGGTGATAGCGTGTTCGCTGGTGAAGCAATCCAGAAGACTCTGATGATTTTCAGAAGTGTCGCATGGGCAAAAGCAAGGTTCTTGATATAACAGCGCACGGATTTTCACTGCGATGGAATAAGCAACGAAAGCCGCCTTCCTATCCTTGAACTGCGCTGCGTCCAGCGTTAGAGGCAAATGATCTGGCGGGTCTTTGTGATAGGCGCGCCGGAGCTTGGGGCCTCCTTGCAGTTTCGGGCATACGGCGGGGCTTTGGCTAGCCACTGGCGTGGCAGGCTGAGCCTGCTTCCTTGCGGACACCTGGATCTCTGGGTTCGACGCGAAGGCCACCAACAATGCTGCTGTGGAAAGGAGCGTTGTCACCCCAGCGACACCCGCATAGTGATTGATCATGTTGTCCTGCTTTCGCTACTCTCGGGCTGCGGTTGCACTCGCTCGGTGGCCACGCAGAGTTCCGCGCTTCCGTTGCTTGGCCAGTTTGTCGCCGGCATGCAGCTAGATAAGAGCCCTCGGTCTTCGAGACACTGCAACCAGAATTCGATGCTTAGCGTGCGCAGGATGGCGACGGCGGAGACCTCCTGGCTGTGGCGGGCTTTCTGCAAGGCTTCGAGGAATTTTTTGATGTCCACGATGCAGAGGGGGCCGCTGGCCATGTGCTGTGTGAGATCGGCATAGCGGGTCCAGTCCGCGGAGATGGCTGCGAGCGGCGAACGGGCGACGTAGGCTTTGCGCTTGCGGCTGAGGATTTCGTCGGGGACGATTTCGACAAGAGCGCGACGCATGAGCGAGCGGCGGTGACCGGGGCGGATGAGCTGTTCGCGGGGCGCGGCGTATATGAATTCGAGCAGGGCGCGGTCGAGATAGGGATACCGCTTTTCGCGCGGCAGGTCTGAGGACAGGGCGTCGCAGGCCAGTTGCCGACGCAGCACCTGCAATGTTGAGACGTTCTCTTGAAAACTCGGCAGGGGGCCGAAGAGGCTGAGCCTGGTTTCGTAGCCCTGCAAGGCGGCGCGATTGCGCTTGACGAAGTCTGGATTGAGCCATGACGCCGGGCGCTTGTACTTCGGGACGCCGACTAGAGCAGGCGGGAAGAATCCCCTTCCCGCGTCAATGAGCAGGCAAAACCAGGGCTTTCTCTTGTTGAGGGCCCACACTTTCAATTGGCGGGCGAGCGTCCTGAACTTGGCTCTTGCGAGAAGATCTTCGAGTTCCGGCGTGGGTGTTGGTACGCCGCCCGTGACCTCGTCGCCGCCAATGCCGGAGAGGACCACGCGATTGCCTTGTGACTTCATGCAGGCGATGAGCTGCTCGGACAAGCGGCCGCCTGACCCTGGCGTGACCGCAAAGCGATCGTTCTTTCCAACTTCGAATCCAGTTTGCTCCGTAGAGCTAACGTCAATATGGGTGCCGGTGCGGCCGCGCTGCTCTTCCACTTTGGTGAAATAGGGACGCTCGTTCCAGTTGGGCTCGGACTCGTCGTAGTAGGAGACGGTATCTAGCCGAGGAGTCTCGGCGGTTCCCTCGGCGATGATGTTATCCGCCATACACACGATGGACGAGGAATCCATCCCGCCGCTAAGCTCGGCGAGGATCGGACTGTCCGAACGAAGTCTGCGCCGAACGGCTTCGGCGAAGACGGCGCGGAAGTGCTCTTCGTATTCGCCGTCCGTGCGGTAACGGATTCTCTTACCCGGGTCAAAATCCCAATACTTGCTGACCGTGTGCTTTCCTGCGCGTATAAGGACCGATGTAGATGGCGGAACGGAATGGATTCCAACGTAGGGAGTCAAGTGAGTCGCTGGAAAGAATGACAGCCAGCCGGCGACGTATTCTTCCTCAAGTGCAAACGTCTTTCCTGCAAGCAAAACCAGGGGATCGAGGATGCTGCTCCAGCTGACCAGATTACTGCCGAGCGAATAATAAAGATGACGCGTCCCGACAGGATCCTTCGCGAGGATCAGCGACCGTTCCCTCGGATTCCAGATGGAGAGAGCCCAGTCCCCAATGAGCTTCGCAAAGCAGTCCGTTCCCCACCATTCGTAAGCCGCCGCAACGATGGAAACGTCGGTCAATGCAGTGGTCAAAATAGCTCTCAGCTCGATGATGAGCTCGGCGCGGTTGTCGAGCCTCCCATCCCATGTAAGTACTGCACCAGAAGGGGTTACAAGCGGCTGGCTCTCTGTCCGTGATTCCTTGGTCGTGTGGAAGGCTCGGAACAGGATTCCAACGCTATCCTTTATATATGTGTCTCCCCCGTCCGGGCCGCAGGGAGCCAGCATCCCCTCGGCTTTTGCCAGGTACTCCCTATCGGCCGGCCGCCCATCGAAGTTCCATCTTCCGAATTGCGCGCTCACGGTGTGTCTCCGTTTCGTGGGTCCTTCTTCAGCACCTATCGAGCTCCGCGTAAATCTCCGGCATGTACGGCTTGTCGTTGACTACGCGGCCACCGACCTCCACCCAAGCATGGGCTTTGAACGGCATTTGCTTCGCCCCGATGACCATCTGAGCTGGTATGCCGTAGCGTTTCAGGAGACATGCCGCGGCTGCAGATCGCTGCAGGCACAACGCCTCTTTCCAATACCAGATACAAGCCATGTCCATGGCAAAGCAGATCCGTTCGATGGCATCGGCGGTCTCCGCTTTCTTGCCGATCGGGTAGTTTCGGACGCTGTCGTACAACGCGGAGAAATTTCCGCGCACGAGATACAAATCGAAATAGATCAGTTTCAGGTACGCTCTCAGCACAAGAAAAGACATGGCCGACTCCTTCGCTTTCACATGGACACCTGCAGCTGGTCGCACAGAAAAGCCATCCGGTCGGTGAGTGCTTCGATCCGCACGCTCAAGGGAAGGACCGGCGAATGCCCGCGGAATGGGTTGTAGTCGAGAACGATCGGATACGGAGACGAATTGGCTGCTTGCAGCCGCGCCGTCATCTTACGCGCATGCAGCGGATTGCAGTTCCGGTCGGCATCCCCGGAGACGATCATCGTCGCTGGATAGGCGACGCCGTCGCGGACTTGGTGATACGGCGAATAACGCCGCAGCGCTTCGAAGTCTTCCGGATCCTCTGCTGTCCCGAACTCTTCCCTCCACACGTGTGCGTTGTCGAAGAGGTGGTAGCGCAGCATATCCAGCATCGGGACCATGCAGACCGCCGCACGAAAAAGTTCCGGTCTCTGCGTAATGGCCGCGCCGACAAGCAGTCCGGAATTCGACCCGCCGAAGATAGCGAGCTTGGCTGCTTTTGTTCGCCCCGTCTCGACGAGCCATTCGGCCGCTGAAAGAAAATCGTCATAGGCCGTCTGCCGGTTGCGCTGCTTGGCTGCTTCATGCCATGCCGCTCCGAACTCCGATCCTCCGCGGATATTTGGCAAGGCGAAGAGACAACCCCTCTCGATCAGGAAAGCGACAAAGACGCTGAACTGCGGTGTCATGGACACGCCGTATCCGCCGTACGAAGTCATGATGGCCGGATGACAACCAGCCGCGAGCACTTCTCTTCGGCCCACGAGGTACATCGGAATGCTTGTCCCGTCCTTGGACGGATACCAGACTTGCTCATGGCCGACCTCACGCAGGCCAGCGGGAACGGGCTTCTTCGCCCACAACGAGCATTCTTTTCTTTTCGGGGAATAGCGGACGATGCGGACCGGATCGGTGAACGATTCCCTTTGAAAGAAGACCTCATCGCTGTCAGGCCCGGCGGCGGCGATCCGGAACGTCTCCTCCGGGTGGACAGCGACCTCGTCGGTCTTCCGCCCTTCGAAATCGATCACACGGATTTGACGATCCATGGCCTTGCCGGAAAGAATCACGATCTGGTCGCCGGCAACCGCCCATTGCAGGATTCGGCTGTCGCTCTCGGCGATTAGATCGATCCACTCGGGTTCTGAATCGCGTTGGAGCCGCAGTTCCACGATCCGCAGATTCGGTGCGTTGCGGTCGGTGACGGCAAGGATTCGCCCGCGAAGGAGAAGCGGTCCGAAGCTGTAGTCCGCATCTCTAAGGATCTGTTCCGGAGCAGTTTCGCTTTCCCACGGTTGCACATAGAAATCCGTGTACGTTTTCTCATGGAAGCGGTAGACGAGGAAGCCGATCCTGGTCGCATCCGAAGTCAGGCAGAGCCTGAGTCTTTCTCCCTCACCCGCGAAAAAGAGTTCCCGGTCTTTTCTGAACTCGGTGCCGAGAACATGGTGGAAGGCAGCGCGGCGATATGGCTGCTTTCCGCTTGCCGGTTCGTGAACGTAGCAGAAACTCTTTCCGTCCGGCGCGAAGGCGAAACCACGCAAATAGCCTCGAGGAAGAACGTCCGGCAGCATTCGCCTGCCTTCGATGTCGAGGATCTTGAACGTCCCGGTTCGCTCCCCGCCTTCCTTGACTTCGAAGAGCAGCAACTGCCCGTCCGGTGAAACGCAGAGCGGTTTCACGGCGGTGTGTGTTCCAGGTCCGTGTTCGGCCGGGTCTACGAGAAGTTGATCTTCTCCGTCGAATTTCTCTCTCATGCAGATACATGGCTGCTCTTGGTTCGCGAGGCGTTTGCGAAAGAAATATCTGTTCCCCGCCTTCTGGATGGTGTCGTAGGTTTCCACGGCCAGGAACTCGCGAATGCGCTCGCGGATCTTCTGCCGTCCTGGCAACTGGTCGAGGTATTCACGGGCGTATTGTGTTTGCGCTTCAATCCACTGCCGGGTACGCGGCGAGTCCTGGTCCTCGAGCCAGCGGTACGGGTCGGTGACGGACACCCCGTGAAGAACTTCAGTGACCGGTTCAACAGCAGTAGACGGAGGTGCTGTAGCTAGTCCAGGCACAGTTCGCTCCCTTCTGCTGCGTGCACTACATCTCGGTACATCCGCCGCGTAAGGCTCCGCAAGTAGCCGGCGAGTGCCGGATTCGAAACGGGATCGAGAGTGCGCCAGGCTTCACCCGCAACGGCGTGAACAAACACCGCCACGGGAGATACTGCAGCCGTGGCCCGCCGCAGATCCTCCGGAGAACAGAAGGCCTCCCAGGGCCGCAGGTAGGCGGCCGCGAGCCGTGCATCCGCCGCAGGTTCCTTGGGTCCGGTTCGTTCCAAGTGCCGGCGGAGGTACTCGAAGGTGATCAGAGGATTCGTGAGGCAGCCTTCCGCCCAGTCGAGAAACACGCAGTGTTCGTGGGACACGAGAATGTTCCCCGGATTGAAGTCCAAGTGTCCAAGCGTATCGGGGAGGCCAAAGCTCTGAAGAACGGAGCAGGATTCCTTGAGCGCTTCCCCGAGAGAGACAAGCTCCGAGTTCGCAAGCGGGGCGGGACTTTTCTTTTCCTGCAGGGCCATGAATTCGCCCATGCGGGCGAGGAAGGGATCCACGCACTTCACAATCCCGGGAAGCCGCAGGTCTTTGCATTTTCCTTCGAGCAGATCACTCCCTTTGCCGATGGACGCAATTTGGAGTTCAGCGAGTTCCGCCGCTACTCGCTCCCAGGTGGAAAAGTCTGATATTTCATCGAGTGCCGTGCCCGATACTTCTGCCGATAACCATCCATTCCACAAGCGATGGATCCCGAGGACTCTGGGGAGATGGTTGGGAAAGAGCCGGGCGAGAAGCAAAGAAACGGAAAGTTCATGGGAGTTGGGTTCGCCCGTGGCCTTGAACCAAAGAGCTCCATCGTTGGTCTCCAGGCGAATGAGGCTGAAGGTCGGGCTGGCATTCCATTGCCGAAAGCCGCCGGTAACGCAGAGTCCTAGCGGCCCCACTTGCTCTTTTACCCAGCTGAAGAGTTCTCGCAACCAACCGGGCTTGGCGAACGGGCCTGGTCTTTCGCCTTTCACGTAAGCATCGAGTTCCGCAAAGGATTCCCTGACAATCGTCGCTTCTGCTGCATCGTCGCAGTCAGCGGCCGCGGCCGGCGGCAACCAGCAGGTTCCGGCGGGCGCTTTGTCGCTCTGCCGGACAGCCTCCATGACCGCGCACTTTGTCTGACATCTGTTTCGGCCGGAATTGGGAAGGTTTGGAACTAAAAGGCAGTAAGCTTCGATCCCCCACTTTTCCTTGAGCCCGGACACCAGTTGATCGGCCAGCCTTTGTCGCGGTTGCGCGGTAACTCTGGGCAGCGTCCACGCCGGTCCGTCATGCAAGAGCAGAATCTCGGAGGCATTTCGCCGGGTGATAACCAGGCGATAGCCGTCTCCAGGATCGTGGATGGATTGCATGCGAGCCTCCCTCACTTCAAATCATCAAACGACGTCAGCGGATCGAGCAGGCTGGAGGATGTGGTGCTTCTGAAGATGTTCAATGAAATCGTGTACGTCGACGCGCACCACTTCCTTGTTTACCCCATAGCTTCTGCTGATCTCGTCGGCGATGTGCGACTCGTCGTATCCTCGTTGCATTAATTCGAGAATCTTGGCTCCGACAATATTCAGACAGAACATTTGGCCGTGATGGACGTCGAGGAGAATTCCTCCGTCCAGTGTCTGTGTTCGCCGGATTGTGTCGGATACTTTGAACATTGCTGCGGAATCCCAAACCGTTCGACCTGATTGCCTCAGGTACAGAGGACAGTCGCAGGTGTCAGGAAGGAATTCCAGAGATTGCCCTCTTTGTTCGCAACGGGGCATCTTCGGGCCGTAAGCTCCTGCGAATACGGAACATAGAGGGACGCGACTCAACTAGGCGAAGTCCGGGTGTGTTCGCGTTTTTGACCTACAAGGACTCAGGAATGCGTCAATTTCTCGAGGACCACACGGGAATTAGAGAGGCAGGGCGGATTACAGCGTTCCTTGCGAATCCAAGCCCGCCAGCGCACACATTGTGTTTAGTTGCCCATATAACCCCTTTCACGGCGTGCGCGGCGATGAAAAGTATGTTGACTGCATAGATGCGCCACTTTAGTTTCCTTTTGAAAAAGAGGAATCTCTTTCCGGTGTCAGGAGTACAACGAAGAGCGGTCGCACGGCAGTCTGGGATGTTTGGCGCCGCGGGAGTTCGCGCGGCGAGTTGCAGCGCTCCGGTCGCCTACGGCTCCCTGCGCGCCGCTACTCGAAGAACGGAAAGAGGCAGAGGTCATGATAGACCGCGAATATAGATCCACGCGAGGGTGGGGCCTAACCGAGGCTGGCAAATTGGCGCTGAGCCCGTTATAGTTCGTTCCTGCGGACAATTCTGCGGCATATGACGTGAAGAACTTTATCTATCAGGGTGTCCTCCTCGGTTGCCTGTTCGTCACGCCCCTCGAATCTTCATATGCTCAAACCTTCGATGCAACTGTCGGCACTAACCCCGGGGGCGCGGAAGCCAATGCTGTCGAGCAGCAAACCGCCCTTCCCGCCACAGATACAAAGCCTGAGGAGCATCCCCGAGTCTTCGTGACGGCGTCCGAATTGCGCGACATGGTGGCCCGGATCAATGTTCCGGGCTCATTTTCCGCGCAGATCTTCTCCAAACTCACCGACCAAGTGAAGGCCCATCTGGCGGCGAATGTCGATTGGGATGCGGTCTATTCAGGATGCGATGTCGAGAAATATCTGTACTCCTTTTCATATGAGAAGCCGAACGGGCATGGCGACCCGGCGAGTGCCGCAGCTCAGTTAGGCGCGGCCTTGCATGTAAAGCCGGGTCTCCTACCACCTTCTGGTGCGGCCATTGCCGCATCAAGGCTGGCACTTTATGCGGCATTGGTAAGATCGGGAGCAAAGACGCCAGCAGGTGCACCCACCGCCGATCAGGCAGCGACTCTTGCGAAACGGATTCTCTTAGACTGGGCGAGTCGGGGCCTGCGCGATCAGAAAGGGAATTATTTAAACAGAGCCGAGCAATTTTGCGACGATCAAGACCATTTCATTCCCCTTACCCAGAGCACCGTGGCACTGCAGATATCAAGAGGCGTCGTCTACTCCGCTCACGCCCAGGATCTGCTGCAATCAATCGGAGCGGTTGACGCCGGGGAGACGAGCAAGCTGAATGAGTTTCATGAGGCCATGTTTGACTTGGTCCGCGAGGCATCCAACTTTCGGTTCATGCTGCCGGAGGTCGCGAAGAATCCCCATAGGACATGCGAGCGTTTCAGCAACCATGCAGCTGCAGGTCTGATGGGAATGCTGTCGATCGCACGCCTGCTTGGCGACAACCGCCAATTCAATGCCGTTTTTCATGGCAAAGATCCCACCATCCCCGTGGCGCTTTCCTGGACGGCATACTTCGATCATGCTATTTATGGAGAAAATGATCGACCGATTGCCTGCTACAAAAATTCCGGCCCTGACAGGCTTTCGAGTCACGGTTCCTTCCAAACATCGGTCGTTGCGCCGGGAGAGATCGAGGATCGCTATAGGAATGCAAATCCGGCGCAAGGGTTCGGCTACACGCTGGGCGTATTGGCGGACTTCTATGCCATGACCGATCTTATGAAAAAAGCCGGGTTTAATGTCCTGAGCTATCGCGGATCGCACGGCCAGTCGGTTGAGATGGCGACAGACTATTACGCCTGTTACGGCAAGTATGTCGGGTTCAAGAAGCCCGTCACCGCCGACAATGCCCGGGCATGTCCCGACTATCAGCAATACATCGGACAGATCGTCAATGGCCTGGAAACGGACATTGTGATGGGCGCATACCATTTCCCCCAGGATGCCGCGATTACCGAACTGGAAGCGACAGCGAAGAAAGGGGCAGGCGCGAATCTTCTCGACCCACTCCGTTTCGGGCGATGGCGGGACTGATCTGCACGCTCATCTATGTGCGCGGCCAAGCATACTTGGCCGCCCGCCAAGGTGCCGAAGCCGCCAAGGAATTTCAAGAAATTGTGGATCACCGCGGAATCTGATTGGAGACGCGTTCAGCGTACATGCGTATCTCGGCATGGCCCCGCTTACGCAATGCAAGGTGATACCGCCAAGGCTCGCAAGAACTACCAAGACTTCCTCACTCTTTGGAAGGACGCCGATTCCGAGATTCCCATCCTGAAAAAAGCGAAGCTGGAGAGCGCAAAGCTGCAGTAGCGTGTTGCTGATCTAGTGGCCCGCAGAGGCAGAATTGTCCTTCACGGGATGGACAGAATTGATTTCATAGTCTTGATACGTGATGGTCAGCGTAGCGCGGCCGCCGAGGCGCAGACTCGAAACGCTCTGATTTTCCACGGGAAGCCAAAAGGCCTGGAACTTCTGATAGTTGTGGTGGATCTCAGTCTTTGTGATCCAGATCGACGGGTTCTTAGCTGGTTCGCCTTCGACTCGACACACCGCGAAGTCTTGGTCATTAACCCAAATACGACCGCGGTAAAGGAATTTGTTCGGCACTTTAGGCTGAATCTCGAGAACATAGCCACAGCCACCAGCGTCCGTTTGCCGTTCGAGCGATGTAAAATTGTAGTTCTGGGTGTTGAGTTCAACGCTCTTCCGGATCGCTGGTTCCTGAGCCTCTTTCTCCGCATCGATCAACCGCTTGAGAACTCGTTTGACGATCCATTTGCTTCCGCTTTCGGACAGAATCTTGAAATCTTTCTGGGCCGGAGCGGCATAGGTCATCTCTACGATCATTTCTGCATGCAGCGCGGAGGGAAAGCCCTTATAGTCAATTTTGTAGGTACGTTTGCCGTGGTAGGTTTCCAGGGCTTTGGCGCGCTCGCTATTCTTCTGGACCAGCTTTTCAACCACCTGGGATAGCGTGAGTTGGGGCTCGACCGCGATTGCGGGAGGACCTTGCGCTGAGGTGCTCACGGGAAACAACCCGGCGGCAGCAGCGATCAGTGGAAAATATCTGCGCCCACGAACCACCATCGGAGTCTCCTTTTTTCACCTCTGGCGAATAGTTGCGCCGGTCAACTCGGTAAGTCTTTTACCGGGATAGAGTGGGATAGGGCACGCGGGAAAACTGTCCCATTTGGAACATCTTCTGGTTAAGTCGGATTACCAGACACCATCAATTGATCCGACAATAGTTCTCCTGGAGAACGGACCTGTTTGGCTGTACTCGGTAAAAACCTTGCCAGGGTATCGTTCCTGGTGACCTAACCTAGCCAGCGATTTTAGCTTTTGTTTTTCAATGCAAGGTGGGTTCGAGCTGAGTGTTGCGTTCACTCATTGAGACCACCGCGTTAATCGGGACCTTGGCTTGATTCACGGAGAACTCCATTCATCAGCTCAGAATGATTTCGTTTGTCGACAAGCTACAAGGTCATATAGGCTTTGCGGATGCGCTCCATAATGTTGGTCCTGATTGCGGCTGCATTCACATTTTCGCCGACCATTACACCTACTTCTGAGGAACAGATTCATTCTGTCCGCCGCCAGGTCGATGACGCCTTTCAGCGCCATGATGCCAAGCAATTGGTTGCTTTAGCGACATCAGATGTCCACTTCACAGCACCATCGGTTCACGTTGACGGAGCGGATGCGCTGGAACGCTCATACACCGGCCTCTTTGCGAGAAGGCCGGACGTAGTCCTAACGCATCAGTCAAACCGAATCGTAATAAACGAAAACTGGGATTTGGCGTCCGAGTGGGGCGATTGGCTAGAACGTTGGGCATACAAGGACGGCATCACCGAACTACGAGGCACATACCTAGCGATGTGGAAGCGGGAGGGTGATCACTGGCGAGTATACAGTGAAACCATTGTGCCGGAGAGTTGCGCCGGAAGTTCCTACTGCCAGGAGAAATGACTTCGACCGCCACCGAGCCGTGTTGAATCGACGTCCTGCCATTCTGAACTGCATACACTCTTAACTCCCGGCGAGTTGTCTTACCGGATAGTCCTAGGACTCCACGTCTCCGGTTACCGCGTTTACCAGGACTTGACCGCTTAATGTGACTTTCAGGATTGCTTACGGGTTGCCGACAAATCGTCCGTAAAACGCGATCGAACAAACAGGACACCGGCCCGTCGCGGTTCTTCCGAGAATCCGCTTTGACGGGCCGAGCCACTTCAGGCCGAGAAGGCAGATATCGTTGAAACCGTAGGGGGCGCACCGTCATCCAAAGAATGATCAGGAATCTGACTTTGGCCGTGAAGCGCAAAGAGGGCAAGTGCAATGGCAAATCTTCAGGAACGACTCGACGAGTTTAAGAGGTCATTCGAATCCGGAGCTCCACCATACAACGCGCCACGCGAAGCCATCGAAAAGATGCATCGCGCGACAGCCGAACTCGAGGCCTCGGGTATTGAAAATCGCGCGCTGAAGGTTGGAGATCGCGCGCCGAATTTCACGTTGTTCAATCAGAAACATGTGCAGATGTCCTCGGCTGACCTCCTGCAGCGAGGTCCGCTGGTGGTCAGCTTCTTCCGAGGACACTGGTGACCGTACTGCAACATGGAGCTGGAGGCTCTACAGCAAGTCCATTCAGAAGTGCGAGCGTTGGGAGCAGAGATCGTTGTAATCACTCCGGAACTGGAACGTTATACGCGCGCTCTTCACAAGAAGCTGAACCTGACCGTCGACATTTTGACCGACCTGCACCTGAAAATCGCCGAGGAGTTTCGACTTGTCTTCACGCTGCCGGATTACCTTCGCGGGCTTTACAAGTCATTCGGTAGCACGTTGGACAGATTCCACGATGAGCCGGAATATCGACTGCCGATACCCGCACGATACGTGGTCGATAAGCAGGGGATTATTCGTTCTGCCGATGTGAATGCGGACTACACCATCCGCCCTGAACCTTCTGAAACTCTCAGGCAATTGCGGACGCTGACTACCTAGCTGAGCGCCCCCAGTAAAGTCCCGATTAGTCGCCTTACCGGACAACTGAACTGAAGGATGATCTTTGTTCCCAACCACAGGAATCAGCTTCCCCAGACACGCTGGCGGTGTGGGACTGCTGTACTTTCCCTCGCGCAGGGCTTGGAACCTAACAATTTCGCGTATAATCCCGACCATCCTCGCAGGTCACAGGAGGCCTGAACATGTCGCTAAAATACGTTGTTCGGCAAACTCGCGATGTCACGATTCTCGATCTGAACGGACGCTTGAGTCTCGGTGAAGCACAAGCCTTCGGTCCCGGCAGTGGTCTCGTGCTTAGCGAAACCATTCGCGAAATGACCAAGAAGGACCAAAAGAAGATCCTACTCAACCTTGCAGGCGTGACTTACGTCGACAGTTCTGGCGTTGGGCAGCTCGTGGGTGCGTTGACGACTGCGCGCAATCAAAGTGGCGATATCAAGCTGCTAAAGCCCTCTGTCCACGTCCTCGATCTGCTGAAAACCACCAAATTGGACGGCGTGTTCGATATCCATGAGGACGAAACCGCCGCGATCCAATCGTTCTCCAGAAGTGCCGGAGCAACTGCGTAATTCGAGTCCTTCCTTGCTGTCCCATCTCAGGGGCGCCAAGCACATCTCCGGTAACCCCGTTTACCAGGACCCTGAAGCTGCTTCCACCCGTCGAGGCCGGCTGATGTATGATTCTTCAGATATGGGTGTTGTGAACGAAAATGACTGCAACTGACGCGCAGGAAGTAAAGAGTAGCACTGGGCGTTCGTTAGGTCGGCTTCTCATTTTGCTACTTTGCATGGCTATCTTTGTAACTGAGATGGGCCGAGCTTATCGTGCCTACGCCAGCCCACGACGTTTTCACTCATTCTGTCTTTGCGTTGCTGGCCTTGGGACTCGGTACTTGGACCGTGCTGTCGCGCAGGACAGCAACCACTACTGAGTGACACCCTTTGCTGGGGTATTGGGAGCCACTTTCCCGGTTACCGCGTTAATCAGGACCTTGAGCATGTCGTCAGGAATTTTGTGCGATATGCTATTGGCTTATATGAGCTTCGATGTGTTTTTGCAGAGGTTTGTTGGTGGAGAACCCGCGGAGGTACGCAGAGAAAGCGTACAACCGGTTCTCATGACCTCGTCACACAGTGGACCTGATGAATACGGCTATTTTATTGTGACGTTTCCCGATGGCGTAGACGTTGAACTGTTGGCAAAGGGGTTGGACGGGAGTGGAAGTTTCACGGGTTGCGCCTTCCGCGTGCGAGGCTTGAGTTCTAATCTCGCAGCCTTCATCTTCGAGGTCGCCAAGGCTGGTGACATGGTCGTACTGCCAGCAATGGAAGACTTTGTGCCGATTCTCTCTGCACCGGAACAGAGAAACGAACTACCTCCGGATTTGCAATCTGGCGAACGAGAGCCGGTCTTGTGCAGGTCCGCGTCCGAGCTTGAAGTTCTGTTATCTGGTGGCTATGCCGCTTGGCAAAAGTACCTGAGCCAAGTATTGAAACTGCATGGCAGTTCAAACTCCTGAGTAGTCGGGTTACCGGACAAATCCCCTTTTGGGCCGATCTTCGGTAACCGCGTTAATCGTTCAAGTGGATGACGTCCGGCCCAAAGTTCTCGGAACCCCGTTTGTGAACACAGACGCGTTTCCACACAAAATCCTGGCGTGCATCCAAGGGTACTATATTCCCTATGGACAAGATTCGTGCGTGCTCTTCATGTTGGTGAATCAGGGCTTGAGTGCCACTTCAGCTCAAAGACTGACGGGAATGGCAGCACTTCGACAGTAGCACCCCAAGGACCAGGTGATGATGGACCAGAACAATGCACTCAGAGAGCGCTATTTGGCTCTCAGTGATGACGAACTCCGGAACATCGTCATCACCGGCGGCCTCACCGAGGAGGCCTCCGAATTACTCTGGCAAGAATTGCGCCGCCGCGGGATCGAAGACGTAGCTGAGTATAAAGAATATCTTCAGCGCGTCGATCAACAGCAACTGGAGAAGAAACAGCAAGCGCTACAACGCAGAGAAACGTCCATCCGGCTTCACAGCCGAATAGGCTATGGGATCGCCCTCGCCGGGATGTTGATTGGTCTATTTGTTCTTTATATTCAAAGAGACGAACGAAACGGCGTTGGCATGATCATTGCAAGCGCCATGTTGCTGCCATTGGTGTGGGTCATCGCGTTTGTTCGCCGGCTTATCTGGCGCTTGTTGCTGCGACCATGATTGGGGACTAGCGGTATTGGTTCAGCGGCTTGGAAGGCAACTCTGGAACGTCTTTGTGCGTTCGCCCGGCCGAGCACCATTCTAATCGACAATCTGTCCGTGTAGTGCTTTTTTTGGCGGGCCAAAAGTCCGGTTCTGGTAAATTGCGGCGCGCTAACTCCTGGTAAGTCGTGCCAACTCAGATGGTCGACGCAACACCATCCAACGCGTTGATTCGACAACGCTTCCCCAGCAGGAGTGATCTGTCTGGCTGTCCTCCCCTAAAACCTAGCCAGGGTAGTGTTTCGGCTGAGCTAACCCTAGAGAGCGATTTAGCCTTTGTTTTCAATGCAAGTCGGGCGCGACTTGAGTGTTGCGTCGACCTATTGAGACCACCGAGTTTACCAGGCAAGTGAATCCAACAGCCGAGTAGCTCCACACTAGCCGACTTCTCATTACTGATCTGGCCGGGCATGCAGCGTTTTCGCTGTTTTTCCTCGCCCACGACCCCCGCCGATTGTGTCAAGACTAGCGATTACTCCGGAAGGAAGCGGTAGCTTTGACGCATTAAGATTTTCACGAAGATGTTCAACAGATGATGTCCCCGGAATCAGAATGATGTTGGGAGAACGCTGAAGGAGCCACGCAAGCGCAACCTGCATAGGCGTGGCCCCCAGCGACTCTGCTGCATCGTCGAGCACTGACGACTGTAAGGGAGTGAACCCTCCCAGAGGGAAGAACGGCACATAAGCTACGCCATGCTTCGCGAGGTCATCAACAAAGCCATCATCGTTTCGTTGCGCTAGGTTATAAAAGTTTTGCACGCAGACTATTTCCGTGATTCTCTGGGCCTCGGCTAGCTGCTTCGGGGTTATGTTGCTTACACCGATGTGGCGAATCAATCCCTGCCGCTTGAGTTCGGCAAGTACAGTCAGAGGTTCTTCAATCGATGCCTCCGACGGCTCCGCGATGCCTCCAACACGCAAATTGACGACGTCAAGCCTGTCCACTCCCAGATTTCGCAGATTGTCATGCACGGCATCGATGATCTCTTGCCGCGAAAGAGCGTGAAGCCAGGACTTGTCTTTGCCTCGACGGGCGCCGACCTTGGTGACGATCACAAGGTCATCCGGATAAGGATGAAGCGCCCGCTTGATAATTTGATTGGTCACATGTGGACCATAATAGTCGCTCGTATCGATATGGTTCACGCCCGACGCAACCGCCTCCCGCAGGACTGCAATCGCGATCTCAATGTCGCGCGGCGGTCCCCACACCTGCGGGCCGGCAAGTTGCATTGCGCCATAGCCAATGCGGTTCACGCTTAGTGAAGTTCCTGGAAGTGCGAAGGTGCCGCCAAGTTCCGACTGTTTTATCATTTTCGTTTCTCCTCTCGTTGTCGCCACTGTATTCTTAAGCTTCGAAGTACTTCATGTTCTCGAGATCGGTGAGCATCCCCGGCCCTGTTGGGCGCCATCCCAGCCGTTCCTGCGTTTGCGCGCTGGAAGACGGACCGTCAGCACGCACAAAATGCCCGAGAAACCCAAAATGGTCGGCCGCCTCCTTGGGGGACTTCGAGACGACCGGCACCTTCAGGCCGCGTCCGATGACATCAGCGATGTCGCGAAGCGGCACGCCCTCTTCGGCGACCGCGTGATACCTGGCGCCCGCGGATGTCTTCTCAAGCGCAAGCCTGTAGAGGCGAGCGGCGTCGTGCACGTGGACCGCTGCCCAACGGTTGCGCCCGTCGCCAACGAACGCCGAGACACCCTTCTCGCGAGCTATGCTGATCAGGAAGGTGACGAGACCTTGCTTGAAGGTGTCGTGGACCTGCGGAAGGCGCATTACGGCAGCGCGGACACCTTGCGAAGCCAGCGACATAGTCGTCACTTCCGAAGCTACACGGGGGACGGGGGAGTTGGGTGCATCTTCCTCGGTCGAAGGGCGCCCCGGTGTGCTCGCCATCAAGGTCCCGGACGTGATCACCAAGGGACGGTCCGAACCCGCGAGCGAGAAGCCAAGGGCCTCGATAGCGCGCCTGTCCATCTCGCAGTTTGCCGTCCAATTCGAGAAGTCATGGTTAAAGGCCAGGTGTATCACGCCATCCGACAGCTTCGCTCCGCTCCGGAGGCTCTCGAGATCCTCCAGATCCCCTCGATGCACCTTGGCGCCTGCGTCGACAAGCAATTTCGCGCCCACATCTGACCGGGTAAGCCCTAGCACCTGATGGCCCGCTGAAAGTAGTTCACGCACGACCGCCGAACCAATGAAGCCCGTTGCTCCCGTAACAAAAACATTCATAAATTTCTCCTTCGCATCAAAGGTGACGCAACACGGAATGGTTAAAACGACTCTCCAACGAGCTGTTCACTTTTCTTCCAGAGGGCTTCCGCCGTCTTGGGCTCGAGCGCGTAGGCCCGCACGCCTTCGCTGACACCCGTGATGGTCATGTGGTCCGGCGCAATCTGGCCGACATGGCAGTTCTCGCAGTATTGGCCGCCGATCCCGTCGGCAGGAGCGACGACACCGGCCCATACCGAAGTTGCTGCTCCTTGAGGAATGGTCTTCCACTGGAACGGCCCCTTTCCCTCGGCTGTAAGCTGCTTATCTATCTGCTGAATCAAGTTTTGGAGGAGGCCCGGGTCCATGTAGCGACCCAGCTCCGTCTGTATGACTCCCGGATGCACAGCCGCAGCACGCACCCCACGCTTGCGGTGCCGTTGGTCGAAAGCAACAGCGAAGAGGATATTCGCGGTTTTCGAGCGGCCATATGCAACCAACGGGTCGTAGGGAGTCCGCTCAAAGTTGGGATCCTGCAGATCTACGTTGGATATGCGATGACCGGCGGAAGATAGGTTGATCAACCTTCCTCCAGCACGGATCAGTGGCGCAATCCGGTTGACGAAGACGAAGTGACCGAGATGATTAGTGCCGAACTGCGTTTCGAAGCCATCCACCGTTTTGCCGAACGGTGTGGCCATAACGCCCGCATTGGCGATTGCCACGTCGAAGGGTTCCTCTTTTGCCAGCAGCTTATCGGCGCAGGCGCGAACACTTTTGAGGTTGGCGAGATCGAGTTCAATGAGCTCGAACCCGCCACCGTTGGCTGCCGCGGCCTTGCGCACTTCGGTGGTTGCCGTTTCGGCCTTGGTTAGATCGCGTGCCGCACCCACAACGTGCGCGCCGCGGGCAGCCAGAGACCGCGCCGTCTCGATGCCGAGGCCGGCAGAAACGCCCGTGACCAGGATTCGCTTACCGTGCAGATTCACGCCAGATAAAACTTCTTCCGTCGTTGATGTCGCCCCAAATACTTCCACCATTGTTTCCTCCTGTATTGGCCCTTTCGAATGCGTTACCCTCGCAACCGAAGTTGACGAACCGCCACGACTTCGGTAAAACGGAGATTGTCTCCGCAATAGGCTTAGATAACCGGAGCCTATCTCCGGTTACACGTCTTACTAGGTTTTTTTGATATGCCCAGAAAGCGTTCACAACCCGTTCTGCGAAAGCCTCGCACCGATGCCCAACAGAATCGCGAGCGCATTTTGGAAGTCGCGAAGGAGGCCTTCACTCGGTCCGGCACCGACGCCAGCCTGGACGAGATTGCCAAACAAGCCGCCGTGGGGCCGGGAACCTTGTACCGGCATTTCCCAACCCGCGATACGCTGATTGAGGCGGTGTATCACATCGAGGTGGAAAAGCTCGCAGCGGCACAGCGGGAGCTGTCCGTAAAATTGCCTCCGGTTGAGGCTTTGCGGGCGTGGATGATGCTTTTCGTTGATTATGTTGCTGCGAAGCACATTATCGCCCCGGCACTGAACAGTGTCGTGGGTGGTCCCTTGCGCTTGTACGAATCTTCGCGCTCTATGGTTTCAGGAGCAATCGACGCGCTTGTGAAGCGCGCTATCAAAAGCGGCGAGGTACGCAAAGACCTCGAACCCTTCGACCTCCTTCGCGCGCTCATCGGCGTCTCGAACGTAGCAACTGGCCCCGAGTGGCAGCAAAGCGCCAAAAGATTGGTGGACATCCTGATCACCGGCTCACGACTGGCGAACTAGGCCCGAGGATTCAGGAAGTAAGGCCTCCCGGTTGGCAGATTGCTCCCGATAAACGCGCATCTCTTCAGGGCTTGATTTCCTGACGAGAAGCCGACTTCTCGTTACTTATGCGCATCTCCCGATCTGGCTTACTTCCGGTTTGCCGGCCCCACCCGCGATCTTCTCTGTCATACCTTCTTGCTTTGTAGAACGACTCATTTAGGCTGAACGGGGAATCAAAATTCCTCCCGTGAGTGTGAGCGTTTGATGCGACCAGAGCCTTGGCTGCGGTGTTGAAGCCGCTTTCACCGCAATCGGCGGACGAAGTGGAGATCGAGCCCGGATAAAGGAGCGCCGACCTCGTGCATAGCACCGCCTATTGCCAGTGATCCGAGATCAATCGCGATCAATCCAGTGCTGTTGACCAACTCGATCACTAGCTGCTTGGCTTCGATGTCATCGCCGGATGTAAAGATGACGGTACGGGGTTTGTTGGGCGAGAAGTCCTGTATCCAGGCCATCGGCATGTTGCAGATCGATT
>Ga0210394_10000670_pt1 | contig 65930 bp, 46 predicted proteins | sample IncBWC12MmetaG_FD_160121 | JGI IMG/M metagenome (GOLD analysis project Ga0210394, IMG submission 160121) | Forest soil microbial communities from Barre Woods Harvard Forest LTER site, Petersham, Massachusetts, United States - Inc-BW-C-12-M | ecosystem: Environmental > Terrestrial > Soil >...
GAGGAATAGCAGGTGAAACTTATTTCATGCTGACGCGCACCATCGGCCGGCTCCTGGTCTGGCCCATCGAACGTCTTGCAGCCCTGGTTGCAGCTACCGGTATCCCTCCCAACGTCATCACCTGGTCGGCACTGATTTTGAATTTCTGGGCCGGGATACTTTTCGCTGCCGGTCGTTTCGCCGCCGCCGGCGGCATGATGATTCTAGCCGGACTCTGCGACCTTCTGGATGGTCCCGTTGCGCGACGCCAAGGCCGCGTCTCGATGTTCGGCGGCTTTCTCGATTCGATTTTTGACCGCTACGCCGATCTGATTCTTTTCCTCGGTCTGCTGGTTTACTACTCGCACGTGAATCGCTTCGGTTACGCCATGCTCGCAGGCGCCGCGATGGCCGGCTCGGTGATGGTCAGCTACGCCAAAGCTCGCGCGGAATCCCTGGTGCCTTCTGCTGAAGTAGGTTTTTGGGAGCGGCCTGAGCGCCTGGTGCTGATGATTTTGGGCGCGCTAACGAATCGTATGCACTTCGCGCTCTGGATCCTGGCGATCGGCCCCAACATCACCGTGATCCATCGCATCGTGCGCACCTGGCAGCAAACGAAAGTGGAAACCCACGCGCTCCCGTCGCTAGCGCGCACGCCGGCGCGGCCCGGACCGCAACCGTCGGGATTGCCGACCGGCGCGGCCGCTTCGCTGCAAGCCAATATTCCCGGCGAGGTTCACGAAACTTCGCCGCTGCTCACCCGCTCAGCCCGCCGCGGAGGATAACCGTGCCCAAGCTTCTCGGTATCATCGGGCTTCTGGTCATTTGTGCCGGAATCGATTTGCTCTGGCAATCGCGGCACGAAATCAAATTCTGGATGGTCGCGTACCTCGCCTTTTTCCGCGCCCTGCTGCATAACCGCGATACCGCCCCGCCCGTCTTCCCCTCCAAAGAAGCCGCTCAGAAACGCCAAGGCGCCGTGCGCTTCCTGCTCGGAGTCAGTTTCGTTTTCCTCCTAGGCCCCCTCCTGATTGCCATCGGCATAACCCTGATTTTTTTCCCGCATCTCTGATTCTTACTTTTGATAAGTCCTTTTCCGCCCATCTCACCAGTCCGAATCTTTTAACCTGTCATTCACATTCCCGAGATATGGTCGACCGCGGCTTGCCGCTCCATGCCGAGTTCATGATATAAGTGGCGCTCAGTCGTACAGAAACTCCTGGCACAAGCACACACACCGAATTCGCTCACTGCCATCACGCCCTGCGATCGGGGCGAGGAGGAAAAATGCCCAAACCGTCGAGCCCGGAACCCCGCGCTCCTTCCGCAAACGCTTCCATCTGGAACCGCGTCGCGCAAAGCGACGACTTCAAAAAACTCCTCGCCGCTAAAAAAGCCTTCGTCCTCCCCGCCACAATTTTCTTCATCCTCTACTATTTCGCCCTTCCCGTTTCCGTCGGCTATTTCCCCGCGTTCATGCAACGCAAGGTCTGGGGCCCGGTAAACATCGCCTACCTCTTCGCTCTCTCGCAATTCATTGTCGCTTGGCTCATCGCCTATCTCTACGTGCGCGCCGCACGCCAATTCGATCTGCGTGCCGCAGCGGTCATCAAAGATCTCGGCAATCTCGAAGCGAAGGGAAACTAGCTGATGAATACCACGCTCATTCTCTTTCTCGCGTTCATCGCCGTCACTCTGGGAATTACTGCCTGGGCTTCGCGGCTTTCCGGCTCCTCCGCTTCTTATTTCGCGGCCAACCGCCGCGTCAGCGCCTGGCAAAACGGCGTCGCCGTAGCCGGTGATTACATGTCCGCCGCATCCTTCCTCGGCATCGCCGGTCTCATCGCTTTCTTCGGTTACGACGGCTTCATGTATTCCGTCGGTTTTCTGGTCGCCTACCTCACCGTCTTGCTCGTCGTCGCAGAACCGCTACGCAACACCGGCAAATACACCATGGCGGACGTCCTCGCGTACCGCCTGCATCCTCGCCCGGTGCGCGCCATGGCTTCGCTTAGCACCATCACTGTAAGCACCTTTTATATGATCGCGCAGATGGTGGGCGCCGGCGCGCTGGTCGCGCTGCTGCTAAAGGGATCGGGCATCAGTTTCCGCCTCGCGGTCAGCGGCGTGGGAATTCTGATGATCGTTTACGTCGTCTTCGGCGGCATGATCGCCACCACGTGGGTGCAGATCATCAAGGCCATTCTGCTGATCTCCGGCACGATTCTTCTCAGCATCATGGTTCTCGCGCACTTTGGCTTCAGCCTCGGCGCTTTCTTCACCGCCGTCAGCCAGGTGCATTACCACGCGCCCGACGGCAGCGAGGTTGTGAAAGATTTCCTCACGCCCGGCCTGCGCTACAAACCTCCCTACGGCGCGCTCGACCTCCTCTCGCTCGGCATCGCTTTGATTTTCGGCACTGCCGGACTGCCGCACATTCTCGTGCGCTTCTACACCGTGCCCGACGCGAAAACAGCGCGCTTCTCGGTGGTCTGGGCCATGTGGCTCATCGGCATCTTCTACATCCTCACTACGTTTCTCGGCTGGGGCGCCGCCACCATCGTTGGCCGCGACTTCATCGCGAAAAATGGCGGCAACAACATGAGCGCTCCGCTGCTCGCGAACGCTCTTGGGGGCCCCATTTTCTTCGCGTTCATTTCCGCGATCGCCTTCGCCACCATTCTCGCCGTCGTCGCCGGACTCACCATCAGCGCGTCCACATCTTTCGCGCACGACGTTTGGACCAACATCATCCGCCACGGGCAAGAACACAATCCCGGAGAGGAGCGCCGCGTCGCCCGCATCGCCGCCTTTGTCGTCGGCGCGATTTCCATCGCCATCGCTATCGTGCTGGGCCCCACGGCGAACGTCGCGTTCCTGGTCGCGCTGGCTTTCGCCGTCGCGGCTTCTGCGAATCTTCCGGTGATCCTGTTCTCGATTTTCTGGAAGCGCTTCAATACTGTGGGCGCCGTTGCGGGACTCGCCACTGGGCTGCTCGCTTCAATCGTGCTCATTTTCCTCGGTCCCAGCATTATGACGGTAGACGCTCCTACGGTAGCGCCCGCCGCCCGCCACATAATCCAGCACGCCCCGATTTTCCCGCTGGAAAATCCCGGCATTCTGAGCATCCCGCTGGGGTTCCTCGGCGCAATTCTCGGCACGCTCCTAAGTCAGCGCGACCCTGCAGGCGAAGAAAAATTCGCCGAACTGCAAGTCCGCGCCAACACCGGCCTAGGCGCAGAAAAAGCCGTCGCCCACTAGGGTTTGTAGCGCCGGCGTCTCGCCGGCTCTTGCTTTTGAATCTGCGTACAACCGCTCGTGACTGCGCTCCGTAGGGGCGGGTCTCAGACCCGCCCGCGTCTTGCCGGCTCTTTTATCGTGCGGCCATCCTGAACCCGCGAAAACGGGTGAGGGATCTTTCTTCGATTTCTTCGAGCTGGGCGATACGTTCCCTGCTTCCTGCCTCCGGCCTCCTGCTTCCTTTTTCCGCTGTTCACCCATCGGCACACGCGTGCCGGCTTCCTCGTGCCCCGCGCCTCTCCCTGCGTTATCATGGTTTGCGCAGGTTTTCGCGCGACCTTTGAAGCCTTCCCTGATCATTCACGGCGGCGCCTGGAACATCCCCGACGAATCCGTCGAAGATTGCCGCGCCGGAATCCAACGCGCACTTGAAACCGGATGGAAAATCCTCTCCAGCGGCGGCGCCGCGATTGACGCCGTCACATCCGCCATCGTAATTCTGGAAGACGATTCCACATTCGACGCCGGCTTCGGCTCGCATTTGAATTCCGACGGTCACGTCCAGCTAGATGCGATCCTCATGGACGGCGGCACGCTGAAAGCTGGAGCAGTCGCCGCCGTAGAACGCATTCACAATCCCATCCGCCTGGCGCGCAGCGTGCTCGAACACAGCGATCACGTGATGCTCGTCGCCGCCGGCGCGGAAAAATTCGCCGAGGAACACGGCATCCCGCTCTGCCCACCCGAAGATCTAATCCACGAACGCGAACGCATTGCCTGGCGCCGCTGCCTTAGCGATTCGCACGCCGTCGAACATCATCTCGGCCACGAATCCGGCACCGTCGGAGCTGTCGCGCTCGACGAGCACGGACATCTGTTCGCCGGCACGTCCACCGGCGGCACCTGCTGCAAACTTCCCGGCCGCGTCGGCGATTCCCCGCTGATCGGCTGCGGCTGCTATGCCGACGCGGAAGCCGGCGGCGTTTCCTGCACCGGCCACGGCGAAGGCATCATGAAAATTGTGATGGCCAAAATGGCCACCGATCTTCTGCACGACCAGCGCGTCTTGCTTTCGCATCGCAAGAAGGCCGGCCCGCTTTCGCTCGCGCAAGCCGTCGCCGACGCCTGCATTCGCAAGCTCGCGCATCGCGTGCACACCACCGGTGGCCTGATTCTGCTCGACCGCCAGGGCCGCCCCGCGGCCGCGTTCAATACTCCGCGCATGGCCTACGGCTACGTGGAGGAAACCGGCAAATTCCGCATCGCGCCGTAGCAACTTCGTCGCATCCTCCCGTGCGCTTCCTCATCCAATTCCCCAACGGGGCGAAGTGTGCTAAAACGGATCGAACGTTAAGGAGAAAACCATGGCCATACGCGATGCACTGCTTGCCGAATTCGACCACGAAATGATCAGCACTCGCCAAACTCTGGAACGCGTCCCGGAAGGCAAACCCGACTGGGCTCCGCACGAGAAATCCATGAAGATGGGTCGCCTTGCCGGGCACCTCGCGGAACTTTCCGGCTGGGGCGCCACCATCATTAATCAAGATGAATTGGATTTTCGTCCGGCGGGCGCGCCGCCGATGCAGCCGCTGGTGATGACTTCACGCAAACAACTGCTCGAAACGTTTGACAAAAAAGTCGCCGAAGCGCGCAAGGCGCTCAGCAGCGCGAGCGACGAACACTTGATGAAGAACTGGAAGCTTCTCGGCGGCGGCCAAACCATCATGGTCATGCCGCGCATCGCCTTCCTGCGCAGCTTCGTAATGAATCACGTCATCCATCACCGCGCGCAACTCGGCGTCTATCTGCGCATGAACAATGTCCCGGTCCCGTCCGTTTACGGCCCCTCCGCCGACGAAGGCAAACTGTAACGCTGCTGTTTGGTCAGCACCGGTCATCACGATTGATCGCTGCGCTCAGTGGCATCGTCATCCTGAGCGCAGCGAAGGATCTCTGTTCGCTTGCCTCCACCGCCATTTCGCGAAGCGGCACAACACTACCCTGCAGCCTCCAGCGTCTCTGCCATCTCCAGCAATTTCAGCACCGTGTTCCAATTCCTCCCGGTTGACGCAATCTTCAGCGTGCGCTCCACCGTCGCCATGGGCAACGTCGGCCGCGCCATCCCATTCGGAAAATAAATAAAAAGCTCCCGGCCGCTTACGCGCAACTCTTGCGGAGCGCATTTGATCTTCAGCACCTTGTCAAGCGCATCTGCCGCGGGACTGCTCGCGAGAAACGCCACCAGCAATCTGCTGGCGTCAATGCCGGAGCGCTTCGCGAACGGATTGCGCACAATCACCTCGCGCAATTCGGGCGTCGTGCGCACGATCACGCTGGACCGAATTCCGAAATTGCGCTCAATGCCCTTCTCGATTCGCGCGCAGGCCGACGCCAGATCCCGCTTCTCCGCGCGGCACACCACGTTGCCGCTTTGTATATACGTCTGCGCGTCGCGAAATCCCAGCGACTCGTACACGGCGCGCAGCTGATCCATCTTGATCTTGTTGTGGCCTCCAACATTCACGCCACGTAGCATTGAGACAATCACGCTCATCGTGCCGCGCAGTATATCGCAACTTTTGCCGCGCGACTCCGAACGCGCAACTTTCAACACGGCGCCGTCCCCAGCCAACTTTCCGCAGCTGATTTGCGCGCTGCTGCTACAATGCGGCACACGGGGCGGCGAAATAAAATGAAGGCGCAAGGCCAGTCAGCGCCAGCGCACGATCGCATCCGGCGCGCCTTCGCGCTGCTCGGCACAGCTTTGTTTCTGGTGCTCGCTCCCGGCTTCGTCGCGGGCCTCGTGCCCTGGTGGATTTCCCGCTGGCAATTTCGCGCGCCGTTCGCAGGCTACGCGCCGTTGCGCGTCATCGGCGGCGTGCTCATAGCCGTTGGAACATTCGTGGTGCTCGATTCCTTCGCGCGTTTCGCGCTGCAAGGTCTCGGCACGCCCGCGCCCGTCTTCCCCACCAAACATCTGGTGGTGCAAGGCTGCTATCGGCGCGTGCGCAATCCGATGTACGTCGCCGTCGTCGCGGTAATCCTGGGCCAGGCGCTGCTGTTCGGCAACCTTCGCGTCCTCGAGTACGCCGCGCTCCTCTGGCTGCTGATGCATCTGTTCGTGCTGCTCTACGAAGAGCCCACATTGCGAAAAACGTTCGGCGCCGAATACGAAAGGTTCTGCGCTAACGTTCCGCGCTGGACCCCGCGCCTCACTCCGTGGCGCAACGACACAGAATCACGCCACGCCTAACCCAATCCGCAGCGCCTGCGGCGCAATCATGTCCCACCGCTCGCGCGGGAAATCCGCCGGCAGCTGCGGTTCGCTGAACGCATTCCATTGTGAGTAGTTGCTGACGCCCTCCTCGCTGGCCCCCGGCGCGGTGCGGCGCGTTTCACGGGGAAAGTGATCCTGTTCGTTAACGCACATGGAAAATCGAAATTCCTTTTCCGACTGATCATGCGGAGTCGCAACCGCAATTTCATAATCGCGGCAAGACTCGCTTGCGACGCTCCGTACCCCGCCGCGCCGCACACTCCCATCGCTAACGATAGCCTGGTAGGGCAGCGAGTTGTCGTCTGACCCCAAAGCGCCCTGGTCGCATTCGAATATGGGGAGAAACCCTTGCGCGTTGCCCTTCCCCAAAACCCACTGACCGTCCACGCGGCCGTACGCCCGCCCAAAGTAAATGATCGATTCCAGAACCCGCGGGCTACCGTTCTGGTCTGTGGCTGCACGCACCGTGTGCTGATAGGCGGGGCAAAAGGTATCGATATCGAAGGTCTCCGGAGGAGAAGCAGGAAAGCGGTGCAAGCTGTGATAATGCCAACTCTTCGAACTGGCAACGGCGTTCTGTGAACGCTCCATCTCTCGCATTGGTGAGTTCCGCCAATTCCACCATCCTAGCCCTGCGGCGAGCACGCTGAGCACAACTGCTAGCGCAATCCACTTTGCCATCAGAAACCTCCCTGGCTTTGGCCGCTGCACGCGTTGCGGCGACGTCTCCGAGCCGGGCCGCCCGCCGGTACGTCGGCTGATCATTTTCCCGTCGACCTGGACGATAATACACGCGCCGGTGGTCCGCGCTTCGCTTCTGGAACGACGGAGCTTTTGCGCAGCTAGCCTTTGCCGCGGTCAGCGTGGCGCGTGACGCTTCATATTGAATCTGCGTTCATAGAATCTTGGAGCAAGTTCGAGGAGTCCAATTCTTTTTGCAGGCTTACGCTTGCTCGGTTCCTTACCCGGGAGGACTTTTCTATGCTGTTCGACTTTGCCACGATTCCTGCCAGAGAGCGGTACAAGTTGATGGTTTCGACGATTGTGCCACGGCCGATTGCGTGGATTGTGACGCAGGATTTGCAGGGGCAGTTGAATGCGGCGCCATTTTCTTTTTTCAATGGATTTGCGGGAGATCCTCCGGTGGTGGGAATTGGCATTGGCAGTCACGATCCCGGGCGGCCGAAAGATACGCGACAGAATATCCGCGCCACCGGGCAATTCGTCGTGAATCTCGTTTCGGAAGAGCTTAGGGAAATGATGAATATTACCGCCATCGAATTCGAGCGCGGCGTAAGCGAACCGCGCGAGGCTGGACTTACGACTGTTCCGAGCGTGCATGTGAAGCCGCCGCGCATTGCCGGGAGTCCTGTTGCGATGGAGTGCGAGTTGATGCAGATTGTGGAATTGGGAAAGGAGAGCGGGCTGGTGCTTGGGCGCATACTGGCGATGCACGTGCGCGACGAATTTGTGATCGATCCCGCGAAACATCACATTGATACTCCGCAGTTGAAGCTGATTGGGCGGATGCATGGAGCGGGGTGGTACGCGCGGACTTCGGATTTGTTCCGGATGGAGCGGATTCCGCGCGATGCGTGGAAGCTGCGGAACACGAAATTAGAGAGTGAGTAGCGGTTCCGAATACGAAGTTTGTTGCGGTTGAACCGGCGACGGGGCGTGTGCTAGCATCCGAGTTCCCGCAGGGTCATGTGCGCAACCGCCGGGGGCCGGCGCCGTGATGATGTTCGCCTCGCCTTACATGTCGAATTGGAAGTTTGATTTATCCCCTCACGAAATGCCTATTCGGAGCGGTTCGTGCGCGCGGACACACGTCGACTCTTGGTCGAGGAGCCTGGCTTCAGGCGCTAAAGCCCCCTTTTTACGGAGGCTTACGGCGGGGCTGAAGCCCCGCCCTTCCGTGGCCCAACGGCGAATGAGTTCGCAGACGGATCAGTGCGCCATCATTCCTAGGGCGAATTCGGGCCGAGGAGAGTGCATTTTCGCTCGCGTAGGTGCAGAAAGCAGATCCCTTTCTGCGTCCCGCGCCCGCCAAACTGCGGCGGGAAAGAAAAGGCGCGGGACTCCGTTCGGGATGACAGGCGAGACGATTTTCGCGCGCGATCTCACAGCGGACGGATGGCGCACGGAAGTGCGCCGCTACGAAGGCAAAGTCAAAGGCGCCCAGCGAGAGGTGGCCGCTACAAATGCCAAAGCAACGTCAACGACTGCCCGGTTCGATAGAACTGAACCGGCCGCTACAAGAGTCATCACCGGGCGCCCGGCAAAACTTTTCCGCAAGCCGTTTAATCTCACCGAGGTGAAAAATGAAACCTTACAACACTGAATGGATCCGCAACGTTGGCATTGTCGGCCACGGCGACACGGGGAAAACCCAGCTAGTGTCGTCGTTATTGTTCACGGCGGGAATGACGCCGCGGCTGGGGAAAGTCACCGAAGGATCGGCGACCACGGATTGGGACGAAGAAGAGGTGGCGCGGAAGATTTCGATCAATACCGGCGTCGCGTATGCCGAATGGCAGGCGCCGGCGCAGCCTGAAAAAACGAAAATTAATCTCCTCGATACTCCGGGCTTTTCGACTTTCATCAACGAAACCAAATCGTCGCTGATCGCCGCCGATGCTGCGCTGATTCTGGTGGATGCGGCCGCCGGAGTTCAGGTGGTCACGGAAAAAGTGTGGGACTACGCCACGGAGTACGATTTGCCGCGCGCGTTTCTGCTGAATTGGATGGACCGCGACCTGGCGAGCTTTGAGCGTGCTCTGGATTCCGTGCAGCGGGTTTTCGGACGCGGCGTGGTGCCGATTCAATTGCCGATCGGCTGGGAAAAAGGATTTCGCGGCGTGGTGGACCTGATCACCATGAAGGCGCTGATTTACACGCCGGATGGGAACGGGATCGCCAAAATAGAGGAAATTCCGCAGGCTCTGGCAGACGAAGCGAAGCTAGGTCACGAGACGCTGGTGGAAATGGTGGCCGAAGGCAACGACGCGTTGATGCAGGAATTTTTCGATCAGGGCACGCTGCCGGTACACGATCTGGTGCTGGGCTTGCGCGAGGCAGTGCTGGCGAAGCGGCTGTTTCCGGTGATGCTGAGCTCGGCGCTGCACAATATCGGAAGCGACGCGGTGCTGAATCTGATGGTGGCGATTTTTCCATCGCCCGCGGCGCGCGGGAAGATCCTGTGCCACAAAACCGCCGTCCAAAAAGGGGATCACAAAGGCGAGACGGTGGAGCGCGTGATCAGCGATTCCGGGCCGCTATCCATTTTTGTGTTCAAGACGCTGGCGGATCCTTTTGCCGGGCGTATCACTTATTTCAAGGTGATGTCTGGCGTGCTGAAGAATGATGCAACGCTGACGAATTTTAATCGAGGCTCGCAGGAGCGATTTCAACATATCCAAGTGATGCAGGGGAAAACGGCAACCGAGGTGGGCGAGCTGCACGCGGGCGACATTGGCTCGATCGCGAAATTGAAGGAGACCACCACGGGCGAAACCCTGGGCGACAAAAACGCACAGATATTTTGCGCTCCGGCGCGTATTCCGGAGCCTTCGATTACATTTGCAGTGGAACCGAAAACGCGCGCGGACGAAGACCGCATTGGTGTGGCGATACACAAAATTCTGGAGGAGGATTTGGCGCTGCGATTTGGGCGCGATCCGCAGACGAAGGAATTTTTGTTGAGCGGCGCGGGGCAGCAGCATATTGAGGTGGTGGTGGCGAAGCTGCGTAAGCGCTATCACGTGGAATTGATGATTCATCCGCCGAAAGTTCCCTACCGTGAAACGATTCGCGCGAAGGCTGATGCGGAGGGCAAACACAAGAAGCAGACGGGCGGACACGGGCAGTTTGGATTGTGCCGCATCAAGCTGGAACCGCTGCCGCGCGGCAAGGGGATTGAGTTCGTGGATGACGTTTTCGGCGGAGCGATTCCCAAGAACTGGATTCCGTCGGTGGAGAAGGGCGTGCGGGATTCGGCCGAGCGCGGTTACCTGGCGGGATTTCCGGTAGTGGATTTCCGCGTGAGTTTGTACGACGGAAAATATCACGACGTGGATTCCAGCGACATGGCTTTCAAGATTGCCGGATCGCTGGCGTTTAAGGAGGCGATGAAGCAGGCGCGGCCGGCATTGCTCGAACCGATCATGCAGGTGGAAGTGTACGCGCCCGATCAGTATTCGGGCGACTTGATGGGGCATCTCAGCGGACGACGCGGAAAAATCAGCGGCAGCGAAGCGCGCGCCGGGAATGTGGTGATCAAGGCGCTGGTGCCGTTTTCAGAAATGTTGAGCTATGCGAATGAATTGATTTCGTTGACGCAGGGGCGCGGAAGTTATTCGATGGAATTTTCGCATTACGATTACGTGCCGAATGAGATCGCGGAAAAAGTAATCGCGGCGCATAAACCGCATCATGCGGGCGACGAGGCCGGCGAGGAGAATGGGCGGTCGGCGTCGGCTTAGTCGGCGGCGCCGGATTTCGCGCCCGAGTTGTGGTGCGGGATCAGGTGTGCGAAAAATTCACCGATCGCATGCAGCGGTGAGGGTTTGGCTTCGGCGGTAGCCTCGGGCGCTGGCGCCGGTTGTGCGGTGGTGGCTTGCATAGTTGCGGTTGGCGTTGCTGACGATTGCGCTGCAGTAGGTCGCGGCGTTGTGGATGCGGACGCAGTCTGTGCCGGTCCGTTGGGCTGATCGGGCTTGGGCTGCACGGCTGCGGTTTGCGTTGGCGCGCTCGTGGAGTTCGCTGGTGCGGGCGCGTTTTGCGCCTTGGGGCCTTGGCCTTGTTTGTACTGGCCGCCGCGGCCTGCGGCGCCCGCTGGGCAGCCTACGCCGAAACAGGGTCCTGTGACTCGCAGCAAATCGCAGCCTGACAGGCCCGCAGTTGACATGCACAGAATCAGCACAGCGCTGAGCTTGTTGCTCACGGTTTCCTCTCACCAAAACTGAAAAGGCACAACGAAAGGGGTGAAGGCTATAGCCTTATGATGGCACGGAAAGTGGGCCGCGAAGGGATTTCCAGCGAAGGTGTAGGCGAAAACACCAGCAAATAGAAGGCGAAACCTGCCTGGCAAGCCGGAAAAAGCCGCGAATCTTCAGGAAAAGCGGGGCAGATAGAACCCTGTGTGGCGGCGGTGTTCTTCGAAGGCCGGGCCAAATTCGGCTGCGAGGAACGATTCTTCCTTGCGCGCTTTGCGGGTGAATCCGACGAGGAACACGAGGACGGCGAGGAGGCCGCGGTATTCGCCAACCAGGAGGGCGGTGCCGAACGTCGCGAGCAAAAGGCCGGTGTAGATCGGGTGGCGCATGCGGGCGTAGGGGCCGGAGCGAATGAGCTGGTGGCCTTGTTTGATTTGCACTTCGGCGCTCCAGTCTTTGCCGATGGTGCGGCGAGCCCAGATGGCGAAGAGGACCCCGGCGGCGCAGAGGGTGCTGCCCAGCCAGGCGAGCCACGCTTGATCGGAGACAAACCGGTGATTCAACGGGCCCCAAATGGGATTTTCCTGGTCGAGCAGGAAGAAACCGGCGGCCATGAAGACGATGTAGAGCATGCGCTCGGCGGGATTCTGGCGCTTCGCGGTTCTTTTTACGCCGAAAGCGGCGACAAGCCAGTACAGCGCGAACAGGATCCAGGAACCGAAAACTATTTCTGAGGGTGTTACGTTTACGTGCATTGGTGCGGGCTCCGGAAAATTTGAGTCGACGAACGAGCGATGCAACGCGTGCGGCGCGGCGCCAGCCATTGTTGCGTACTCTGCACGCTTTGCCAACCGCGTCGTCGCGGGAAGTGGCGGCGCGTCTCGTTCCGCCATATTGGAGCTTGCGATTCTTTGACCAGCTGCGGCAAGCTGACTCGCCATGAAAAAACCTGCGCAGGGCCGCCGATTGGCGGATGCGACGATTGCAATTCACGCTGGACAAAACAAATTTCATCTGAGCGCGCCGGTGGGAACTACGATCGCGCGAACCGCAAATTTCACTTTTGCAAATACCGAAGAATTGAAGTTGTGGGCCGAGGGGAAAAGGCCGGCGTACATCTATACGCGTTATGGGAACCCGACGCTGTCGGTCGCGGAGGCGAAAATCGCGGCGCTGGAAGGAGCGGAAGCGGCGATCGTGACGGCTTCGGGGATGGCCGCGATCTCCAGCGCGCTGCTTGCGGTGCTGAAGACCGGCGATGAAGTGATTGCCACTCAGGCGCTGTACGGCGGGACTTACCGGCTGATGCGCGACGTGTTTCCGCGGATGGGGATTGTGGTGCGTCATGTGGAGACGGATTTGGCGGGGATCGAGCGGCTGGTGAACCCGCGAACGAAGGTTCTGTACATCGAAACGCCCACGAATCCCACGCTGCGTTTGGTGGACTTGCACCAGGCGATCGCTTTCGCGAAAGAATGGGATCTGATTTCGCTGATTGATAATACTTTTGCGAGCCCGGTGCTGCAGAAGCCGCTTGGATTGGGCTTCAACCTGGTGTTGCACAGCGCGACGAAATATCTGGCGGGACACTCGGACGTGATTGCAGGGGCTGCGGCGGGCAGCCACGCGTTGATTGAAAAAATCCGCGACATGATTATTTATTTGGGCGGGTCGATGGATCCGGAGGCGGCGTTTTTGTTGATTCGCGGGATGAAGACGCTGGAGCTGCGGGTGCGGCGGCAGTGCGAGACGGCTTTGACTATCGCGCGATTTCTGGAGAAGCATCCGAAGGTGGCGCGGGTGCATTATCCGGGCCTCGGTTCGCACCCGGATCATGCACTGGCGAAGCGGCAGATGAAGGGATTTGGGGCGATGATGGCTTTCGATTTGAAGGGCGGGTTGACGGCGGCGCGACGTTTTTGCGATCGCGCGCGAGTGTTTTTGCTGGCGGTAAGCTTGGGCGGCGTGGAGTCGCTGGTGGTGCTGCCGATGTATTCTTCGCACTACCGTATGTCGGTCGAGGAGTTGCGCGCGGCGGGAGTAGAGCCAGGGACGGTGCGGGTTTCGATTGGGCTGGAGGATCCGGGGGATTTGATGGCGGATTTGCGGCAGGCGCTTGCTTGAGTCGCGTGAGCTTGTTCGCAGAAAAGCAGAGTGCGCAGAGAAAGGCCAAAGCGAGAACACTGGATTAGGCTGACGCTGTGGCAAGTTGGGGCGCAGCCCTTCGGTCCCGCACTGCGGGATCCGAGGATGAATCGCCCTGCAGGGCGATTCACAAGCAGCGCCCCTACCGCACGACTGGAGTGCTCGACGTCAACAGCAGCCTGCATCCGCCGCGACAAGTGCCAATTCCGGTTCGACCGGCTCGATCAGAAGTTGAACTTCGCGCCGATCTGGACCTGGCGCGCGCCCCAGAGAAACGTCACGAATGCCGAGCCCGCCTCGAACAATAGCTAGAAGTGGAGCTTCATTCCGAACTGCAATTGCCTTGCGCCGGTGGTGCCGTCGTTGCGCCCGACTTCAAGACTAGACTGCCCGAAAAGCGCGTCGGTGATGAAATTATCGGGCTGCTGGAAGTTGGGATGGTTGAAGACATTGTAGTATTCGGAACGGAATTCCACGATGAAACGCTCGGTGAGTTTCGTATTTTTCGCAATGACCATGTCAAAATTCTTGTAGCCCGGACCATAGAAGGTGTTGCGGTGAACATTTCCCGGGCCACCGAATAGCGGGAACGTAAACAACCCGACGTTGGGTCCGGTTTGGGTGATGGGCGATGTGACCGGAACGACTGTAGGCGTCGTGCTGAAAGAGGCTCTCTGGGTTGCGCCGGTACCATCGCTGTCTATTCCAGGCGCGAAGATGTCGATGGGAAATCCGCTTTGCACCGTGCCGATGCCCGACCACGACCATCCTTCCAGAATCCGGCCGACAATCCCACTGTTCAAGCGATCCTTGCCGCGGCCGTAAGGAAGCTCGGCGATATAGTTGAACACCAAGCGGTTTCGTACATCGAAGGATGAATTCCCTTTTTCTCGCTTCAACTCAAAGGAATTAGCCGGAAAGACCGTTTGGCGCTGTTGCGGAAGGAAGGCGTCGCTGGCATCGTCAATGGCATGCGCCCAAGTGTAGTTCACTTGGAACGACATGCCCTTTGAGAACTGCCGGGTCAGCGAAGTCTGCAGGGCATTGTAGTTCGATTGGGCAATGCTGGACACTTCGTTGGAGTGGAAAGCAGCGCTATTGTTCACGGCGTTGAACGGAAGCAGGTCAAATTGCTGCCCGATGTAGAGCGCCTCACCTTGAACGCTTTCCTGCTGCGGCGTGGCGGTTGGTGAATCGAAACATCCAATGGTGTTGAGCGGATTAGTGGGTTGGCAGAACGCCCTTAATTGGGCGACGAGCGCTGGTTGCGGCGCATTCCCGTCAATTACGCGGAGCAGACGGTTGGCCTTGGTGCCGACGTAATTGACCTCTGCCACGAAGTGGCCTCCCAATTGCCTTTGGATGCCGAAGTTTCGCTGCTGCACGTAGGGAACACGAAACTGCGGATTAATTGTGGCTGGGAAAGCCAGCGAGTCGGCCGCGGGAAAATCGGAAAGCGTCGAAGCTGGGGGTGGCTGAGTCGCCGGGATGGGGATATTAGAGATCTGGTCGGCCGCAGTTGCAGGATTCGTATTGGTAGGATTTTCTCCCGTATATACCGTGTTCACGAACGGCAGTGAAAACGGCGGATTGGCGCGCGTGTCGCCGGTGAGGTTGAAGAACTGGCGATCGCGAAAATACCCGAATCCGGCGCGAATGGAGGTCTTGCCGTCCTTGAATGGATCCCACGCAAATCCGATCCGAGGTTCGAATCCCTTCACATCATTGACATACAGGGGGTTGGAGCCGCCACGGGTGACCTGGACAAACTGAATCGGGCTCGGCCCAGCCAGAGCTTCCGGCGTTGCGCTGGTGAGTTGATCCCGCACAACCCAAGGAACTCCATCCCATTCGTAGCGCAGGCCGTAGTTTAACGTGAAGTTGGACTTCAATTTGAACTGGTCTTGAACAAAGCCGGACATATCGCGTTCGCGGAAACCGCGCTCATCGCTCGGGATGCGGGTCCCGGCAGTGTTGTATAGCTGCGTTTGAGATTCATTCAACACGCCGCCGAGCAGCCCCCAAACCGCATCCTGAACCGTCGGATTGCTAAAAGGAGTGGCAGCTTGCAGCGCGGATGTGCCGGTATTGGTGAAAATCGCGAAATTCGGAGTTGATCTGGTGGAGAAATCGTCGAAATCGTTGGAATAGTTGTCGCTGAACTCGTAACCGAATTTGACAGTGTGGCGGCCTTTGATCCAGGTCATATTGTCGCCAATCGTGTAGGTTCCGAAGGGGCGATCTTGACCATTGCTATCGCCCAGAGTCACGCAACCGACGGTGGTGAAGCCCGGCAAGGCAAAATCGCGGCCCCGGCCAAAAGGATCAACGCCGGCAAGGCTCAAGCTGTCGATGATATTCGAGCCATTGCAAGTGAAGTTTTGGAACGAGCGGTTGCCGCTGGCATAAAAGTCGTTCTGCATGGTGGGCGAAAGTGTGGTGGCGAGATGGCCGCTGAGGCTTTGCGTAAGCCCCGAGAAGGCATCGCCACCGAGCCCCGGAAGAACATTCGTACTCCCGCCGTTGTCGGTGGACTTATTCGCCAGGTAACGCACGCTAATGGTGTTTCTGGCGCTAATTTTGAAATCGACTTTACCCAAGTAATTGCTGGCATTGAGAAGGTCTGTATCGCCAAAGAAAAACTGCGATGAGACGCCAGCGACAACATCCTGGCCATTGGGGGCGGGATAGAAATTTAGAATTTTCTGAGTTTGCGGGTCCAAGGCAAGTTTAAAGGCGTTATTCGCCGAACCTGGCGTGCTGACATTGATATTGACGGGACCCGCTTTTGGATCGGTGTAGGTAAAAATTCCAGTTTTGAACGCTGCGTCCGGGACGGTGGCGACCGCCGTGGTGGCTGTGGCGAAGCGGTTGCCTTCGTAATTGAAAAAGAAAAATACCTTGTTCTTGACCACGGGACCGCCGATGGAAGCGCCGAAGGTATTGCGCACGTAGGGGCTTTGCCTGCCGGTGTCGGGACCGTTAAAGAAGTCCCTGGCGCCCAGAGCGTTCCAGCGGCCGAAGTAGTACACATCGCCGTGAAACTCATTGGTTCCGCTGCGGGAAATGATATCGACCACGGCACTGGAGTCGCGGCCAAACTCAGGAAGATAGCTGTTGGAGATAACGCGAAATTCCTCGGTGGCGTCGGGGTTCAAGGTGAGAAGTCCGCTGCCAGGGACGCCAGGGTCGTTATTGTTCGTTCCGTCGAGCATGAAGTTGTTGTTGCGATCGCGGCCACCGTTAACGGAGAAGCCGCCGGATCCAGTATTGGTGTAGGTGGTTCCCGGCGTGAGGAGAACGAGCTGATAGGGATCGCGAAGGATCAAAGGAAGCGCCGCAATTTGTTTCTCGTCCACGACGTTGCTGACCTGAGAATCCGTGGTGTCGATGGGGGCGATGTCGGTGCCCTCGACTGTCACGGTTACCGACGTGCCGCTGACTTCCAATTTGGCGTCGAGGGTCAGAGCTTGGTCCACGGTGAGCGTCACAGCTGCAAATTTGATGGTCTTGAGACCGGCTTTCGCAACGGTGATGTCGTAGATTCCGGGCACAAGGCTGGTAACTGAGTAGGTGCCGGTCGTGTCGGTCCGAGTGGCGCGCGTCGCATTCGTCGCCTCGTTCGAAACGCTGATTTCAGCGTCGGGGACCACGGCACCGGAAACGTCTGTGACAGTGCCGTTAATGGAAGCCGAGGCCTGAGCTTGCAACAGCGACGACGCAGCGAGAATTCCCAAAACGATGAAGAAAGTGCCAATGACCTCAAACAGACGGCGACCAACATTCATGCCGATCCCCCTCCCGCTGTCGGGCATGCTCGCGGACAGCGCGATTGCCTCAACATGCGATGAATGAAGTGGCGATTGCAGCTGGATAGCCAGAGCGTGTCAAAGGCTTGTAACGTTATTAAATATATGATTACAAACAATATAGAGTGGGAGCGATGGGAGAATGTAACGGGCTTTCTATGAGCTGTGGGACGGGTTACGGGCAAGGCTACTAGTGTTCGGAAAAATGGAATACGCAAATTGGAATGTGCTGGGAAAGGCGATAGAGTGGAGGAGGTGACAGGAAGTTGATTTTTTGCCGATGAGTTTCAGGTGGGGATCGCAGGCGACGGAAGGGCGGGGTGGATGGGCGATGTCCCGAGTATGACAATGGCTGGTACGGCAAGGCCATTGACCGGGGCGTTGGTAGTTCGTAAGATTCCCGTTACCCCTGAAAGGGGGTGAACGACGCGGCGCCGCGTTGGATGAAGCCTGCTACGGACCCGAAGTTGCTTCGTAGAATCCTGCGGAGAGGTATCGCGCGTCGCAAGGACGGACGAAGACCATGAAGCTCAGGGTCATTGGCTCGACGAGCCGAGTGCGCTGGTTGGGCTGGGCGGGAATTGCCGCGGTGGGAATTCTCGCGCTCGCGGGCTGCGACGACACCGTATCCAGCAAGCAAGTGAAGGCGCGGCCGCCGGCTGCGACTCCAGCTCCGAGCCCTGCGTTCGTTCACGAATCGCTGCCTTTTCCGGAGCACACCGTATCGCTCGCTTCCTTGTACGACACTCGCCCCCGCATGGACTTGCTGATTGACAAAGTGCAGGTGATCTTCAACACCGCGCAGAAAGAATACAAATCCGGCGATTTCGACAAGGCGCATGCGGATTACGATCGCGCGGTGGATTTGATGCTGGCGAGCGGCTTTCAAGTGGATTCCGATCCGCGGCTTTCGGATCTTTTTGACCAGATCGGAGAGACGCTGCATTCCTACGAGCGCAGCGCGCAGCAAGACGCCGCCGAGGAAGAAGCGGACACCGGGACGCCCGCGCCGATTGACGCGCTGGCGGACATGACTTTGCCGCCGGGGGATCCGCGGCTCGCGGCGCAGGCGGAAAAAGAATTGATGCGCGTGCCCCACGATCTGCCGCTGACGGTGAACGATTCGGTGCTGCAATATTTGAGTTACTTTACGACCACGCGGGGCCGCGCGACGGTGGAGCACGGATTGGACCGCTCCGGACGTTACAACGATATGATCCGGCGCGTGCTGAAAGAAGAAGGCGTGCCGCAGGATTTGATGTACCTGGCGCAGGCGGAATCGGCATTTCAGCCGACGGCGGTATCGCGCGCAGGGGCGCGCGGATTGTGGCAGTTCATGCCGTTCCGCGGCGAGGAATACGATCTGGATCGCACCTATTATGTGGATGAGCGCAGCGATCCGGAAAAGGCCACGCGCGCGGCGGCGCGACACATGCGCGATTTGTACGATATGTTCGGCGACTGGTATCTGGTGATGGCGGCATACAACTCCGGGCCGATGAACGTGGTGAAGGCTGTCGAGCGCACCGGTTACGCGGATTTCTGGGAATTGCAAAAGCGTCACGCGCTGCCGAAACAGACGCAGAATTACGTGCCCATTATTATTGCGCTGGCTTTGGTGGCGAAGGACCCGTCGCTTTATGGCGTGCAGGTGGAGCCGGAAAAGCCGGCGCCCGTGGATGTGATCCATCCGGCTCATGCGATTGATTTGCGTTTGGTGGCGGATGCGACGGGTGCGGACTTGGACGATTTGCGGGAGTTGAATCCGGAGATGCTGCGCAGCGTCACGCCCAATGATCCGAACTTCGAATTGAGGCTGCCTGCGGGATACGGCGAAAAACTGCTCAACGTGATCAACCAGGTTCCGGCGGACAAGTGGACGAGCTGGCGTTTGCACACGGTGGAGCAGGGCGAAACGCTTTCCGACATTGCGCGGCGTTATCGCGTGACCGTGCCGGCGATCGAGTCCGCGAATCATTTGGAAGCGCACGCGGTGGTGCCGGCGGGATTCATGTTGAACGTGCCGGCTGCGCCACCGGCGGTGCGCCTGGTGCATTATCGCGTGGTGCGCGGCGACACGCTGGAAGGAATCGCGGAACGTTTTGATGTGAGCGTCTCGCAATTGAAACGCTGGAATAATATTCACGGGGCTAGCGTGCCGCGCGGCTCGCGATTGAAGATTTATGCTGGGGGTTCAGCTGATGATTCTTCGCACTCCTCCGCCGCTGCGAAGTCTGCTGTGCATCCTGCTGCGAACGGGAATGCAGCGGTCCAGGTGCGCAAGGTTTCGGCGGCAGCGACCAGTGCTGGCGACAATCCCGCAACTGTGGAGCATCATGTGAAACAGGGGGAAACGCTGTATTCGATCGCGCATGCTTACAAGACCAGCGTCGAGAGCATTCGCCAGGCGAACTCATTTCTGGGCGAGCGGCCTTTGCAGGCCGGGGACGTCTTGACGATTCGGCGTTGAAAGCGGCTGTACCCTGAAGTGGCTTTAAACTGCTAATTCTGCATGGTTTACATGTTGTTGTAACTTTTTGTTACCATCCCCTTGTGGCGGTTTCCTCAAATATTCTTTGCTGCCCGAGGTTTTCGAGGTCTTGCATCTTGACAAACTTCCGGCACTCCGATTATAAGCGCGCAGGGCCTAATACGGTTCTTGTTGAGTCCGATACCCAGGGAGGGATCGATGTTTCACGCCAAACAGCATGATGAGGAAGATGACGAGCTACCCCGGTACGAAGAGGAAGAGGGGGAAGAAGGCGCGGAACTCCCTCACGGAGACGTGGTAGAGGAAGTGGAAGAAATCATTATCGAGGAGGAGCCGGACGCGGAGGTGTCGCCGGCGGCTGCTCCCAAGGCTAAGGCGCCGAAAAAAAAGGCGGCGAAGAAGAGCACGCCGAAGAAGAAGGCTGCCGCGAAGAAAAAAGCCAAGCCCAAGAAAAAAGCCGCGAAGAAGAAGGCCAAGAAAGCCGCGAAGCGCAAGAAACGCTGAGGTTTTTTCTCTGCGGAAGATCAGGATGCGGGACTGCGCGCGCTGTCGGGGCGTTGCGGTTCCGCTTTTTTTTATAGCGCGGCGCAGGAGTTTGCGCTGCTGTCTGGCACGCGGAACTCAGTTGCCTGCTTCCGGTTTCCTGTTTCCCCGCTTCTCTATCTCGCTGCTTCTAATGTGCTGCCGCGGAAACACGTTCACATAGTCGTTCGATTTTGGCGAAGATCGAGTCCGGCGCGGCTGACGAGACGAACGGCTGGGCTTTGCAGTTGGAATACTGGACGTAGTGCTCGATTCTCTCCACCAGTTCCTTCACGCTGCTAAACAACTGCGTGGTGGGGGCGAATTTAGCCATTCGCGACAGGCAAACGAAGTGATGGCGACCCCGGTCGGGATCGAACCGACAACCTATAGCTTAGAAGGCTATCGCTCTGTTCCAATTGAGCTACGGGGTCTCCTGCGAATCTTACCACGATGGACCAATCAAATTAGACACCCTGATTGCCCAAAGAGAGCACGCGCTCGGGCGAATTTTTCCGACTTTGACAGACAGCGAGGGCGTCTGCATGGCGAAAGGCTGGCTGGGTAAACGATATGCCGACATCAAAGGAAATGCCAAGTGGGACGCTATTAAGATTATCAGCGGTACGGTGCACGGCTAGGCTTGGTACAAAAACTCGGGCACGTAATTCCAACGCATGCTGTCTCAATGATTCAAGCATTACAGCTCAAGTTCGTTCCCGACCGGATCGCGTCTTATGCGATGCAACGGGCCGGCGCGATGGTATTGGTGAACGTCATGCGGATTCCGTGCTTCGGCCGCAGAATGACCATCGGGCGAGCTTCGATCGTTTGGCCCGGAGCCAGCTGAAAATCGTATTTTCTGACGAGATCGCTCAAAATCATGAGGATCTGCAGCATCGCGTAATTTCCACCGATGCAGCCTCGGGGTCCGCCGCCGAAGGGAAGGAAGGTGAAGGGCGTGCGCAGCTTGTCGTTCGCTTTGGTGAAACGCTCCGTATCGAAACTTTCCGGATTCTGCCAGTAGCGCGGAGCATGGTGCGCGCCGTACACATACACAATGACCGTCGAGCCGCTGGGGATGGCGAGGTCGCCTACGCGGTCGTCGGCGACAGCCATGCGGTCGATCATCCAGAACGGCGGGTACAGCCGGAGCCCCTCGCAAATGACCTGAGTCGTAAATTCGAATTTGGGGACGTCGCTGTAGTTCAGAGGCGCTTCGCCTAGCACGGAATCGAATTCCTGCCGTACCCTCTCGAGACAATCCGGACGCGAGCTCAGAAGATAAAAAAGCCACGATAGCGCATTGGACGATGTTTCATGGCCAGCGACCAGCAGTTGCATGCTCTCACTCAGGATGAGTGAATCGCTCATGCCTTGGCCATCGCTGTAACGAGCATCCATCAAAGTCTGCAGCAGATCGTTGCCGGGCGGTTCGTTGCGGCGCTTCTTGATGTATTCCAGCAGAACGGCGTCCGCGCGCGTTCGCATGTCATCGTGCCTGCGCAGTTCTCCCGAGACGGCGAACCAGGGATTCAGATAGGGCTGAAGGGTTTGCCGAACAATGAATTCCTGGACGGTGCAGATGGTATGGCTGACAAGATCGATGTCTTCGTCCTTCAAGCGTGCGCCAAATAGCGATCGGGCGACCATGGCGAAAGTGATTTTCATCAGCTGGGGGTAGATATCCACGGGGCCGCGACGGGCCTGACTGTCGAAATCCCGCAGCGAGTCGGCGAGGGAGTCCTGCATGATGGAGGACAGCGCATCGAGTTGCGCTCGATCGAAGCCTTTCTGGATGAGACGCCGCTGCGTGCGCCAGGCTTCTCCTTCCGTGGTGAGAAGACCTTTGCCCAGGAAGTGGCCCATGCGCTTAACTTGAATATGGGATTTTTGGTAGTTATCCGCATTGGTCTTTAACACGTGCTGAATGACAGCGGGATCGATCGTGACGATCGCCTCTTTGAGACCACCCAGATAAAGCCGGAAGGTGTCGCCAAAGATTTCGTGGTAGCGGGACAAAACCTCGACGGGATTGCGGAACATGGCGCGAGAATCGGCAAAGCAGCGAAATCGGGAAACAGCGGGGATAGAAGCGGATGAGGTCATGCCCAGCCGTCCTGATACTGGCCTCGAACTACAAGTAAATTCATGTCATTTGTAGGAAGCGAAAACGAGACCATAAGTAGAGATAAAGTGCTCAGAATCAGTTTGCGTTCCCCAGTTGTTTCAAGAGTATCAAATGGTGCCGGATTGCCTGGGTCATGGTGGGGTGCTGCCGATACGGGACGCCAAACTCTTCGGCGGTCTGCTTCACTATCCTGGTCAGCGGAGCGTAGTGGGTGTGGCACACGAAAGGGCACAGATGGTGGACGATGTGATGGTTAAGCCCGCCCGCGAGCCAACCGACGAGCGGGTTTTCGGTCGCATAATCGGCCGTCGTCGCGAAGATGTGATACACGCCGTTGTCAAACTCACCCCGGTCCGTGGGAAAGTAGGTGCTGTCGATGGTGTGCGTCGTCTGGAACACAAGCGTTACGGCTAAGCCGACGAACAAATGGACCAGGAGGAAGGCGCCGGCGACCAGCAGAGGTGATTTCCCCAGCACCAGCACCGGCAAGACAAGCATGTAAGTGAGGTAGAAGGCCTTACCGGCAAACAGAGCGGCGTACTCGCGCAGAGGATGATTGGCGCGTTTTAGATAATCGTGGGACGGGAAGAAAAAGCTCGCGAAGTCCCTGAATAACACATAGTCGAGAGAAAACATCGCATATACGAATAGCGCGTAGATGTGCTGGAAGCGGTGCCATGGCGCACGCGATTCATGGGGCGTAAAGCGAAAAATGCCGCGTCCGGAAAGCGCGTCATCTTCGCCGTGGAGATTGATGCAGGAGTGATGGCCGCGATGATGAAGAATGCGCCACATGTACGAGCTGATTCCGCACAAATCGAAGACATAGTTCAGGGTCTTGTTGACGCGCGGCCGGGACGAGATGGCGTTGTGGTTGCTGTCATGAGCAATGTTCAGCAACAGGAATGTCTGCGCGAGGCCGCCTAAAAGGTAGAGGGCAACAAACTTCCATGAATCGGGCCGCAAGGCATAAAGAGCAATCCAGGCGCCCACGAGGACTGCCAGACCCGCAGCGATCTTGATCCACATGGTACGGTCCGCTTTGTGGGTGATGTTCTGGTCGGCAAAAAATCTATCGAGCCGGCGACGTAAGACTCTCGGAAAGGAAGACGCACCGACGGGCTCGGTAATTGCGGCCGCTGAGGATTCCGATGGTACAAGATCCGGAGTCTCCGGCTCTTGAGCGATCAACAGTTCGGATTCGAACGTCACCGGCGCCTCCGCGGTCATGCTAATTGGGCCCGACGCGTTCCCTACGCCGCATTCGGGGCGCTGACCCTCAGCGAAATTGGTGCCGTGCCGACAGCCTCGCAGCACAATTTTAATGCGGGCCCATAAAGACAATCAAGGACATTCGGAGCGGATGATGCCTGTTTACAGCGTGTGAACAATGGAAGCGACGATGCATGGCATTGTCCATAACGCTTTGTTAACATATAACGGTCGATGAACCATAATGAACCGGGCTTCCTGCAAGGGACCATAGAAGGTCGGCGGAGCAGCGCAATTCCCATTCGCGCCCTTGTGCGCCAAAAAGGACAGCATCCATTCCCCAGAGCGTCGAGCGACGCTTATGCTGAGAAAAAATCGAGCGAACATTCTCACCGTCCGCCTACATTTCAGGTCTGCAGTTTCAAACTCAATCGCGGATCAACTCGCATGCTGGGGAGAGAAGCTTCGTTTGCTGGCTTGCGTTCTATTCAAGATTGGAGGATCGCTGATTGATGACGGCGTCAATTTTAGGCCACCTGGATAGGCTGGCAGATGAGCATCCGGACAAACTCCTGTATTCGTACCTAGATGTAAACGGCGATCCGACCGAAAGCTACACCTACGCGTCGTTCCTCCACCGAGTGGAGGCGATCGCCGGATACTTGTGGAAAGAGGGTCGTTTTGCTGCGGGCGACCGGCTACTCCTCGCATACCCCCCGGGGCTCGAAATGATCTGCGCATTCTTCGGCTGCGTGCGCGCCGGGTTGATCCCGGTGCCGGTGTATCCTCCCAGTTCGCGCGGATTCCAGAGCGCGCTGTACAAGATGGTGCACATCGCAAAGGATTGCCAGGCGGCTGCGATCTTAACCAGCAGAGACTACCAGGCATCCCTCAAGACGAATCTCGCCCGAAGTGGAGTTTCCGCGTGCGGTATTGACGTCGATTACATTTCCGGTCTGCCGTGGATCGCCACGGAAGATTTCGTGGATGCGATTGCGGATCGACCAGCTGCCGAGCATTCGAAGATCCTGTTTCTGCAGTACACCTCGGGTTCGACGATGGAGCCCAAGGGCGTGATTGTCACGCACGAAAACATTCTGGATACGTGTCCGCTGGTGATCGACCACTCCTCGCCGGTCGTCGTTTCCTGGCTTCCGCAGTATCACGATATGGGACTGATCGGGTGCTACCTATATCCAGCACTGAAAGGTGGCACGACCTACGGTTTCTCTCCCACGGACTTCATCCAGCGGCCGATCCTATGGTTCGACGCAATGACGGCCTACCGCGCCACCGCGACGGCTGCGCCCAATTTCGCCTACGACTACTGCCTGCGCGCCGGGAGACTATCCAAGGAAAGCCTGGAGGCTTGTGATCTGAGTTCGCTTCGTGTTTTGATGTGCGCCGCGGAACCGGTAAAGCCGGATACCTTCAGACGGTTTCTGGAATCGTTTCAATCCTATGGACTGAAGGCCGAGAGTTTCTACGTCGCCTACGGGCTGGCGGAGAACACTCTGGCGGTCTCATTGGGCGGTCGCAACATCGTTTCCGTGAACAAACGTGCCCTCTCTCTGGGAGCGGCCCGCATGACCACGCAGGTCTCTGAAATCGACGGGGCTACTCAGATTGTCAGTTGTGGAACGCCGCTCCCGGGTCTCGACGTCAAGATCGTGGATCCGGAAGGGCACTTCGCTCTTAAGCCAGAGCGCACGGGCGAAATTTGGGTCGCCGGAAGCGGCAAGTGCCGAGGTTACTGGAATAATCCCGAATTAACCCTGAAGCAGTTCCGTGCGCGGCTGGTGGACGATACTCCCTATGACGACGGCTACCTTCGGACCGGCGACATCGGATTCTTCCACGGCGGCGAACTCTACGTCTGCGGCCGCATCAAGGACATGATCATTCTCCGTGGGCAAAACTATTACCCGCACGACATTGAGAACGTCGTGGAGAAATCGTCTGGTCTGATCCGGCACAACTGCGTCGCCGCCTTCCAGATCCAGGAAGACAGCGAACCTGCGCTGGCAATCGTCGCTGAAGTCAAAAATCCTAAAGCGCTTCCCGACGCGCGAAAGATCGCCGCCGCGGTCCGAAATTATCTCAACGTGGAAGTGGCTGTGATTTCCTTCATTGCGCCTCGTGCCATCCCCAGAACAAGTTCGGGGAAGCTGATGCGACACAAGACCAAGCAAATGTGGCTGGAAGGTCGGTTCAAGGTACTTTCCGACTTTTCGCGGGAGAAGGACACCGGGAACTCCGCGTGCGATTCCGACATGCATTCCTCTTTCGCGGAATTGAAAGCCAGATACAACCTGACAGGTCGGGAATCCTACAACCTCGTCGAAGCCGGCCTGGATTCCCTGGATCTTGTTGTGTTCATGCATGAGCTCAAGGAACTCTTGAAAGATAAAGGCGCCGAACTGCTGGCGCGGCAGGTAGACATTGGCGTTATTCAGCGCGTCGCCGTAGCCGAGCTGTTTGGACTAGCCGAAAAGTTGAAGCGCGCTCCCGAAGAGGCGCTGGTTCATCTGCGTCATTCCCTTGCGGCGTTCCGTGAAGAACAACGCGCCGCTGAGAAACAGATGATGATCAACGACAGGAAGCTCATCTTCGAACCTCCCGCGCCTATAGCGATGCCGGAGACACCGGTGCTGAATCAGGTGCTGCTCACGGGTGGGACCGGCTTCATAGGACCATTCCTCATGAAAAGCTTGCTGGAACAGACCCGGGCGAAGATCCATGTCCTCGTCAGGGCCTCCAACGAAAAGCAAGGCAAGCAAAGACTGAGAGACGCGATGGAGTCGATGGGACCCTGCGGATTAGACCTGATGAAGATGTTCGAAGCTCGGGTGATCCCCGTCTGCGGGGATCTGGGCCAGCCAAAGCTGGGCCTGACGCAGGACGAGTGGAATTTCCTCGCGAGTGAAATTGACACGGTCTTCCACAACGGCGCCACCGTCAACTACCTGTTCAACTACGACCTGATGCGTGATGCGAACGTGCTGGGAACCAATGAGGTCGTAAGACTGGCGTTCGAGGGCAAGCCCAAAGAATTCAATTATGTCTCCACTACCTTCGTGTTCGGCTGGGCGGTCAAATCGGTCCTGAATGAGACCGACCTCAACGAGAATATGGAGCTGCTCGATTTTGGGTACAGCCAATCGAAATGGGTAGCCGAACAGGTGGTTGTCGACGCCCGCAATCGGGGACTTTCCGCGCGGATTTTCCGGCCTGCGCTGGTGAGTCCGTCCGTCACGGGCGGAGGTAACAACTTCGATATCGCTGTTCGCTTGGTTGCGTTTATGGTGAATCACGGCATTGGCGTTGATACTCTCAACCAGGTCAGCTTTGTTCCGGCGGACATTGTGGCGAACAACATCGTTGCGATCTCTACCACTCGCGGTACGGCGAATAAGACTTACCATGTCACGCGGGACGATTATTCGAACATGATGGATATTACCGGGCTTATTACCAAAGCGACCGGCCGGCAATTCGAAACATTCAGGCTTCCCGACTTCGTTCCCGAGCTGATCCGGAGATGCCGGAAGGAAGATCTGCTCTTCCCGCTGCTGGATTTTTTGGTGGGCTCTGTCGACAACATCTCCGCGATGGAGTTCAAACGCTATGACAGCTCTTCGTATCAAAAAGCCCGCGATGCCTCCGTGTGGGGCAAAGCTGATCCGTCTCTGGAAGATACGGTCAACGGCATTCTGAAATTCATGCATCGCAAGGGGATCATTTCGGTGGCGGCTCGTGAAGTGGACGCGGTGTCACCGAGCGGAGGGCTCGTGGACTGGACGGACGCGATATCTGCTACTGCTTCTTAAACACCAGCTTCTCGGTCACTCGCTGGCCCGTTTCCAGCGTGCCGGTGGTGGATAGCGTCATCAGCTGCCCATCGGCGGAAACCACCCACCTATCTTTTTGCGTGACTTGATTGTCCCGCTGGTAGCTCGCATCCACCGTATGAGGATCGACGAGTTCAAGCGTCACGGTGTCATTGCGCGAGTTCTTTAGATCGTACGGCTTTCCGTCAAAACGCGCCGTATAGCTGAAGTCGCTCAGAAAACGGATCCCACCGCTTCCGTCCGCCTCAATTTTGACCACCAAACCTTGCCGCAAACGAGTTTTGCTGAAATCTTGCGTCCATTCGCCTGCGAAGAGGTCATTCGCGACTTTCTTACCTCCGCTTCGCGTCCACACCGTGATCTTATCGGGGTGACCCGCGCTCGCAGTCGTGGCCGTCAGCTCGTTCCCATCATTCGAAAGTTTTTCGCGAACCGTCGCCACCACAGCTCCATCCTTCTTCTCCTTGACCTCCGCCTGCCGCTTATCGATCCTACGCAGTTCGATTTGATTGAACGACAGATTGCCCGGTGCGGGCGATTGGTGCCCGTTCGAATTTGCAGTGAAATCAAGATGGGTTTCGCCGGACATCACCACATGAGAGCCGTCATGCACAGGTGTAATGGCGAGGCGGTTCGGAGGATCCAGGCTGGATTGCGCAGAGATGAGCGTCCAGGTGCCAATGCGCGGGTCTGCCACTCCCGTTTGCATGGCAGCGAGCATTCCGAGCAAAAGTAAGGTGCGAATTGTTCCTCCTGAATTGATGGGGCAAAGTCTAACAGATTCAGGTACCTCCGTAAGTGAGTGTTGCGCAGATGTAAACTCGCGAAACTGAACGCAAACGTAGGAACCGGTTGCGGAGGGACCACCTCTTTCGCCCGTGTGGTTTTTAGGCGTCACCGTAGAGTTTTGCTGACGACGATTTTGTGAGATATGCCATCATGATGGATATGCACGCGCGCCGTTTTTGGGTGTCGGGAATCGTCCTCGCAGCAACCATCGCACTTCTTCCCTTCTCTTTTCACGCGGAGCGGCGCCTGGAAACCGCAACGCGTGTCGAAGGAAGCCAGGCTGAAATTGTCCGAGACGAGCTGACTACTCGTTTTCACTCGCCGTTCGTGGACCGCGTTGTCCTGGTGATCGAAGGACTGCCACCTGCTAATTCTGACGAAGGCGGCCAAGGGTTAGGAACCATCGTGGCAGCACTGAAAGAGCAGCCCGGCGTTTCAGGCGTCGTGTCTTACCTCGAGTTGCGCGATCCGATTTTTCTGGGCCGGAAAGGGGGAACGTTTGTCCTCGTGGGACTCACTTCGACCGGCGGTCCAGTCGAGTCGCTTGTTCCAGAGATTCACCAGCTGGCAAGCACGCTTGAAAATCAACTGCGCGGCCGTTATCCGGCGGTGAAGCTCGAGCTCACAGGCGAGATTCCACTGAATTTCGATATTCGGAAAGCGAGTGCCGCCGACGTGCATCGCGGTGAAAGCCTGGTGATCCCTGGGACCCTGGTGCTTCTGCTGGTGGCGTTTGGCAGCCTGATGGCCGCCCTGATTCCATTGGCGGTTGGCCAGCTCGCCATTGCGACCACTCTGGCGATTACCGGATTCCTGGCTCAGCGCTGGCACTTGTCCATTCTGGTTCAGAATTTGGCCACCATGCTTGGCCTGGGCCTGGGAATCGACTACGCGCTCCTGATGATCAGCCGCTTCCGGGAAGCGATTGCCGCCGGGAACGACGGACCCGCGGCCGGGTTGATCGCGGCACGCCAGGCAGGCCGCACGCTTTTGATTTCAGCGTCAACGGTAGCCATCGGATTTCTAGCCCTGTTGACGGTTCCGATCAGCGAAATCCGTTCCATCGGTGTCGCGGGATTCCTGGTGACGGGAATGAGCGTGTTGCTTACAAATACCCTCGTTCCGGCCGCGCTGGTATTGCTCGGTGCGCGGATTGATCTTGGCCGAATGCCCTTTACCGCAAAATTGGATGCGCAGCACGCCGCACGTACGGGAAATCGCTGGCGTCAATGGGGAAAGGCGATCGTCGCGCATCCCTGGCTTGCCCTGTTTTTGGCTGGTACTCCTTTGCTTCTGCTGGCGTGGCAGGTCAGACGACTGGATACCAGTCTGCCCCGAGGGGATTGGCTTCCGCAGGCGGCGGAATCAGTCCACGCGCTGCACACGCTTGAACGGATGGATCGGGGCGGCGTTGTTGAAGCGTTGCGCGTCATTGTCGAACTTCCAACGGATTCCATCGCGCAAACCGACGCAGGGTGGGATGCGCTGGATCTTCTCTCCCAGCGCCTCGCGAGCGACCCTCGCTGTGACCGCGTGATTTCTATCACTACGCTCGCGGAGGGTAAGCGATCTTCCCTCACTGATCTTTCGCGGGAGACGCGTCGAACGTTCCTGAGTAGTGACGGACGAGCGGCGCTGCTTGAGGTGTTACCCGCGAGCTCAGTCTCCCTGCGCGAGCAGGTCAACTGGGTGCGGGAGTTGCGCAAGACCGGCGCGCCGGCTCTCACCGGCGTGCCTGACGCAACCCTTCTCGTCGGGGGCATCCCGGCACTCAATGCCGATTATGAAACGATTATCAGAAACCGCTTTCCCTCCGTAATGTGGTTGGTGGTGGGGGGGACGCTGTTTGCTTTGCTCTGCGGGTTCCGCTCGATCTTCGCCGCCGTGAAGGCGATCGCACTGAACCTGTTCTCGGTGGCAGCGGCCTTCGGAGCATTGGTTGTCGTTATCCAGGATGGACACGGAAGCAAGTTCCTGGGAGTTCCCGGGGGAACCGGTAGCGTGTTTCCCCTAGTACCGATCGTCGCGTTTGCGATCGTCTTCGGATTAAGCATGGATTACGAGGTATTTTTGGTCGCACGCGTTCTGGAAGCCAGAAGGAGCGGGCTCAGTGAAATGGATGCGATCCCGGAGGGTCTGGCGAGAACCGCAGGCCTGATTACGAGCGCCGCCGCGATCATGATCGTGGTATTTGCGGCATTCACCTTCGGAGATTTCCTGGTGGTCAAGATGATCGGATTTACCCTGGCGATCGCCGTGTTGATTGACGCGACGCTGGTTCGTATTGTGATCGGTCCGGCGCTCCTTCGTATTGCAGGCGATTGGAACTGGTGGCCTGGCGGGCTGACCACAGCGCGCGAGGCGCCAGTGATGGCGAGTCGCGAATGAAATCCCTAGGTGTTAACACGAAACATCGACGTGCCGTTGGCTGAGCTCTGTTCTGGCACAACGAGCCACTATTCGCAGGACGGACTGGGCATCGTTGCGTCACGGGCAACTTCTGCGAGTGCGTCGCGCAACACCTACCCATGTGATTCGTTCGGCAAGTTCATCAGCGCGTGGACCGGCGTTTGACGCGGCGAGGGTCGATATTTGCGATTTCTGCAAGGCTTCGATTTTTACGCCGTGCTGCCGACTTCTGGCGAAGCGCCTGGAAGCGTGACCCCGATGCGACCTCCCCCGACAGAAATGTTTTGCAATTGCGCCTCGGGCGAGCCGTTTCTCTGCATGTACCCCACGGCCGCATCGGTTAGAGGATTCAAGCATCCAATTAGTGTAGCCGTTTGATGCCCGTCTCGCTTCCGTGCGGGGAATGAGGAATCTATGCCAGATCGCTCGCGTCTCGCCGATACTCCGCTTTCGATTCTCGACTTGGCGCACGTACGACAGGGAGGCACGGCTGAGGAAGCTTTCCATAACGCTCGCGCGCTGGCTCAGCGTGCGGAATCCCTGGGCTACAAGCGATTCTGGCTTGCGGAACATCACAATATTTCGGGAGTCGCATGTTCGGCGACGTCGGTTTTGATCAGTTACATCGCGAATGCGACCTCGACGATCCGGGTGGGCTCTGGGGGCATCATGCTTCCGAATCACGCGCCGCTGGCAATTGCAGAGCAGTTTGGCACGCTCGAATCGCTCTTTCCCGGCCGGATCGACTTGGGCCTCGGTCGCGCCCCCGGAGGCGATTCGGGTGCGGCGCGAGCGCTGCGCGGTTCCGTGCCCGACGCGGGCGAGAATTTCCCAGCGCTGCTGGAGGAGTTACGCGGCTATTTTGGCGAGCCACAACCTTCGCGGCGCGTGCACGCTTATCCGGGGGAACGCACGAACGTTCCCATATGGCTCCTGGGCTCGAGTGACTTCAGCGCGCGACTGGCCGGAAAACTCGGTTTGCCGTTTGCGTTCGCCGCTCATTTTCAACCGGGCCCTCTGTTGCCGGCCCTGCACATCTATCGCTCGTCGTTTCGTCCCTCCCACGTTCTTGACCGGCCCTACGTGATGGTGGGAATCCCGATCCTTCTGGCAGACTCAGACGAGCAAGCTCAGTTTCTAGCTACGACCCCAATCCAAATGTTTCTGAACTTGATCCGCGGTGTGCCCGGGCCGCTGCCTCCTCCTACAAGAAGCCTCGAGTGGACGCCGGAAGAGCGGCAGATGGTAGCCGCAAAATTTGGAGCGGCGATATTCGGCGCACCCGATCAGGTCGCCGCGCGGCTGAATGCGTTTCTTGAGGGGACGCAGGCGGATGAATTGATCGTGGTATCGAACACGTACAATTTCGAGGACCGGCTACGCTCCTACGAACTTCTCGCCCATCTGGCCAATCAGGGACGAGAAGAACCTCAGATCGTCAGGACGGTTTAGGCGCAAGAAATCGACTGTATGGGATAATAGGAATCGCGGCTTGAGGAATCGAATGAGACGAAAACGCTTAATTACTTTCATTGCGGTGATTCAGTCCTTTCTATGTTTGATACATCTTTTCCTCTATCAGACGTGGACGTTTTCGCCCGCAGGGGGCGATATGCCCGGGACGTTCTGGATCGAACTGGCGCTGGGCCTTTTGTCAGTGAGCTTTGTGGCCGCCTCGCTACTCGCATATCGCTACACCAACGCGCCGCTGCGCGCGTTTTACCGGGCAGCTGCGGTTTGGGTGGGCATGCTGACGTTCCTGTTTTTCGCCGCCGTGTTCTCCTGGATTGTTCTGGGAGTTGCGCGATTGGCGGGGCTGGACGTGAACTTCCATCGGATTGTGGAATTACTGTTCGCCGCTGCTGCCGTGACCGGACTCTTCGGTGTGGTCAACGCGAGTTGGACGCGGATCACGCGAACGACGGTGCGGCTGGCAAACCTGCCGACGGCGTGGCTGGGGAGAAGAGCGGCGCTCATCAGTGATGTGCACCTCGGGCATGTTCGAAATGGAAGCTTCTTGCGGCGCATGGTCGCGAAGATTCTGAAGGAAGAGCCGGACGCGATTTTCATCACTGGAGATTTGTATGATGGAACGGCCATCGACGCGCGGCGAGCAGCGGAGCCATTAAGCGCGCTTACGGCGCCACAAGGGGTGTATTTCGTCGCGGGAAATCACGAGCAGTTTGGAGACGACAGTAAATACCTGGATGCGATCACGGCGGCTGGGGTCCGCGTGCTACGCAATGAGAAGGTGGAAGCAGACGGTTTGCAGATTGCCGGCGTGCCGTACCGGAGCGCGACGGACGGTGCCCACTTTGCGTCGGTGCTGCGCGGCATCCGATTGGATCACGATCGTGCGAGCATTCTCTTGACGCACGCACCCGACCATCCAGAGATCGCGGAGGCCGCCGGAGTTTCCCTGCAACTATCTGGGCATACGCACCTGGGCCAGTTCGTACCCTGGAGTTGGATGGCGCGCCGGATTTACCGGCAGTTTGTGTATGGCTTAAGTCGAATCGGGAAGATGCAGGTTTTCACTTCGAGCGGAGCGGGGACCTGGGGACCGCCGCTGCGGCTGGGATCGAATCCGGAAATCGTTATGCTGGAGTTCGAGTAAAACCGCTTGAGAAGATGTAAGGACGTTTTACCCGCCCATAGCTGGCTACCCCAATAATTTTTCATCGCTGGTGCCGCCGCCGCAAAGGCGCGGAGTACGGCGGCAACTACGACCTGGGAATGAATCGGCTGAAGATTTTCCAATACGAAATCGGCGCCAGGCGTTCGAGCAATGCCAGGAACTTAGCGTCGTTGCCGACTAGCACGCGCGCCGAGCGGCGCTCGATGCCCTTCACGATAATTTCGCCGGCGGCTGCCGGTGGCATCGTCAGTGCTTTTTTTGCGAGGGCTCTGCGCCGGGCGATTTCTTCCGCAGGCATGTCCTTGGGCACTCGAGCGTTATCTGCAATTGCTGTTGCGACGCCGCCCGGGTGGACTACCGTAACCCCGACTTTGGAATCCGCGAGTTCGTGCCGTAGTGAATTCGAAAATCCGCGCACGGCGAACTTGCTTGCCGAGTAAGCCGTCTCGGCGGGCGGCGAGATTATTCCGTATATGCTCGAAAGGTTCACCACGCGTGCGTCATCGCTTTTTCGCAACAGAGGCAGAAACGCTCGGGTCATGCGCACCACGCCCCAGAAGTTAATTTCGAACAACCACTGGAAATCTTCCTCGCTGACTGCTTCGAACGTGCCGCCGATGGCCACGCCGGCGTTGTTTACGAGGATGTCCACCTCGGGATGCGCGGCGATCACAGCTTGGGGAAACGCCGCCACGGCACGTTGGTCTGCAACGTCAAGGTGATGTTGGCTGACGCGCAGCGCACTCCGCCGGGCGCTGCGGTTTGTGGGATCGCTATGAGCGGATTCTGCCATACGCGCCGTTTCTGATAGTCCCGCCTCGTTCACGTCAGCGAGCGCAAGGTTGCAGCCGCGGCGAGCGAGCGATACGGCAATGGCACGACCGATGCCGCTTGCAGCTCCGGTGATTACCGCCGTGCGGTTCTCAAGGTTCATTGCGCTCGTCATAATCTGAAGTCAGATGGTAGCCCTGGAGTGAATGTTAGTTACGCGGCCGCGGTTGTCAGCCTCCGGCGTTCGAAGAAAATTCATGGTCCCGTCGCTTACCGAGCCAAAGGTAAAGGAGGCCAGGTCTTTCACATAATTCTGGGGTACTCGCCACGGCGCTCTCTGTCCCTGTCTGGGCAACACGCCGTCGGCACGGCGCACGTAGCCTGAGCTAAAATCGAGCAAAGGCTCGGGGTTGACAGATTCATCCGGAAGATTCGGTACACATACTGACCATCCCTTGCGATCCATATATTTAAGCAGCCGGCAGACAAAACGTGCCGTGACATCACAGCGCAGCGTCCACGAATTATTCGTATAGCCAAAGGCGAGCGCTAGATTCGGAATACCGCTGAACATTGCGCCTTTGTAAACCAGCTTCTCGTTGAGTTTGGCCGGCACGCCATCGACAAGAATTTCAGCTCCGCCCATCAACTGCACGACCAGACCTGTTGCCGAAACAACGATATCCGCCGGCAATGTCGTACCAGAGTTTAAGCGGATGCCGGACTCGACAACTTCCGAGATCGTGTCGGTGACGATCTCGACCCGGCCGGAGCGGATCGCCTGAAACAAATCGCCATCAGGCACCAGGCATATACGCTGATCCCATGGGTTGTAGCGCGGCGTAAAGTGCCGCTTGACGTCGTAATCGGGATGAACCTGCCGCGTGATGCCCTTGATGATCAAGCCCTTGATCAGTTCTGGTTTCGTGCGCGCGAGGTAAAACATTATGACGCTATACAGCACGTTCTTCCATTTTGCGACTTTCGCGGCTATCCCTTTCGGCAAATGCCGATACATCCAGATGACCATTGCGTCCTTGGTCGGACGCGTAACCACATAGCTGGGCGAGCGCTGCAGCATCGTCACATGCGCGGCTCTCTTGGCGAGCGCCGGAACCAGCGTCACCGCCGTAGCACCGCTTCCAATCACCACCACTCGCTTGCCCGTATAATCGAGTGTCTTGGGCCACTCCTGTGGGTGCACGAACTGCCCTTGAAATCGATTCATGCCCGGAAACTCCGGGCTGAAGCCTTTTTCGTAGCTGTAATAACCACTGCACATATAAAGGAAGCGGCAGAACAGTCGAACCTTGCGTCCATCTCTCGTCTGCGCCTCCACCGTCCAGCGCGCATCGGCTGAAGACCAGGAAGCTCGAATCATCCGATGTCCCAGCCTGATGTGGCGATCAATGCCATAGTGGGCCGCAGTGTCGCGGATATAATTCCAGATGGCAGGTCCGCCTGCGATCGCCTCGTCCGCCTGCCATGGCCGAAAAGGAAATCCCAAGGTGTACATATCAGAATCGGAGCGGACGCCTGGATAGCGAAACAGATCCCAAGTTCCGCCGATCGCGTCGCGGGCCTCCAGAATCGCGTAGGTTTTTCTGGGGAGGGTAGTCTGCAAATGGTAAGCAGCGTCAATACCGGATATTCCGGCGCCCACGATTAGAACGTCTAGTACGTCGAATTGTTCCGGTGATTGCATCGGCATGTCTGTGTCGTTCGCGCGTCGAGCGCGCTGTTGTAGCTTTGAGCGACGACGGTGGCGGGCCTATTTTTTATCCTTGCAGCAGCAAGAAAACTATTCGAGCAGGTTAGGCTCATCCTGGATAATACGCGCGAGCAGTGGCTGAAACTGGAACCATCCCGCGAGGTGGTTTCCCACCTGTTCCCTGGTTGCAGCTGCGGTGGCATGATCGATCTTTACCGGCACGCCCGCCGCCTCTGCGAGCAACTGCGCCTGGCAACTCCGGTCCATGGTGATGAACCACCAGGCGGCTTCCTCGACGCAATGGCCGACGGTGAGCAATCCGTGATTGCGCAGAATCGCAGCCTTGCGTTGTCCGAGAGCCTGGGCAATCCGCTCGCCCTCCGACGTTTCATAAACCACCCCGGTGAAGTCCGCAAACAGTCCATGGTCCTCGTAAAACGCGCAGGCATCCTGCGTTATAGGGTCGAGCAGCCGCCCGAGCGACGCCCAGGATTTCCCGTACATCGAATGCGCATGCGCCGCCGCGATCACGTCGGGACGTGCGGCGTGTACCTGAGAGTGGATGGCAAAGGCCGCTGCATTAACCGGATAATTTCCTTCCACGACTTCGCCGCGATGATTCACCAGAATCAGGTCCGACGCGCGAATTTGGCTGAAGTGCATCCCGAATGGGTTCACCCAGAAGTGGTCGAGTTGCTCCGGATCGCGTGCGGTGATGTGTCCCGCCACTCCTTCATCGAATCCGAAACGCGAAAAAAGACGGAATGCAGCAGCCAGCATGCGTTTGCGATGCAAACGGTCTTCGGCAGCGGTGGCAAATACCGGCGGTCGCGGAACGTTCAGTACATTTGCGGGTGCTCCGGCCATTTAGACCTCCCAGCCCAGTGAATCCCATCACAGTGAATCCCATCACTTGGCACCGTGGCGGCGATTATATACAATGCCCGTCGCGTTAGTCACCGTCATCTGTAAGCGACTATCAGCAGTCGGTTAGCTTGCAGCTCTGCCCGGATCGGCAGGACCAGAGGGATCTGCTATGAGCAAATTGAATCACAAATTCGAGCTCGCCGCGCGGCCCATCGGTATGCCCAAACGAACCGATTGGACATACAAGGAGGAGCCGGTTCGCGAACCCGGCCAGGGTGAGTTGCTCATAAAGATTCTGTATATTTCGCTCGACCCGGCTATGCGCGGCTGGATGAACGAAGGGAAATCGTATATTGCTCCGGTAGAAATCGGAGCGGTCATGAGGGCCGGAGGTCTGGGGCGCGTAACGGAGTCGAAAAATCCCAAGTTTGCCGCCGGCGATTACGTTTACGGATCTTTCGGCGTTCAGGAATTCGCGATTTCGAACAGTAGCGGCATTACGAAGATAAATGCGGGCGCGATTCCGTTGCCCGTTTTTCTCGGGACGCTGGGCATGCCGGGAATGACCGCGTATTTTGGTTTGCTGGATATCGGCCAGCCAAAGCCCGGCCAGACCGTGGTTGTCTCAGGCGCGGCTGGTGCGGTAGGGACGGTCGTTGGACAGATCGCCAAAATAAAAGGCTGCAAGGTGGTAGGCATCGCCGGCGGGGCCGAGAAGTGCAGCTACATTGTGAAAGAGCTCGGCTTCGACGCCGCGATTGACTACAAGTCCGAGGATCTCCGCAAATCGCTACGGCAGCATTGCCCGAACGGCATTGACGTTTATTTCGACAACGTGGGCGGTGACATCCTTGACGCTGCGCTTGCGCAACTTGCGCGCGGCGCACGAGTGGTCATTTGCGGAGCAATTTCGCAATACTGCAACACCACACCAATCAAAGGACCCTCGAACTATCTCTCTCTTCTCGTGAATCGTGCCAGCATGAAGGGAATGGTCGTATTTGACTACGCTGATCGTTACCCTGAGGCCGGACGGGAGATGGCGGCGTGGATGGCGGCCGGCAAACTCAAATCGCGCGAGGACATCGTAGAGGGCCTCGAAACATTCCCCGAATCGCTGCTGAAGCTCTTCAAGGGCGAGAATACCGGAAAGCTCATTCTCAAAGTAGCCGACGCGTAGCGACAGCGGTGCGGTTACTTCCAGCCGCCGCCGAGTGCTTTGTAGAGTTGCACTAAGCTTTGGTATTCGGCGCCTCGCGCCTGGGCCAACGTGATTTCGGCTTCAAAGAGCGACCGTTGACCGTCCAGCACTTCCAGATAAGTGGTCGTGCCGCCTCTGTAACGCATGACCGAGAGGCGCACCGACTCCGCCAAGTCTGCGACGGTCTGCTCCTGGCGCAGGCGCACTTCATGGAGTTTCTGATATCCGATCAACGCGTCGGAGACATCGCGGAAGGCGAACTGGATCGCCTGCTTATATGCAGTCAACGCCTGCTCGTGTTGCGCTTCGGCGACGTGCAGGTTCCCGCGCAGCGCGCCTCCGGTGAAAATCGGCTGGCTTACCGCAACGCCGTACGACCAGATGCTGGTTTGCGAGCTCATCAGGCTCGAGAAAAGATTGCTGCGCCCGAATGCGCCGCCGCCCGCGCCCGTCAGCGAAATTTGCGGAAAGAACTGAGCCTTGGCCACGCCAATTTCAGCATTCTGGGCAATCAGGATTTGTTCGGCTTGGCGGATATCGGGCCGGCGCTCGAGCAAGGAGGAAGGCAGTCCTGGCGGCACGCCGGGAGGAAGCGGCTGATCCGCGAGTGGCAGTCCGCGCGGCAAGGTTTGCGGATAATTGCCGAGGAGAGTGCTGATGGCGTCTTCCTCCTGGCCGATCTGCCTTTCAAGATCCGGAATCGACGCGTTGGCAGTGTCGAGCACTTGCTGGGCTTGCAGCACGTCGAGTTTGGTGGCGACGCCGTGGTCGAGCCGGAGCGAAGTCAACTTCACGGAATCTTCCTGCGTCTTCACGGTGTCGCGGGAGATCTGCAATTCCAGGTCAAGCTGCAGCAGCTCAAAATAATCGCTGGCTACGTCGCTGACGACGGTGAGTGCCACGGTTTGCCGCGCCGCCTCGGTGGCGAGCAACTGGGCGCGCGAGGCTTGGGTGGCGCGCCGCAGCCCGCCGAATAAGTCCACTTGAAAGGCGGCGTCTGCCGTGAGCGCCAGGAAATTTGATTTTGACTGAAAATTCTGCTCTTTGCCGCCCGTGAAGTTCCCGTCGCCTGACACTTGCGGGAAAAGACTGGAGCGCGTAACCGCCAATTGGCCGCGCGCGGCGCTGATGCGTTCGGTGGCCGTTTGCAAATCATAATTCTGTTTTAGCGCTGTGCGGATCAGGTCTTGCAGCACGGGGTCCGTAAAAACTTGCCACCACGGCAGATCCGCGTAGGAAGCGGCCTGCGCCTCGGCTTGCGGATTTTCGCTGAGATCGTGATACACGGCGGGAGTCTGCACGTCGGGTTTGTGGTAGTTCGGGCCCACGGCGCAGCCTGCGATGAGGCTTGACGCCAGCATCGCGGCGATAAACGGACGCAGATAGCCCATGCATCTCATGTTCGCGAATTGCTCCGCCGCGCGCTTTGCTCGTCCATGAGGTGCTGGCCCATCTCAGTCTCCCGGCGCCGGTGCGGGCGTTGCCGGTGCTGCGGCAGGAGCGTCTTCTTTGCCGGCGCCCGACCACTTCTCTACCAGATAGAAAATCGCCGGAACCAGGAATATGGCGAGGAAACTGGCGGCGAGCATTCCGCCGATCACCGTGGTTCCAATGATTTGGCGCGCGACGGAACCCGCACCAGTGGCTATCCACAAAGGCACGCTGCCGAGGATGAACGCGAACGACGTCATCAAAATCGGCCGCAGCCGGATGCGCGCGCCCGCCAGCGCAGCATCTAGCAGCGGCTTGCCTTGCTCGTATTCGTCTTTGGCAAATTCGACGATCAAGATCGCGTTTTTCGCAGCGAGACCGATTAGCATTACCAGCCCGATCTGCGAATACACGTCGCTTTCGGTCTGCACCATGTACGCCGGATAGAACCACCCGGCAACCGTGCGGCGCAACCAAAGCGTGGCGAACGCGCCGAACACCGCTACCGGGGTGCTGAGCAGCACGCTGAAAGGCAGCGACCAGCTTTCATAGAGTGCCGCCAGAATCAGGAACACAAACAACAGGGAAAATGCGAATACGACGGTTGGAGAAACTCCCTGCTGCGCCAGTTTTTCTTGAAACGACATGTCCTTGTAGTCGTAGCCCATGTCGCGAGGCATGGACTGCGCGAAGACTTCTTCGAGCGCTTTCATCGCCTGCGCGGAACTGTATCCCGGCGCGGCGCTGCCGACGATTTGCGCGCTGCGATACTCGTTGAAGCGCATGGTGTATTCCGGACCGATGCGCGGCTCGAATTTCGTAAGCGCGGAAAGCGGCACGTTCTCGCCGTTATTGTTGCGCACGTAGAATTGCCCCACGTTTTCGGCGCGCGTGCGGTATTCACCTTCCGCCTCGATGTACACCTGCCATTGGCGACCGAAGCGGTTGAAATAGTTGATGAAAAATCCACCCATGAAGGATTGCAGAGTTCTGTAAACATCGGAGATGTTCACTCCCTGCTTGATCACCTTGTCGCGGTCCACCGTCACGAATTGCTGTGGCACGCTGGGTATATAGGTGGTGGCTAGAAAACCGATCTCAGGACGTTTACGCGCCGCAGCCATGAACGCGTTCAAATTCTGCGTGAGAAATTCGACGTCCTTCCCGGCGCGGTCCTCCAGAACAAATGTGAAACCCCCGGAAGTGCCGACACCGGGAATCGCCGGAGGTGAAAAGTTGAACGCGATGGCTTCGGGCATCTGGCTCAATTTCTGATTCAGACGTGCCTTAATTTCCTGGAACTGTTCGGCGCGGGATTTGCGCTGGTCCCAATCGTCCAGCGTGACGAAGAAAAACGCGTTGTAACTGGTGCGCACAAAGCTCAGCAGGCTGAAGCCGATTACGCTGGTGGTGTATTTCACTCCGGGAGTGTCCGCCAGTATCTTTTCCACGTCGCGCGCGGCGCGGTCCGTCCGTTGCAGCGAGGCTGCGTCGGGAAGCTGTAGGTTGATGAAAAGATAGCCTTGGTCTTCATCTGGCAGGAAGCTGGAGGGCACGCGGCCGGCGAAAAATGCCGCTCCCGCCGCGAATACCGCCAACAATACGATAGCGATGGCGCTCTTGCGAATCAGCGCGCCGGAGACGGACACATAGTCCTCTGTCGCCCGCTCGAACGTCCGATTGAACCATCCGAAAAACTTTCCCATTACGCCCTTGCTCTCCTCTCGAGGGCGCAGCAAGAGAGCCGCCAGGGCTGGACTCAGCGTCAGCGCGTTAAAAGCGGAAAGGATCACGGAAATTGCGATGGTTACCGCAAATTGCTGATAAAGGCGTCCGGTGATTCCCGGAATGAATGCGGTGGGAACGAATACGGCAGAAAGCACCAGCGCGATACCGACGACCGGCCCGGTCAATTCCTCCATCGCCTTCAAGGCCGCTTCTTTGGGGGAAAGGCCATCCTCGATGTGGCGACCGACGCCTTCCACGACCACGATCGCGTCGTCCACCACCAATCCAATAGCCAGCACCAGTCCTAATAACGAAAGCGTGTTGATCGAAAATCCGAAAAGCGGGAAAAAGACGAACGTCCCGACCAGCGCTACCGGCACGGCCAGCATGGGAATCAGCGTGGCGCGCCAGCTTTGCAGAAAGACATAAACCACCAGAATCACCAGCAGGATGGCGATCAGCAGCGTCTCGACAATTTCCTTGATCCCGGACGTCACCGCCTTGGTGGTATCGAGCGAAGTCACGTAATCGATGTCCTGCGGAAACGTCTGCTTCATCCCGGAGATCAATTTATTCACGGCGGCCGCCGCGTCCACCGCGTTCGAGCCAGGCAATTGGTAAACGGCGATGATCGCGCCCGGTTTGCCGTTCAACCGGCCCACCGTGCTGTAATCCTGGGAACCCAGTTCCACGCGCGCCACATCTTTTACGCGGACGACTCCGCCATCGGACGTCTCACGCACGACGATTTGCCCGAACTCTCCCTCGGAAATCAATCGCCCTTGCGCGCGCACCGAGTAGGTGAACTCCTGCCCCGAAGGCACCGGCTCGCCGCCCACTTGACCGGCAGGGTTCACGGTGTTCTGCGACTGGATGGCGTTGATGATGTCGGTGACGGTGATGCCGAGTTTGCCCAATTGATCCGGCTTCACCCACAAGCGCATCGCGTATTGTCCGGCGCCAAAGATCTGCACGTTGCCGATTCCGTATGAGCGCGTGAGCGGGTCGCGAATGTTGATGTAGGCGAAATTGGAAAGGAACGCCGCGTCGTACGTGCCTTTCGGCGAATACAACGTGAGCAGCATCAGCGGGGAGGTCACCGACTTCTGCACGGTGATACCGTAGTTGTTGACGTCCGCGGGAAGCTGCGAAGCCGCTTGCGTTTCGCGCATCTGCGCCAGAATCTGATCGGTGTTCGGATCCGTCTTCACGTCGAAGTCCACGATCATGGTCATTTGCCCGTTGGCCGTGGCGTTCAACGAATACATGTAGTTCATGTTGTCCACGCCGCTCATTTGCTGTTCGATGGGCGTGGCGACGGACTGTTCCAGGGTTTGCGCGTCCGCACCCACATAGGTAGCTTGAATTTGCACTTCGGGTGGAGCGATGTTCGGAAATTGCGCGACGGGCAGGCTGACGATGGAAATGATGCCGAGAATCACCATAACAATCGAAATCACGATCGCGACGATGGGACGGTTGATGAAAAATTTGGACACGGGCCTTAGTTTCCCTCCGCCGTCGCGCTCTGCACCACGTACGGCTTCGGGTTTACTTGCGATCCGGGACGCAGCTTCTGCGCTCCTTCTGCTACCACGCGATCTCCGGGCTTTAGCCCTCCCGTGATGATCCAATCGCTGCCAATGCGATCGCCTACCGACACTGTCTGAATGCTCACTTTATTTTCACGGTTCACCACCGCGACCTGATAAGCGCCTTGCAGCTCGGAAACCGCACGCTGCGGCACCAATAGCGCGTCCTTCTGCGTGCGCACGGCCGCGCGCACTTTGCCGTAACCGCCGGGGCGCAGAATATTTCCCGGGTTGGGGAACAGCGCAGCAAGCCGAATCGCACCGGTTCCGATATTGACCTGGCGATCCGCAAAATAAAACGTGCCCTCGCGCTGATAGGTAGATCCGTCGGCCAAGATCAGTCGAAGGTGCAGGTTCTTGTCCGCTTCATCCAGGCTGCTCTGTGTAGGGAACCGCCTGTTCCAATCAAGGTACTCGCTCTCGCTTACGGTGAAATAGGCCTTAATGGGGTCAACGGTGGAGACCGAAGTCACCGTCCCACTGCCCGGAGTGACCAAGGCACCTACTTGAAGCTGGGCCTGGCCAGCGATGCCGTCAATGGGTGCGATGAGGCGCGTAAATTCGAGATTGATCCTGGCCGTTTCGACGGCCGCCTGGGCCGATTTTATCTGTGCGTCGGCCGTCGCCACCGTGGCTTTCGCTGCCAGGTTGTTCTGAGTGGCGTTGTCGAGATCCTGTTGGCTCGCAGCCTGCTCCTTGGCGAGCGGACCGTAACGGTTCACATCGAGTTGCGTGCGGACTTGAACCGCTTCGGCGTTAGCAAGCTGCGCGGTGGCCTGTGCTAACTGTCCTTCGGCCTGGTCGAGGGCCGCCTGAAAGGGTCGCGGATCAATTTGGAAGAGGAGCTGGCCTTTCCGGACGAACGCGCCCTCCTGATAGTCTTGCGCGAGCAAGTAGCCCGTGACTTGCGCTTTGACATCGGCATTTACGAGTCCGTCGAGCGTACCGATCCATTCGCCGTAGACGGCAACATCTTTCTGCACCACCGGCGCTACCATCACATCAGGGGGCGGTCCGGCGCTTGCCGCTGGTTTCGGACGCAGAACTAGAGCGATCACCGCGATGGCGATGACTCCGAGGATTACTGCTACCACGAGCGTGCGTCTAGCGGAACTAGTCATGGGAGCTCTTTGACATCCGTTTCATCTATAAGTCATTTTTCCGTGTTTTTCAAGTTTCGGACGGCTGGCTAATTCACTCGCTTAGATTCAGAAGAAGGCCGACGAGATGCAGGAAACTCATCACCGTGCGGAAAAATTGGCGCGCGCAGCCGCGGCTTCAGGTTGCGGAACGGCATGCGCGACCTCATGAATTGCAGCGAGCACGAGATCGGGCTGATCCTGCATGATCCAGTGGCTGCTCCGCTCCGCCAGCACGTGACGGCCTTGGGACAACCCTCGCGCGATGGCTTCGTGCTGCTCGCGTCTTTTTGCAGGTGTGGATTTTGCGGATAGGATCACCACCGGTTTGCTGCAAAAATTGCCCAGTTCGGCGACACGCATCGCGGAACCAGGAAGATTTTCCAGTTGGCTTGCGATCGTTCGGCAGAATTTCTCCTGAACCCAGAAGACGGCCGCCATCGTTCGCTCTTCGGCGGGCAAATTCCAGAACCAAGGACTGGAAACCGAGCCGGATTCGGCGGGCGCTTCCCTGCTGATCAGTCGGACCAGCCGGCTTGCCAGTTTCGTTGCTCCAGATCTGAGAAGGAACGCGACGAAACGAATGACGCCGATGCGGCACAGCAGCGCGGCGCGGCGCGATATGGTGGCGCCAATCTCCGCGCGCTTGCGGTCCTGCTCCGAAGGCGGGTTCCATTCGGCCGGCACCACCGGATCCACCAGCACCATGCCCGCTGTCTGCTGCGGATAGCGCGCTGCAAACAACGGCATGGTGAGCCCGCCAAAAGAATGGCCGACCAGTACGTAAGGCGGAGGAATCGCGGCGCGCTCGAGCAAAATATGAAGTTCTTCGACCATGCGCTCGGCGGTTCGCGGCATGGGACCCAGATCGCTCCAACCCAACCCGGCGCGGTCGTAGCTCACGACGCGATACGATTGCGCGAGAGCGCGCGGGATTGCGCTCCAGCTGAGCATGGTGGACATCAGCCCCGCTTCCAGCACAATCGTTGGGCTTCCCTGCCCTGCTTCTAACATGTGCAAATGATGAGTACCCAAATCAAGGAGCTTGCCCGGAGGCGGATGAAGCTTGCTGTCCCTGCGCAGCCCGAGTTTCTGATAGAGCGCGCCGGCAGTGACGCCCAGCAACAGCAACCCAAAAATCCAAATGAGCGCGTGGATGAACAACTTCCTTCTCCCCTGCGGATCATTTCCGCAGCAATTGGATGCTTCAGTTGCGCATGTGGCCACGCAACTTTTCTGCTGCCTGAAAACCCGACTCGGCACAATCGCCGATGGAGCGCCCCATCAGGTAATTCCCCGCTAGGCCTAAGCCCGGCAATTCGTTCAGAGCTTCGCGAATTTCGCTGACTCTATGCGCGTGGCCCACATTGTACTGCGGGAGCGCGCGCGGATATCTCCATAAGGTGCGCTCGATCGGCGCGCCCGAGATTTCCAATACTTTGGCATTTTCCGCTTCTACCGTTTCGGCAAACACGTCGTAAGGAGCCGACATCAGACCGCCGCCGGCGCCGCGCACAAAGCTCGTCATCAACACGGTCCCTTGGGGTGCGTGGGCCGGAAATAGCGACGAATTCCAGAACGTGCAAACCGTGTGCAAGCCTTCACGGCGCGGAACCATGAATCCAAAACCGTTCAGCGCGTGACGCACTTGTTTGCGATCATACGCCGAGGAGACTATGCCCATCGGGGCATACTCGATCGCGGCCAGCAGCCGACTGAGGTGCGGCGCATTTTGCTGCAGCAACGAAGCCGCCGCGTAAGCTGGGACCGCGAGCACGACCGCCTCTGCCGAAAATTCCTGACCGCCGCTCGCGCGAATTTGCCAGGCTGCTTCGCTCGCGGAATTTCCAGCGCGCGTTGCTACGATGGATTCCACCTGCGCACCAAAGTGAACATCCTCGCCCAATTTTTCCGCCAGCTTCTCCGCAAGCGTGGCCATTCCGCCCCGGAACGAGCCAAGCGACGGCAGCGCATCGGTGACGTAAAGGCCCCGGTGCTTTGCATTGGAATCACGTTGCGATGGCAGGTGGCTCGATTTTCCGGCATCGCGCTTGGATTTGTAAGCGCTCAGCGCGCCGCGCACCACGCTGCCGCGGCTTCGTTCCCATTCCACCAGGGCGGGAAACGCGCTCTCCATGCCCATCTTGTGCGCGTCGCCGAAAAACACCGTGGAAATAAATGGGTCAGCGAGATAATCCAAGACTTCGGCGCCGAATTTTCGCTCCACGAATTCCGCGAGGGACTCCTCTTCGGAGGGAGGATGCGAATTCCGCAGAGCTTCGCTCAGGAGCCGGTATTTCGATTGCGGCCCGACCAATCGCGTCGCGAGCAGGCCTCCCGGGGAAAACGGCGCAAGATGCAGGCGGCCATCTCTGAGGATGTAGCGCTTCGCCTTCGGATCGCCGGCTACGAATTCCCTTTCGAGGTTCAACTCACGAACCAGGTTCCACACCGCTGCAGGAAATCGCGGGCACTGCGGCCCGGCTTCGAACACAAATCCGTTTCGTCTTACTGTGGAAACCATGCCGCCGGCGCGGCCGGAAGCTTCCAACAGCACCGCCTGAATACCCAATTGGCGCAGGCGGAACGCGCAAGCGAGGCCGCTGATCCCGGCGCCGATGACCACTGTTTTGTATATGTGCCCCACAACCTGTAAATTGTACCAAATGGAAAGTAACGCGAACGCGCCGGAGGCCGCCACACCTCGATGACTGAGCATTTGAGAAGTCCCCTTCGAGAGCAAACGTGCAATCACTAGTTGATTTCATTTCGCGGTACGCGGCGCGCGGAAATGAAGTCGCGGTGCGTTATCGTCGCGGCTATCGCATGGAAACCTGGACGTATGCGCAAATCGCGCAGCAGGCGAATGGCGTGGCTCGCGAGTTGGAATTTCGCGGCATCGGCAAAGGCGACGCCGTTCTCTTGTGGGGCGAAAACTCTCCGGAATGGATCATTGCGTTTTTCGGATGCCTGCTGCGCGGCGCCGTGACGGTGCCTATCGACCACGGATCGACAGCGGAATTCGCCGCGCGCGTCGCGCGCGAAGTGAACGCCAGATTAATTTTTCGGAGTCGCACGCTGCCGGGCGCTGGGCTGCCGGAAAATCCCATACTTTTCGAATCGCTGGCGCAGTTTACGGCGCGCCGCGATTCTTCGCCGTACACCGCGCCTGCTCTGTCGCGCCAAGACACTCTCGAAATCATCTTCACTTCCGGTACTACCGCGGAACCGCGCGGCGTAGTGATCTCTCACGGCAACGTGCTTGCCAACATCGAACCCGTCGAGCGTGAAATCCAGAAATATCTTCGCTACGAGCGCGTCTTTCATCCTTTGCGCTTCCTGAATCTGCTGCCGTTGAGCCACGTCTTTGGCCAGATGCTGGGGATATTTATTCCGCCGTTCCTCGCAGGCACCGTGGTCTTTATTGATTCGCTCAACCCTTCCGGTCTGATCGAAGTGATTCGTGACGAGCGCATCTCCGTGCTGGTTGCGGTCCCGCGATTTATCGAATCGCTGCAGCGCGAGATTCAACGCCAAATGGAACGCGATGGTGGTACGCGCCAATTTAACGACACTTTTGCGCGCGCGGAGAAGGAGCATTTTCTTCGGCGCTGGTGGCGATTCCGGCGAATCCATTCGATGCTAGGTTGGAAATTCTGGGCGTTCATCTCGGGCGGCGCCGCCCTGCCCGAACAGGTGGAAACGTTCTGGAACCGCCTGGGCTACGCCGTGATTCAGGGGTACGGCATGACCGAAACCACGTCGCTCATTAGCCTGAATCATCCGTTCCATTCCGCGAAAGGCTCGATCGGCAAAGTTTTCCCAGGAATGGAAGTTCGTGTTGACGAGCACGGCGAGATTCTGGTCCGCGGCGAAAATGTCGCCGCTGGGTATCGTCAACACGATCAAACGCAATCTGTGGCGGAATCGGATGGATGGCTTCACACCGGAGACATGGGCGAAAGCGACGCGGATGGCCGGCTCTATTTCAAAGGTCGCAGGAAAAATGTAATCGTCACGCCCGCCGGCATGAACATCTATCCCGAAGATTTGGAGAAAGCGCTGCGCCGCGAGCCCGGCGTGCGCGATTGCGTGGTGATTGGAATCGAACGCAACGGTAATGCGGAACCTTGCGCGGTGCTGTTGCTCGAAGATGCGACGCGTGCAAATCAACCTGCACTGATCGAAAGCGCTAATCGTTCGCTTGCGGAATATCAAAAGATTCGCCATTGGTTTGCGTGGCCGGATCCCGATTTCCCACGCACGCCGACGCTCAAGCCGCTGCTGCCGCGCATTCGCGAAGTCGTCAACGCACAACTCGATTCAGCGTCTGCGTCACAAGACGGCGGCAGCTCGCTGGCGACGCTGATCGCGCAAATCACCGGCGGCCCGGTTGGCGCCGATCCGCGCAACGCCACACTGGATGCCGACCTGCACATGACTTCGCTCGATCGGGTTGAACTGATGAGCGCGCTCGAGCATCGTTATCAGACGGACCTGAGCGATGCGCGCTTCAGTGAAGTCGCAACCGTCGGCCAGTTGGAAAAACTTCTGACGGAGTCTCCCGCCGTCCCGGTCGAACATCTCTATCCGCGCTGGCCGCAAAACTGGCTCACCACGGCCGTGCGTCTGGCCGTGTATTATCTGCTGGCCTGGCCTGCCACATACATTCTTGCCGCGCCGCGAATTCGCGGCCGTGAAAATCTCCGCGGGCTACGCGGTCCCGTCCTGGTGGTCGCGAACCACATAACCTATCTCGACATCGCCTGGATTCTTCCCGCGTTGCCAGCGCGCTTGCGAAATCGCCTGGCAACCGCCATGCGCGCCGAACGCCTCGCCGAAATGCGGCGTCCGCCGCAGGGTATGAACCTGTTCAATCGCCTCCGCGAACAGCTCGATTATTTTCTGGCGCTGTCGCTTTTCAACGTATTTCCCTTGCCCCAACGGTCCGGCTTCCTGAAAAGTTTTTCGTTCGCAGGCGACCTGGCGGATCGTGGCTGGAATGTTCTGGTCTTTCCGGAAGGCCAGACAACGGAGGACGGGCGCATCGCTCCCTTCCGCGGAGGTGTAGGCCTGCTCGCCAAACAGCTGAACCTGCCGGTGGTTCCGATGCGCCTCGCGGGACTTTTCGATTTGAGGCAGGAAAATCGGATCCTGACCCGTCCGGGCCATGTGCAAGTGACGATCGGGAAACCCCTGCGCTTCTCCGCCGATCAGGAGCCAAACCAGATTACGAAGGAACTCGAACGGCGCGTGGCGGAACTCTAGTTCGTTTCCGATGGCGCGATACTGCGACCGAGCCGCGGCAAACATTCGCGCTACTGCTGCTTGGCTTTTTTCTTGCGAAGATCGGGCCAGAATTCCTTCACGATATACGTCGCCGCGTCCCATCCCATCTGTGTGGCCCACACCGTCGCCACATTTCCGAAACTGCGCTCGCTCTGTGGGTGGTAAGTGTAGGTCGAAATAGCGGCGGCAGAGCCTGCTCCCAAAATTTCGGAATAGTTGAACTGCGACTGGCCGGAATCCGAGCGCGCGATCACCACGCGGCTCACCGCGTGAACCACGCGCTTGCGAAATCCCCCGTGACCCAATTGGTAGAAGCGCGGATCCTGGTGCAGCACGGAAGGAAAAACCGCGTAGGCCATAAAATTCTCGATGGCGTTATCTCCGTAGGACGTGCCATAGCGCTTGGCGTAACCCTGCGCGCCCTGCCCGTACGAGGGGTCGCTGTCGCTGGCCTGTCCCAGCCCAGCCACGAATCCCACCAAAACGAATTCCATCGGATCGTAGATGCCGCGCGCGACCAGTTTGAATTTTTGCCCCGGAGTCAGCGGAGAAACATTCTCGACATTTTCAACGGTGAGGAAATTGGGCAGCGCCCAAAAGAGGCGGTCATGCGCAGTGTCGCTCTGCTGTGCCGAAGCTGGCTGTCGCGGGGCTTGCTGTTGCTGAGACGTCGTCTGCGTGGCGTTCGTTTTTTCCTGCTCATCTTTTAGCTGAGCAAGCGGCCCCGGCGTTAGCGTTACCTTGGAAAACAGGTCTGCCTGGGCGGAAGGCAGCGGCGTTATTTCTTGCGCGGTGGATGGCGCGGCCAGGGGCCCCGTCGAAAGCATCCAGCAAATAACGATAATTATCGGCATTCGCCTGGAAAGCACGGTGCGATTCCCTCCACCCAGGAATGACCAGTCTATCTAACTGTAGATGCACTGGGGGTAATAAAAGTAACACGTCCTGCGTATCTTTATTAATTGCGTCGGCCCGGTAAGCCCAATTTTTTGTTACGCAACCTGTAACCGTTTGGCAGGTTGGTGAATCGAATGCAAAAGTTCCAGGGCCGGGGGGCCTTGCCTAGAAGAAGTGTTCGCTGGCGTACAAACGCCCGGACGTCGCGAGGGGCATACTACCGGAACATTGGACAGCGAGGCTGCCGGGCGCGACAGCCGCGCCAAATCTCAAAGTTCAAGGAGGACATCATGTCCGATCATCACCAACCGCTTCCTACCGTCCCTTCTTATCCTTTCCGTCTAGATGTGCCGCTGCACAAGCTGCTGCAGGAATCCCCCGAGAAACCAGCGCCGGATTCATCGAAGGAAAAAAAGACTTTGCCCTCGCCGGTTTTCCCGTCGCAACCCGAACTTTTTCATGATTTGGACGCCGAGGACATCGCCGCGCACGACCAGGTTTTGCAGACTGGCAGTCGCCACTGGCCGGCTTCTCGTATTTTCAAAAACATGCGCGGCTGGATGGTGCCGTATTTCAAATCGCGCGTCCTGCCCGGAGATTTTCAGCCGATCATCGCTTATCTTTTCACCGAGTGGAAATGCAACCTCGACTGTCACTACTGCTGGTCCTACGACAATCGCATCAAGGGCATGACCGAAGACACCGCCCGCCGCGCGATAGACTGGCTACATTCCACGCCTTGCCGCGTGCTCGCGCCCACGGGAGGCGAGCCGCTGGTGCGCCCTGATTTTGTGCACAAGGTCGTTTACTACGCTGCGAAAAAAGATTTCTGGGTTTATCTCGCCACGAACGCTCGTTTGCTGCGTCCTGATGTGATCGACCGCCTCACCGACGCGGGCATCGCCACCATCAATTTCGCCGTAGATACAATCAAGGAGAAACCCGGCCTGCCGAAAGCTTTCGAGCACGTGAGTTCCTACTTCGATTACCTGGTGCGGCGCCAGTATCGCTACGGCTACACCGTCTTCTTCAATACGAATATCTGCCGCACGAATATCGAAGATGTGAAACAGCTGGTCGAGGTCGCGCACGACAACGGCATCTCGCTCACTTTTCACATCAACGAAGCGCCCATGATGGAGCAGCCGCATTTCAAGCATCTCGATGCCAACGACACTTACATTCGCCCCGAGGATTTTCCGATGGTGGATGATTTGCTCGATTGGCTGATTGACAAGCAGCGCCAGGGCTACAAGATGGTGGACTCCATTACGCGCTTACAGAATATGAAGGGATTTATGCGCGGAGTCGGAGAACACTGGGGCTGCCGCGCCGGACAGAACTGGCTGATCATCCGCACCGACGGCACGCTCGCGCCGTGTTTCCCGATGTACAACGCGGGATACGATTGGGGCACCGTAGAAAAGCAGAAATTTGATCTGAAGCAGTTGGGCGAAATGAAGCAGGGTTGCGAGCCGCACTGCTTCTCGACGCTGGGCTACAACGTGGCGTACTGCTACGACGCAGCGCGCGTGGCGAAGTGGCTGCTCAAGCAGGCCAGCCACGGATTTCAGGGCGTGACCGGAAGTTTCGAGTAAGCGCGGCGCGAGTTAGGCCTGTCTGGGGGCGAGGAACTGCCGCTCTTGTGTGCCGAGCGCGGAGTTTGAGCCACGGGCGCTGTTCGCACGAGCAGATTTCGGAGATGCAGTTCGATCGAACCGGACAGGCTGCGGTCGGCTAAAGATTTTTCCAGGCAACAGAGGCAGCGCCGAGCAGGGGGCATTCCTCGTTCAACACGACGTGGATGGGAATTTGCACGAGGAAGGATTCGAGTTTTTCTTTGTGCTTCACGGCGGCGACGAACTTTCCGTTTTTCAGCTTCGGCAGGACTTTCAGGGCTATTCCACCGGCGATATAAATCCCGCCGCGCGCCATGGTACGCAGCGCCAGATTTCCCGCTTCCGAACCGTAGATTTCCACCCACAGATCCAGCGTCGCGGCGCATACCGGGCACTCGCCGCTCAGTCCGCGGCGCGTGATTTCCGGCGCGGGATCCTCGCCGTCATCATCGAACCCTGGATGCCGCACGTCTGGATTCAGGAATTCATGCACACGCGGAAACCCGCCGCCGGACAAAATCGTCTCGACGCTGACGCAATCCTGGCGCGTATTCAGGAACTTCCACAGGTCCGCTTGCTGCGAGGTGTTCGGAGCAAAATCGGCGTGGCCAGCTTCGGTGGCCATGGGAACGTGCCGGTGGCCATCCCAGAACAGGATGCCTTCGCCAAGACCCGTGCCCGCTGCGATCACGATCTGCGTGGAGCGTGGCGAAGGCACTCCGGCGTGCAGCGTTTCCAGTTCGCCGGGTTCCAGCACGCCGATACCGTAGGCCGCGGCTTCAACGTCGTTCACCAGGCGCACGTGATTCAGATGCAGATGCGTCGCTACACTGGCGCCATCCACCACCCACGGAAAATTTGTAGCTTGCACGCGATTGTTGACGACGGGGCCGGCAATTCCGAAAGACGCCGCCGTGATTTTCGCCCCTGCTCCATTCAGAAAATCGCTGGCGATTTCTTCCAGTCCGGAATGTTGCTGCGTGGCATAACGCCGGTCGGCGACGCGGACCAGTTTCCCCGCCTTTATATCGAAGAGACCCAGATTGGCCTTGGTCCCTCCCAGGTCGCCCGCCAAAATCATTTAGGCCTCCGAACTTGAAGATCGAGCGTGCAGTGCACGAACAGGCGACCTGCCTACAACGGGCGCCAATGCCGGCCTTCGGAAGCCGCTAAATCATCCACCGCGCGTGGGCCGTCGCTACCGGCTGGGTAATTCGGGAAAGGCGGCGGCGAGGCATTCTTCCATGCTTCCAGGATTGGGTCCACCAATGTCCATGCAGCTTCGACGCTATCGGCGCGATCAAACAGCGTGGCATCGCCGCGGATGCAATCATTAATAAGAGTGGCGTAGGCAGGGCGCGAGCCGCCGCCGAACGCCTCCGTATATTTGAAATCCATAGTCACCGGCTGAATGCGCATTTGCGCTCCCGGCGATTTTGCGCCGAAGGAAAGTGAAATACCCTCGTCGGGCTGAATATTCAGAACCAGCGAATTGGTTTCGTTGTTTTCGCCGCGAAACACCATGTGCGGCGCGCTCTTGAACTGGATCGCGACTTCAGTGAGCGGCCGCGCCAGGCGTTTGCCCGTGCGCAGATAGAACGGCACGCCGCTCCAGCGCCAGTTATCCACATGCAACTTCAATGCCACAAATGTATCCGTCGCAGAATCCGGCTTCACTCCGGGCTCCTGGCGATAGCCCGGAACCGGCTTGCCGTCCACCTGACCGGGGCCGTACTGGCCGCGAACGACGGATTTCCAAACCGATTCCTTGGTGAACGGCCGGATGGATTGCAAAACTTTAATTTTTTCATTGCGCACGGAGGTCGCGTCGAAAGTTGCCGGCGCTTCCATGGCGGTCAGTGAAGTGAGCTGCAGCACATGGCTCTGAATCATATCGCGCAGCGCGCCGGCGGACTCATAAAACGCGGCGCGGCGTTCGACGCCCAGCGATTCAGCAGCGGTAATCTGGACGCTATCAATGTAGTTGCGATTCCACAGCGGCTCGAAGATGCCGTTGCCGAAGCGGAAGACCAACATGTTCTGCACGGTTTCTTTGCCTAGATAGTGGTCAATGCGGTACACCTGGGATTCGTCGAAGGTTTCGAGCACTTTTTTATTTAAATCTTTCGCCGATGCCAGATCGTGTCCAAACGGTTTTTCGATGATGATGCGCACCCAGGATTTTTCGCTCTTCGGTGTGTTGAGCCCGGCCTTCTTGAGCTGTTCGATGACGTGCAAATAAACTTCCGGAGGCGTGGCCAGATAGAAAAGGCGATTGCCACCGAGCTCGCCTTCGCTATCGAGTTCGTCCAGGCGCTGTGCCAAGCGACGGAACGCTTCGGGATCGTCGTAGTTCCCCGAAAAATATCGCAGAAATTTCAGGAATTCCGTCTTCTTGCCGTCGTCGGCGCCTTCTTGATTGCCTGTGGGCAGGAATTCGCCGGCCTTCCGGGTGAAATCGCCGTCGGTCATTTCCGTGCGCGCGAAACCCAGCAGTCGAAAACGCGGCCCCAGACAAGCATGGAATGAAAGATCGTAGAGCGCGGGCAGGAGTTTGCGGCGCGCCAGATCGCCGGACGCGCCAAACATCACGATCGCGCAGGGATCGGAAGGTGCTTCGCAGTAGAAGTTGTCTGCAGGTGTAGTCTCGGAAGCGACGATTGCTTTCGTATTCATGATGACTTTCCTGGTGGCCCGGCGACGACCGGCCGGACGCACACACATGTTTTATTAAAACAAGAGCCCTTCCACAAGAGCCTATCACAACTCTGCGGATGCCCCGCTACAGGACATCGGCGTCGCCCGGGGTTCGGACCCTGGCTAGCCTGCTCAACTGGAATTTCGGCCGCCGATGCAGTATCTTGAATTGCAGCACAGTCTGCAAGGAGACGTCCATGGCCGACGAGAAGAATTCAGGAAATCCGGGGGCAGCCGCTTCCGCACAAGCGGCGCCGCAAACTGCACATATCGTAAAGTGCGTAAAATTCGGCCGGGAAATGCCAGGACTGGATCGCATTCCGTGGAAAGGCGAAATCGGCAAGCGAATTTACGACAACGTCTCGAAGGAAGCTTGGAAGCTGTGGGTGGAACATTCCAAGATGCTGATGAATGAGTTTCGCTTGAATCCCTTGGATCCGAAATCGCAGCAGGTGATGGAAGAGCAGATGGAGACTTATTTCTTCGGCGAAGGCGCAAAACTGCCGGACAGCTACGTACCCCCCAAACATTAAGAAGAATCGAACGCAGCTCCCTTCCGAAACACGGCTTCAGCGAATGCGTACATGACCACGGTCCGGCGCGAAATTCGCGCCAGAACCCGGACGGTAGTGCGCTAAAATGGGTAGTTCTGAAGAGAGGAGAATTAATCCCCGCATGAGCTCCACAAAGAAAAATTCATTTGGCACTCGATCGCCGCTGCGCGCCGGGACTGATTCGTACGAAATTTGCCGGTTGAGCGTGCTGGAACGCGCCGGAATCGGCAAGATTGCGCGGCTTCCCTTTTCGCTGAAAGTCCTGCTGGAAAATTTACTGCGGCACGAGGACGGCCAGTTCGTATTTTCCGAAGACATTCATGCCTTGGCGGGTTGGGATCCTTCCAGCGCCGCGGGCGCGACGGAAAAAGAAATCTCCTTCATGCCGGCGCGCGTATTGCTGCAGGACTTCACCGGAGTGCCGGCGGTGGTGGACCTGGCGGCCATGCGCGAGGCGATGCGACAGCTCGGCGGCAATCCGAAAAAAATCAATCCGCTGCTTCCGGCGGAACTGGTAATTGACCACTCCGTGCAAGTGGATAAATTCGGAGTCGAGGGAGCATTCGCCTTCAACGCCGACCTGGAAATGCAGCGCAATATTGAACGCTATGCGTTCTTGCGCTGGGGCCAGAAGGGATTTCAGAATTTCAAAGTGGTGCCGCCAGACACAGGCATTTGCCACCAGGTGAATCTGGAATATCTGGCGCGCGTGGTTTTCAGCCAGGAGCACGAAGGCAAGCAGCTGGCGTTTCCGGATTCGCTGGTGGGCACCGATTCGCACACAACCATGGTCAACGGACTCGGCGTGTTCGGCTGGGGCGTCGGCGGGATCGAAGCGGAAGCGGCAATGCTCGGCCAGCCGCTTTCGATGCTGATTCCGGCGGTGGTCGGCTTTAAATTGCATGGGCGGCTGCCGGAGGGCGCGACGGCGACCGATCTGGTACTCACCGTCACGCAGTTGTTGCGCAAAAAAGGCGTGGTCGGAAAATTCGTGGAGTTTTACGGCACGGGACTTTCCAGTCTAACGCTTCCCGACCGCGCGACGATCGCCAATATGGCGCCGGAATATGGCGCGACGATGGGCTTTTTCCCGGTGGACAGCGAAACGCTCGCCTATCTGCGCTTCACGGCGCGCGATGAACAGCGGGTTCGCCTGGTCGAAGCCTACGCGAAAGAGCAAGGTTTGTTCCGCACGGATCAAACACCCGATCCGATTTTCTCCGACCGGCTCGAGCTCGACCTCGCTAGCGTGGTACCGACGATGGCGGGACCCAAGCGTCCGCAAGACAGCGTGCCGCTGACGCAAGCGAAGGCATCGTTCGAAAAAACGCTGGACGCGCAGCCAAAGCACGTCAGCGTACAAAATAATGGCGACAAATTCGACCTGGCCGACGGCTCGGTCGTCATTGCAGCGATTACCAGCTGCACGAACACTTCGAACCCTTCACTGATGCTGGGCGCCGGGCTGCTGGCAAAAAAGGCAGTAGAGCGCGGTCTGAAAACCAAGCCCTGGGTGAAAACCAGTTTCGCGCCGGGCTCGAAAGTGGTGACGGATTACATCGAAAAGGCCGGCCTGTGGCCCTTCCTGAATTCGCTGCGCTTCAACTTGGTGGGCTACGGCTGCACCACGTGCATCGGCAATAGCGGACCGCTGCCGGACGCCATCGGAAAAGCGATCAAGGACAATAATCTGGTGGCCGTTTCGGTTCTGAGCGGTAATCGAAATTTCGAAGGGCGCATCAATCCGCTGTGTCGCGCGAATTATCTGGCCTCTCCGCCGTTGGTGGTGGCATACGCGCTGGCCGGACGCATGGATTTCGACATCGTCAACGAATCGCTGGGCAACGACCAGGCGGGTAAGCCGGTCTATCTGCGCGATATCTGGCCGACGCCTGACGAAGTCGAGAAGACCATGCGCTCTTCGGTGACCAGCGAAATGTTCCGCAAAGAGTACGCCGACGTCTTCACCGGCGACGAGCACTGGCGCGCGCTGCCCGTTCCCGAAGGCGATCTCTACGCTTGGGACGCAAAATCCACTTACATCAAGCATCCACCGTACTTTGAAAACATGCCGCTGAAGCCCACCGCGCTGCAGGATTTGCACGGCCTGCGCGCCCTGGCGGTGCTGGGCGATAGTGTCACCACCGATCATATTTCGCCCGCCGGCTCGATCCCTGCGGACACGCCTGCCGGAAAATACCTAATGGCGCACGGAGTGCGACCGAAGGATTTCAATTCCTACGGCGCGCGCCGCGGCAATCACGAAGTGATGATGCGGGGCACGTTTGCCAATATTCGCTTGCGCAATCTGCTGGCCCCGGGAACCGAAGGTGGATGGACGATTCACCAGCCCAGTGGCGAGAAGATGGCGATCTACGATGCCGCCATGAAATATCGCGACGAGCATGTACCGCTGATTATTTTCGCGGGAAAGGAATACGGCTCCGGCTCATCGCGCGACTGGGCCGCGAAGGGCACGATTCTACTCGGGGTCCGCGCGGTGCTCGCCGAGAGCTTCGAACGCATCCATCGCAGCAACCTGGTGGGCATGGGCGTATTGCCGCTGGAATTCCTGCCGGGAGAAACGCTCACTTCACTTCGGCTGACGGGGCTGGAAATGTTCGCAATCGAAGGACTAGCAGGAAATTTCGAGCCGCGCAAGAAAATGAAAGTTACGGCGCGCGATGCGCAAGGTAAGGAAACTCGCTTCAACGCCTTGGCGCGGATCGATACGCCGTTCGAGGTGTCGTACTACCAGCATGGCGGGATTCTGCAGTACGTGTTGCGCCAAATGCTATAGCCGACGCTATAGCGCGTCCCGCTCTCGATCAGGCTCAGGCGCGGTGGCCGCTCAAATGCGGGTCGCCGTGGTCCTTCAAGCGCATGCGCAGAAACACCGGCGCCGTCACAACGAAGACTGCCGCAAACACCACGAAAAATCCCAAGCATGCCAGCCAGAATTCCGCGCCCTTGTGCCGCAGAAACATCAGCGCTAAATCCCCCAAGCCGAACGAAACCGCAAAAACCAAAATGGCAGAAATCGGCTTGGGACACAGCGCCGCGTGACAATTCGCGCACACCACGCCTGAAAGTCCCGCGGGCGTCCAAAGCGCTTTTGTGGGGATGTGTTCGTTGCATTGCGGGCAGGTCATGGCGGAAATCCTCCCGATACCAAAGTGGCTGCGGTCGAACAGCCGGGCCGGGCTGGCACGTTGACGGGGCTAATCTACCACGAGTTGCACGGTAGTTGAATGCTGGAAGTTGCCGCCCACCCCTTGGATCGTGATCTGGTATGTCTGCGGCACAATGCCCCCAGCACCGCCGCCACCGCAAGCGCCCATTAACCCGAGCAGAACGATCACCGATAGGCATTCCAAGGCCATTCGCGCGCGCGTGCGATGTGATTTATGCAGCGCGGCTAACAAAATAAAAATCGCGAGCATTGCAGCGAACACGAACTGCGCGGTTTCGATCTCAGGCATTCCTGGACTGGCGACAGGTGCTGCGGGTAGGCTCGCGGTCGCGGGAGCGGAGATCATCAGCGCCACGCTGGTTCCCGTCGCGGAAGTCGTCGCCGGATTCGGCGTGAAATTGCAAGTGATGCCGACGGGCGGACTGCTGCAGGAAAGCTGCACTACGCCGCCTGCGCTGCCCACGGCATGGAGAGCCACTTGATAGTTTGCGGTTCCGCCGGCGCTCACAGTGTTGCTCGACGGAATTGTCGTTCCGAAAGAAAAATCACAGGACGCGCCGACGGAACTGAACGTCAGCGGATTTGTTGGACCCAGCGCCGGATCGGAAACCGTCACCGGCATTCCGCCGCCGCAGTTCACCGCGGTGGCGGGCACCGTTGCCGTCAGGCTCGTCGCGTTGACGAATGTGGTGGGCAGCGCGGCGCCGTTGAAATCGATCACGGATTTCGACGTGAACCCATTGCCGGTGGCCGCTAGCGAAAACGCTCCGGAACCCGCGACAGCCGACACCGGACTCAATTCCGTCAGCGCGAAGCTCGGGAGGTTGGGCAACAGCAAACTCCACAAGCCGCGCCCGTGCGTCGCCGCGACCATCGTCCGCGACGTGTTGCGCAGCCTCAGCGCCAGCACCTGCGAATTCGGCAGGCCGGATTGCAGCACGCTCCAGGTCGTCGCGCCGCCGGCAGTAGCATTCGCGCTGGCGTAAACACCGGAATCCGTGGCGATGTAAATCGTGTTGTCTGTTGCGTCGGTGGGATCGATGACGATGTCGTTTACGGGAACGTCGGGCAGGTTGCCATCCACCTTCAGCCACGAAGCTCCGGAATTATTCGTGAAAAAAATGTGCCCCAGGTCGTCGCATCCATTCCCTCCCGGACAAGAAAAACCGGAATACGCTGCGAACGCCGACTTCGCATTGGCCGAATCCACCGCAATCGCTGTGACGCTGCGCCCCGGCTGATTCGTCTGGTTCACCCTGTGAATGTCGGCCGCGCCAGTCAGCGCCTGCGACGACTGCCAGAGTCGCCCATCGGAAGTGCCCGCGTAAATTGTGTTCGAATTGCTCGGCGCCACGCTAATTGCGGTGACGAAATTCTGGCTGTTGTCGCTCGTGAGGTCGGGGCTGATCGTGGACCAGCTCGTCCCGCCGTTGGTCGTCTGGTACAAGCGATACGTCCCGAAATATAAATTCTGGCTGGTCTTTGAATCCAGAACTAGCGGCGGGATGAAATCGGCGTTGTCCGTGAAATTGATTCCGCTGTTGTCTATCGCCGGCCAGTTGATGCCGTCCAAACCGGGAACGCCATTCAGAATATTTTTGCTGAGCGTGCCGGGGCCGCCCAGATAGCTGCACGCTGCATAAATTGTGCTGGGCGTTTGCGGATCAATCGCCGTGTAGCCGCCATCGTAAGGACAAGCCTCGGCGCCGCTCGCCACCAACGAGCCGCTGAATTGCTGCACGTCGTTCCCTTGCGTTCCACCGTAAATAATCTGGTCGGTCGCGGGATGAATCGAAATTCCGGGATAAAACTGCGTCAGATTCAGCGATGTGCTGGCACTGCCCGTATCCGTATTCAGGTCGGCCCAATGCTGGTTGCCGGGAGCCGTTGCGGAACTGAAAACATCCCGCGATGCCCACACGCCGCCGTCGTTGCCCGCAAACATCGCCAGCACCGCGCCCCCGGCTCCGACTGCGAAACGCAGCGCATGAATGTCCACGTGAATCGAAGTGTTGTTGCCGCTGCCGTCCGCGCTCATGTCTCCCCAGCTATTTCCGCCATCAAGCGAACGAAACAGCGACGAATGGCCGAACGCGTTCCTGGCAAACAGCGGTTGCGCGGAGCCTCCGGCGAAAATCGTCTGACCCGAAGTGCCCGGAACCACGGCAAGCTTCATGTCGTAAAAACACTGCGGCGCGCAGAAATCCGGCAGGTTGGAAGGGGCGGGATAAATCGCGGTGAACTTCGAACCCGTTCCATTGGGCTCGATTCCCGTGCCGGAGAGCACGCCGAGAAGATTATTTGAATTTGTGCTGGCGTCCGCAATCGCGACGTACAGTATGGAATCCACTGGCGAGCTGCCCGGAGCAATCGCCAGCGAAATGCTACCGTACTGCGACGGCACCGATTTCGCGTCGAGTCCCGCAACTCGATTCCAGGTTGTTCCGGCATCCTGCGAAACATAGACGCCGTTACACGGCCGGCTTGAACATGCTGCTCGCGCGTCCGCGTCGCCGTTCGGGTCGCCGAGCGCCGCGTAAACCGTCAGCCCCGAGGAATCGCTGGGATCAAAACGCACATCGGTTGCAGGATTGAACGGCGGACCGCTTGCAACGCCGCCCGGCTGCACGCGTCTCCATGTATTCCCGCCATCCGTGGAACGCCATACGCCCGACGGCAGAGACCCGCCAGCGGAGAAATCCGTTCCCTGCAACGCAGCCAGCACCACGGGATTCGTCTGATGCGGCTGGACGGCCAGGGCCGCGATGTACGGACCGCTTGCGCCGGGTCCCTGCGACGCGCCCTTGGTGAACGTAGAATCCTGCGCCCATGTTTGCCCTCCGTCGAACGAACGCAACACTCCCGCACCATATAAATTGTCCAGCGCATAGTTCGATTCGCCGGTGCCGGCCAGAATCAGATTGCTCTGCGCATGGCCGTTGAACACTTGGCAGGGCTGGGGAGCCAATGCCAGCGCGCCGATCGAAAGCGACGGCTCGTTGTCAGTAAGCGGCTTCCACGTGACTGGATTGCCGCTCAACGCGTTGAAACTAACCCACACGCCGCCATCCGCACCGCCCGCGTACACTGTATTCCCCGTCGCATCGCAGGGATCCACGGCAAGGGAGGTGACGCGGCCGGAGACATTTCCGAAGAACTCCGTATTCGCGGTGGGTTGTGGGCCGAGAGGCGTCCAGGAATGCAGCGAAGAAGAGATGTCCGGCTTAAGCGAGGCGGCGTGCTCAACGAAAGTTCCGTTCTCGCTGACCATTTTCGAGTTCCGCGCGATGGCCTGCAGCAAGAGGTTGTTGGGAATGTGGCCGTTCGCAGCTGCGCGCTGCCGGAAAAACCACTCCGCGCGCCTGCGCACCGATTCAGTTGAACTCAGTTCCCGCATAGCGCGGGGCCGGGGCGACGATATCTGCTGGGCCAGCAGCGGACCGAGCGCTGTAGTGAGCACGGCCGCAGAAACCAAGCCGAGAAACCTGCGCCGATGTCGCCGGCTTATTCCGACGGCAATTGAGAAAGCTCCGCGAGCCCCATCCGCCCCGCGTCCTCGGTCCGACAAGATTCACCACCCCGCAGCGAGCGCTATTGTAACCAAAAATTCGCGGCCTGGGGTTATTTACTGACCATTTAGAAAGGTGACATCGCATGCTGCGTGAGTTTGCAGCGTTGCAGAAGGCGGGTTCGTGCCGCCCTGCAGCTTCGGGAGCCGCGCCAGGTCACAGACACCAAGCGCGACAGCACCTTCGCGGTGCGCGCCGCACCCTTTTCCCGGGGATTTTAGCTCTCGACCTGCAAATCGCCGGCGCTCGCCTTCGCCATTTCCTGCGGAGCGGCGAGCACGATTCCTGCGATGGCCGGATAGCGTTCGCACACAATCTTCATCAGCGCCGCGCCGTCCATTCCCGGCATGGCAATATCCGAAACCACCACTTCAAACGGCGACGCAGCCAGCAGCGTTAGCGCAGCTTCTCCGCCGGGTGCGAAGGCCATGTCCCAGTGGTCTTTTTGCGATTCCAGCATTTGCGGCAATTGCTCGACTACTCGGGGTTCATCGTCCACGAACAGAACGCGCTTGATCCAACGCACCTCGCAGGATCATTCCTGAATACAAATCGCGCCGTTGCCAGCAGGCGTAGCGAATGCGCTTGCGCACCGACACAGTGGTGCCAGATCGCATTCCATGCCCAACCATGAAGGGGACGACTCCAAGCAGAGAGGGATTAAACGCTGAAGCCGCCGGCGCAACACGCGGATGCCTATTTCCGCTTTCGGTCAGGCCGGCGATTGAATCACGAAGATACTGCACCCATTATAAGGCCGGAAATGATCCGCCTCGCATGGGCGCATCGCGTTGGCGTGTCGCAAGAGTTAGACGGCTGCCGCCGTAGAATCAAAATGGCCCTCGGTGCTATTGTATGTGGCGGCGAGCGATCTGGAGTGGCGAGCTACCGAAGTCGCCGCCTGGCGCGATGTGTATTCGCCCCGCATTTCAAAGATGCGCGCGTTCATGAAGCGAAAACTGGGTCTTTCGTTTTTAGCGATTGCGGCGTCGTTGCTATTCGTTCCGTCCGTCCCGATGTTGCCGCACAGCGATTACGCGCGGGCGCAGTCCAGGTCCGCATCTCCTGCCGCCAGCAGCCTGGTGGATTTGAATTCGGCTACCAAGGAGCAACTTGACGCGCTGCCCGGAATCGGCGACGCGTACTCGCGGAAGATCATTGCCGGCCGGCCGTATCGCGCCAAGACTGACCCGATGCGGAAAAAAGTCGTCCCGAAAGCGACATAGGACAAGATCAAAGAACTGGTGATCGCGAAGCAAACGGCAACGAACTAGCCTCGGGGGCATCGCAACGCCGGAAACGATCTGGTTGAAGTAAACTGTCGCACGGCGAGTCTCGCGCCGTACGGCGCTTTTTTGCAATCCATGAGCTTCGCGTTGCTATCTCCGCTGATCCCGACCGGCACCGACCTGACCGCGATTCTGGTCGTCGTCAGTTTTTCGGCGGGCCTGAACGTGTACGCGACCGTCGGAATGCTCGGCCTGCTGGCGCGCTTCAACGTCCTGGCGCTGCCGCCCGCGCTGCACCTGCTGCAGGATTGGAAAATTATCGCGATCTGCGGTGTGCTGTTCCTGCTGGAATTCGTTGGCGACAAGATTCCGGTGTTCGATCTGCTCTGGAACGCAGCGCACACCTTCGTGCGCGTTCCAGTCGCAGCTTTTCTGGCGTACGCCGCGACGTCGCAATTACCTCAATGGGAGCAAATCGCGGCGACCTTCGCCGGCGGATTGATTGCCTTGGCGGCGCATGGGGGGAAGACGGCGGCGCGAGCAGCGATTGTGCATTCGCCTGAGCCGTTCTCGAATTTCGCGTTGAGCACGGCCGAAGACGCGCTTGTGATATTTCTGATGTGGATCGTCACGCGGCACCCCTACGTAGCCTCGGTGATAGTCGTGCTGGCGCTCTGCGTGATTGCGATCCTGATTCGTTTCGTAGTGCGCTCGCTTGGTACTCTTTTCAGCGACGCCGAAGCCTCATTGTTCCGGAGTGGCTCGGGAAATTCGCTGCAATGAGGCGCAACAGCCTCTCGCCGGACTTCGATTACATCGCGAACGCAGGCATCACTAGCAAAGGTCCTGCCGCTACTGCGGTGCTTTCGTTTTTCCCAGCAGTCCACCTGCTAGCCCCGACGCCACGTTTGTCTTACTGGTGGGGCTCCCGGCCACGCTGTTCTTGAGCGCATTCCCGGCGATGCCGCCTACGTCGGGTATGACCTCTGGTTTCGAGGTCGTGCCTCGCACGACGAATGGAATTCCGTTGCTCGAACCGCGGCTGCCTCCCCCGCTTCCAGTGAGCGAAGCAAGAGCGCCCGTGACCCCGCTGCCGGCCGCGCTGGTGAGCGCGCCCGCGGCGCCCGCCAGATTCGCAACCAGTTTAAAATTGAGCTGTCCCGCCGCGCTGACGGTGCCGCTTCCCGTAACCGTGCCGAGCGACGGCATCACCAGATTCAAATTTTCAATTTTCGTTCCCGATGGATCGTTTCGCACGGTGGCGCTGAGTGTTTGAATATCCGTATCGGATCCACCGCCGCCGCTGCCACCGCCACCGAGTCCGGGAATGGACCCCAGAGCCCCGAGTTTCGATTTCAAGCTGAATCCAGCCAGCTTCGCATTCGACAAATTCACAGGCCCGGAAATCACCAGCTTGTCCACCGGGCCGCTGACCGTCAGATTCGCAGTGAGCGCGCCGCCCTGCAGCTTCGATCCGGAAGGCACCACGACTCCCGCGGCCGGAAGAAATCCTTCCAAATCGGTCACCGGCATGGCCTGCGCGTTCAGCCTCATATCCAACTTGGCCGGCTCCGTGGCGGCGTTGTAGGCGCCGTTCAAGCGTGCCAGCGCATTGCCGATGTGAATGTCCCCCTGGTTCAGATTTCCCGATTGGCTCTTCAACGCGTAGGTGCTGGCGTAATCAATATTCAGTGGAACAGAAGAAGGCTCGCCCGCTGCGGAAAGTTTCAGCTTGGTCGCCTTTACCGTGCCTTTGGAATTCAGCTGGTTTCCGTCGGAACTAAGTTCGCCTTTGAAGTCCAGCACGCCCGCGATTCCCGAGGACGGATCCAGAAAACCAGTTGTGGCCAGATCCAGGTGCTGCACTTCCACCGTTGCGTTCAAAGGCGTGAGCGAAGCATCCGCCGAATTCACGGGTCCCGCCTTGCCTTCCAGTTTCAGCGCGGCGTTTCCGGGGCCAGTGGCCGTCAGCTGGAAAGGAAATTGTGAAGTGTAGGAAAGATCGGAGGCTTCCAGGTCAACATTTTGGTAGATGCTTGGTTTGGCGCTAGAGCCCGCGGCGCTCACAATGATTTTGCCGTTCTCAATACGCAGTTTTCCAACACTCATCGCCCCGGCGCCGGGAGCGCCGCCCTGGCTCGATGCCGGACTCGGCGCCGGATTCTTGGGCGCGCTCTTCGCGCCGCTCGCATTTCCGCCCAGGCTCGAATAATTCCATGTTCCGTTCGCAGCGTGGATCAGATTCACCTCCGGATCCTTCACCGTGAACGAACGCACTGCAAGCTTTTTCGAAAAAATCAGCGGCAACAACTCGACGCCTACGCTCAGAGACTTGGTCGTCAAGAACGGCGATTTACTGAATGCGGGATCGTCTGCGATGGAAACATCTGAAACCATTACTCCGCGCGAGATGATCGAAAGGCTGATATCGCCGATCCCCACGGGCCGTCCCAGCGCGGTGGACAGCTGCGTTTCCAGAGTAGGCTTGAATTGGTTGGCGTTGATGAAAAGCGGCAGAGCCAGAATGATCAAGAACAACACTACGACGATGCCGCCGATAATCTTGAGGGGCTTTTTTTTCATGGCGAGCCTCCAAAAAAAGCGTGTTGCAAAGCGCCGGGGCCACAGGTTGGCCCACGACCAACCCAGGGGCCCAATGGAAGACGCTTATCATACTCCGCGGTCGGCCTATCCAACAATCGGATGTTAATTCCGCGGGGCCGCACACCTGCGAAGCGAGAACGCGCGCAGCTCGAAAAAACGCCAAAAACCATTCCCGTGGCAACAGCGTCTCATTTCGCTACGAATTCGCTAGGGTGTTGGAGCAAACCGTGCTATGTTTGTGCTGCGTTTGTTGCTCTTGTAACACCTTTAGATTCGATTGAAGGGGCTGCAAGTTCACACTTGCAGCCTCTTTCGCTTTACGGCTGGAGGCGGTCGAGAAGCAAACAAATAGCTTAAAAAGAAGGAAGTAAATCAGTGAGAGAACAAGGAACAGTAAAGTGGTTCA